>OMFY01000031.1_pt1 | contig 103562 bp, 85 predicted proteins | sample 1645701 | NCBI WGS metagenome assembly OMFY01 (sample SAMEA103958111, study PRJEB25191) | human gut metagenome | biome: human-associated habitat [ENVO:00009003]; feature: intestine environment [ENVO:2100002]; material: feces | place: Germany | collected 2013/2015
GGAGCTTCCCAATGGCGGACGTCATCAGTATGGTACTGTAAATATCCTATGTTAAAGAGATCCAAGACCCTCTTGCAATATCTGCAGCATGGTTTGGAAACGCCTATATAGCTTCGTTTTTCAGCATGCCTGACTCTCTGAGCTCATCTAACAGTTGCATCTCCGCATGCTTCCCCGCTTCCCCGTTTTTGACAATGTACACGTCATTGCCATAATATTCGGTGCCTATGGCCTCATCTATGTCTTCGGGCTCCAGTCTTAAGCTGTTGGAAGCGACCCATATTCCGCCATTTACGAAACAGGCTGCCACGCAATCCATCTGGATGAGGGACTGGGCGGACTTCGTGTCCCCATGGATTCTGGAGTAGTTGCAAGCGAGGAGGGCGCAGGCTATCCTGTCCTCTTCCGCCTCCCGCCCGGTCAAGGCGGCGAGGCGCGTCTTGTTGTATGTGTCCCGCTGTTTACGGTTGACAAATTCCCTTAGTCTCATGCCAGGATGGACTTTCATTCAGTTTTCTTCTCTTCCAGCGGGGTCTCTATCGGCTGTATGGCCTGCGTGAACGCCTCGATGATGGTGTTCACGCCCTTGGGCACGGGCAGCTGCCCGGCGTGGACGTTGACCATGTACTTGGCGGAGTTGCTCTTCTCGTAGTGGGTGTCGTGGGTGGACGAGTCGCGCGAGGAATAGCTGGCGGAGCCCTTGATGGACACGGACAGGATGCCCCATCCCACCTTGGTCTCGAACGAGCCCTCGCCCTTGAGCTTGAAGCAGTTGTTCAACAGGAAGGCGGTCTGCCCCGACAGCATCATCATGTTGGCCTTGGAGAGGGCGACCAGCGGGGCGCTGATGATGCCCTCGATGTTTTGCTCGTTGTTCAGGTTTTCCGTTTTTGCCATGGCCTGTATCTCTTGTCCAGGGTTGGGGTTAATGACACCTTATTATATATTCGCGCGTGCGAGGCTATTTCAACCACTCGCTGAGGTCTATCTCATTCAAGTCGGCGCCCACCACTGTGATACGGTTGTCGTACTTCCGGGCTGGGTAGCCTTGCATGGTGAGGGGCGTGTAGCGGTTCATCGGCTGTTGGAAGGTGACGCATGCGTCCTTGCAGGCAGTATCCAAGTCACGGCCGACGATGACAATCTCCGCCTGGCGGTTGGCGCGCAGCATGTCGTTGAAGAACGCGTCGCCGCCACGCAGGGAGTGCCCCAGGATGAGGATGCGCTCGGCATGCGCCAGGGCATCCGCGGCGCTGTACCACGTGGCGACATACTTGCCCGAGATGACGGGCTTCAGCTTCAGCGGTGGCATGAACGACGGGATGGGGATGGCTACGCGGTTGCCCTCCAGGCTCAACTCGCCCGACAGGCGGTCTTCGAAAAACCGCGCGAGGTCAAGGCCGTGGATGTCCTCCATCCGCAGGTCGTTCTTGTTCTCGATGTCCACGTAGTCGGCCAGGTTGCCGTTGAAGTAGATCGCCGTGGGCGAGGCGGCCTCCGCCAGGGTGGTGTAATTGAAGGTGATGACCCGCGCCCGCTCCTTGCCGCGCAACTGGCCGTATACCGGCAACGGGGCGTGGCCCTCACCGCAGGCCGCCACCGCCTGCTCCTCGTGGACGAGGTAGGCCCACAATGTCCAGGCGATGTAGAGGTAGATCTTCATCTCGCTCCGCTTGTCGGTGAAGAAACCGTAGAAATGCCGCGCCAGGAGCTGCCCGATGTCGAGCAGGTTGGTGTACACGTGGCGCAGGATGGGGTTCTCCGTGTCGTGCAGGCTGGTCTGCAGGATGTACTTGATGATGCCCTCGAACGTCTTGGTGTAGTTGACGCGGGAGAAGTCGATGATGGTCTCCTCGGTGGGGTCGATGCCCGTCACCTCGCGGATGAGCTCCTCCGTCTCCCCGTCGATGGCGGCCCCGGCTTTCACCTCGGCAATCTTGCGGAAAAGGCGGACGATGAGCCGCCCCATCTTGCGCTGCCCCTCGTCAAGCTGCTCGTTCCGTTCCAGCTCCTGGGTGACACGGGCGCAGATGGTCTCGCGCTCGCGGTCAAGGTCGTGGGCGAGACGCTCGATGGCGTCGTCCACGAACCTGGCGTAGCTGAAGCGCAAGCCCTTGAGCCGCTTGCGCAAGGCGACGTCCACCGACTGGCCCTCCTCGGTCTCCAGCCACTCGGTTATTTTGGGCACCAGGCCGCCTGGCGCGGAAAAGCCGGCGGAGGTGTCCACCCCGCTGCCCAAGACCACCACGGACTGGGCGACGGGCGCCTCCCGAGCGGGAACGGGTTGCCCGTAATAGTTGTTCTGGATGGCTTGCGTGGCGGCGGGGAGCACCTGGTTGTGGCCGCCGTTGACATCTATGTTCGTTTCCATTTGCGTTTGGGTGTTTGTAGGCAGTAGTACTTGCTTCGCGAACGCAGTATATCTTCGATTGCCAACGCAGTATATCTTCAATCGCTGATGAAGTATATCTTCGATTGCTAACGCAGTATATCTTCTACCGCCAATGAAGTGTTTCTTCCTGCTTCCGTTGTTTGGTCCTGCTTGCCAACGCGTCGTTGATGCGGGCGCGGACGTTGTCTATGCCTGCCCCCTTCTGGAGCTTCGTGGCGAAAGGCAGGAGCAGGCTGATGAAACGCTCCTTTACGATTTCCTCTTTCGTCAGGCGGGGCTCTTCCTCCTGCATCCGCACCACTACTTTCCCGAGCTCGGTCGCTGACTGGCATTCCCCAATCCGGGCGAGGTAGCGGGGCAAGTTCTCCTCGCTTATATAAAGACTCAGCCTCTCCGCCTCGGGAAGCGGTTTCGCCGCTTGTGGCTTGCCGGGAAGTTCCCTTTCGGCCAATTGGCCGCCATAGAAGTTCTGGACGGCTTGCGTGGCGTTGGGAAGGATTTGGTTGTTCCCTCCGTTGATGGTGATGTTTATGTCGGACATGGCTTGAAAATCAATGGACAGTCAATGGATTGTAAACGGTTTGTCAATGGTTGTCAACAGACTTGGTTTCGCCCGCCTGGCGCGGTATCTTCGCGTTGTCAAACAGATGAGGCGCGCAACATCGGGAGACAAGACAACATGAAGTTTAACACTTAAAACAGTTTGAAGCATGATTAATTATTCAACATTCCTCTGGAAAAATCCGCTGGACGAGAACGCGGTGGAAAAGGCCTACGCCAAGAACCAGGTGACCAAGGTGATGACCTTTGACGAGTTCGTGAGGCACATCGCCGACCACAACGGGGTGTTCACCCGCGGCACGGTGAAAGGCGTGGTGAGCGACACTTGCACGTGCCTGGTGGAGATGTTGCTCAACGGCTACAAGGTGCAATTCGGCGAGCTGGGCGAGTTCGGCATCTCCATCACCTGTGATCCTGCAGATACACTTGACAAGTTCACTGCTGCCAACATTAAAGCGGTAAACATCCTGTTCACACCTGGTGAGGACTTCGAGAACTTACGCTCGCGTGCCGAGTTCGTCGCCGTGGCAAGCCGCACCGCCCAAAGGGCGACGCTGAAGGCCGAGAAGGCGGGAGAGACCACTGTAGACCTGGAAGCCGCCAAGAACAAGGGAAATGCCGCTGGCGGTTCCGGGGAGAATCCCGATGACGGGAAGGATGACTCCGATGACGGCGGCAGCACGGGCGGCACGCCTGTAAGCCCTGGCACGGGTGGCTCTGAGGGCTCTGATGTCAGCGGCGAGGAGTAGGCCCACGGAGCGGGCGGTAAGTCCGCGTCTCAACATCCTTGACGGATGAGACGCGGCACGCCACGTCTCTACTGTGGACGGTCGATAGACACTGAATGTATGGAATTTATATTGTTGATTTATTTAAAGACGAAGACTATGAAGAAATGGAACTGGAAGAGCGTGTTGCTCTATGTCGTTCGGCTCGTGGAGCTGATTATCACCGGCGCGGTGGGAGGCGCGGCTGGGAGCGTGTTATGAGAAACGTTACGCTGATTGTCGTGCACTGCTCCGCCAACAAGGCGGGCAGTGCCCTCCGCGCCGCGGACATCGACCGCTATCACCGCTCGCTGGGCTGGAAAGGCTGTGGATACCATTACGTGATTCCCACGGACGGAAGCGTAGAGGCGGGACGGGACGAGATGAAAATCGGGGCGCATTGCAAGAACCATAACCGCCATTCCCTTGGCGTGTGCTACATCGGCGGCCTGGATGCCCTGGGCAATCCCGCCGACACCCGCACGCCGGCGCAGCGGGTGGCCTTGCGGAAGCTGCTGGAGCGGCTGCACAGGAAGTATCCAAAGGCGGTCATCGTGGGACACAGGGACTTGGACGGCCATAAGGCCTGCCCGTGCTTTGATGCCGTGAGGGAGTATCTGGACTTGGAGCCGTAGGGTTTATCTCGTCGGGGCCGCTCAGCCGTTTACAGGTTGGGCGGCCTTTTTGTTTCGTTCTTGTCGGGGGAGGCGCAAGAATGCGCCTCTACGTTTGGCTAGTCATGACGAAGAAGTCCAGGAGGTCTGGCTCGTCCTGGTAGATGCCCTGGGCGGCCAGGCGGGCTGCCTCTGGGTTCTCGGGCAGGGTGTAGAGGTCTTCGTAGAGGCTCATCCGCTTGCCGGAAGGCGTGGTGAAATAGACTTGTCTTGCCGCTTTTCGCTCTTTTTGGCAGATGTCTTGCCAAAGAATCTCGCCGTTCCAACGCTCCGTGGCCTTGCCGTCCATCCACCGCGCCAGGCCGTTTACGTAGGTCTTGCCGTCGTAGGTGACGAGCTGGGCGGCCAGGACTTGCCCTTTCGCCCAGGAGGAAAGGGGCGTGGGGAAGACCACGTCACGGAACACGCGCCCGTCCCTGTGGCGCAAGGTAACCGCGCGGTCGTCTTTTCGCTCCATATATATATAGGTGTCCAGGTTTTCCGCGTGGATGGTGTCGAGGAGTTCGGCCGCTTCCCTCAACGAGTCGCGCTCTTGCTCCTCCATGGCAGAGGAGGAAAGGCGGAACTGGCTGGCGATGGTCTCTGAGAGGGACTTGCCCCGCTTGTCACGCCAGCAGAAGGCCATGTCGCCCCACAACATCTCTTGAGCCTTCCGCCTGTCGCCCGTGAGCCGCAGGAACATCTCCTCCCGATAGCGCAAGTCGGGGAAGACGCGGCGCAGCTGCCTGTCCTCTTCCGCGAAATAGACCAGCATCTCGCTTAGGCGGGAGAAGTCACGCGACAACACGCTTTCCGCCATCCAACGCCTGAGACTATTGCGGGACGAGGAGGCTTCCGCCACGGCCTCGGAGACGAGGGCGTGAACCTGAGAGGTGGCGTTGGCGTCCATGCCCAGGCGGTCACACCAACGGAACACCACGTTGCCCAAGCGGCGGTAGAGATATTCGTAAACGCCGTCAAGACCCACGGCGATGGTGTTCTCCGTATAGAGAAGCAAGGAGAGGAGGGCTTGCCCGCCGACAGGCCGCGCGTTACGCTCCGTGAGGTCACGCAGGCTCGTGTAGAGCCGCCAGTAGAAAGCCGCGTCATCCGTCACGTCCATAGAGGGACGGTGGAGGCGTTGCCACCGGGAGGTGAATTCGTCAGGCGTATACATATATCTTCCTTGTTTGCCTTCCTTGCCCGCCGAGACGCGAGAACGCGTCTCTACAGGTCTCTCGTGTATCTCACTTGAGAAACTGGATGAACTCCGGTTGCACCTCCACGGAGGCCGTCAGGACGCTCGGTATCTCCACGAACAACCGCTTGACGCGAGAGCCCTGCATCTTCTGCAAGCGTCCCTCATAGCCGTCCAAGGGGCCTCCCACTATCCGCACCTTCTTGCCTATCATGTCGGCGGAGATTTCCTCAGGGGTGTAATAGCACGGATTCTCGGAGGACCTCACGGCATGGACGAAGCGGCGCATGTCCGCCTCCCGCACGGTCATGGGTACTTTATAGCCGCCCCGCACATAGCGGTATTGCAGGGTATCTGTCCTCTCCACTATCGGGTCGAGGGTGGCGTGGGTGTCGTGCACGAAAAGCAGGTCCCGCATGAAAGGCACCTCCTCGCGCACCCGCTTGCCATTCCTCACCAGGATCTTCCAGACCATGGGCGTGAAGACCTCTATCCCCATGTCCTCAAGCAGCCTGTACGCGGGCTGCTTGGCGTTGCTCCTTTTCAGGTCGCGCATGACAAACCATTGCCGGGGCTGAATCTCGTCCATCGTTCAGGAAGGGGCGTTCCATCTAATCCTGCTGGCTATCGTAAATCGCACAATAACAAGCAGTTACGAAGTTTATCGCCTTGACTTTCCTTATTTCCATAAAGATTGTCCTATCTCCGTCACTACTCATAAAAGCGCTGATGTGGTGTTAACTTTCGTGACGTATTACTGTCCATCTCCTGCCAAGAGATGTACATTCATTCGCGAAGGTAGTAAAAATTATTCATCATCAGCCATTTTGGAGGATTTTTTTGCATTTATTTTTGCATGGAACGCCAACGGAACGGGTTTTTTGTTGGCGAAGTCTTTTTGCGCTAAACCCGTAGTCCCCTGACAATTAGACGTTTTACGGGAATGTCCATCTCTTGGCAGGAGATGGACTTCTCTTGTTTGTTCCGCCCTTGTTGGCGGAGACGCGGCACGACCACTTGAAAGAGACGCGGCACGCCACGTCTCTACGCTTGATTTGTTGGACCTCTTCGAGGCCCAATAAGGTTTGACTGACTGGTTGAACCCGCAAGCGGCTCACCTCTTCGAGGCGAGCCACATGCGGTTAAGCATCTCAGACCCTCTTCGAGGGCCTTTTCACTATCGTCATGTCCTATAACCTATAAGAAAAAGACTGCCATGTGACAATAGGCAGGATGCCACCTGAAAGGAGTGGGCCTCGAAGAAGTCCAGGTATGCTTAACAGAGGATACCTTCCCTCGAAGAGGTAAGGCGCTTGCGGACGGGCATCTCAGACCCTCTTCGAGGGCCTTTTCACTATCGTCATGCCCTATAACCTATAAGAAAAAGACCGCCATGTGACAATAGGCAGGATGCCACCTGGAAAGAGCGGGGCTTCCTGGAAAGGGTGGGGCTTCGAAGAAGTCCAGGCATGCTTAACTGAGGGTATCTTGCCTCGAAGAGGTAAGGTGCCTTCAGATAAAGAGCTGCCACTCTCCCCCATAAAGGGCCTCGAAGAGGCCCAGAAATGCTTAACCGCATGAGGGAAGCCTCAAAGAGGTTTCCCGCTTGCGGATTTTATAAGCACCTCCAAATACTGGGCCTCGAAGAGGTCCAACGGGTTCTCCATAGAAAATATCTCGCCCATGCCGTAAAGTTATCAGCTTATTTTTGTACCTTTGCCATAAAATGATGGATGAATGAGCTATACAAAATTACTTTACCATGTTGTCTTCCGCACAAAAAAGAGCGTGCCTGCCATCCCAGTCCTCCACGAGAAAGAACTCTATAATTATATATGGGCATTCTTGAAAAACAAAGGATGCGTACTTTACCGCATAGGTGGCATGCCTGACCACATTCATATACTCATGCAAACCCCGCCAACAATGGCTCTTTCCGATCTCATTAGGGACTTAAAAAGCGCAAGCCACAAATATCTGGTAGAGCACAGGCTGAACTTTCCATTTTATGAGGGATGGGGAAAATCCTATTGCGCTTTGTCTGTGTCGGAGAAAGACAGGGTCGTGATTACTAACTACATCATTAACCAAAAGGAGCATCACAAGAGTTTGTCTTTTCAGGAGGAGTTGTCGAGTTTCTTAAAGGAGTATGGCATAGATGTGGACATGGCGCATTTCCCTGAATAGCATCGCCTAAATCGTTGGACCTCTTCGAGGCCCAATAAGGTTTGACTGACTGGTTGAACCCGCAAGCGGCTCACCTCTTCGAGGCGAGCCACATGCGGTTAAGCATCTCAGACCCTCTTCGAGGGCCTTTTCACTATCGTCATGTCCTATAACCTATAAGAAAAAGACTACCATGTGACAATAGGCAGGATGCCACCTGAAAGGAGCGGGCCTCGAAGAGGTCTAACCTATACGTAGACAAGACTGATAGTAAGTCCCGCTGGAAGTCTCTAACCCTCTTCGAGAGCTTTTTCACCATTCTATTATAACGCGAGTTCGACGAAAACTTGTAGAGACGCATTTTTGCGTCTCGGCAAGCAAGATTGCCGAATAAAATCGCCTGTCGCGAAGACTTGGCAGCTGGCTGAGACGCAAGAATGCGTCTCTACAGTTTGGCAATAACAGGGCTGTGCACATAAAGTGGAATTCGTCGAACTCACGTTATTATACGTGAATTCGCAGAAAAGCTGGCTGAGACGCAAGAATGCGCTTTGGCAATGATAGTGTTACGCAAATCTTCCCTGGTCGACGACCCTATGTTCGTTGGCCAGGGAAGATATGAAATAAATTCAGGGCTAATAGGAAAGGTCTTGCTTTAGAGCGAGGCCTTTAGTATGCTGAGGATATCAGCTTCAGTCAGGGGAACGAAGTTGCTGGCCTTGTCCAATCCCTCGTTGACCGCGACGTGATGGGCCATTTCTTCCAATCTGCTGTCGTCTATTCCGACCTCATGCAGCGTCATGGGAATATTCAAGGAGAGGAAGAAGTCGTAGGTCTTCTGTATGGCTTGCTCGGCGATTTCCCCGGGAGTGAGTTCGGGAGAGATGCCAAATACATGAGTGCCATAGCTGACGAAGCGGTCTATGGTGTTCTCGCTGAGGACGTGGCGCATCCAGCGAGGGGTGATGATGGCAAGACCTTCTCCGTGGGTGATGTCATAATAGGCGGAGAGGGCGTGCTCTATGCCGTGCATGGGCCAACCGGAGTGCGTGGTGCCCAGTGCCAGCAGGCCGTTGCAGCCAAAGGTGGCGGCATACATGATTTCCGCTCTCGCATCATAATCGTCTGGCTTTGCGATGGCGATGGGAGCGAACTTTATCAAGGTTTTCATCAAAGTCTCGCAGAATCCATCGCTGACAGTGTTGTTGGGCCTGGAGAAATACTGCTCCAATACGTGGTTGAAAGCGTCAGCCACGCCGGCGGCCGTGTGCTTCGCGTTTACCGTAAAGGTATAAGTGGGGTCCATGAAAGAGCAGACGGGATAGATGTGCGGGTCAAGGTATCCTACTTTGTCATTGGTCTCGGTGCGGGAGATGACGCTGGCGCAGTCATATTCGCTTCCTGTCGCCGCCAGGGTGATGATGTCCACGATGGGCAAGGCTGCCTTGGTGGGCACCTTTTTCGTGATAAGGTCCCAGGGGTCTCCGTCGTATAAAGCCCCGGCTGCGATGGCTTTCGTGCAGTCAAGCACTGAACCGCCACCTACCGCCAGGATGACCTCAATGTTCTTTTCCTTGCAGATGCGCACGCCGTCCAATACGCTGGGATTGTAGCGAGGATTGGGCTCTATGCCGCTCAGCTCATATACCTCGAAATCTTTCATCAGTTCCTTTACCTTGTCATAAAGGCCCATGCGCTTGATGCTGCCACCGCCATAAGCCAGCAACACGCGCTTGCCAATGGCGCTCATCACCTCGGGTAACTGGTTGACCACGTCCTTACCGAATATCAACCTGGTAGGGGTCATGTAATCGAAATTGTTCATCATAGTCTATAAAGTATTTAGAGTTTACATCCGCGAAGATAGGGAAAAAGAATGAAAGCGACGTAGACGGATTACGGAAGTTCCGCATGGAATTCCGTGAGGGCATGCCAAAAAATCTCCGGCAGGGGAGGCAATAACTTGGTTCCTATAACGTTAAAAGAACAAAGGGGGCATACAGTCATCGTCCCCCCTGATAATAGCGATGAGCTTGATTATTATCATATTGATAGTAGGCGCGGTGAGCTATTATGCCGCTTACTGGTTCTTGGGCGGCGAGAAATAGCGCTTGGCGAACTCCCAAACAATGATACCTGCCGTGACACTCACGTTCAGGGAGTGCTTGGTGCCATATTGCGGTATCTCCAGGCAACCATCACATTGGTCAATCACTTCTTGGTGAACGCCTTTCACCTCATTGCCCAATATCACGGCGTAGCGTTGCCCTTGTTTTGGGCTGAGGTCTTGCAACTTTTCTGAGCCTTCCACCTGCTCCACACCATATATATATATGTCGCGCGCGCGAAGGTCTTCTATGGCTTCCATGGCCGATGGGAAATATTGCCAGCTCACGCTGTCCTCTGCTCCCAGAGCGGTCTTGTGAATCTCGGCATGGGGTGGGGTGGCGGTGATGCCGCAAAGATAGATGGCTTCCACGCGGAACGCGTCGCAGGAGCGGAACACGCTGCCTACATTGTAGAGCGACCTTACGTCATCCAGCACTACGATGAGGGGCAGCTTTTCCGCCTGATGGAAATCTTCCAGCGACAGGCGGCGCATTTCCACCGTACGCAATTTCCTCATGCCCGCGCCTCCTCTTGCTTGGCCTGGTAGGCCACGGCATAGGCGCGTATTTGCTTCACCATGGCCAGCAGTCCGTTGCTGCGGGTGGGGCTCAGGTGCTCTCTCAGTCCTATGCGGTCTATGAAGTATAGTTCCGTATCGAGAATTTCTTTTGGGGAATGTCCGCTGAGAACCTTTAACAGCAGCGCGATAATGCCCTTCACGATAAGCGCGTCGCTGTCTGCCGTGAATATCAATAACCCGTCTTGGCAGTCGCATTGTATCCACACGCGGCTTTGGCAGCCGTCTATCAGGTTTTGCTCTGTCTTGTATTTCTCGTCAAGAGGCGCCAGTTCATTGCCCAAGTCAATGAGCATCTGGTATTTGTCCATCCAGTCCGTGAAGTCCTCGAACTCCTCTATGACTTCGTCTTGCAGTTCGTTGATTGTCATTTCGCTATTTCTCGTTTTCTGTTTTCACTATCTTGAAGAGCTTGTCGTTGGGTCTTACCTTACCTTTTACGGGTATGGATACCCGCCAACCTTTCTCTGCCTTGTTGACGGGCTTCAGCTCATATCTTATTTCCTCGGCCTTTAGGTACATCACGCCAGTTGTGGGACCAGTGATAAGCAGGCTTTCGCCCAGGCTTATCTCGGCGGCTTCCACCGAAACCTCGGCCACGTTCAGCTTGGAGAAATACTTGATAACCTTACCTACCAATACTTTCTTTTCAGTGGCGGCGGAACCGTAATGCTTATTCCATTCCCCTAAAGTCTGTCCTTGGTAATATCCGTCCCAAAAACCTCGGTTGAACACGGTGGCCAGCCGTTTGTCCCATTCATCCTTGCGTTCTTCGGTAAAAGCGCCATCCAACACGGCCTTGATGGCTTCCTTGTAACATTTCACCACGGTGTAGACATATTCCGGTCCGCGGGCTCTGCCCTCTATCTTGAACACCCTTACGCCCGCTTTCATCATGCGGTCCATGAAGCGAATGGTTTTCAGGTCTTTCGGGCTCATGATATACTTGTTGTCTATCTCCAGTTGGTTGCCCGTCTCGGCATCGGTAACAATGTAGCTCCTGCGGCATATCTGTACACACTCCCCCCGGTTGGCGGAGCGATTGGCGTTGGCCAGGCTCATGTAGCATTTGCCCGACACAGCCATGCACAAGGCTCCATGGCAGAACATCTCTATGCGTATCAATTCTCCTTTGGGGCCGCGGATGGCTTGCTCCTCTATTTGCCGGTGTATCTCCGCCACCTGGTCTAGGTTGAGTTCCCTGGCCAAGACCACCACATCCGCGAAGCGGGCGTAGAAACGCAAAGCCTCAATGTTGGAGATATTGAGCTGGGTGGAGAGGTGAACTTCCATTCCTTTGCGCTGGCAATAGTCCATCACCGCTACGTCGCTTGCTATCACGGCGGAGATTCTCGCTTCCACGGCGGCATCTATAATCTCGCGCATTGCCGTCAAGTCCTCATCGTAAATGATCGTGTTGACGGTGAGATAGGTCTTGATGCCGTGCTCCGAGCAAGTCTGGGCTATCTCTCTCAGGTCCGTGATATTGAAGTGGTTGGCTGAATGGGAGCGCATATTCAGTTGTCCAACGCCGAAATATACAGAGTCGGCTCCAGCCTGTATGGCCGCGGCCAACGACTCCTTGCTTCCCACGGGAGCCATTATCTCGAAAGCGTCTAATGTCTCGTTCATGCCGCGAAATTACGGAAAAATTCGTAACTTTGCAAAGAAATGAATAGAAACACCATTATAATAATAGGTATGCTGACGCTCTTGGCTTCTCTATTCGGATGCCGGGAAGCCAAGAAGCGGCAAGCCCCTCGCGGGGAAGGGCTTATCATTCCAGCCACGCCCGTGAAAGATTATCCCGGCGGGGGTATGGGGAGCGTCTACGCGCTGTTGGCTACGCTGGAGGCCGAGCATCTTTCCCGTGGAGACTCCGTCAACCTGTCCGCCCCCTATCTGGTAAGATGCTGGCTCAAGGAACAGGCTTTGTCCGCGTACTTCTCGGGGCAATCTCTCCCCGAACATCTTTCCTGCCCAGTGCCTGTGGGGATACATCTGTTGTCCACCTATGGACTTTATCCCTACGACTCCTATCCTGAACGTGACGGCTACCAGCAGTCAGTGACCGTGAGAAAGTTGCAATCGGTGATAGAGGGGGCAAGGAAACGTCCCACTACGCTTAGCCAGCTTTCCCGGCGGATAGACGACGTGCTCGACCGCGCCATGGGTTATCTCCCCGCCGACAGGGTGCACTTCCTAGGCGCGGACTATACGCCTGGTGAGTTTGCCCGTAGCGTATGCTCCCCCGATGAGTACCTGCGTTTGGTGAGCTTCCCTTCCTTGCCTTTCGGGGAACTTCACGCGAATTCTCCCGCTTGTTCCTATCCTTTGGGGTTGGGGCAAATGGTTACGTTGAACCTGCCGTTGGATAGTTTAACACTCCATTTGAGGAAGGCCGTGGAGTCGGGGCATGCCGTTTGTTGGGAGGGAGACACTACCAACGCGGCTTTCCGCCACAGGCGGGCAGGGTGGGTAGAGCCGCTATTTCCCTCTGCCAAAGAGGCTTCTCTGCGCCAGCTGTCTTTTGAGCGTTTGTCGCTCACCCTTGACCATGCCTTTGCCATTGTAGGTTTGACGCGCAGGGACGGAGAGATCTATTATCGCTGCAAGAACAGCCAAGGCGTAGCGTGGGGCGAGGGAGGTTATGTTTATCTTTCGGAGTCTTATTTGCGCCGATATACCTTTGCGATCACCATGAATCATGTCGCTTACCGGGGTGAACCCTGGTAAACCTGTCAGAACTTCCAACGCACTTGTATGTCCAGGTCGGTTTGCGAGCTTTGGTTGATTTGTTGGTATCCGCTGGAGATGTGGTCTCGGTCGAAGTAGTCAGTTACTCCCAGTTTGGCGATGATGAGCCAATGTTCGCCCAGCTCCGCCCGCAGCCTGGCGGCATAGCGTATGCCCTCGCCATAGAAAGACGTGAAGTTGAGCGTGTAGAGTGTACCTGCCTCGTAGGTATAGACACGGCTGGCGTAGTCAGCGGTATGGAAGTAACCAAAAGTGCCATCCACCCTCAGCCAGCGATAAGTATATCCCATTTGCTGCGTCACCATCCATCCAAAGCTGTTGCCGTCAAACTGGCTGAGGCTGGCGTCATATTGCGTCTTGGCCGTGAATCGCGTTCCCGCGTAGGCGGCGGATAGTCTCGTGCGGTGCTCCTTGCGGTATTCCAACGCGGTTTTGTCGGCGTTATCCCGTTCCTTCATCTTGTATCGGTAGCGGAAAAAGAATGAGAAATCGCCAGGATGGTAGGTGGCGGACACCATGCTGTCGAACGCGTGGGAAGAGGCGGATGCCATGTATTTAGGCCAGGGAAAGTAAGCTATGTCGGCATAGCCCATCAGGTTGAACTTGGAAGAAGGTGTCCAGCTGGCGCCCAGGTATATTCCGCTCTCGTCTTGCGCGTCGCTGCCCTCGCTGAAAGTGTTGCTGAAAAGAGAGTAATATTTATAGGAGAAGAAGCGTTGCAGGGCCACTAGCGACAACTCCTCGGTGAGCAGGTAACTCAAGGTGTTGACGGTGGCCAGGGCTTTGCAGTCTCCCGTGGCGGTCTCTCCGCTGAAGGACAGGCGGTGGCTGGCGTATCCATAGTCTGCGCTTACGTTCCAAAAACCGTTCCCCTCAGGGTAATACTTGCGGTAAAGGGAAGTCTTCTTGGGCAAAAGAGGTTTGTCGAACTTGGCGTAAAGTCCCGTCACGCCCACGTGAAAACCTCCAAGGGTATAGTTCAGATTGGCTCCCGCCAGGGTTTGGCTGCTGTTGGCCTTCTTGGCCAGTTCGGTGTCGGTGCGGTGGTAGCCGTCTGTCAGTATGGTGGCTATGCTCCGCCCGTCGCTGTTGAGTGTCGCGTCTATTTCGCGGTAAGAGAAAAAGGCCGTCAAGTCAAGTCCTTTCAACGGCGTGACCGTTGCGGCTCCTCCTTGCAGGAAGTTGCCTGAGGAACGGGAGGAGTGAACCCTGATGGCGTTCCCGTTGCGGCCCAAGGTAGTGAGGGTGTTTGTCTTGCCCAGTCCGAAGTCATTGTTGATGACCAGCCCCATGCCAAACCGCAATCGGTAGCGACCTAACGTGAGATTCTTCAGCGCTCCCAGTTTCCTGACCTGGAAATAGAAAGAGTAGAAATCATAACCCAGGTTGTTGGCGTTGCTGAAAAAGGGCTCGCCAGCGTCTTGGCTGCCCAAAAGCCCCGCTTGCGCATAGTCGCCGTAGTGGAACTTGTAACGCCACCAGTGTTTATACTTGTAGCCTCGATAGCCCTGTATGTCCCCTTTTCTATCATAGAAAGGTATCTTGGCGGCGGCCACCACCTCGTGCTTGCCATGGCGCAGGATGTTTTTCAGGGTGGGATAACTTCTTCGGGGCACGTTCCCCGCGTAGGTGAAACACTCCAACAACTTGCGCTGGTACCAGTTCAGGGAGCGTATCATGGCCAGCTCGCCCAGGCTCTCCATCTTGCCGTACTGGTAAATGTAGGCCTGTATGTCCTCTATTTGTTGATTGCCCAGGAAGGGAAGCCGTTCCAGGTCTTCCCGTGTGGCCGTGTTGATGTTCATGGGCTGCTCGGCATATTCGGCCAGTATGTCGTGGTATTGTTCCCACGACACGTTGTCCATGTCTTCCGTGTCGGAAAGCTCATTCAGGTATTCTTCCCAGTTTTTCGTTCCTTGCGCCATGCATCCCAAAGCGAATAGGACAAGCGCAATCAGCAGTGTGCATCTTTCCATGGGTGCTCTTGTGTGTTTTCGCAAGGCAAAAGTATAAATAAAAATCGGAATAATGGTGAAATTCGTTCCTTTTTCTTTCGCCATGCGGGAATTTATGTTTACTTTCGCGATAGTTATGTTGACGAGGCTTTTTTTCTCGGTTTGGCTTGCCATGGTGGCTGTAGGCACTTGTGCGCAAGAGGTGGTCCAGGACGAAGAGAACCTGGACGAGGAGGCCGTGGACGCTACGCCTTCGCTTGACCCTATGCTGAAGTTGGGCAGGGTGCTGGATAATGGCGACAGCATACAGTACGTGGAGGTCAATCCCATTTATGTCTATCCAAAGCCCGTGTTCAAGAACGCCAAGCAGCGGCAAGCCTATAACCGCTTGGTGGCCAACGTGAAGAAGGTGCTGCCCATAGCCAAGGAGGTGAACGTCATCATACAGGAGACCTACGAATATCTGCAAACCCTGCCCAACAAGAAGGCGAAAGACGAGCACATGAAGTACGTGGAGAAGAGCATCATGAAGGAATACAGGCCCCGCATGAAGAAACTCTCCTACCAGCAAGGCAAGTTGCTCATCAAGTTGATATACCGCGAGTGCAATTCTTCTTCTTACCAACTCATCCAGGCATTCCTGGGTCCCGTGAGGGCGGGCTTCTACCAGGCTTTCGCCTGGGCTTTTGGAGCGAGCCTCACCAAGAAATATGACCCAGAGGGAGTAGACCGCCTCACGGAGCGTGTGGTATTGCAAGTGGAGGCGGGGCAGATATAAGCGTTTCCCACCGCGATTTCGCAACTTTTCAATTCCAGTTGTCTTGCTCACCGAATCAACTTATTTTGCTCGTCAAAATAACTTGTTTCGCTTATCAAAATAACTTGTTTCGCTCACCGAAATAACTTGTTTTGGAATCCCCTTATTCCAGGTTCTGGAGCAGTACTACTGAAATTGAATATCACTAGTACTGAAATCAAATATCAGTAGTACTGCGTTGGGGATGTCAGTAGTACCGCGTTTTTTACGGGACATAAAAAATCCCACCCTCTCCATCACGGAGAGAGTGGGATAAAAGTGTTATGTGAAAAGAAAAAACTCTAGCTTAGAGCTGAGGACCTGCGGCTACCAAAGCCTTGCCAGCCTTGTTGCCCTCATACTTCTTGAAGTTCTTGATGAAGCGACCAGCTAAGTCCTTTGCCTTCTCCTCCCACTGAGCTGCGTCAGCGTAGGTGTCACGAGGATCGAGGATGTTGGGATCTACGCCCTCGAGAGCCGTAGGAACGGTGAAGTTGAAGTAAGGAATCTGCTTGGTGGGAGCTGCGTCGATGGAGTGGTTGAGGATAGCGTCGATGATACCACGGGTATCGCGGATAGAGATACGCTTGCCTGTTCCATTCCAGCCAGTGTTCACCAAGTAAGCCTTGGCGCCGCTCTTCTCCATTCTCTTAACCAGCTCCTCGGCGTACTTCGTGGGGTGCAACTCCAAGAAAGCCTGGCCGAAGCAAGCGGAGAAAGTAGGAGTAGGCTCGGTGATGCCACGCTCTGTACCTGCCAACTTGGCGGTGAAGCCAGAGAGGAAGTAGTACTTCGTCTGCTCAGAGTCAAGGATAGATACAGGAGGCAGTACGCCAAACGCGTCAGCGCTCAAGAAGATAACTTGCTTGGCTGCGGGAGCGTGGCTTACGGGCTTCACGATATTGTTGATATGGTAGATAGGATAAGAAACGCGAGTGTTCTCGGTCACTGACTTGTCAGCGAAGTCTATCTTGCCGTCCTTATCTACGGTTACGTTCTCTAAGAGTGCGTCACGACGGATAGCGTTGTAGATATCGGGCTCGCTCTCCTTATCCAGGTTGATGACCTTGGCATAGCAACCTCCCTCGAAGTTGAACACGCCGTTGTCGTCCCATCCGTGCTCGTCGTCACCGATAAGCAGACGCTTCGGGTCGGTAGAGAGGGTTGTCTTACCTGTTCCAGACAGACCGAAGAAGATGGCGGTGTTCTCGCCGTTCATATCGCAGTTGGCAGAGCAGTGCATGGAAGCGATGCCCTTCAAGGGGAGGTAGTAGTTCATCATGGAGAACATACCCTTCTTCATCTCGCCACCATACCAAGTGTTGATGATTACCTGCTCTCTGGAGGTTACGTTGAACACTACAGCGGTCTCGGAATTGAAGCCCAGCTCCTTCCAGTTCTCCACCTTCGCCTTGGAAGCGTTGTAAACGATGAAGTCTGGCTCAAAGCTCTCCAGCTCCTCTTCGGTGGGGCGGATGAACATGTTCTTAACGAAGTGAGCCTGCCAAGCTACCTCCATGATGAAGCGAACGGCCATGCGGGTATCCTTGTTAGCACCGCAATATCCGTCTATCACATAGAGCTTCTTTCCGGAGAGCTCCTTCTGGGCAAGCTCCTTTACGGCTGCCCAAGCCTCTTGGGAAGCGGGCTTGTTGTCATTCTTATATTCATCAGAAGTCCACCATACGGTGTCCTTGGAAGTCTCGTCCATTACGATGAACTTGTCTTTGGGCGAACGTCCGGTGTAAGCGCCAGTCATAACGTTTACCGCGCCAAGCTCGGTTACTTGGCCTTTGTCATAACCTGTAAGACTGTCTTTGGTCTCCTCCTCGAACAATGTCTCATACGAAGGATTGTAAAGAACCTCGGTAGTACCCGTGATTCCATACTTCTCTAAAACTGACTTGTCAAACTTTGCCATTTTTGATAATGTATTTAAGGTGAATAATCGCTAGTTTTAAAACCGCTGCAAAGTTACGCAATTTACCCGAAACGCCAATGACGGGCAAATGAAAAAAATGTAATCTGGGCTTGTTTTATGGTTAAAGTTGCTAAAATCATCCGTCGCCACTTGATATTTGCCACGTGGAGTTGGCAAATAATGAAAATTAATTCCTATCTTCGCGAATACCACTTAAATATCCGCCAATTATGGAAATTATCAATCTTAGCGAACAAAACTCCATCATGAACCAATACATGGCGGAGATCAGGGACAAGGATTACCAGAAAAACCGATTGCTCTTCCGCAACAACATCATGCGTATAGGGGAGTATGAGGCTTTCGAGATATCAAAGCGCATGGATTACGAGATGAGAGACGTGGTGACGCCGTTGGGCATCTCAAAGGTAAACGTGCCCGTGGACAAGGTGGTGCTGGGCACTATCTTCCGTGCGGGTTTGCCATTTCACCAGGGTTTTCTTAACGTGTTCGACCACGCGGGCAACGCTTTCGTGTCTGCCTACAGGGCGTACAAAGACGCTGAGCATCACGAGGTGGGCATCCATGTGGAATATCTCGCCACGCCCAGCATAGAGGAGAAAACGCTTATCATAGCTGACCCCATGCTGGCCACGGGCGGCAGCATGGAATTGGGATACAAGGCGTTCCTTACCAAGGGCAGGCCCAAGCGCATTCACGTGGCTTGCGTAATAGCCACGCCGCAAGGTATAGACCGTGTGGTGGAGGCTTTTCCTGAGGAGAAAACCACTATATGGTGCGCCGCCATTGACCCGGGACTCAACGAACATAAGTATATAGTGCCAGGGTTTGGCGACGCGGGTGACTTGTGCTACGGCGATAAGCTTTAGCGCTTGCCCTTTTATGGGTCAATACTCAAACGAGCTGCCGCCCAGGAATTCTCGTAGCAGGGAAGTGGGCGGGAGTTTGTCGTAGGGTATCGGTTTGAAGTAGCCAAGGAACTTCTTCAAACGATAGGCTTCCGAGTATTCCTCGCAGTTTTCGGGCACTTGCTCCAGCAGTGGTTCCGCCTGGGTCTTGATGACAGCCAACTCATAGAGCATGGCAGTGTTGAACATGGCGTCGGCATTCTCCTGGTAGGGGAATATCCATTTGTTTTCCCCTGCCCTTACCGATGGCCAGCGGCGAATGGTCTCCCTTGCGCTGACTCCTCTATATTTGTAGTCGCGAATGATGCGTCGCAAGAGGCGATTGTCGGTGGTGGGAATGTAATTGTGGTTATCCAAAAGGATGGTGGTCAACGCTGAGGCGTAGACAGTGAACTTCTGTTCATTGGGAATTTGCGCTGTCAATTCAGGGTTGAGAGCGTGAATGCCTTCCACTACCACTACGTTGTCGGGAGCCAGCTTGAGGCGTTTGCCGCTTCGTTCACTTTTTCCCAACTGGAAATTGTAATGGGGCAATTCCACCTCTTCGCCACGGAAAAGCGCGTTGAATTGCTCGTTGAGCAGGGGCAAGTTGAGGGCATAAAGGCTTTCGTAATCATACTCTCCATCCTCGCCGAGCGGTGTTTTCTCCCTGTCTACGAAGTAATCGTCGAGTGAGATTTGCAAGGGTTTGATGCCGTTGGTGAGCAGCTGGATGCTAAGTCGTTTACAGGTGGTGGTCTTGCCCGACGATGAAGGCCCAGCCAACAATACCAGTTTCACGCCCTTACGATTGGCGATTTCGTCCGCGATACGGGCAATCTTCTTTTCCTGCAAAGCCTCGCTCACGTTGACTACCATGCTGCCTTGCCCCTCGTTGATGGCGGCATTGAAGTCCCCCACGGTGCGTATGCCCAATATTTTCTGCCAGCGATGATGTTCGAGGAAGATGTCGAACATTTTGTCTTGACGAGTCATCTCGCCCAATACGCCTGGGTTTTTCAGTGAGGGAATGCGCAAGAGCAATCCATCGTAATATTTCTCCAATCCAAAGAGATAGAGCTTGCCCGTGTGAGTGAGCAGGGAACCATAATAAAAGTCCACGTAGTCTTCTATTTGGTAATAAGTGGTGTAAAGTGCCCCAACGCTTTCGAGCAGCCTCACCTTGGGAATATCCCCTTTTTCCCGAAACAGGTTGATGGCATCCTGGGTAGGTACTACATGCCGTCTGACGGGTAGGTTGGCATCGATGATTTCCTGCATGCGCTTGCGTAATTTGTCTACGTCTTCCAGTCCCACGGGATGGTCGATGTCCAGGTTGACATAGTAGCCTTTTGACACAGGGATGTCTATGACGCAGGTGCTGTTGGGATAGATGTCGTTTACCGCCTTGCAGAGTACGAAGAAAAGCGTGCGGGTATAAGACCGGGAGCCGGATGAGGTGTAAAGGTCTTGATATTCTACGTCTTTGTTGTTGTATACCCGGTAGTGCATGCCTTCCACTTTGTTGTTCACCTTGGCGTTGATAGGGCCATATTGTAACCGTAGTCCCGATTGCTCGTATATCTCGGCCAAAGAGCTGCCTACGGGTACCGTAAGTGTTTGGCCATTGTTCTTGCATCTTATTTGAAGTGCCTGTCTCATAGTGAAGAGGTTTAATCGTTGTTGGTTTGTGAAGCGAGTGTTTCCATCAGTTCTCTCATGCCCTCGCTGGCGCCTTTACGGATATGGACTACTTCTCTTAGTCCATGGGTGGCCACGGGACTGGGGTCTATCAGGTAGATAGGCGTGCCAGGCTTGGTGTATTGCAGCAAGCCCGCGGCGGGATAGACGTTGAGCGAGGTGCCGATGATGACAAAGATGTCCGCGCTTCTTGCTTCTTCCGTGGCGGGCATCATCATGGGAACGCTTTCGCCGAAGAATACGATGAAGGGACGCAGCAAACTGCCGTCTTCCGCTAATGTGCCAGGTGCCACTTCGCAATTGTCTTCTGGCAACTCTTGGATAAAACGTTCATCGTAAGGGTCTCGGGAAGAGCATACTTTAGTCAGCTCTCCGTGCAGATGGATTACCTTGGAGGAACCGGCCTTTTCGTGCAGGTTGTCCACGTTTTGCGTCACCACGGTCACGTCGTACTTCCGTTCCAGCTCGTGTATCAGTCGATGTCCCTCATTAGGCTTTGCCGCGTAGAGTTTCTTGCGCAACATGTTATAGAAGTTGGTCACTAATGTGGGATTCGCTTCCCATCCCTCATGTGAGGCCACTTGCTCCACGGGGAAGTTTTCCCATAGGCCATCGTTGCCCCTGAAAGTCTTGAAGCCGCTCTCCACGGACATGCCAGCTCCAGTCAAGAATACGATCTTCTTCATAGTCTAAGGTATTAAGAATACACAAAATTAGCAATTTTTCCGCAAATAACTTCTGTATAAAAGAAAAAGTATTAACTTTGCACCCGTTTTTAATACAGAACACCTTACAACAATTACAGATTATTTATGGATAAAGTAAGCTACGCCTTGGGTCTTGGCATTGGCAGGCAGTTGGCCCAAATGGGTGCCACAAGCCTGGACATTGACGATTTTTCCCAAGCCATCAAGGATGTAATAGCGGGCAATTCATTGCAGGTGAGTGATAGCGAGGCTCAAAAACTCGTGCAGCAGTTCTTCGCAGAGCAGGAGGCCAAGCAGAGAGCGGCGGCCGAGGAGAAAGGTAAGGCGGCGAAGGTGGCAGGCGAGAACTTCTTGGCGGAGAATGGCAAGAAGGAGGGCGTTATCACCCTGCCCAGCGGACTGCAATACCAAGTGTTGCGTGATGGCAACGGCAAGAAGCCCAAGGCAACAGACCAGGTGGAATGTCATTACGAGGGCACGCTGATAGACGGCACTATATTCGACAGTTCTTATAAGAGAGGCCAAACGGCTACGTTCCCCTTGAACGGTGTGATCGCTGGATGGACGGAGGGGCTGCAGCTGATGCAGGAAGGTGCCAAGTATCGTTTCTTCATCCCCTATCAACTGGGTTATGGAGCTAACGGAGCGGGCGCGTCGATACCTCCCTATGCGGCTTTGGTATTTGACGTGGAGTTGATAGCCGTAAAATAAGTTGGAAAAACAAGTAAAGACAATAAAACGAACAACAACAATGAGAAAGTTAATTATCGGAGCCTTTATGGCTTTAGCCGCTGCCACTTTCGTGGGTTGTGGCAATTCTACTCCCAAGGCAAACTTGAAGACCGACATTGATACGATGAGCTATGCGCTCGGTTTGTCCCAAACGCAAGGTCTGAGGGATTACATCGTGATGCGCTTGGGCGTGGATACCGCTTATATAGACGAGTTTATCCGTGGTTTGAACGATGGTGTCAATGCGGGTGATGACAAGAAGAAAACCGCTTATTATGCTGGTATACAGATTGGCCAGCAGGTTGGAGGCATGATGATTAAGGGTATCAATCATGAGGTTTTTGGTGAAGATTCCACCAAGACTATCTCCATGAAAAATTACATGGCCGCTTTCATCACCGGTGTCAAGGGCGAGGAAGGCCTGATGACGTTGGACCAGGCTGCCTACACCGCTCAGCGCTTGATGCAGGAAATCAAGGCTAAGAGCATGGAGGAGCAGTATGGTGACAACAAAAAAGCCGGCGAGAAATTCTTGGCAGAGAACAAGAAGAAGGCTGGCGTGGTGACTCTCCCCTCTGGTGTACAATATAAGGTAATCAAGGAAGGCAAGGGTGAGATGCCTAAGGATACCTCTTTGGTAGAGGTGAATTATGAGGGTCGTACCTTGGAAGGAAAGGTTTTTGACAGCTCCTACAAGCGTAAGGAAAGCGCCAAGATGCGCGCAAACCAGGTCATCAAGGGATGGAGCGAGGCTTTGACCCACATGCCTGAGGGCTCTGTATGGGAGGTATATATTCCCCAAGAGCTGGCTTATGGCCCTCGTCAGCAAGGTGCCGACATCAAGCCTTTCTCCGTGCTTATCTTCAAGATTGAGTTGATCAAGGCTAACGCCAAGAGGTAATCTTCATTGACAGATATGAAAAAACTGATGATATGGGCACTCGTCTTCATGACGAGTGCTTCTTTTTGTAGCGCGCAGAAGGCGGATGGAGCGGTGACATTGGCCTCGGAGTCTGACTCTTTGAGTTATGCCGCGGGTGCTTGCTCCACGGAGGGACTCATTCCCTATGTGCAACAAAGCTATAGCGTAGACACCGCCTACATGGCTGACTTCGTGAGAGGTTACCTGGAGGGGATAAAAGTGGCAAACGACCCCAAGGGCACGGCTTATATTGTGGGCATGCAGATAGCCCAGATGGTAGAGCAACGCATTTTGCCCAGCATGAGAAACCGCCTCAAGTCCACGGGAGATTCCATAGAGGAGGATATTTTCCATCAGGGATTTACCGCCATGTTGTTGAAAGACCACGATATCTTTACCCAGCGGGATGCCATGCGATACCTGGATAGCCTGATGGCCGCTCCTGGCAGGGAGTGGTTGGAGGCCAATGCCAAGAAACCAGGCGTGCAGACTACTGCCAGTGGATTGCAATATAAGGTGCTCGTGAAAGGCAATGGTCCGGTTCCCACTGCCGAGGATGAGGTGGAAGTGGTATATGAGGGTCGATTGATAGACGGGACAGTGTTTGATTCCACGGCTAAGCATAATGAGGAGTCGGACAAATTCAGGCTGAAACACCTCATTAAAGGTTGGGCGGAGGCGCTTACCTTGATGCCCGTGGGCAGCAAGTGGGAAGTCTACATCCCGCAGGAGCTGGCTTACGGCTCTCGCCAGAGCGGACAGATACCTCCTTATTCCACGCTTGTTTTCACCATGGAATTAAAGAGCATCGTGAATCCTCCTACGAAACCAGAGCCACTTACGCCTAGACAGAAGACGCAGGAAAAAACGGGGCAAGTGGAGAAGAAGTAGTGTTTATGCCATGGGTCAATATCTCCGTGGCTTCCCTTAATGTGGGATTGCTTTTTAGGGAGAATTTAGCCCAGAAGTCTTAAAATAACTTACATGATGCACGAAATTCGAAAGATTTTCGTGCATTTTGTTGATGGTATCATTTATAATTACTATATTTGCTACCAAATTAAAGGAATTAACTATAAATCTACGAACTTATGGAGAAAATTGACAAGCTCGATAAGCAGATACTCAGCATTCTCTCGAAGAACGCACGTATCCCTTTCAAGGACGTGGCTGCGGAATGTGGCGTATCCAGGGCGGCTATTCACCAGCGTGTACAACACCTTATTAAAATAGGAGCCATCATGGGCAGCGGCTTTGATGTAAACCCAAAGAGCCTTGGTTACGCTTCTTGCACTTATGTGGGTATCAACCTGGAGCGAGGCAGCATGTACAAGAAAGTGGTGGAGCGGCTGATGGGCATTGAGGAAGTCGTGGAATGCCATTTTACCACGGGTCCTTACACGATGCTGTTGAAGCTTTACGCTAAAGATAACGAGCAACTCATGGATTTGCTCAACAATAAATTGCAATCCATTCCCGGAGTGGTCTCCACCGAGACGCTCATCTCCCTGGAGCAAAGCATCAAGCGCGAGATACCTGTCATCATAGATTAATCATGGCGGCATTTGACCTAGGGTCATGCTTGGATTGTCTCCACGCGACTCCTCCTGCTACCGACCACCGACCCGTGGTTGGTCTTACGGGTAATTTTTCAGATATAGACGTAACACTGCGAGCTGTTTACCATCAGCAGATAGTAGCGGCTGGCGGTGTTCCTGTGTTGATACCTCCCGTGGCTGAACCCAGGGTTATCGTTGACACTTTAGACCGGATAGACGCATTGGTGTTCACTGGCGGTGGAGACCACAACCCTTTATGGTATGGGGAGGAGCCTAGCCCCCGGTTACACCATATTAATAAGGAGCGAGACGAGGCGGAGCTGGTCATGGCTCGCTTGGCTTACCAACGGCAGATACCCATACTGGGCATTTGTCGGGGCATACAAACCTTGGCCATTGCCTTGGGTGGGAAAGTGGCGCAAGATATCCAGGTGAGTGTCAAGCATGACCAAGACGCGGACCGCTCGGAGCCTACCCATACAGTCCAGCTTATGGATGGTTCTGTTTTGCGTGACCTTTACCAAAGAGAAAACATCTTTGTCAACAGCTTCCACCATCAGGCGGTGAGTGACCCAGGAAGTTGTTTCCGGGTAGCTGCCAAGGCGCTTGATGGTACGATAGAGGCCATGGAGAGCCAGGACGGAAAGTCCATCATGGGCGTTCAATGGCATCCCGAGTGGTTGGGGGAAGATGGGCAGTGCCTTTTCCGCTGGTTGGTGGAGCGGGCCAGGGAATTTGCCCAGGCCAAGGAGCTGCATCGCCAAGTACTGACACTCGACTCCCATTGCGATACGCCTATGTTCTTCCCCCAGGGCATCCATTTTGAGCGGCGAGACACCAGGGTGCTGGTAGACCTCCACAAGATGACGGAGGGCAAGTTGGATGCCGTGACGATGGTGGCTTATCTGCCGCAGCCCAAGGAGGGGGAGCGTTTTGCCGATAAGGTAGACTACCGCAAAATCAATGGCGGGGAAAAGTACGCTGATGGCATCTCTCCGAAAGCCTATGCGGATTTGATATTCGACGAGATAGAGCGTGTCACTTCCGCCTATCCCGACCATGTAGGTATTGCCCGTACGCCCGCTGAGTTGTATGCCAACAAACGGCGGGGGCGCAAGAGCGTCATGCTGGGCATAGAGAACGGCTTGGCCTTGGAGGGCAGTCTTTCCAATATCGCCCATTTCGCCCGACGGGGTATAGTTTACATCACGCTTTGTCATAATGGCGACAATGATATCTGCGATAGCGCAAGAGGCGAGAAAACCCATCGTGGGTTAAGCGATTTTGGGGCGCGGGTGGTGAAAGAAATGAACAGGCAGGGCATCATGGTGGACTTGAGCCACGCCAGCGAGGAGAGCTTCTTTGATGCCATGCGGGTGAGCGAGTTGCCCATTGTCTGCAGCCACTCCAATTGCAAGTCGCTTTGCGACGTGCCGCGCAATCTTTCCGATGAGCAGCTCCGTGCGCTCGCTAAGTCTGGCGGCGTGGCGCAAACCACGCTCTATCACGGATTCCTGCGCCAAAATGGCACGGCTACCATAGAGGATGCCGTAGCCCATTTGGAGCATGCCATCCAGGTGATGGGTATCGAGCACGTGGGTTTAGGTACCGATTTTGACGGAGATGGAGGAGTGAGCGGTTTCGCTGACGCTTCCGAGGCCATTAATTTCACCATCCGCTTGTTGCGCAAGCGATATAGCGAGCGGGATATTGCCCTGATATGGGGTGGCAATTGGCTGCGTGTGATGGAGCAAGTACAAAACAAGAGAAATCAACAACCAAGATGAAGACCAAGATGAAGATAGTGGCAACCGCTGTCGTTGTGGCGGCGTTGGCGGGTGGCTTTTGGGCATGGAAGTCCATGAGCGGTGATACCTCTCAAGTGGCTGAGATGGAGGAGGCGGAGAAGGTCAATCCCGTTGGCCCCACGTTCAATGCCGACTCGGCTTATGCTTTTTGCGCCGCCCAATGCGACTTTGGTTACCGCTCCATGAATACAGAGGCGCACGACCTGTGTGCCGACTGGATAGCTGACAAGTTTCGTTCCTATGGCTGCGAGGTGGTGGAGCAGCGTGCGGATCTCAAGGGTTACGACGGTACCACGCTGAAGGCACGTAACATCATGGCATCCTATCGTCCGGAGGCGACCACCCGTATATTGCTTTGCGCCCACTATGATTCCCGTCCCTGGGCAGACAACGACCCCGATAGCGCCAATTGGCGCAAACCCATCATGGGAGCTAACGACGGGGCTAGTGGCGTGGCCGTGATGCTGGAGATAGCTCGCTTGTTGCGTTCGTCTGCCGAGAAGCCTGGGCAAGGAGACTTGGGTGTGGACTTCGTGTGCTTTGACGCGGAAGACTGGGGGACGCCTAGTTGGAGCGATACGCCTGATGATGGTAACTCATGGGCACTGGGGGCGCAATACTGGAGCAAGAACCTGCCCCAGGGCTACGAGGCTCGCTACGGCATCCTGCTGGACATGGTGGGAGGCCAAGGCGCACGCTTCTACCAGGAGGGCATGTCCTTGCAGTATGCGCCGGAAATAGTGAAGAAAGTGTGGCGGGCTGCCCGCCAGGTGGACTGCGGCAGCTATTTCCCCCGCGAGGCGGGAGGCATGGTGACGGACGACCATATTCCCGTCAACGAGAACGCTAAGATACCCACCATCGACATCGTGCCCTATTATCCCGATTGCCAGCAGAGTTCCTTTGGCCCCACGTGGCACACGGTCAGTGACAACATGGACCACATAGACAAGAACACTTTGCGGGCTGTGGGGCAGACCGTCATACAAGTGCTCTACACGGAGGAGTAGGCACTCCCTAACAAGGATATTAGTCTCGAAGGGCTGCGATACTAGTCTCGAAGGTCAATGAAACTAGTTTCGTAGCCCTTCGAGACTAGTATCATCTTCTCATGGGTCTTAGTGGCCTGCCCGCGGGTGCCGGCATCCGTATGGGCACCGTATACCATCGCCGCCTGTAGAGGTCGTACTTGTGCCTTGCCCCCCAGTTTCAATCCTTTGGTCTTGTCGTGAATGGAGAGATAGCCAGCCTGTCCCTTGGCAATATTCTCTTGGGCATATAGCGTTATGGGTTCTAAAGCTACAAGCACAAGGCAAATGATAATCGGTTTTAGTATATTCATGCCGCGCCCTTTCATTGATTTTTCCACGAATTTAGCAAAAAAGACCTATAATTCAAAGCGATTTTATAAAATTTCTCCTGCTACGAAAAAAGGTTGCATTCACTCTTTCTATCTTTGCATCGTCAAAACAAGGGAAGTATGGGTGAGTGGTTGAAACCAGCACACCGCTAACGTGCCAGACTGTGAAAGGTCTCGAAGGTTCGAATCCTTCTGCTTCCGCCCATCCTGGTGGGGTAGCTCAATGGAACAAGAGCGGGTGCCTACGAAGCATCAGGTTGCGGGTTCGAGTCCCGCCCTCATCACTTGCAAGGAGCTTTGGCAGACTTGGTGTATGCGCGGGACTGAAAATCCCGACAACGTGGTTCGATTCCACGAGGCTCCGCTTATGGAATCTTATATGATTCCCCCTTTCAATGGATACGAACCCTTTTGCGGTCTAATGCCCGATTCGGTTTTATCTCCCCAATCAATCTATTAGAACGAGTTGGGCTAGAGGGAACATGATGCGCCTTTTTGTATGCGCACGTGGACATTATTATATATGCGTACGATGAATGCCCATTCCTCTACCAACTTCACGCAGGCTTCTCGCCAGCGTAGCGTTACGGGAATGGTATTACACGTAGCTAAGGATGGACCTTAGCCTTGCTTTTACCTTTTCCAGCACTTCGATGGTCTCGGCCTTGTCTTTGTTGTTTTCCGACAACAGGGTGATGGCTTTCTTCAAGAGCTTGCAATCCTCTTGCGATAACGGCATGTCGGAGATGGAGTAATCGGGGTCGGCATACCTGTAATAGGTCTTGTCATATACCTCGATGGGAGCATTGTAGCCCAGTTTGTCAGACCTCATCATCTGGATGTCCATCTGCACCGTCCTGGCACACACGCCTTTCGTGATGCCCTCCATGTCGTAGAGCGCGTCGCTGCAGGCTTGCACCAAGTCGTCAAGTGTCCATCTCCTGTACCTGTTTCTCAGGCAATTGTCTATGGTTCTATATCTTATCAGGGCGTTTTTGTTCGCAGGCATAGTGTTTTCCTCTTTTAAGCATAAAAAATAGTTGGATTTTTCCGGCAAGGAACTTCCAACTACATCGTGCTTACTTATACTTCCAATGGGTTTTATCTGAATTGCCCAAAGGGAATTAACTATGCGTGTGAGGTCGGGGAAATCCCATGTCGGCAGTACATGAAGCGCTAAACGCATACACATGACTACTTCGCTCAAGGCGTCGAAAGCTTTGGGCAAAAGACCATGATGTTATGTGCACGTTACGTAACATACCGCTAGGGTTTCTTCGTGGATTTATATCTGTTTAGTCTTGTTCTGCCGCGAAGATACAAAATATAGGCGAAATCTTTTTGCGTGGTTGTCGAAAAATGATGTATTGTATTGAATTTTCTTGTCATTTGCCTTGATCTCACGGGGATTTTTTCATGGGGTCAAGAGGGAAGACTCTATCTTACGTGCGGAGGAATGGCGAGCTCAATTTGAAAACAAGTTATTTTGCCAAGGAAAACAACTTGATTTGCCAAGGAAAACAACTTGTTTTCGTGGGCAAAATAACTTGTTTTGTAAGGAGATGGGTTTGAAAGGGTTACGTAAAGGACTAGTCCAGCAAGCGCTTGCTGAGATACCGCACGGGATACCAAACGGAGAGCCATCCCACGGCGATGACCGTGAGGAAGACAAGGAGTACGTCGGTATAGTGAACGCTTACGGGATAGGCGTTGATGATGAAGGTGCCCTCGCTTTCGCCCAGTGACACGAAGCCGAACTCTTGCTGCAGCCAGCAGAGCAGTAGGCCAAGGACTACGCCGATGATGGCTCCCATGGCCGATATCATCCTGCCTTCGAAGAGGAACACGCGCACTATCTGGTGGTCGCTGGCTCCCAGGTCGCGCAGGGTCACCACATCGTCTTTCTTGTCGATGATGAGCATGGAGAGGGAGCCCACGATGTTGAAGCAGGCCACCACCAGGATGAAGGTGAGGAAGATGTAGGCCATCAGCTTCTCGATGGACATGATGCGGAAGGTGTCTTCTTGCTGCTCGAAGCGATCCATCACGCGGAACTTGTCCCCCGCAATGGATTGCATTTCCGCTTTCACCGCGTCTAGGTCGCTTCCTGGTTTAAGCCTCAATTCCAAGGAGGTAAGGCGGCCTTGCAGGTCGAAGAGGTTGCGGGCGAAGGAAATGGAGGTGAGGATATAGTCGCGGTCATATTTCGCTTGCTTCACGTTGAATACCACGCCCGACGTGATGAGCGAGTCTACCACGAAGCCTTGCGTGGGGTTAGCCATGTCCAGTTGGCCTTCCCGCTTTGGGGCGAAGATATAGAGATTGCCCTCCCATGCCGCGCTTAGCCCCAGGTTGTAGGCCAGTTGCAGTCCGGGAGTGCCATATTGCAGGTTGGCGGCATGAAGTGAGAACTCACCGTCGCCATATAGGATTTCGTTGATATGGGAAAGTTCCGCGAAGTTGTCCTCTACTCCCTTCACGGTAACCATCGCTTGTTTGTCGTGGTAAACGGCCAACGCTTGGTCTTCCACGCTCTCCGTGGCTACGTCCACCTGTGGCAGTTGCCTTATTTGAGTAAGTATGGGGTCGTCGCTGGCGGCCGTCTTTCCCTTGGTGGGGACAACTTCCAGTTGCGGGTCAAAGTTGGTGAAGAGTGAAGCCACCAAGTCATGGAAGCCATTGAAAACGCTGAGCACGATGACCAAGGCCATCGTGGCTACCGCCACACCTATGACGGAGATGGCGCTTATCACGTTGATGGCATGGGTGCTCTTGCGGGAGAAGAGGTAGCGGCGGGCGACGAAGAGGGGGAAATTCATTGCTTATTTCTTCAGCAACTCATCGATATGCTCCAGGTAGTCGAGACTGTCGTCGAGGAAGAAACGCAACTCGGGGATTATCCTCAATTGATTGCGCACCTTGGTACCTAGCTCGTAGCGGATGGATTTCTCGTTGGCTTTGATGTTACTAAGTATCTCCTCGCTTTTCTCCGAGGGGAAAATGCTCAGGTAGGCGGTGCAGATGCTCAGGTCTGGACTGACACGGGCGCGGGTAACGCTTACCATTACCCCGTGGGTCATGCGTGTTTGTGACTGGAATATCAACGCGAGCTCTTTTTGCAGTAGTCTCGCTATGCGGTTTTGTCTGGTTTCTTGCATGGTGTCACTGTATATTTGTTAGGTCTAGTTGGCTTACGAGCACGTCCTCACGCAGGAAAACGCGGGCGCACTCCTTGAACTTCTCGGGATTCTCGGTGGTGTAATAGGTGCATTGCCCTCCTCTGGAGCATTTGTCGTCTATTTCTTTGTGACGCTTCAGGTAGTCTTTGAGGCTTTCCGCCACATAGTCTCCTTGCGCTACCACCCGTACGCCAGGTTGTGCGTATTTCAATATCTTCGGCATCAGGAGCGGGTAGTGCGTGCATCCCAATATCATTGCGTCGATGTCTGGGTCTAGGCGCATCAGCTCATCGATGCGCTTCTTCACGAAATAATCCGCCCCAGGGCTGTCGGCCTCATTGTATTCCACCAACGGCACCCAAAACGGGCACGCTACGCCGCTTACTTTTATATCTGGCCAAAACTTGCCAATCTCCAGTTCATAGCTGTGACTTTTCACGGTTCCCTCCGTGGCGAGCAAGCCTACGTGGCGTGTTGTGGTGAGTTGGCCTATCACCTCTGCGGTGGGTCTAATCACTCCCAATACCCGGCGATTGGGGTCTAGTTGGGGCAAATCTCTTTGCTGGATAGAGCGCAAGGCCTTGGCCGACGCGGTATTGCATCCCAATATCACCAAGTGGCATCCCATATCAAACAACTTGATGACGGCTTGGCGGGTAAAACGATACACGATATCGAAAGAACGGCTGCCATAAGGAGCACGGGCATTGTCGCCCAAGTAGATATAATCATATTGGGGCAACAATTGGCGAATACCATGCAGAATGGTCAGTCCGCCATATCCGGAGTCGAAGACACCTATAGGGCCTGGCGCTGACGGCAATGTCATTTCAGTTTCTCCGTGAGCAGGGCGTTGATGTTTTCGCCCATGAGTTCATTGACGTAGGGCAGGGAGTTGTTGTCGGTGTTGAAGATGAAGGCGTAGCCCTTCTCCTTTCCCACGGCCGTGAGCGTGGCGTTGAGTTTCTCCTTCAGCGGGGCCAAGGCCTCCTCCTCGGCCTGCTTGATGAGTCTTCTGGCCTCCTGCTTGAAAGCGATGTTCTTTTCCATCATTTCTTGTAGCTCTGCCTGTCGTTTCTCGCGGATGGAGGGGGCGAAATCTTTTTGCCCATCGAGGAACTCCTCGTATTTCTTGTTGAATTCCACCTCGACCCGCTTCATTTCCTCGTCATATTGTTTCTTGAGGTCATCGATATGTTTCATGGCGATGGAATAGCCCGCCATGGACTTGAAAACCTCTTGGTAACTGAAGTAACCAAAACGAAGCTGCTGCGCGCTAGCTAGGAGCGGCAGCAGCATTATAGATAGCGTGAGGATGGCTTTTCTCATCATGCCATTACTGGAGCTGGGCCTTAACCTCAGCCGTTACGTCCTTGCTCAGCGTAGTGCTGATATAGGGAATGCCAGCCGAAAGGTCCATGATGTAGACATATCCACCCTTGTCGCCTATAGCCTTGATGGCGTTCACCAGCTTGGTGGTGATGGGCTGCATCAGCTCTTGCTGCTTTTGAGCCAGCGCCTGCTGGTTGTCTTGGTAAGCTTGCTGAATCTTCTGGTAGAGCTGCTGCAGTTCCTGCTCCTTCTGCTGCTGGGCTGTGGCGTTCATAGTGCTCTTGCCCTTCTCATACTCATCACTTTTCCTGGTAAGCTCATCTTGCATGGCCTTGAGGTCATTCTCGTATTGCTTTGCTTGAGCCTCGATGTCCCCGCGAGCCTTGATGAATTCAGGCATCTGGGCCATGATCTCCTGGGAATTGATGTGTCCGAACTTCTGCGCGAACACTGAAAGTGGTGCGATGAGCATCAACATTAAGATAAGTTTTTTCATTTCTTGTTTATGGTTTTAATGATTTGATTACTACTGCCAGGGCATTCCCCGAAGGGAATTATAACCGCTGCAAATATACAACTAATTATTGAAATAACCTAATTTTATGAGCACTTCGTTGCTAATGTCTATTCTTGGATTGCCATAGATAATGCCATTGTCGCTCGCCCTGTCTATCACAAGGGAATAACCGCGTTGCTCGGAGATTTCCTTTACGGTGTTGTAGATGTCCTCCTGTATAGGACCCATCAGGCTTTCACGTTTCTTGAACAGCTCACCTTCAGGGCCAAAGTATTTTCTCTTTAGCTCGCTGGCCTCTTTTTCCTTTTCCATGATGGCCTGCTGGCGGTCTTTCTTCTGTTGCTCTGAGAGGAAGACCACCTCGTTTTGGTAGTTCTTGTACATGGTGCTCGCCTCGTTGTTAAGCGCTTCTACCTCGGCTTGCCACTTCTTGCTGGACTGTTGCAGCTGCTCGTTGGCGCGCTCATAGGCGGGCATATTGCTCAAGATGTACTCCATGTCTATCAAGGCGAATTTCTGCGCTTGGGCAGAGATGGCCAATAGCGCGAAGGCGCATAAGGTGATTACTTTTTTCATCCTCTGCATATTTATATGTTAAACATTTTCTCGTTTAGAATTCCTGTCCCAGGATAAAGTGGAACTGGCTGCCTCCCTTGGTGCCGAACACCTTGTCGAAGCCGTAAGCCCAGTCGATACCCATCAAGCCCACCATTGGCAAGTAGATACGCACACCAACTCCCGCCGAGCGTTTCATGTCGAAAGGATTGAAATCCTTGGTGTCATTCCAGGCGTTACCAGCCTCCAGGAAGGTCAGGCCATAGATTGTGGTATTGCCTAGCAGGAAGGGATAGCGCAACTCCAACGTGAAACGGTCATAGGCATAGCCTTCATAACCATAGGGAGTCAATGCGCCATTGTCGTAACCACGTAAGCCGATGGTCTCTTCCGCATAGCTGGAAGAATAGCCGCTCATACCGTCACCACCCATATAGTAGGTCTCGAAAGGTGATTTCTTGTGCTTATTGTAGCTGCCGAGCAAGCCCAGTTCAACACGTGTCATCAACACGAAGCACTTCTGTCCGCCAGAGAGCGCGGTGAAGGTGCGGGCGCGGAACTTCCACTTGTGGTATTCTATCCATTTATACTTCTCGCTTTGTTCTGCGGAGTAGTTGGCCGATTGTGGATTAGTGGCCAGGTGCTCGTAATCCTTGTTGTCCCACATGCTCCAAGGCGGAGTGATGGTGACACTTGCCTCAAATTCAGAACCGCGTCGTGGATAGAGTTGGTTATCTGTGGAGATTCGGTTGAGTGATATGCTCAGGTTCAGGTTGTTGGCTGTACCATCTGTCATCAAGAAGTAACGCCAGTTCTTCAAGATATACCGCTGGTAAGACAACATGACGGATAGCTGGAAGTAGTCATCGGGCCAGCGCAGGCGCTTACCCCATCCCAGGCTTACACCAAGCAATTTCACGTATTTGTCAGGGTCATAATAGTTTTCATAACTATTGACGTAACTGCTGCCATAGCCGTACAGATAGTTGTAATAATTATACATGTAGGCGTTGTTGTAGTAATTGCTGTTCACGTCAGTTTGTTTGCTGTAGTATGCGCCTACGCTGAACTGTACGGGTCGCTTCCCGCCAAACCAGTTGGTGGAATAGCTGATGTTGTAGCTTTGGTAATAAGAACCGTTGGTTTGCGCTCCCAAGCTCAATACCTCACCATCACCGATTGGCAAGATGCCACGATGTTCTTTGTTTTTGTTGAAGAGGTTGCGCATGGAGAAGTTGTTCAGTTTCAAACCGATACGGCCTATCACGCCCGTTTGCCCCCAACCTAGCGAGAATTCTATCTGGTCATTGCTCTTTTGCACCAGGTTCCAGTTGATGTCCACGGTTCCGTCTTCGTAGTTGGGCACTACATCGGGTTCTACCTGTTCCGCGTCGAAGTGGCCCATGGAAGCCAGCTCACGGGCGGAACGCATCAAGGCATCCTTGGAAAAGAGGTCTCCAGGTTTCGTGCGCAACTCACGGCGTACAACGTTCTCATAGAGACGGTTATTGCCATTGATGCGTACACGGCTGATGTGGGCTTGCTGACCCTCAATGATGCGCATTTCCAAGTCTATGGAGTCGCCCACGATATTGACCTCTGTGGGATGCAGTTGGTAAAAGAGGTAACCATTGTTCCAGTAGTTGTTGCCCACGGCATCCTCGTCATCTACAAGTCGCTTGTTGAGCAGCTTCTGGTTGTAAACATCTCCTTTCTTCATGCCCAACACACTGTTCAAGTAGTCTGTGGGATATACGGTGTTGCCCACCCAAGTGATGTTGCGCAGGAAATATTTCTTGCCTTCATCTACCTTGACGTATACATTGACATGTTTCTCGTCGTGGTTAGAGATACTGTCATCTACGATGCGTGCGTCGCGGAAACCTAGCTCATTGTATTTCTCGATGAGTTTCTGTTTGTCTTCTTTCCAACGCTCGGGGGTGAACTTCTTCGATTTGAAGATATTGGCGAACTTGCCCGCTTCGTGGGTCTTGGAGAAAGCGCCTTTGGTGAAAAAGCCTCCTTTTATCTTTTTGTCACTTAGCTGGTCATTGCCCTCTATGATGATGTGGCGTACCTTTATCTTTTCTTTCTTGTCTACGATGACATCCAGTATCACGTGATTCTTTTCCGCCACGTCATCTCTTTGCACAATATTTATCTCGGCGTTCTTGAAACCTTTGTCATCGAAATATTTCTTGGCCAATATCTTGGCGCGGTCTAGCATGTTGGGGGTGAGCTGGCTGCCCTTCAGCAGTCCCAGCTTGGTCTCCATGTCCTCACGCTCGCTTTTCTTTAATCCAAAATAATTGATATCAGACACACGGGGGCGTGCGGTAAGATAAATGTGTGGGTATACTTTGTTGCCCACGATAGAGTCGATGGCTATGGTCACGTTAGAGAAGAGTCCATTCTTCCAATAACGTTTCACGGCATCGGTTATCTCATCGCCTGGCACGGAGATTTCTTGTCCCACGGTGAGGTTGGAGATGCCAGAGAGTACGTAGTCTTCATATCCCTCTATGCCCGATACGTTGATGCCGCCCACAATCAAGGTTCTTGGCGTACCGGCATACGAGATGTCGGGGTTTACGATTTTCTCTTGCGCGTTTGCTGTCAGCGTGGCCAGCATGAACGCTCCTAGCGCTATTATTTTATTGATAGGTTTCATCACCTTTGTCATGTTCACTTATTGATTAGATTCCACTTGGGCTTCCGTTTTGCCAAATCTGCGCTGGCGTCGTTGGTAACTCGCTATGGCCTTGTGAAGGTCTTCCTCATAGAAGTCCGGCCAATAGGTATCACAGAAATACAACTCAGTGTAGGCTATCTGCCAAAGCAGGTAGTTGGATATGCGCAATTCTCCGCCTGTTCGTATCAGCAGGTCGGGGTCGGGCATGAAAGCGGTGGCCAGCCGTCGGCTAATGGACTCTTCCGTGATGTCCTCGGGGCGCAGCAGTCCGTCCTTCACTTCCTCCGCCAAATGCCGCATGGTGTCGGTTATCTCCCAACGGGAAGAGTAGCTCAGTGCCACCACCATGGTCATGGCACTATTATTGGCCGTGTGCTCCATAGTCTCTTCCAACTTGGCCTGTACCTCCTTGGGAAGTCTTGCCATGTCTCCGATGACACGGAAGCGCACGTTATTCTTCATGAATATTTCGTCCTCCAGCGAGGAGAGCACCAATCCCATCAAAGCGGCTACTTCTTGGGAAGGTCTGTTCCAGTTCTCCGTGGAGAAAGTATAGAGCGTGAGGTATTCCACGCCCAACTTGGTGCACTCGGCTGTAATCCTGCGCACGGTCTCCACGCCCGCCTGGTGGCCATAGCTACGCTCCTTGCCTCGCTCTGCCGCCCATCTGCCATTGCCGTCCATGATGATGGCGATATGGCGCGGGATGTTGTTGTTATCTAATTGTTCCATTAATAGTCTTTGTTGCAATTTGCGCATTTGGGACTGAAACTGTAAGTGAGGGACAGCATCAGCGCTGAGTAGCAGTCGGTGTTCTTGAAGATGCCTGTGCTTTTTACGCCATAAGGATCTTCCACACCGTCCAGTTTATCGCTCAGGGAGAAGTGCATGGCCCATTCAATACCCAGGTTCAGTCTTTCTCCTATTTTGTATTTCAGGCCTAACCCCAAGGGGATATTGGCCGTAAAGACGTTTTTCTCGCCTCCTGTGACCATGGTGGCTCCCAGTCCCGCGAAGACAAAAGGCGTGAGACGCTTGCTCCCGCGGTAGTCTCGTCCCGTTCCGTAAGGCCAGAAGTTGTATTCATACACTAAGCTGGTATCCCACAGCGTGTGGCTGAACTCATAGGGTGTCTCGGCCTCCGCATAGTCGGGCAGGTAGGTTTCCACGTCAGCGGAAGAACCTTTCAGCTTGCCATAACTGGCGGACAACTTCAGGTCCATGTAGGGATTGAACACATAGCGGGCCACGATTGCCCCTGCGGGTTGCATGTTGCTCACGATGCTGCCGTTGAAGTCTCCCTCATAGCTTACCACGCCTGCGCCTACTCCTATCTCCATGCGATACTCCGTTTCGTCTTGCGCGTAAAGAGGCGCGACGGCAAGGAGCGCAAGGAGTGAGAAGAATAATTTACGCATGTCTACACCTTATATATAATATATAATGTATAGCGATCAGTTCTCGAAGGCGGTCTCCTCTTTAATCCATCCCTCGGAATTGTGGCGGCCTTTCCAGGCACTTCCCACCCCGTCTATGTTGATAATCCACAGGTAGTTCTGTTCGTCCTTGACGAAGGCGAAGTTGTGCGCGCCATTGAAGCCTGTGGGCAGACCCACTGAGTCTTTGCGCCAAGTGATGCCTTTGTCCATGGACACCAACAGGCTGTCGGAGTCGCAATGTAATGCCTCAAAGCCGCCTCTGTAGGCCGTGGCCAAGAACTGGCGGCCATAAGGTGCCTTGAATTTGTCGCCTCGGTCATAGACCACGTAGCTCCAAGGTTGGTTTTCCGAACCTTCCGCGTATTCTTGCACCTTGGTCCATACCGTGGAGGATTCTTGTCCTTCGCTGGTGGCTGGCCTTCCCATAAGCAACAGGTGCTCCGTTTCCTCGTTCACCAAGTTCTCCGTATAGGCTAAGCTTATCTCCGCGCTGGGCAGGAATGGGGCGTCTGTATCTATTGGCTCGGCTTCCCAAGTGAACCCCTCGTCTTTCGACACGGAGATGCCCCTGGGTGTCAAGGCATATAGGTAGCGGGAACTGGCCCCGGCCAAACAAGTGAGCCCGGTGGAGGTCTTTACGGTTTCCCAAGTCTTGGCGTCAACGGAACGCATCAAGTTGGTGCCTGTCATGTCATTGGTCAAAGTATAAATGTAGCCGTTAAAGCTGATGGCATTTTGGCTGGCGTTAGGGGAGAGGGACACGTTGGGCGTTATTTCTTCCCATTCCACTCCGTCCGTGATGTCTGTGGCATAGATACGCAAGTTGTTTGTGGCGTCTATTCCAAATAAGTATATCCGTTCGTTCACGCTTACGGCTTTTGCCTGGGCTAATGCCGCCAACTCCGCGTTGTTTTGCGCCAAGGTATGCCAGCCAAAAGAGTCTGGGTCTTCCTTGTGCACATTCACTGTGACGGTATAGGCGGAGTAGGCGGTGCCCGTCACGTTGTAGGCTCTTATTTCCCGTGGTACGGAGAAGTCTATGGAGTCACTGCTGGAATAGGCGGCTATGGAGTCACTCTTCGTGTCCTTGATACCGATGACTCCGCTGTTCTTGGAACTGATGGTGGCCAATATGCGTGTGGCGTCACAGCCTTTAGGCAAGGAGTCTGGGTTGTAGATTGTCTTTTTTACCTGGTCAATGTAGAAATTGTATTCGCTGCCGTCCACGTCTTCCGTGTAGACACTGTCTTCGCCTTTCGAGGAAAGGGTGTGCACATATCTATCCACTGTACCCAGCGAGAAAGCCGTGATGGCAGTGTCGTTAGGGTATTCATATTCGTATTCGTTGTCATCCAGGCAGGAGCTGGCTATCCATGCCATTGAAATCAACAGGATGAAAACCTGAAGCTTATTTCTCATTATGCGTTATACAATATTTTATTTTGCGTGCAAATTTACGGAGAAATATCCGAAAACAGTCCCTTTAGGGCTATTATTATGCGATTTATCAAATAAAATTTATTTTTTTAAGGTTGTTTAGTGCTTCTGGCATTATCGCCTGAGACCGTTTGCGACTCACGACTGAATGCTCATTTGAAGTGATTTGCGGGGTGGTGAATGAGGCAAATTCTCAAAAAGTGTTGATTTTACATCAACAAGGGTTAAAATGCTCACGGGTTAACCAATCTTAACAGGGGGGGGGTAGAAGTTCGAACAAATAATGTTATCTTTGCCATCAATTAGCATATCCTCTCTAATATGAAGCGACATAAAGAGGGATGCGGAAAAAGAATCAATCTTTAAAAAGCGCTGCCGTGAGGCAGTTTTCATTTCGTGCGTATCCGCTTCCCGCCAGTTGTTGTGGGAAGCGGATTTTCTTATCCTTTACTGTTGCTATGCCTTTTGGAAGGGCGAACAGTAAAATCTCCTGTCTTTTATTTTGATTATTCGCGGAATTGCATTACCTTTGCGCGATAAACGAATACCCATCAATCGCACATGGATATGGAACAGAATCTAGTCTTATATAATACGCTCAAACGTGCCAAGGAGCGTTTTGTCCCCCTGCATGCTCCCCATGTGGGGATGTATGTATGTGGCCCCACTGTTTATGGTGACCCTCATTTGGGCCATGCCCGTCCCGCTGTCACCTTCGACGTGCTTTTCCGTTACCTGAAGCATTTAGGTTACAAGGTGCGCTATGTGAGGAACATCACAGACGTAGGCCATATGGAACATGATGCCGACGAGGGCGATGACAAGATAGAGAAGAAAGCCCGGCTGGAACAACTGGAGCCTATGGAGGTGGCGCAGTATTATACTAACCGCTACCACGCCGCCATGCGTGCGCTTAACGTCTTGCCGCCCTCCATAGAGCCTCACGCCACGGGCCATATCATTGAGCAAGAGCAGCTCGTGAGCCAGATATTGGCCAATGGTTATGCCTATGAGAGCAACGGCAGCGTTTATTTTGACATAGAGAAGTACAACCAAGACCATCACTATGGCGTGCTTTCGGGCCGTTCCTTAGAGAACATCATTAACGAAAGCCGTACTTTGGCTGGCGTGGGCGAGAAACGGCATCAGGCTGACTTTGCCTTGTGGAAGAAAGCCACGCCCGAGCATATCATGCGTTGGCCAAGTCCTTGGGGAGACGGCTTCCCGGGATGGCATTGCGAGTGTACCGCCATGGGCAGGAAATACCTGGGCAAGCAGTTCGACATCCATGGCGGTGGCATGGACTTGGTGTTTCCCCATCATGAATGCGAGATAGCGCAAGCCGTGGCAGCCCAAGGAGAACCCATGGTGAGGTACTGGATGCACAACAATATGCTTACCATCAATGGGCAGAAAATGGGCAAGAGCTTGGGCAACTTCATCACCCTGGAGCAGTTCTTCAAGGGTGAACACCCGTTGCTCTCCCAGGCCTATTCGCCCATGACCATCCGTTTCTTCATGCTCTCAGCCCACTACCGCAGCACGGTAGACTTCTCCAATGACGCTTTGCAAGCCAGCCAAAAGGGACTGGAGCGACTGATGAATGCCATTGCCGACTTGGAAAGGGTGCCCGTCTCCCAGCAGACAGACAAGGAAACGGAAGATTTCGTCAGCGCTTTGCCTCAGCGTTGTTATGACGCGATGAACGATGACTTGCAGACCCAACTGGTCATCAGCTACCTTTTTGAGGCTTGCCACGTGGTCAACAACTTGCTGGATCACAAGGCGACTGTCACCGCTGAGGTGCTGCGGAAGCTGACGGACACCTTCCATCTCTTCGCTTTCGACCTGCTAGGCTTGAAAAGCGAGCGTGCTGCCAACAATGACGCAAGGGAGGAAGCTTACGGCAAGGTGGTGGACATGGTGCTCAGCTTGCGTGCCAAGGCAAAGGCAGAGAAAGATTGGGCTACCAGTGACCAGATACGTGACGCGTTGGCCCAGGCGGGCTTCGAGGTGAAAGACACCAAGGACGGCGTTACCTGGAAGTTAAACAAATAGCCGATTCTTTTAGTGGTTATACAATACACGTCAAGGAAGTCTCTTCGGAGGCTTCCTTTTCTTGTTTCGCACTTTCTTTGAACGCATTTACAGAATCTGTGGTTCTACCTTTGTCCCACTCGCCTTTATTCACATTGACGGTTTTATCGTTTTGAATACTGGTGCCATCATTGCCTGGGAAATAGGAAGAGCCAACAAATATCATGTCAAACTTGAAAATCTCGACCTGTTATTCAGTGCCTTTAAGCATGCCCTTCAGAGTTCCCAATTCTTCGAACTCAAGTTATATTGTAACCAGAACGCGGTGCTTTTCCTCTTGAAATGCAGTACTACTTCAACCCCAGTACCAGCTAATTGGTACTCCAGTACCACTTATGCTGGTACTGCAGTTTCACTTAACTGGTACTGGGGAGATACTAGAGTTTCTCCCCGCAAGCAATAATAATATCTTTTTCTCCCTTACCTTCTCCGTTGGCAGGGCTGTGCTTCTAGTGGCGAAAGGCGCATTTGCTAAATAACACGAAATAAGACATTCCGTTTCTTTCCTTTTTGCGAGAAGCGGAAAGAATTGGAATGTCTTGGGTTGGATAGAGGGGGTAAAGGAAATCAAGTTGATTTGCTTTTCAATTTAAGTTATTTTGCCCATGAAAACAAGTTGTTTTCCTTGCGAAAATAACTTGTTTTCATGAGCAAATCAAGTTGTCTTGAGATGAACATAAATAATATTGGCCGACCCACTTACGTGAATCGGCCAAGTTGCTTATGTGAATCACTCAACTTACTTATGTGCGTTTCCCAGGCCGTCAGGGCGGAAAAGTGGGGCGGCGGGAATGCCGCAGGGACTGCATGCGCAAGTTGATGGGTCAAGGAGGCGGGGGCTTGGCATTTCCCGCCTACGCCCAGGTCACTCAGGGAAGCGGTTGAGCACTTGCTGGATGATGGGCGCCATGTCGTAATACTTGTATTCCGCCAGGCGGCCACCGAAGATGACGTTTTTCTTGCGGTCGGCCTCGGCCTTGTATTTGGCGTAGAGCGTGGAGTTGCGCTTGTCGTTTACGGGGTAATAGGGCTCCATGCCGTCTTGCCATTCCACGGAGTATTCTCGGGAGATGACGGTCTTGGGGCAGTCGTAGACCTCTTGGCCGAACATCTCGAAGTGCTTGTGCTCTATGACGCGGGTGTAGGGCACTTCCCGTTCGGTATAGTTCACCACGGCGTTGCCTTGATAGTTGGGCGTGTCAAGTGTCTCCTGCTCAAAGCTGACAGTGCGGTATTCTAGTTTGCCGTGGGCGTAGCCGAAAAACTCGTCTATCTTTCCCGTGAAGACGATTTGCTCGGCTTGGCTTTCCCAGAAGCTCCTGTCTTCGAAGAAATCTACGCCCACGCGGGTCTCCACTCCTTCCAGCAGCCCTTCAGTCAACTTATTGTATCCGCCGATGGGGATGCCTTGGTACTTGTCGTTGAAGTAGTTGTTGTCGAACACCAGCCTTACGGGCAGCCGCTTGATGATGAAGGCGGGCAGCTCGGAGCACTTGCGGCCCCACTGTTTCTCGGTGTAGCCTTTGATGAGCTGCTCATAGATGTCCTTGCCTATCAGCATCAGGGCTTGCTCCTCCAGGTTGCGGGGCTCGGTGACACCCTCCGCCAGCATCCTGGCTTGGGCTTCCGCCCGTTGTTCCTCCAGTTTCTCGTGAGCTTCCGAAGGCGTGGTGACGCCCCACATCTGCCAAAAGGTGTTCATGTTGAACGGCAGGTTGTAGAGCTTTCCTTTGTAATTGGCCACGGGGGAATTGGTGTAGCGGTTGAACTCAACGATGCCGTTGACGAAATCCCATACACGCTTGTCGCTGGTGTGGAAGATGTGGGCGCCGTACTTGTGTACGTTGATGCCTTCTACGTATTCGCAATAAATGTTGCCTCCCAGGTGGGGGCGCTTGTCGATAACCAAGCATTTCTTGCCCATCTTTCGTGCCATATGGGCAAAGGTGGCTCCATAAAGTCCTGAGCCAACAATCAGATAATCATAATTTTTCATGTGCGATTCAGGGTTAGTCCCGTAAAGGGTGCTTTTCGTTGTTCCGCAAAGATACGCTTTTTCTTTGAGACCGCAAGTGTTTTGCGGATATTTTTTTTTCGTTTGGCATGATATGGACCACTTTTCTATCTATATACGTAGTATTGCATGAGGGGATAGAGGGCGGCGCGTGCCCACTTCACGGGGCTGGAGCCTGGAGTGTGGAAAAGGCGGTGGCGGTTGCGGAGGAAGTGACGTTGCAACTGGAGGGTTGCCCAGGGTCCAGGCTGCAGTTCCAGTTGGAGCAGGCGGATGGCTTCCTGGTGCACTTCTGTCTCCGCGGGGATGGCGGAGAGGTATGCCAAGCGGGCGTGCCAGTAGCGGCAAGCCTTGGGGCGAACCTGGCGATAGTGGCGCAGGCTCCAAAAGAGGATGTAGAGGAAGTTGCCCACGCCGGGCAAGCTGTGGTGGAAGTCGCTGTAAGTCGCCGCGGAAGTGTGGCGACGGTGGTCTACCAAGGCCTCGTCGGCAAAGGCGATGCTGTCTTTGGCTGCCGCCGCCAGGCAGAGCGCCACGTCGTAATAGGACACGTGGTAGAGTTCGTTGTCCCGCGGCATGATGTCGGTCAGCAGTTCCTTTCGGAAGAGGAGCGTGTGGCCAGGCAGGCTGTTGAAGAGCAGGCGTATCAGGCTGGTGTTGGGCAGTCGGGGATCGTAGTGGGCGTAGGCGCCATTGTCGCTGAAGGGGCGGGAATGGCAGGCGCAGAGCAACTTGTCTCCGATGGCCTGGAGTTGCGCGCTGAGCTTGTTGGGCAGCCAGCGGTCGTCCTGGTCGGAGATGGCGATGTAGTCGCCCGTGGCGCGGCGCATGGCGGAGAAGAAGTTGCGGTTCACGCCCAGGGAGGAAGCGTTGCGGAATACTTTCAGTTGGGGATAGCGTCGTGCGTAGTCTGAAAGGATGTCCATCGTCCCGTCGGTGGAAGCGTCGTCTTGCGCGATGATTTCCGCCGCGGGGTAGTCTTGTCGCAGGATGGAGTCAAGCTGCTCTCGCAGGTACTTCGCTCCGTTGTAGGTGCATATCACTACGGAAACGCTGGCGCTCTTCATGGCGTGACGAGATATTGGACGAGCAGGGAACCATTATAGATGGTGAGTCCCGCGGCCAGCAGGGCGCAGAGCCACGACAGCGGGCGGTGCCAGCGGCTGCCTTTGACCTGGAGCAGGAGGTAGGCGATGGCCACGGGAATGACGAAGAGGAAGTGGGGGCTCATGATGTAAATCTCGTTGAGCCCGAAGCCCAAGACGAAGTGGATGAGCATGTCGAACAGGAAGAACGAGAGGCACAGCCACAGGAAGCGGGCGCGCCGCCCGAACCACACGCCCAACAGGAAGAGGGCGGCCACCACGGCCTCCACGGCGTAGTTGGCCCAGTAGCTATATTTCACGAACACGGGTCGTCCTATCAGGGTGTCTCCCAGGAGGTGGTTGGTGTGCAACTGTATGGACTCTCCGAATACGTTCTCCACCAGCGATGCCCAGCGGTCGGTGGTCATGTCTGTCCATTGGCTGAACTCCCCTTTGCCCATGGGCTTGCCGGCGTGGGCCACGGAGGGCAGCTTCTGCCTGCGCTGGAATTTCTCCCAGGCTCGCTCCTGCATTTCCCGCTTCACGGCTTGGTCTATGGCGAAGGAGCTCGTGTCTTGTATGGTGTCTCTCACCATTCGGTAGACGGCCTCTTTCTCCGCTTTCGCTTTCTTCACCTTGGTCACCTGGCGGGCGTGGAAGCGCGGATACTCGTAGTGTCGCCATTCTACGCGGGCCACCAGCCACAGCAGGGCGGCGGGCAGGATGATGGCGAAGATGAGGTTGGCGGGGCGGAAGAACTTCCTCACGTTGGTGAGCATGTTGGCCAGGAAGACCTTGATGCCGTTGTTGAGCGAGATGCCCGCCGTGAGGAAAAAGAACAGGACGGTCTGCCAGATGGTGTAGGGCTTGCCCTTCTTCATCTTGCGGCCGCTGACGTAGACGGTCAGGATGAGCAGCATCATGGAGAGCACGAAGTGGTCGGGGGCGCAGGAGGCCACCATCACGTAGCCGAAGGAGTAGGTGAGGAACACCAGGGCGCAGGAGTCGAAGTAATTGAGCTCCAGCACTTCCCTGAACACGCGGAAGAGGAGCAGCAGGGCGTAGAAGGCGCTGAACACCACGAAGGCCGCCACCACGATAGTGGCGCAGTTGGTGCCCGTGAGGGCGATGAGGCCTTGGTTGATGGCGTAGGGCACGTACATGAAGAAGGCCAGCAGCGGGTGGCGGTAGATGTTGTAGGCGGGCGACCAGTCGGTCACCAGGGCGTAGGTGAGCGGGTCGAAGCCCGAGAGGTGGAACTGCTTGATGACCAGTGAGCGGTAGTTGTCCACCACCTGGGAGAACTCCGCCCAGTGGCGCGCCACCACCAGGGCGTTGGTGGCCACTATCATCAGCAGCCAGGCCAAGGCGGGCCACCGCTCCTCCTTGCGGACTCGGAATATGTCGAATACTCTTCTAAGCATTTTCGGTGACGGTTAGAGGGTGAGCAGGTAGTAGACGAGCTGCCCACCGTTGTAGAGCCACAGGTAGGCGGTGAGCGCGCCCACCAGCAGCCTGAGCCAGCTGAGCGGGCGGGGGCGCAGGCCGCGGGCCATGAAGCCTATGGAGAGCGGGATGATGAAAGCCCAGCCCGCGGTCATGATGTATACCTCGTTGATGGCGAAGCCCATAACCAGGTGGAGCGTCACGTCGCAGGCGAACCAGGACAGGAGCATCCACATCAGCCTTTCTCGCCAACCCCAGACGACGCCGGCGATGAACAGCAGCACGATGATGATTTCCACCAGGTAATTGACCAGCCAGTCGTAGTGCACGAAGATGGGGCGGTCGTGCATCACGTCTTTCAGCAAGTATTGCTGGTGTAGTTGTATTGACTCGCCGAAGAAGTTCTCCACCAGCGTGGCCATTCTTGGTGTGGACACGTCCATGAGCTTGGTGATGGGACCGTCGCCCGCGGGCTGCCCGTTGTGGGCTTTCAGCCAGGCGTTGCGCTCTTGCTCGTGCTGGGTCACCTTCACGGAGTCTTTCTCCAGGTTGGCCTGCTCTATGTTGGCGATTACCTTCTGCTGCGGCACCTCCAGGGCGTAGTATTGCGACTGCTGTATGCCCAGTATGATGAGCATGGGCAGGGCGATGCCGAAGAAGAGGTTGCGGGGCGTGAAGAAGCGCTTGCCGTTGGCGAAGAGCCCGGCCAGGATGGTCTTCACCCCGTTGGAGGTGGCCATGCCCGCGGTGAACACCATCAGGACGCACGACTGCCAGGGCTTGAAGAGGATGCCCCGCTTCATCTTCTTGCTGGCGATGTAGATGGTCATCGAGAGCAGCATGAGTGAGATGACGAAGTGGTCGGGGCAGATGGCGGGCACCATCACGTGGGCGAACGAGAAGAGGAAGAGCGTGAGCAGCGACGCGTCCAGCCGCCTCAGCTCCATGTTCTCCCTCAGCGTGCGGTAGATGAAGATGGCCGCGTAGACCGTGGAGAAGAGCAGGATGACGGCCATGAAGTAGACGGCGAAGTTGTAGTCGAACGTCGCCATCAGCCACTTGTCCACCAAGTGCATGGGGTAGAGGAACGTGAGGTAGAGCGGATGGCGGATGGTCTCGAAGTGGATGCGCATGCCGGAGATGGTGATCCACGACCAGCAGTCGTAGCCCGACATGCGGTAGTGCTTGGTGAAAATGCTCCAGAAGCCGCCCGGCGCGCCCATGGTGTACCAGCGGTACTCGCTGGCGATGAACAGGGCTTGCAGGGCGACGAACACCAGCAGGATGGTGGCCGCCAGCCACCGCTCCTCTTTCTTTATCAGGAATATCTTGAACGGGTTGGTCATCTTGGGGGATGTTTACATGGCGGCAAAGTTACTACAATCCCGTGACAACGCAAAATAAAACCCCTGCTTTTTCGCGTTCCGCGTGCCGCCCGTTGGCTGGCGGAGGGCGTGCTCCCGTGTGCGTGGCGGAGCCTCCCACGGTCGGCGGGTGTACCTACCTCACACGGCGTATGTGCCCATCGGCCAATATGGGTGGGAATTGCCGGCGGAAGCGCGCTTTTCTGGCGTCGATGCCCCCGTATGAGCGAAAGAATGCTTATCTTCGCGGCAGAGAACCAACGACAACGAAGATGGAAGCGACGGATATTATCACCCTGCTCTCGCGCCACGGCGTGAAGCCCACGGCCAACCGGCTGTTGGTGGCCAGGGAGCTGGACCGCGAGCGCAGGCCGCTCTCGCTCATGGAGCTGGAGCGCGGGATATTGACCATGGACAAGTCGAGCGTCTACCGCGTGCTGACGCTCTTCAGGGAGCACGGGCTGGTGCACGTGGTGGAGGGCAACGAGGGCGTGGTGAGCTACGAGCTGTGCCGCGCCGGCCACGCCAGCGAGGACGACGACTTGCATCCTCACTTCTATTGTGAGCGGTGCCACGAGCTTACCTGCCTGGAGGGTATAGCCATCCCCGACATCCCCCTGCCCGGGGAATATCAGCGGCGGGCCGTGAGCTATGTAGTGAAGGGGATCTGCGGCAAATGCGCCCTCAAGGAGCGAGGGCATCGGTAGTCGCGGGAGTCAAGAGCGGTTGGCCTGCCTGCCGTGCGCCCATATCTCCACGCTGTTCACGATGTTCTGCCATAGGATGTAGCAGCCTGGGCCTACGGCTGAGAGCGGATTCAGATAGGTGTTGGCCACCCAGATGGCGAAGGCCGTGTTCTTCTGCATCAGTGCCTGCCCGCCGTTCACCGACGCGTTGAACGGCTTGCCCAGCGTCCTTCCCAGCCAGAAGAGCAGCGCGCAGGCCATCATCACGGCCGCGGCGATGAGCAGCAGGAAGGGACCCGAGGTGGGTGCGTTGGCGATGTTCCTCACCGTGATGCCCGACACGAGCACCAGGTTGACGCACCACAGGTAGTAGGCCAGGTCTCTCACGCCCACCACGCGGCGGTGGAGTCCATGCAGGTAGTGCTTCGTCACGTAGGCGCAGGCCAGGGGCAGCAGCAATACCAGGGTCACGTCGGCCGATATCTTGCCCACGCCCTGCAGGAAGGTGATCTCCTGGTTGTCGCTGATCAGGGTGAAGCTCACGGGGATGAGCACCGCCGAGAGGATGTTGGAAAGGAAGGCGCAGGCGGTCATCTCCTCCAGGTTGCCGCCCAGCTTCTGTGTCACCACGGGAGCTGCCGTGGCCACGGGGCTGATGACGCAGGCCAGCATGCTCTCCATCAGCAGCCTCGTGTTGCCGGACAGCTCCAGGAAATAGGTGAGCGACACGATGGCGGCCACTATCAGGAACTGCGCCAGCAGCACGAGGAAGTGCCACCTGGCGGGGCGCATCTTGTGGAAGTCCACCTTGCAGAACGTGACGTAGAGCACCCAGAAGGTGCAAAACGGCAGGCACATCTCCCAGAATGGCTCCAGCCCCGAGGTGAGCCCGTCCAGCGAGCGGATGTGGGAGAACACCAGGTAGATGGCCGACCCCAGGCCGATGGAGATGGGGAGCGTCCAGTCCTTGACAAATCTGATTACCCTTGATTTCATTTTACCTTTCGCTTATGAGGCGGGACTTTCCAGCCCCGCCTCTATACATTATATATAATATGTGTGTCTTGTTGACTCCCTCGCCGTCCTTACATCAAGCCTATCCAGCGCAGCACATCGTTGAGGTTGGCCACCACCATCAAGGCCAGCAGCAGGAAGAAGCCCACGGTGACGGCCTTCTCCATGAACTCGTCGCTGAACTTGCGTCGGGTAATCATCTCCAGCAGCAGGAAGAGCACGTAGCCTCCGTCCAGCGCGGGGATGGGCAAGATGTTCATGAAGGCCAGGATGATGCTGAGGAAGGCCGTCATCTTCCAGAACATGTACCAGTCCCACTGCGCGGGGAACATGCTGCCGATGGCGCCGAAGCCGCCCAGGCTCTTCACGCCGTCGGAGCTGAACAGGTATTTCAGGTCTCCCACGTAGCCCGCCAACACGTTGTAGCCATACTGTATGCCAGCGGGGAAGCTCTCCCAGAAGCCGTAGCTCAGGTGGGTGACCTTGTAGGAGGCTAATACGTTCGTGGGCGAGAAGCCCAGCTTCAGTTCCGGGGTCAGCGTGGTCTGCAGCGTGTCGGTCTTGGCCGTTCCCGCCCGCTTCACGGTCAGCGTCACGGCTCTGGTCTTCAGGCTGTCCGCCCTGGTGGAGGAGGTGCTCATGATGTCCTCCAGCCGTCCCAGCTCATTGCTGAACTCGTTGAAGGAGTCCACCGCCTTGCCGTTGATGGAGAGTATCTGGTCTCCCTTCTTCAGTCCTATGGTGGCGGCGGGCGTCTTCTCCAATACGCTATCCACTTCCAAGGGATAGAACGGTTCCACGAACCGGGGCTCCGCCTTCAGCATGTCCAGCAGGTTCAGGTCGCCTGGCAGGGCTATGCTTACCTGCTTGCCGTTCCTTAGCACGTCCACCCGCTTGGCCTCGGCCAGGTCTCTGAACATGTCGGCGCTATAGTCCTTGAACGCGCCGAGGTCGGTGCCCAGCAGTATGTCGTGGTCTTGGAAGCCCAGTGCCTTCGCGTCGGCGTTGAACTTCATGCCCAGCGTCATGTCTTTGGTGGCGATATAGCTGTCTCCCCAATAGAAGAGTATCATGGCGTAGATGAGAAACGCCACGATGAAGTTCATCAGCACGCCGCCCACCATGATGAGCAGCCGTTGCCAGGCGGGCTTGCTGCGGAACTCCCACGGCTGCGCCGGCTTCTTCATCTGCTCCATGTCCAGGCTCTCGTCCACCATGCCCGATATCTTGCAGTATCCGCCCAGCGGCAGCCATCCAATACCATAGGTGGTGTCGCTCTTGCGTGGCTTGAAGCGGAACAGGCTGCCGTTCCACTTCCCTATGGATGGGTCGAAGAAGATGAAGAACTTCTCGACACGCACGCCGAAGAGCTTGGAGAAGAAGAAGTGGCCTCCCTCGTGGAGGAGCACCAGCAGGGATATTGCCAATATGAATTGCAATGCCCTAATCAGGAATATTTCCATGTCTTACTCTATTTTGCTTGGTTCATGATTTCTTTGGCCTTGCGCCTTGCCTCCGCGTCAGTGTTTAGGTATACCTCGTAGTCGGGCAGGGCGTCATAGGTGGCGCACGCCATGGTGCGCTCTATGATGTCCGCCATCCGCGGGAATGTGCAGGCTCCCTTGCGGAAGCCCTCGTTTACCACTTCGTTGGCGGCGTTGAGTATGCAGGGCATGTTTCCTCCCCGCTTGATGGCTTCATAGGCCAGGGCCAGGCACCTGAACTTCTCCAGGTCGGGGCGGAAGAACTCCAGCGGATGTTCATACAGGTTCAACCGCTCGCCTTGCAGGCTCAGCCGCTCAGGGAAAGAGAACGCGTATTGGATAGGTAAGCGCATGTCGGGCACGCCCAGTTGCGCCTTTACCGCGCCATCCACGTATTGCACGGCACTGTGGATGATGCTCTGCGGATGGATGAGTACCTCTATCTTCTCGGCGGGCACGCCGAAGAGCCACTTGGCCTCCATCACCTCGAAGCCCTTGTTCATCAGCGTGGCGGAGTCGATGGTGATTTTCGCCCCCATGTTCCACGTGGGATGGCGCAATGCGTCAGCGGCCGTTACGGTGAGCAACTGTTCTTGGGAATACTTGCGAAAGGGTCCCCCCGAGCAGGTGAGTAATATCTTGTCTATCTCGTTTCGCTCCTCGCCCACCAGGCATTGGAAGATGGCAGAGTGCTCGCTGTCCACGGGCAGGATGGGAGCGTGGTGCTCTTGCGCCAGTTGGAGTATTAGCTCTCCCGCCACTACCAGCGTCTCCTTGTTGGCCAGGCATATCTTCTTTCCTGCCTTGATGGCGCGGATGGTGGAGGGCAAGCCCGCGAAGCCCACCATCGAGGCCAATACCATATCGATGGGTGCTGCCTCCACGATTTCCTCCAGGGCACTCTCTCCAGCGTACACCTTGATGTCGGGCAGGTCTGTCAGCAAGTCTTTCAACTTGTCGTAGTGCGCCTCGTTGGCGATGACCACTGCCGCGGGATGGAATTCCCTGGCTTGCCCGGCCAGCTTCTCCACGCTGTTGTTGGCGGTGAGGCAGTATACTTCATAGCGGTCAGCGTGCTGCCTGATGACATCGAGTGCTTGCGTGCCGATGCTGCCAGTGGAGCCGAGTATGCATATTTGTTGTTTCATATTTCAGTTCAAATTCAATAGTCCATCGGGAACAGCTATCGTGATTTCCCGTTTTTGCTTGTTTATCGCCGTAATCAATTCTTCTGGGGCGGGTACTAATAGTATGTGGTTATCGGGTGTTTCCACTTCAAAAAGAATGTTTACCGTAGCGTCATCCACCGAGCGGATGGTGCCAACAGGCTTCCCGTCTTTGTCGTCGATTAGCCGATAGCCTATGATTTCCGCCCACGAGGCCGACTCCTGTTCTTCCGCCAGATGTCGGGGGAAGTACACCTTGTGACCAGTTAACTCCCTGGCACGTTCCTGGCTGTCGATGCCCTCAAATTTCACCAGTGCGGTCTCATTGCTCTTGAAGCGGTATTCCTCCAGGAAGAAAGGCACCAAGATGCCTTCCATGTCCAGCACGAGATAGTCGCAGTCGGTGGCGTCGAACACGTCATCGTCAAACATAAATGATATTTCACCTTTTACCCCGTGTGGCTTCCCGAGTTTCCCTATTTGGTATACGTCCTCTGGCTTAATCATCTACACGAACAATCTTGGCCCCTAATTGGTTGAGCCGGTTCTCTATGTCTTCGTATCCTCGGTCTATTTGGGCGATGTTGGCGATGCGGCTGGTGCCGTCCGCGCTCATGGCCGCTATTAGCAATGCGATACCCGCACGGATATCGGGACTGGTCATCCTGCCCGCCCTCAGTTTCTTTTGGTGGTCATGCCCCACTACCACTGCACGATGGGGGTCACAGAGGATGATTTGCGCCCCCATGTCTATCAGTTTGTCCACGAAAAAGAGGCGACTCTCGAACATCTTTTGGTGGAAGAGTACGCTGCCTCTCGCCTGTGTGGCCACTACCAGCAGGACAGAAAGCAAGTCTGGCGTAAGCCCAGGCCATGGCGCGTCAGACAATGTCATGATGGTGCCGTCTATGAATGAGGCTATTTCATAATGGTCTTGCGCTGGAATGAAGAGGTCGTCTCCTTCCACTTCTATCTGCACGCCCAATCGGCGGAATGAGTCGGGAATGATTCCCAGGTTGCGCACGGAAACGTCTTTCACTCTGATTCCTTGCCCGCACATGGCGGCCATGCCAATGAAAGACCCTACCTCTATCATGTCGGGCAATATGGTGTGGGTCGCGCCATGTAATTGTTTTACCCCTACGATGGTCAACAAGTTGCTGCCTATGCCGCTGATACGTGCGCCCATAGCGTTGAGCAAATGGCAGAGTTGTTGGATATAGGGCTCGCACGCGGCGTTATAGATGGTGGTGGTGCCTTCGGTCAATACCGCTGCCATAATGATATTGGCCGTTCCGGTAATGGAGGCTTCGTCCAGTAACATGTAGCATCCTTTCAAATGATGACCTTCTATCTGGTAAACATCACGGGTACTATCATGTACGAAGTTCGCGCCAAGATACTTGAAACCCAAAAAATGGGTGTCAAGCCTGCGACGCCCAATCTTGTCGCCTCCAGGTTTGGAGATGGTAGCCCTGCCAAAGCGCCCCAACAATGGACCAAACATCAGTACGCTGCCCCTTAATGAGGCACACTTGCGCACGAAATCTATGCTGTCCAGGTAGGTTAAGTCCAATTCATCACTTTGAAAAGTGTAGTCATGCCTGCCATTGCGGGTCACTTTCACTCCAATATCCTGCAATAGCTTGATGAGGTTGTTCACGTCCAGGATGTCAGGCACGTTTTTGATGCGCACAGGCTCACTGGTCAATATGGCGGCGCATATTACTTCCAGTGCCTCGTTTTTCGCGCCTTGGGGGTGGATGGTTCCCGATAAAGGATGCCCACCCTCTATGATGAATGACTCCATAGGCTTATTTTTTCTTCTTGTTCTTGGAGGCTGTCTCGGTTTCCACTATCTTGTCAAACTTGAAAGTTTCCAAGTCTAGCTGTATTTTCCCGTCTGTGAAACGAGCCAAGTCGGAGGCTACCTTTTCGTCATCGGCTGCCCCGTGGCTCCACATGTATAGGTCGCGTTTCATTTGGTTGGCGGTAATCTTTGCCAGTTCATCGCGCTCCTCGCCAGGAGACATGGACTTCAGCTTCTCGAAAAGCTCAAACACCAAGACCCCATAATGGCGCACGGGTATTTTGCACATAGGGTAGGGGATGGGGCTGGGCTTCTTTGCCATGCTGGTGGCTTCACTCACGTCATAAGGGTAGTCTATGTCCAGCTGGAAGTTGCTCATGATGGCCAGGTGATCCCATAGCTTGCGCTCATGGTCTTCTGTGTTCTTTCCTTCTGGAGACATTCTGTCCATAATGGAAATAATGGACTTTGCGCACTTCAGTCGTTCTTCCCTGTCAGGAATGGTGATGGCGTATTCTACCATCTTTTGCACTTCCCGTCCATATTCTGGTAATATCAACCGGTCGCGTAGCGTATTGTAATCCAGTCCTTCTATATTCATGTTTCGTGTTATAATAATTTTCTTGGTGTCTTGGCGATGAAATCTTTCAGGTAGAAAGGCACGAAGTAGGCCACATCCTCAAATTTACCTTGCGCCAGTCTCTTTTCTGCCAAGGGGAACATGTTTTTGGCCAATGGTTTTATGCCTTTGATGAAATGGGCATTGGGATGTTGTATGGTTTCCATGCATTTCTCCGCGCCATTGCCGAAGAAGTAGACAGGGCCTTGCTCCAGGTATTCCTGATAGGTGTGCTCGTCCACGACATCTGCTTGGATAGGCCTTATTTCTCGCAGTCCCCTGTCCAGCACTTGGGCATAGACTTCCATTCTGCGTGCGTCGAGCATGGGCACTATCAATGCGTTGTCTTCCATTTCCATGTCGCTCAACAGAACCGGCACTGCTAATATTTCTAGCGTAGGGATGCCAATCAGTTTTACGGAACGGCCATAGCAAATGCCTTTTGCCATGCTTACGCCAATGCGCAGCCCCGTGTAGGAACCAGGACCGCAACTTACCGCTACCGCGTCAAGCCTCAAGTCGTTGTTGTCCAAAAAAGCCAAAGCCTCGTCAATGAATGTACCCAGGCTGACAGCGTGGTTTGGTCCGCTATGGTCTTCCTTGTTGAAGACGCACGTCCCATGGTGGCTCACCGCTACCGAACATATTTGTGTGCTTGTTTCTATATTGACAATCGCCATAAAAAACAAATAACTAATTAAATAAAGTGCAAAGTTACTTATTTTCCCGTATTTTTTTGTACTTTTGCAGAAATTTAACGCGAAAGAAACTATGATACAGTCAATGACCGGCTTCGGAAAGGCAGTGCTCACTTATAACGAGAAGAAGATAAACGTTGAAGTGAGGTCGCTGAACGGTAAGTCTTTGGATCTCTCCACAAGGATTGCCCCTTTATACAGAGAGAAAGAAATGGACATCCGCAAGACTCTTTCCCAAACGCTGGAACGAGGTAAAATAGATTTTTCCATTTGGATAGAGAAAGATGAGGCTGTGAATGCGACCCCAATCAACGAGGCGTTGGTGGACAACTATTACAGGCAATTGAAGGCGATTTCCCAGAAGACAGGTATTCCTGAGCCGACAGATTGGTATGCTTCTTTGTTACGTATGCCAGATGTGTTGGCTAAGGCAGATGTGGAAGAGCTGGCGGAGGAGGAGTGGAATGTGGTGGCGCAGGCCATCCAGGAGGCGCTGGATAATTTGATAGCTTTCCGCAAGCAGGAAGGTGTGGCGTTGGCCAAGAAATTCCATGAGAAATTAGACAACATAGAGCGTTTACTCGTCAGTCTTGAGCCTTTAGAGAAATCTCGGGTGGAAAAGATTCGCTCGAATATCGTAAGGGGTTTGGAAAAGATACCTGAGGTGGATTATGACAAGAGCCGTTTGGAGCAAGAGCTTATTTATTATATAGAGAAGCTTGACATCAGCGAAGAAAAGCAACGTCTTGCCAACCACCTGAAATATTTCCGTGAGACCATGGAGGAAACGGGACGTGGTGTAGGAAAGAAACTTGGCTTTATAGCGCAAGAGATGGGGCGTGAGATTAACACCACGGGTTCGAAGAGCAACCAGGCCGAGATGCAGAACATCGTGGTCAAGATGAAAGACGAATTGGAGCAAATCAAGGAGCAAGTACTCAACGTATTGTAAGATGGCGAACAAACTCTTGGTATTCAGTGCCCCTTCGGGGTCGGGGAAAAGTACGATAGTGAATTGGCTTATGCGTGAACATCCAGAGTTGCGCTTGGCTTTCTCGGTGAGTTGCACGAGTCGTGCGCCTCGTGGAACGGAGCGTGATGGCGTGGAGTATTTTTTTATCTCTCCCGAGGAATTCCGCGAGAAGATAGCCCGAGAAGAGTTCCTTGAGTATGAAGAGGTATACGCTGACCGTTTCTATGGTACGTTGAAGTCACAAGTGGAACGCCAATTGGCGGCAGGGCAGACCGTGGTTTTTGATGTTGATGTAAAAGGCGCGCTCAATATCAAGCGTTTTTATGGAGAGCGGGCTTTGAGCCTCTTTATTCAACCTCCCTCGTTGGAAGAACTGCGCAAACGGTTAGAAGGCAGGGCTACTGACGCTCCCGAGGTGATAGAGCAAAGATTGGCCAAAGCCGACTATGAGCTTTCATTTGCCCCGCGATTTGACAAGGTTGTTGTAAATGATGACTTGGAGACCGCGGAGCAAGAAGTTTATCGCTTGGTAAAAGATTTCCTTGATGACTAGAATATAAAGGTGTGGAAAGTATGGAGCGCAAGACCATTGGGATATATGGTGGAAGCTTTAACCCCATCCACATGGGTCATGTCACATTGGCCCGCCAACTTCTCGGGAGACATCTTTTGGATGAGGTGTGGCTGATGGTGTCGCCGCTTAATCCATTGAAAGCCGATAGTGGTCAATTGTTGTCTGATGAGATACGTTTGCGCTTGGCGCAAAAAGCTGTAGAGGGCGAGCGGGGCTTGCGAGTGTGTGACTTGGAGTTTCATCTTCCCCGTCCTTCTTATACATGGAATACATTGCAGGTTTTGCGAGAACGCTATCCTTTGGTGGATTGGGTGTTGCTTATAGGTAGTGATAACTGGCGGATTTTCCCCAATTGGTATCGTCATGAGGATATATTGCGGACATTCAGGTTGCTGGTTTATCCTCGCAAAGGGACAGAAATAATTCCAGAAAGTTTGCCTAAGGGAGTGACTTTGGCGCCCACCCCCTTGATAGATATCAGCAGTACGCAGGTCAGGCAGCGGGTGCGTTCTGGTCTCTCCATCACGGGTATGGTGCCGCCAGCGATAGAACGAGACGTAATAAGCTATTATAAGAACATAAAATAGATAAGACATGAGAAAGAGAAATCCCATCGGAAGCGTGTTGGGCTGGTTGTTTGAGCCTATTAGGCGAAATCCCAACTTCTTTGTCTTCATGTATTTGCTCGGCGTGATTAGCGCTGTTTGTACTTTGCCCCGCAATGGCGAGTTGTATAATAATCTTTTTGTCGAGCTTTTCCTTGACATTTATTTGGTATGCGTGGTGTTGGCCTTGATTCCCCGTAAGGTGAGGTTTTGGTTGCGCATACCTCTTTATATATTGCTATACTTCACGGCCTTGGCCGATTTGTATTGTTTTGTGAGTTTTGATTCCACGCTCAACCCTTCCATGCTGATGCTGGTGGGAGAGACTAATACGCGAGAAGCGGGCGACTTTCTTTCTTCTTGTCTTTCCCCCAATGTCATCTTCAGTGATGTGGGTTGGGTGCTTTTGCTCATCTTGGCGCATATAGCCCTGTTCTTCATTCACAAGATTTTTCTTTCTCACGTCCGCTTACGCAAAGAGATTGTCGATGTGGCTCGTCCCGTTTTGGGCTTTTTCACTTTGGTGATTATTGTCTTGGCCGTATGGTTAGGCTGGTCCAACAAGGTCGCCACTCACAAACTGATGACAGGTTCTAATATCGGGGAGGTGGAGCACATTCTTACGGATGCCCATCATGCCGTTCTCTATACGCCAGTTCATCGCTTGGCGTTTAGTCTCTATGCCAATTCCTTGGCGGCAAAACAGATTGAGGTGCTTTTCGAGACGGCACAAAAGGTAACTGTGGATAGTTGCTCGTATCGTTCGCCACAGATAGTGCTTATCATAGGAGAAAGTTTCGCCAAAAACCATTCCCAGCTCTATGGCTATTTCAAGGAAACCACTCCATGGCAGGTGGCCTTGCAAAAGACGGGGCTTTTAGTGCCTTTCACCGATGTGGTCTCTTGCTGGAACCTTACCAGCTTCGTGTTCAAGAATGTGTTTTCCACCCATGTGATAGGCCAGAAGGGAGAATGGTGTGACTATCCGCTCTTTCCCGAGCTTTTCCGAAAGGCGGGCTATCATGTCACTTTCCTTACCAATCAATACTTGCCTAAGGCCAAACAGGCAGTCTATGACTTCAGTGGCGGCTTCTTTCTCAATGACCCGGAACTAAGTGAGTTGCAGTTTGATACTCGTAATACACAGCTTTTTACGTATGATGCCCAGTTGTTGGAGGACTATGACCGGAATTGGCGTAAGGAAGAAGGAAAACATAATCTCACCATTTTCCATTTGATAGGGCAGCATGTGAACTATCGCCAACGCTATCCTCGTGAACAGTCACATTTTTGGGCAAGCCAATACGAGGAGGAACGTCCGGAATTGTCCGCGCGCCAGCGTCAAGTGCTTAGTTATTATGATAATGCCACCCTCTATAACGACTCTGTGGTCTACCAGATTATCAAGCGCTATAGCGATCAAGACGCTATTGTCATCTATATGCCGGACCATGGAGAGGAATGCTATGAGGAGAACCGCGGTTTCATCTGCCGCAACCATTCGGCCGAGATAGATTGGCCTTTGGCCCATTATGAGTTTGAGGTGCCTTTCTGGATATATTGTTCCCATACCTATATCAAGAACCATCCGGAAATATACCAACAGATAGTGACTGCGCGTAACCGCCGCTACATGACAGACGCTCTGCCCCATTTGTTGCTTTATCTGGCGGGCATCCATACTCCGTGGTATCAGGAGCGTTATAATATATTGAGCCCCAAGTATGATGAGAAACGGCCTAGGATATTGAAGGGAAAGACCGATTACGACAAGCTCAGGGATGAACATCTGCGTCAAAAAGGCAAGAAGCTATGAAAGAGGAGTTGTTGTCTAGGGCGGAGTGCAATGCCTTGCGAGGCTTGGCAATCGCGGGTATTTTCCTGCATAATTATGCCCATTGGCTTGGCCCCATCGTCAAGGAGAACGAGTATCAGTTCTTTCAGCGTAATGTTGACTGGTTTAACCAGGTGTTGATACATCCCGACGCAAATTTGTTGCTGCACCTGCTCTCTTTCTTTGGCCATTATGGCGTACCCGTTTTTCTTTTTCTGAGTGCTTACGGACTGGTGAAAAAATATGAACGAGTCATGCCTTCCATGCCCGTCGCGCATGAAAATGTTTCTGTCAGGGAGAGGGGGACAGGGACGTTCCGTTTTCTGCGTTACCACTTCCTTAAGCTCTTCAAGATGATGATAGTGGGCTTTGTGGCTTTCACCATGGTTGACGCCATCACGCCTGGTCGCTGGCATTATGACGTGCTGAAGATAGTGGCCCAACTGGGCATGTTCAACAATCTCTTGCCCACCCCCGACCGCCAGATATGGCCTGGTCCTTATTGGTTTTTCGGCTTGATGCTACAGTTGTATATCGTCTACCGCCTTTTACTTTATCGTCGCCATTGGGGAGTGACGGTGGCTTTGATGGTGTTGTGTGTAGCCTTGCAACTCTGTCTTTCCCCTGAAAGCGAGTCTCTCAATAGATATCGGTATAACTTCATGGGAGGCATGTTGCCCTTTGGAATGGGATTGCTGGCGGCTCGCTATGAGCGGTATGTGCTCTCTTGGCGAGGGCAAGGTAGCCAAGTGCAGTGGGATGCCTGTCTTTTCGTGGTTTCCTTGGTGCTGGTATATCTGATGAGCCTCGGCTTTGTCACCTGGACATTTGTGCCTGTGATGGTTTGCGCCAGCTGTATAGGCCTTGTCAAATTGCTTACCGACGCGGCATCGTCTCGTTTTGTCCGCTCCTGCTCTTGGGGTTTAGAGTGGTTGGGTAGCATTAGCGCGGCACTTTTTGTGTGCCATCCCATTACCCGCAAGATATTCATTCCCATCAGCAGGCAAGGGGATACTTACACGGGGCTTCTGCTCTATGTCATTGCCAGCCTCTGTTTGGCGTGGGTTTTCATGCAGCTGATGAAACGTATTCCTAATCCTTCGATGAAATGAGATTGAACATCAAAGACATAGAATTGGCCAACATCAGTCGTTTCCGGGCGCAACAGATGGGTGTCGCCATGCTTATCATCATTCTTTTCCATGTAGGTTTGCCACGTTTTGACCCTTTCTTTGGCTTGCGCCGTATGGGTAATATCGGGGTGGACATATTCTTGTTTCTCAGCGGTGTGGGTCTATGGTTTTCTTGGATGAAGACCCCTTCTTTCCGCCATTTTCTCATGCGGCGTTATTTGCGTGTCTATCCCGCGTGGCTTTTGATAGCGTGCCTTTATTATATTCCCCGTTTTCATGGCGGTGATTGGTTTGCCTGGCTCGACTTGGTACTCGATATCACCATTAACTGGGATTTCTGGTTGCACGATGAGCTGACTTTCTGGTATATTCCCGCTACGATGATGCTTTATCTTTTCGCTCCCGCTTACATGGAGTTGATACGTCGTCATCCCATCTATCGTTGGTTGCCTGTGGCCATGGTCGTGTGGTGTGTGCTCGTGCAGTGGGTTACGCCTATCCATCAAGCGGTAGGACACCTGGAGATTTTTTGGAGTCGGGTGCCCATCTTTTTTATTGGCATCAACATGGGAGAGAAGGTGCGTCGCAAGGCTACCGTGGATGGCGCGGGCATTTGGATGATTCTTTTGCTCTTCGTTATGACGTTGGCCTCTTGCGTCTTCTTGGAACAAGTGCGCCATGGTGAATTTCCCCTTTTTATCGAGCGCATGCTTTATATTCCCTTGACGGTGACTTCGGTGCTGGTGCTTAATAGGGTGTTTCGCCGTTTGCCTCAGTGGTGTAACAATGCGCTCGGTTTTGTGGGTGCCTTGAGCCTGGAGGCCTATCTGATACATAGCCATTTCGTGTTGGCTTATCTTGAGCCGTTGGGTTGGACTTATTGGCCTACTTTCCTCTCCTGTGCGGTTATCACGTTGCCCGCGGCTTGGCTGTTGAGCAAGGCCATGGCGTTTGTGCGTGGGCGTCTTACGGCCTGTTTGCCCGCTTCTTTGCGTTAATCTTCTCATCCAAGAAATGAAAATGATGAAAATGTTTTCCCTCATACGCCCCAAGCAATGGATTAAGAATTTTTTCGTATTCATGCCTATGTTTTTTGGGGGCAATTTGATGGTGGCTTCCGATTTGCTTTCGGCCTTTGTCACTTTCGTGGCGTTTTGCCTCGCCGCCTCATCCATCTATTGTCTCAATGACATCATCGACATGGAGGCAGACCGCCAGCACCCCGAGAAGTGCCATCGTCCCATTGCCTCGGGGCAAGTCTCTATCCGTCAGGGTTATATCTTGATGGCAGTGTTGTTCATTCTTTCCATGGCCTCGTTGCTTTTGCTGCCTGCCCACGGGTGGAACGTGATGGTGGTGATCGTTCTCTATTGGCTGCTGAATATCGCTTATTGCTTGGTGTTAAAGCTGTATTCCATTCTTGATGTGTGCGTGGTTTCCTTTGGCTTTGTGTTACGCATCTTGGCAGGTGGCGAGGCCACGGGTGTAGTGCCTAGTCATTGGCTGGTGCTCATGACTTTTCTCGTGGCGCTCTTCATGGCTTTCGCCAAGAGGCATGATGATGTCTGGCGTATGAACGAGACAGGGAAAGCGCCCCGAAAGAACACAAGTCGTTACAACCTGGTGTTCATCAACCAGGCCATTACCATTACCGCTTCGGTCACTTTGGTGTGCTATGTGATGTATACCGTCAGTCCTGAGGTGGTGGATCGTTTCCAGTCTCCCTATCTTTATCTTACGACTATCTTCGTGCTTTTGGGCCTGTTGCGTTATATCCAGATAGCCGTGGTTGACCGCAAGAGCGGAGACCCCACGCAAGTAGTGACGCATGACCGTACCATTCAACTTATCATCTTGGCCTGGGCGTTGTCGTTTGCCTTGGTGATATATGTGTTGTAGTCAATGAATACAATGGATAAGAAACGGCTCTATTGCTTCGACTTTGATGGTACGCTGACCAGCCATGACACGCTCTTGGCTTTTATCGCCTACGTACATGGAGGGTTTAAGTTGTTCATGACGCTCTTGCGGTTCAGTCCCCAGCTAGTGGCCATGAAGTTGAGGCTCTATCCCAATTGGGTGGTGAAGCAGCGGGTGTTCTCCCATTTGTTTAGGGGCATGCCTTTGGAGGAGTTCAATCGCCATTGCCGTGACTTTGCCGCCAGCGATGGACATCTGATAAGACCACGGGCCAGGACTTCTCTTCATTCCTTGTTGGCTGGCGGAAACAGGGTGGTGGTCATCAGCGCGAGCGTGGAGAACTGGGTGCGCCCCTTTTTCGAGGCGATGGACGATGGAAAGGACATTGTTTTCCTGTGTACGCAAGTGGAAACAAGGGATGGCCTGCTCACAGGGCGTTTCCTTACCGCCAACTGCTATGGCCCCGAGAAAGTCAATCGCCTGCGGGCGATATTGTCCGCCCCACGTGAGCGATACTTTATTATTGCCTATGGCGACAGCCGTGGCGACAGGGAATTGTTGAGTTATGCCGATGAAGGACATTATAAACCATTTAGGCGATAAGCGTCGCCAACAGTTGGGGGAGGTGATACGCTTCGGCATCGTGGGTATCACCGCCACGCTCCTGCAATATCTCATCTACAGGTTACTGCTTCGCCTGGCCATTCATTTGGATGTGGAGGCCGGTACGCACATGCTTCCCACCGTGGCCATGACCATAGGCTACGTGGTGAGTTTCATTTACAATTTCATCGCTTCCACCCGTTTCACTTTTCGGGTGAAGGCCAATGCCCGCCGTGGTGCGGGTTTTCTCTTCAGCCACGTGGTCAATTACTCCCTGCAAATGCTTACGCTTAACCTCTTCTTGTTGTTGGGCATCAGCAAGCAGTGGGCTCCCATTCCCATGTTTTGCGTCTGCGTGCCCGTCAATTTCCTGCTGGTCAGGTTTTTCCTGAAGCGTTAGCTCCGCGCCAAGTCATGGCAGGTGCTGTCGTCAGAAATATAAGTGTGGTGGAAATATTGTGCTCGGTAATTGATACCACAAAGGTGAGGAAAAGGGCTTCGAAGAAGTCCGGGCATGCTTAACTGAGGGTATCTCTTCTCGAAGAGGTCCAGGAATACCCGACGTGAATATCTGCCAAGCAGTACTGGGGCGGCTGGACCTCTTCGAGGCCCCATAGGATGTGTGGATGCCCCATTATCCGCAAGCGGGAAACCTCTTCGAGGCTTCCCACATGCGGTTAAGTATACCTGGACTTCTTCGAAGCCCTTCTCTTCCCAACTGTTTACCATGATATTTCTTCAGTCCCACGTTTCCTCGTGAATCGTGTAGACCATGAATTTGTAGCGGCGATGTGTACATCGCCGGCAAGTGAGATTGCTCGGCGATAAGTCACATAAGTATTGACAATCCTGCTTGGCGAGACGCAAATATGCGCTACTACATTGGAGGTGATAGCGTCTTTCCTTTATATAATTCTTCGAACTCACGATTTTCAAGCAAATAGATATGGCTCTTTTGGTGAGCAGACCCTATTCCCAAGGATCATTTCATTAACGTAGGTTGGTCGGCAGAGCCATAGCCTATCACGGTGATGTCTGTTAGAGGGTGAATGGGAGTGGAAGAACCCTGTATTTTATATTGGAAATAAATGGTGTCGGTTTTCTCTGCCGTGCTCATTTGAATGTTTTTAAAACTGTCAAATGCTCTCAATGTAGTTTTCCTGAATTTCCTGTTATTGCAGAAAACGAGCCTTCTTTTTGTTATCTTGCCATCTTTATTAGTTTTGTACTCTATGGCGACAAACGCTTCTTGATTACCATCTTGGAGTTTTGCGGGATACCTGCAAATGTGGCTTAATTTGATTATGAGCGATTTCTTGTTTTCACAAGGCAAGTCTCCTTGTGACATTATCGTGAGCGATAAGAAACACGCGACTATGACAGTAAGTAGTCTAACCATGAAACCGAATATTTTTTGCAAATGTAATAAAAAAAAGAATATATCCATCATCCATTCATGTTATTTTAATGCGGGCTTAATGAAAGGCGATGGGGAAAGATACATACAAGCAAGAATCGTAATGAACGTGTATTCGTGTCTCGGCAATCCGCAAGGTAACAAGTTTATGCCGTACCCCCGCAGTGTGCAAACTTGCTTGCCGACGATGTACACATCGTCGCTACGGGTGATTAGAGGTTCCCATCGCTTGTTTTCTGCTTGCTTGCGTCTCGGCAGGCACGTATCCTCGCGAATCGTGTTGACCATAAAATTGTAGCGGCGATGTGTACATCGCCGGCAGGTGGTATTGCCATGACATTATTCCTTGGCTTTTAGGATTCCCTCAAGCACACGCTATATAAAATCGGTTTAAACTGCTATAAACTTGAAGTTGTACTACTCCTAAATCTGTTCCACGTCGTGAAATAGCTATTCCACGACGTGAAACAGCTATTCCACGACGTGGAATACGTATTTCACGACGTGGAATGCGGTTTATAATAGCCTTAAAAGGACTTTGATAGGCTTTAAACCGATTTTAGTTAGTGTGTGTTAGAAGGGAGGAAAGGCTTTGCCCCCTGCGGGTGTGCCAGAGAACCGTCTTGCGAAGGATGCACCAGAGGGTCAGAACTCAAAGCCCAGGTTGACGTAGAATGCCACTTTGTCAGTCAAGTTACTGTATCCCACGGAGGCTCCCAGCGGGCCGAACATCGTGTGATAGAAATAGGCCAGTTCACCGCCAATGTATGGTTTTTCGCTCAGCAAATCTCTTGGTTTCTCGGAGTGGAAGCCCAAAGAGGCGTTGCCAAGCACATAGTGGTTGCGGAAAAGGCGGAATTGTCCCGTGACACTTCCCGCCAGGAAATGGCGTTGCATGTCTTCAAGGCTCACCACGCCAGCGAAAGGCATCTGCTGCTCTACCAAGTGGCCGAACCAATAGCCTCCAAGGCAGTTGCTTCGTACTATAGGAATCTCGCCGCCAAAGAGCATACGCCCATACACCATGGGCCTGATGGTAAACTTGGAGCTGACGGGAAACGACATGCGCCAATGTCCTCTCAGCTCACTGAAGCCGCTATGCCCTTGATAGGAGGCGAAGTCATCGGTGAAGTAGGCGTACTCCGCTTGGAATTTCGCTCCGCGGGAGGGGAATACGGGCATGTCTTCGGAGTCGTAACGCAATTGTGCGTGATAGCTGAAGAAGTGCTCGTCCCTGAACGGACGTGTGCTTGTGGCGGGGGCGGAGGCCAGCAAGCGCCCCACATGGTAATAGTCCCAAGCGATGTTGGCGTCAAACGCCAGGTTGCGGATGCTTGCCCCGATGATGCCTAGATGGGCGTGGTGGCGGTTGTAGGTGAAGCTGAAACTGCGGATGCCCTCATCATGGATGTCCAAATCATTGTATTCATAGCTGTAAGTCAGTCCCAACAAGGCAAATCGCTTGGGTTTCCACCTGACGGAAGCGGTGCTCACGAATCGTTGCCCCAGCCTGATGGTCAGCTCAGCGTCTATGGGTCTCCGTGACGAGGAGTAGACTCCGTTGAGCTGCGCGGCCACTTTTTCCTCGCTGTCGAAACGCAACGCGATGCTTCCCCGCAAGATGTCATGCGCGGGGCGGGCCTCTTCCTCCTCGTCGCTGAAGTCGAGTGGCAGGGCGGCTTCCGCTCGCAGAGTGGGTCTGGTGGGCGAATAATCCTCGGTAAGTCCCATTTTTCGTTTCAGTGCCAAAAGCTCGTCCCAATGGGCCATGGCGGCTTTCTCCCCCAGTTTTATCAGGCTGTCGATGGCTGCCTCGCTGAAACTGGCCGCGCTGAAGCCTTTGGTGTTTGTCCATATCGGCACGTCCGTGATGGCGATGTTTTCCTCGAACTTGTTCTTGCAGTTCACGTCAATGATATGTCCCAGTATGCCGCTGCCCGTGAGCAAATCCTCGGCCGAACGCTCGGGGGCTTGCACTGTGGAGCCAATGATGTAGTCCGCTCCCATTTTCCGGGCTATATCGGCGGGATAGTTGTTGCGCAATCCGCCATCCACCAATACGTGCTGGCCGATGCGCACAGGGGTGAACACGGCGGGAATGGCCATGCTGGAGCGCATGGCCTCGGGTAGTGTGCCTGAGTGGAATATGTATTCCGAGTAGTCCACGATGTCTGTGGCCACGCAAGCATAGGGGATAGGCAACTGTCGGAAGTCCATGGAGTCCGCGTAGCCTGCCGTCAGGTGGGTGAATAGCTTCTTCAGGTTCTTTCCCTCTACCAGTCCTCCGGCCTCATTCCCCACTTTTCCTTTCTGCAGCGTGATGGCCTTGGAGAGAAAGTAAGTGGCTTGCCGGTCACGGTTGAGCAGGTTTTGCGAGTAATAATCGTCGCGGTCGGAGAGTAAAAAAGTCCAGTCTTGTCCCCTGACGAGCGAATCCAGCCTTTCCGCGTTCCAGCCTACGGCATAGAGCGCGCCAACAATGGAGCCCATGGAAGTGCCAGTGATAATGTCCACGGGAATGCCCGCCCGTTCCAATACCTTGAGTACGCCGATGTGTGCCATGCCTTTGGCTCCTCCACCCGACAATACCACGGCTACCCGCGGGCGGTTTCGCAGGGTGTCGGAATGGGAAACGGTGCGGTTGCTGGTTATCTGTGGGGCCGACAGGGCAGGAGTGATGACCAGCATCCAGGCGGCCGTCATGGCGAGTAGGTATTTCTTTGTCATGTTCATGGCAGGGCATGTTTACGCGAATATACGCAAAAAAACGCGGGAAACAGATTCCTTGGCGAAAAAATATGGGTAATTTTCGTGCGCGAGTTTATCATGTAACATTTTTTTTGTATATTTGCGTTCGTGAAAGACATTGGAAGGACGGGTGTATGAATAATTTCGCGCGCTGGACAGGATGCCTGTTGTGGGCTTTGCTTACCGTGGTCGTTTCGGCAACGGCAAAGCCGATAGGGGAATACAGTTTGGCTTACTTGGACATGAGTACGGGTTTGCCCGCTAACTTCGTGGATGATATCTATGAAGACAGCCAGGGCTTTATGTGGATTTGCACGCAGGGCGGCGGGCTGGCGCGTTATGACGGTTATGGCTACCGCTATATGTACGCGGGAGGACAAGGCCTCTCCATGCGCAGCAACTCTTGCCGCAATGTCGTGGAGGATGCGTATAAGCGTCTTTGGGTAAGTTTCGATGAGTGTACCCAGGTGATAGACCTGCGCACCATGACGGTGATTGTCCCGCCCACGAAGACTCCTCAACTGGGGCAGCGATTGGAACGCGTCCTCAGCGAGCCAGGCATGAGGAACTACCTGGATAGCAAAGGCGTGCTTTGGATAGCCACCAAGCAATATATCCGCAGGCTGCCGATGGATGAGCAGGGTGTTATTACCGGCATAGAGGAATGCTGCGTGAATTCCAATACGCCCGATATCGCCCTCTGCGACGTGAATGGTGATGGGTCCGTGTGGACTCATTATGACGCCAAGCTATGGCAAATCACCCCGCGCGGCGGAAAGCTGCTGGCCAGGAATCTCTCTTCTCTTTACCCGGAGACTACGGGCAGGTTTCTCACTTGCATATTGCGCTTTGGCGGGGTTACTTGGTTCGCCAGCAACGAGGGGCTTTTCTGCAGCGACGGCCGTAGGTGGGATGTCTCGTCGGGGTTGTTGCACAGCTTTGTCAACACCTTGGCCGTCGCGCCTGACGGCAGGTTGATGATTGGCACTTTGGGAGGAATCTCCCTTTTGGATGTCAGGCATGGCGGACATATTACGCAGTGGAACACCTTGAGTCCCGTAAACCGCTTGAGCAGCAACTTCGTGAATTGCGTTTTCTGCAAGCATGGACAGATATGGGTGGGCACTGAGTCGGGCGGCATCGTGAAGCTTTCTCCCCGCCAGTTGGAATTGGTGAACTATACGCATCAAGACAGCCAGCCTGGCTCCCTCTCCCGCAATGCCGTGAATGCCATGTACGTGGAGCCTGACGGCACGCTGTGGGTGGGCACCGTAGAGGGCGGCCTCAATCGCAAGGAGCCTGGCAGTGGGTTGTTTACCCATTACACTGCCCAGAACAGCGGACTTTCCCATAACAGCGTGGCGGCTCTGGCGGCCGATAAAAAGGGAGGATTATGGATAGGCACGTGGGCGCAAGGAGTCAACTATATGCCGCTCAATCGCCCGGGAGAGATTACGCCCCTGGCCATGGACGAGACTTATCGCAGATTGACTCGCTTTGTGGGTGCCTTGGCTTACGATTCTATCAACGACGGTCTTTGGATAGGTACCAACGACGGTCTTTTCTTTTACGACTTCCGCGGCAGGCGGATGATGGACCCCTTTGAGGGCTGTAGGGAGATAAGAGGATGCATAGGCAGTTTGGTGACCAAGGACGGTGAGCTTTGGATGGGATGCCTGGAGGGCGTGGTGAGAGTCAACCTGAAGCGCAAAGTCAAGGGAAAATTCGACTGGAAGCATTACCGCACGAAGCTGGACGACCCTAAAAGCGGCGTTCAAGAAAAGATCACGGCCTTTTGCCAGACCGCTGACGGCACCCTGTGGCTGGGTAGCGGAGGTTATGGTCTTTACCGCATGGAACGGGAAAAGGGCGGTGAACCGAGATTCCATAATATCACAATCAACCATGGTTTGGCCAATAATATGGTGAGAGGTATCGTGGCAGACCAGAGGGGACTGCTATGGATAACGACCGAAAACGGTCTTTCTGTTTACAACATCAAGACGGAGGCTATCACCAATTATGGTGAAGATGACGGATTGGCCTGCGCGCAGTTCTATTACAACAGTGCCGTCATCTCGCCCAATGGCGCCATTTACCTGGGCTCAGAGCAAGGGCTCACGGAAGTCAAGGGCATTGACGTCAAGGGGATGGGACATGGAAAGCTTACCTTTACCCGATTGATCGTGGACAACCAAGAGGTGAATGCCGGGAAATACCTGGACCAGGACATCTCCATCGCCAAGCGCGTCAACTTGGGGGAGAGCAATCGCTCGTTTACCATAGATTTCTCTGCCCTGAACTATGGCTCAGAGATGCATGGCACTTACAGCTATCGCATGAAAGGCTTTGAAGAGGAATGGACGCAATTGCCCTCGGGTGAGCATAGCGTGCGCTACACTGCCTTGCCCTCGGGAGATTACGAGTTTGAAGTGAAATACAATTGCGGACTCAGCGGCGAGGAGCAGTATGCCAGCATCGGAGTGCATGTGTCGCCCTACTTCTGGAAGAGCTGGTGGTTCCTCACGCTATTGGCCATGGTGCTGATAGCCCTGGGAACATATCTCTATAAACGCAGGCTGGAGATAATACGGCAACGGGAAGTGCAGAAGCTCTATACCCCGATACAAGCCGCGCTGATGGAGAGTGACGCACCCGATAAACTCCAACTCCGCATCAAGAGTATCCTGGACAACCAGAAACTGTTTGCCCAAAGCCGCGACAAGATCGCCGAGGAAGACAGGAAAGACGTGGCCCGCAAAATCAAGCCTTTCATGGAAGTGCTGATGAAAGTGATGGAGGCCAACTATGACAACTCGGAGTTTGGCGTGCAGGAGTTGGCATCGGCCATGAACATGAGCCGCGCCACGCTCAACAAGAAGCTCTATGCGGAGGCGGGAACATCCGTGAGCCAATTTATGCGTAGCTATCGACTGAGCGTGGCCAAGAAGATGTTGGAAGACAATACCGCCAACCGCCATGTTTCCGAGATTGCCTACCGCGTGGGCTTTAATGACCCGAAGTATTTCACGCGGTGTTTCACCAAGGAATACGGCTTCTCTCCCTCGTCTTATAAAGTGTAGCGAAACGCCAGGGGATTTTTCTCTTGGATTCCAGGCGTTATCCTGCTCAGTGGGAATATCATGGGGTAACAGGAGATGCCAAGGTGGCGACAAGTGGCGCACGGGAGAATGTCAAGAAATCCTACTTCCACGCTCTTGCGGGAACGAAAGCCCCAGACAGCCCATGTACAGGCGGCGGGAAACGTAACTAGTTGCGAAGGGTCACGAAACTAGTTTCACCGGCCATCGCAACTAGTTTCGTGGGGCCACGTAACTAGTTGCGTTTTTCCTCGCGCCCAAGCCGCCTCCAGCCCCATCCTGGTTTTGTCAAGATTTATTTATTCATTCTTCCTCTTTTCCATGCGCGTCGCCCACAGCGCCTCCGCATATTCCGGGCACCGCGAGGCAAGAACTGATTATTCCCCACTGAAAATCCACTGAACCTGGAATAGCCCCACCGTTTTTCTGCTGGCCCGTTATCCCTGCGCTTTGCGTAAATCGCGCCATGGAACACGCAGCTGGTTGCGTCGCTTGCGGATAGCGTTTTCTTTCTATGGATGATTAATCTATTCGCGCGCGCGTATATATATAATATGTATATATAGGGCTGGTGCATGTGTTTCTTCTGTCCCAATCCATGCCAAGCGTAAAGTTGTTGGCTCCGCCTTCGCTTTTTCGGCTAAGGAAATAAGTTGTTTTGATGGGCAAAACAACTTATCTTGATATGAGCTTATGTCTTTTCTTGCCGTTTCTGGATGGATAAGCTTGGTGATGCAACCAAAAATACACCTCAAATTGACATAAATCAACCTTTACGCCCTCTGTGCGCGATAGTGTTGGAGTTATATTCTTTGTTAAAATCTGTTTGCGCACACACGTGGACAGGGTGGTAGAAATTCGTGTTTAGGTGGATAATTTCACGATTTGTATACCCGAAAATGCGTTTTATCCACCACCTCAAATTAGGATTTATTTAAATTCGCGAGCATAATATTAAACCAAAAGCATTAACTATTAACCTAAAACAAACAAGTATCATGAAGGTTTTAAAATCTTTATTCCTTTGTGTCGGTACTGTGTTGTTGGCTCTCAACTTCACGGCATGTACTGATTGGGGTGATGCTGATCCCGAGGCGGGAAATCAGACGTACCCAGATCGCAGTGTCGTGAGCACCTACACCTTTGATTATGGTGCGGATGACGTTTACTTGGGAGACATCATCGACAAGGCCGATGTGTGTGAGGCAGTGGAAGACGCTGACTTCGGAAGTAATGTCCTTCACCTCGATGCCAATGGCTATGCGGTGATGGCGAATCCATTCAATGGCGTGAAGCTGCAGAATGGGGCGGCCATCACGTTCTGGTTGAAGACCGCGGGCATTCCTCAAGAAGTCGCGGAAGGTGAAGAGCCTGCCGTGGAGGATGACCTCACGGGGGCTGTTCTTGCCTTTGGCAGTGGCGAGGTGGGCGCTGAGCGCTTCTATCTTACGTCCAATGGCCAGTTGAGGTACACTAAGCCAGGCAATCTGGAGTCATTGAACCTCAATGAGAACGACCCCGCAACTTACAAGACGGGTATCTTGCCCGCTGGCGGATGGCATTTCGTGGCCTTGCAAATCTCGGAAGAGGGCTACCAGCTTTACGTGGACGGCAACAAGAGCCTCTCTGGCGCGACTCCCTCCGGCGTTGAGTCCACCACTTTCTCTTACAAGACCTTGATTGACTTTCTCAACACCGCACCTAATATATATATAGGTAAGGGAGCCGGTGATGACGACGTGAACATGAGCGAGATGTGGGTAGACGACGTGAAGTTTATCCGCAACCAGATGATTGCCAGCGACTGGGCTATGCCCAACAAGGGAGGCGGTGGCGCAGGCGATAACTTTGAGTACATCATTGGCGAACCAATCAATGAGATTGGCGCTCCGGATTGCTCTTCCGCATGGTGGACAGAGTTCTCCAACTATTTCCGTATCCCCGCGAACAGTACGCTTCATTTGCAATTTGTAAACCATACTTCGGGCGGAGGCAACTGGAACAACTGGAACTTGGCCATTACTACCGATGCCGATCGTGCTGCTGCGGGCTATGTCGAGTACCTGGTGTTGCGTTCCGATCTCTATGGTTGGGGTGACTCCTATACATTGGGCACTTGGACGAGTGTTGGATACCCGACTAATGATGCGGAATGGACAACATACCGTCAAGACATGGAGGGAGCGACTGTAGACATAGATATCGCCAGGGCAGGAAACCAGGTTACTATGACCGCTGTGGCTCATTGCACCAATGGTAAGGTATATCAAGAAAGCTTTAGCGCACCTTGTGGCGAGGAAAGCGACGTGATTCGTGCATTCTTGGCTGTGGATGCCTCTTATCTCGTGATGAACTGGGACAACTGCTACGTCAAGGAGAACGTAAACGTGAGCACTATAGAGGTAGGTAATGCAGATAACTCTACTGCTTGGTGGGGTGCCTTCACTGATTATTTCACCATTCCTGTGGAAAAGACGCTCGTGCTGAATTTCACTAACTATGGCAGTGGTGCGAATGCATGGAATAACTGGGTGGCCGTGGTAACTTCGGACGCAGAGCGTGATGGCGCAGGTTATGCAGAGTATTTTGTATTGCGCTCCGATAATTACGGATGGGGCGATGCCTCATACAATGCGGCCAATATAGGACTTGTAGGCTATGATGGAGATTGGGTTTCTACTTTCTCGCAACAAATGAATGGTGCCCAAGTGGAGATGACCATCGAACGGGTTGGCGCAGAGGTGAACTTTGCCGCTAATGCAACTTGTAGAGATGGGCATGTATTCACCGAGACCTATCATCAGACTTGTGGTGACGGAACGCAAGCAATACGTGCGTTCCTGACAGTTGACGGTTCACATTATACCATGGATCCCGCCAATTGTTACTTGAAAGTCCCCTTGGTTAAATAACCTTTAAATTCAAGAATATGAACAATAGTATTTTTCATAAAATATTCTTCACCCTTTCGCTGATGCTCCTTTCCATAGGAGCGTCAGCCCAGGAAGAGGGTGGGAAGATAACGATTACCGGTCAAGTAGTCGACAATACAGGTGAGACTATTATTGGCGCAACCATTATGGAAGCGGGAACCACTAATGGCGTGGTGACCGATTTCGATGGAAACTTCAAGATAGACGTGAACAGCGAGAAGGCTACGTTGCGTGTTACTTACGTGGGTTTCCAGTCACAGAACATCCGTGTGGGCTCTCAACGCCAACTGCACATCGTGTTGCTTGATGACGCACAGGCCATTGAGGAAGTAGTGGTCGTAGGTTATGGCCACCAGAAGAAAGAGAGCGTGGTAGGTGCCATTTCCCAGATTTCCAACAAGGAGTTGCTCAACAGCCCTGCCGCTAACGTTTCCCAAGCCCTTTCCGGTAAAGTGACGGGTTTGGTAACTACCCAGACTTCGGGCGCTCCTGGTGCTGATGACATGAAACTTTATATCCGTGGCCGTGCCTCTTTCGCAGGCGACAACCAACCGCTGATTATGGTGGATGGAGTAGAGCGTGAGTTCTCGCAGATAGCTCCTGATGATATCCAAAGTATCTCCGTATTGAAAGACGCTTCCGCTACTGCCGTTTATGGTGTGCGCGGTGCCAATGGCGTCATCTTGATTACCACCAAACGCGGTACTGACGCAAAACCCGTGGTGAGTCTTTCCGCCAACTGGCAGTGGCAGACTCCTACCCGTGAGGACACTTATCTGGACTCCTACCAGTCAGTGTTGCTCTATAATGAGGCCAGGAGAAATGATGGCCTGGGCGGTCTTTATTCAGATTATGACTTGAGCATGTACCAAAAGAGCGTAGCGGGACAGCTCTCTGGCATTGATGCCATGCTTTATCCTAACGTGGACTGGTATGATACCGTACTTCGCAATTCCGCTCCAGCACAGCGTTACAACGTGAACGTACAAGGCGGTACAAAGCGCATGCGTTACTATGTGTCCGCTGAATACTATGACCAACAGGGCTTGTTCAAGAACTTCTCAGAGGACGTTTATGGCAACAAGAGCAATCAAAGCTATAACCGTATCGGTTTCCGCGCCAATTTGGACTTCCTGATGTCCAAGGACTTGACCGTGAGCGTGAACTTCGGTACTCGTTTCGAGGAGCGTAAAGGCCCTAACTCCAACGAGGCTTTTGATGGAACCTACTCACAGATATTCTATGATATCAACCACATCCCAGGTTGGATATTCCCCGTTAGCTACCAGTTTACGGATGAGGCGGGCGTGACCCACAATCTCTATGCGGGTAGTTCCCAGTATCAAGACAACCCCGTGGCTCGTTTGGCCAAGGCGGGTTTCTATCGCGCTACCAATACTATCAACGAGACCAACTTCATCGTGGACTACAAGATGGACTGGTTGACACCAGGCCTTTCCGCTCGTGGTATGGTATCTTTCGACTATGAGTCATTCTACAATCGTCAGTTCAAGGCTGGCTTTGCCACCTATGAGTTGAACGACCGCAATAACTACACCTCACTGAGCGCTTACAACCAGTTCAACGAAGACGAGGAGCTGGCTTACTCAGGCGATGGACAGACTTCTACCTACAAGCTCTATATGGAGGCGCAGTTGAACTACGCCCGTAAGTTTGGCAAGCACGACGTGACCGCCATGTTGCTGTATAACCAGAACGACTATCGCTACCAGGCTGACCTGCGCAAGAGGTATATGGGTCTCGTGGGACGTGCCACTTATGGCTACGACAATCGTTACCTGGCTGAGGTGAACTTCGGTTACAATGGTTCCGAGAACTTCCGCCGCGGCCGCCGTTTCGGTTTCTTCCCCGCGTTCTCTTTGGGTTGGGTCATCTCCAATGAGAGTTTCCTGGAGAAAGCCAGCCAGACTTGGCTTGACAACTTGAAGATACGCGCCAGCTACGGTCAGGTAGGTAATGACGTTTACCAGGTGAATGGCGTAACGCAACGCTTCCTTTATGAGGAGACCTGGAACCAGATCAACAACGATTACTATTTCGGCACCACGGGCGTGACGGGTATTTATGAGGCACAATATCCCAATTATGACGTGACTTGGGAAAAAGCCCATAAGTATGACGTGGGTGTGGACTTCAGCTTCTGGAACGGTCTGCTTTATGGTAACGTGGATTACTTCTACGAGCGTCGTAATAACATCTTGACCACTTATGGAACCCGTCCCCAGTGGGTGGGTGTAGTGATGGCGGCCGGTAATCTTGGCGAGACCAAGAACGAAGGTTTTGAGATAGAATTGCATCACTCTAATACCATAGGCAAGAATTTCCGTTACAACGTGGGCTTTAGCTTCAGCCATGCCGCCAACGAAATCCTTGACATGGACGAGCCTGCATTGAAGACCGCTTACCGCAAGCAGGAAGGCCACCCCATCGGCCAGTATTTCGGACTGGTAGTGGATGGATTTATTACCTCCGCCGACTTGGCCAATCCCGACCTGCCTAAGTCCACTTACACGGACAACCTGCAAGTGGGTGACTTGAAGTATCGCGACATGAACAACGATGGTTTCATCGATGACCGCGACCAGACCTACATAGGCTATAGCAATGTGCCCGAGAACACTTACTCCCTCAGTTTGGGCTGTGAATGGAAAGGCATCGGCTTCAACGTGCTCTTCGCGGGTGTAGACCATGTATCTCGTTACTATGACGCGGAAACCATGTATGCTTTCGTGGATGGTGGTAAAGTGAAGGAACATCATCTTGGACGTTGGAATCCCGCACAGAGTGAGGAATGGAACTTGGCTCACGCCACATATCCATTACTCCACTATGATGCCGCGGGAAATCACAACCAACAGGTTAACTCTTTCTTCTTGAAGAATGGTGCGTTCCTCCGTTTGAAGAATATCGAGATTTCTTACAACTTGCCCTCAAAATGGATTAAGCACGCATGGATGAGCGAGGCTCGCATATTCATCAACGCCAACAACCTGATTACATGGGATCATCTGGATGACTTGGTAGACCCCGAGAGCGAGGGCTCCAACCGCTATCCTATCATGAAGACCGTCAACATAGGTATCAACTTAAAGTTCTAAAGCATCATGAAAAAAGCTATCATATATTCAACTGCCCTCTTGCTGTTGGGTGCTACGACGCTCACCTCTTGCGAGGACTTCCTGGACAAGGAGCCTAGCAACCAGTTGACTGGCGAGCAGACCTTCAGCGAATGGAAGACCATGGAGCAGTTTCACTTGGACACGTACAACTTCCTGAGAAACGGAGAGTGCCGCATCAACAACTCTTGGCTGGACGCCGCTACAGACTTGTCTGAGTGTAGTATGTCCTCCAGTGGCACCCGTGTCTCCTTCAATATCGGTAACTACTATGCCAGTGGGGCTGCCAATGAACTGACAGATCCTTGGGAGCACTATTATCGTGGCATCCGTAAGTGCAATATGTTGCTTGACACGATAGAGACCGTGCCAAAGGCAGCGGACGAATCCCAAGAGACCTACGAGCTGCACAAGGAGTGGTACAAGGGTGAGGCGAAGTTCTTCCGCGCTTACTTCTATTGGGAGTTATTCTTGCGTTATGGTCCCATTCCCGTCGTGAAAGAGGTGCTTGACCCTGATGGCGACTTGTTGTCGGGCTATACCACTCGTCCCACGCTGAAAGAGTATGTGGTGGACTTCGTTATTGATCAACTGAAGCAGGCGGAAGGCTTGGTGATGGACTACGAATCTAGCCATCTTTCGGGTAACGAAGGCCGTATCAATAAGGACATTTGCTGCGCCTTGCTTTCCCGAATCTATCTCTATATGGCCAGTCCTCGTTATGCCGAAGAGTCAGGAATCACCTGGCAGCAGGCAGCGGACGAGACGAAGAGATTCATCGATACGTATGGTTCCCACTATCGTCTCTATACAGATGGAGGCAGCTATGTGGCCAATTATACCAACGCAATCTTGCTCAACGCCCATACCGAAAGTAATCCTGAGGTAATTTTCTATCGTAGCGACGTGAGCCAAGGTTGGAGTTCCTATGGTTTTAACAATGATACTCCAGTAGGTTCTGGCGGTAATGGGGGTAACTGCCCCTCTCAAAACCTCGTGGATATGTATGATATGGCCGATGGTAATTCTCCTTTCCTCTCTTATGACGCTACGGGTGCTCCTGTATATATCAATGACAGGCCTCAAATCAATACGGCCTTGAATTATGACGACACGCATCCCACAGAGAATCGCGATCCTCGTTTGACCGCTTCTATCCTTTTCCATGGACAGACTTGGAGTGGAAGGATGATAGATGTGCGTGAGGGCATGGCCGATAATCCTACAGGCAATGCTAACGCCACGCCTACGGGTTACTACATGCGCAAATATATGCCAGAGGTAATTCTGCAGAACAATCATACGGGTACATCTTATCGCAACTGGATAATCATTCGCTATGCGGAGATATTGCTCAACTACGCAGAGGCTCTTAACGAGGTGAATGGTCCCACGGAGGAGGTTTGCGACCTGTTGGAGCAAGTGCGTAGCCGTGTCGGAATGAACATTGACTTGTACAGAGACCGTCCCGACTTGCAAAACAAAGATGAGATGCGCAATTTTATCCACAAGGAGCGTACCGTGGAGTTGGCGTTCGAGGAGCATCGCGGTTGGGATCTTCGTCGTTGGAATGTGGCTACCGAGGCTCTTTCCCGTCCTATTTATGGTGTAGATGTGGATGAGAACGGCAACTATACCCGCAAGATAGCCCAGCAAAGAGTATTCGAGGACCGCATGTACTTATATCCCATCCCTGAGACTGAGTATTGGAAGACGGGTATCGAGAACAATCCTGGATGGTAATATACACATATTATATATAATAAGGACTCATGACTAATCAAATATGACCATGAACATGAAATCATTAAATCGATATACCCAGCGGAGTGCGAAAAGGCTATTTCTTGCTGCGCTCCTAACAGGTGCATGCGCTACAGGCTGGGCCGCTGATGGGAAAACCGTACACGGCCGTGTGGTAGATAGCGATGGCCAGCCAATCGCAGGTGCCTATGTCAATGTCAGTGAGGAATTCAAGAAGGTGCTCACTGACGAGGGAGGTTTCTTTACCATTAAGAATATCGCTCCCGATGATGAGCTGTTCGTCACTTTCTTGGGCTATGACAATGTAAGAGTAAAGCCCGAGTTTGACAACGACAAGTTCACCATCACCATGCAGCCTACTGATGAATACAGCGAGTTGCAGCCCGTGGCTTTTAATTCCAAGCCCAAGAAACTGGTGACAGAAGCCATCTCCACGGTATCTGGTGAGGAATTGGAGAAACATCCCGTGACAGTGTTGCAGAATGCCTTTACCGCCACACTGAATGGCGTGGAGACCTATGAGGCGCAATCAGAGCCAGGATGGAGTGAGACCGCTATGTATATTCGTGGTGTTCGTACCATGAATGAAAATGCCCGCTCTCCATTGGTCATCGTGGACAACGTGGAGCGTGACCTTTCTTTTTTGGACGCTTATCCTATTGAGAGCATCACTGTTTTGAAAGATGCCGCCGCTACAGCTATCTATGGTATGCGTGGTGCCAATGGTGTTATCTTGGTGACCACCAAGCGTGGCGAGGCTGGCAAGCTAAAGATAGATTTCACTCAAGAGGTTGGCTTCCAGACCATTGCCGGCATCCCCGAGAGCCAGAACTCTTATAACTATGCCCTGACCATGAACCAAGCCAGATATCTGGACGGTTTATCTCCCATGTATTCAGATTATGACCTGGAACAATACCGCAGAGTTTGCAATGGCGAGACACTGGAAGGTATGGACAAGTACCACTATTTCAACACCAACTGGCACGATGTGATGTTGCGTGACATGGCTCCACAATATCGTACTAACTTGCAGTTGAGTGGTGGTACCGACCGCGCCCGCTACTACGTGTCTTTCTCTTATCTGCGTCAAGAGGGAATGTTTGACGAGAAGTGGACTAACTACACGGGCGACTATAACAACCAGGAAACCCTGAACCGTTACAATTTGCGCGTGAATGTGGATTTGAATGTCAACAAGTTCTTGACAGTAGGTCTTGACTTGGGAGGCCGTATCGACAATATTACCCAGCCAGGTATTGATGTTTGGAACCTGTTTACTTGGGGCGCTGGCGAGAACTTACCTATCTATCCCGTTTACTGTCCCAATGGCGAGTTCTTCATGCCTACTTCTTCCGACTCCAAGAATGGTGCTGCCCAGATAGCAGGTCGCGGTATGGAACAAAACCGTCGTCGCAATCTCTACACCACTGCAAATGTGACGGGAGATATTGGAGCGTTGTTCCCAGAGGTGAAGGGTCTACAAGGTTTGAAAGCTAATGCCATCATCAGCTTTGACGCTTACGACACTTTCCAAAAGGTACAACAGGCAGACATCAATACCTACTATTATGACTTCGAGAATAGTAACGTGCAGTCCGTGGACGACTATACCTACCAGCGTGTGCGTACTTACAAGGCATTGCCCAATGCTTCTACCAACGCTCGTCAGTATAGCTACAACATCAACACTCGCTTCGGCCTTTCTTACAACCACCTCTTCGGTGGCAAGCATTTGGTAGACGCACAAGCTTTCTTCCGTTACTATCAGAATTCTGTTCGTGGCGCTAACTCTTCTTTCCGCTACTTGTCTTGGAACGCTCAAGCCATGTACGCTTATGATAACCGCTACATTTTGAGCGCAAGCGTATCCCACATGGGTTCAGATAACTTTGACCCCAGCAATCGTTGGGATACCTTCCCTGGCGTAAGTTTAGGTTGGGTTATCAGTGAGGAGTCTCTCTTTGACAAGTATAGAGAGAATGGTTCGCTCAGCCTTTTGAAGTTGCGTCTTTCTTATGGCGAAGCTGGTCAGGCCATGACCGCAGCCATTGCCGATGATGGCTCTTACGCCAATCGTTATCCTTTCCAAAGTACCTATGCGGAAGGTAGTGGTTATAACTTTGGTACCAGCCAGAGTTATATTGAGGGAGCCTATGAGAATATCGCAGGTAATCCTAATAATATTTGGGAGAAGAGCAGGATGTATAACCTCGGTCTCGATTTCGATTTTTGGAAGTCGAAACTCTACGGTAGCGTGGATATCTTCAAGGAGTATCGTTCACAGATATTGGTTGATCGTTCCACCGTGCCTACCTTGATGGGTATTACCGCAGCCCAAGACTCTTATGGCAAGGCGGAGACCCATGGAGTGGAAATACGCTTGGGCCACAAAAACAGTTGGGGTCCCTTGAAATATCACTTTGAGTGGAACATGACATGGAACACCAACAAGATCACCGAGATGGATGAGTTGGAGCCTACTTATGCTTATCAAGCTAAAACAGGCAAGCGTATTGGACAGTACTTCATGTTCCTGCTTGATCAGTGGGCATCAGACCCCAATTTGATACCTACCTCTCACCAAGATGCTATTGACCATCCTGAGAAATATCCCTATAGTTCGTTTGGTAACTACAAACTAGGTAATGCCGTGTTCAAGGATGTCAATGGAGACCGTATCATCAACACTTACGACCAGGTGGCAAGTGGTTATGGCAATGGCAAGATTCCCGAGATGCTCCATAGCTTTAATTTCGGTTTCGAGATTGGCGGTTTCGACGCGCGCTGCATCATCACCGCTTATTTGAATCGTACCGTAGAGTGCCGTGAGAATATGGACTACGGATTTGGATGGGGTGGAACTTCTACCCATGAGGTAACCAAGACTTGGGGTTATTATACGGATGATCCAACTGACCCTCGTAATGTCAACGCCAAGTATCCTCGTCTTTCTACCACGTTTAGCGATATTGACCGCAACTATCCCGCCAATACCAGCAACATCTGGCTGCAGAACGGAAACTTCTGGTCACTCCGCAATATCGAGGTGGGTTATTCTTTGCCCAAGAAACTCTTGGCCAAGATTTACATGACGAAGTGCCGTTTCTACTTTAGCGCGTACAACATCTGCACCTGGAGTCACTTCGAGAATGGTTTCGACCCAGAGAACCCAACTAACTACATTTGGGCATATCCCAAGACCCGTAGTTTCTCGTTTGGTGTCAATATTGGTTTCTAATCACCACGATACATATTATAATATATATTAACATGAAAATATCTAAGATAATCATATCTGGCTTGATGTTAGCACTCTGCGCCTTCACTTTCACCAGCTGCGACTTGGACAAGGAGTATGACGCGAGCATGGATCAGGAAAAGATCTTCGGCAACGCTACGGAGACCCGTGGCTTCCTGGCTAATATCTATACAAACTTGCCCGATGGCTTCGCTCCGCTATCGGATGACCAGTTCACTGGTGCCAGCCGTGACTGCATGACAGACAATGCGGTGACCTCTTGGGGTTTGCACTATTACACGAAGATAGGTAGCGATGGATACACGGCGGCTGACCATCCCCTGTTGGGCTTCTGGAACACAGACCTTTATGGTATTCGTAAGTGCAATCAGTTTATAAGGAACGCCCGTGAGAGTGTGATTGGTAATGCGGTCACTGGCGATGACGAGAGTCAGCTTTACAATCGTTACATTGCGGAGGCTCGTCTGCTTCGCGCTATTTTCCATTTTGACTTGATATGCTGGTTTGGTGACGCTCCCATTTTGGGAGGCATGGGTGAGGACGCTGTCATTTTCGACCTCACGAGCGACATGAATATTTCCCGCACCAACAAGGCGGACGCACTGGATTGGGTCATCGAGGAATGCAATGCCGTGAAAGACGTACTGCCTTTCCGTTATGCGAACGAGGCAAGTAACTGGGGACGTGTAAACGGAGCCGCCGCTTACGCTCTTATCAGCCGCGCCAGTCTCTATCGCGCTTCAGAGTTCTATCGCAAGAGCGGTGACAATGAGCAACAGCTCTGGCAGGCCGCGGCAGATGCGGCTGTGGCTTTCATCAACAAGAACAACCAGCAGTCTCGGCCTTACGGGTTGTTGAACACGGGCAAGCCCGACGAGGACTATTATGACATCTTCACGGAGAATCCTGTTTACAGTGATGAATTCATTCTTTCCCGTTCCGTGTGGTTTACCAACCAAGTTGAGAAAGTGTATGCTCCTGTAGGCTTCACGGGCAGTTGGTCTGCGGCAGGCCGTACCAATCCTACGCAGAATTTCGTGGATTGCTTTGAGACGATAGACGGTAAGAAGATCGGCGACGCTGACTCTGGCTATGACCCGCAGCATCCCTATGAGAATCGTGACCCTCGTTTGTCACAGATAGTTTTCTATCATAACATGACTTGGGGACGCGCTGACCAAGAAGAGGAGCGTCAACTTGACATGAGCAGTAACACCAGCGGCACGGGAATTGACTACAGCTCTTCCATGGGCGGCACCTATACGGGCTATTACCTGAAGAAGTTTGTCAACAATATCTCTTGCAAGGCTCCTACTACTTTCAACCACGCTTGGCCCATCTTCCGCTTTACCGAGATATTGCTCAATGCCGCTGAGGCGTATTGCGAGGCAGACCAGACTGGTTTAGCGGAGACTTACATCAACCAGATACGTGACCGCGCCGGCATGCCCCATTATACAGGCTTGACACAGGCAGCCCTCTTGGAGCGCATCCGCAATGAGCGTCGTATTGAGTTGTCATTTGAGGACCATCGCCGTTTCGACTTGACCCGCTGGATGGCATACTCTAATCACACGGGCGAGGGAGGTTCTATCTATGACGCGACTAACAGTTCCACCAGCTTGCTCCATCTCTATGGCGTGAGAATCACTGGTGATGACGTGGTCAACAATCCAGTATTCACCTATGGCTTGGCGGAAACCGTGAATTCTCGCGTTTTCAATGTGCCAAAGAACTATCTGTTCCCCATCCCCGAGAACGAGGTAAAGCGTTGTCCGAACCTTGGGCAAAACCCTGGCTGGGAAACTTCTGGCAATTAATCGTATGAAATAAGGGAGTGAGCATTCCTCTAAAGGAATGTCTCGCTCCTTGTTTTAACCTAAACAAAAACCCACATGAGACAACTTATTATTACCCTATTGATGTTTTGCTCCGCCACGATAGCCATGGCCGACAACGTGTGGTGCATGATCACTCCGTTAGGGCAAGTGATACCGATGGGCAACGTGGCTTATTTGGTTAGCGCGGGAGGCACAAGTCCCGAGACTTTTGACATCGTGCTCAAGCAAGGAGACCCCGTGACAACGGGAAGGATAGACTTCGTGCAACTGGATCCTACTGGCATTGAGAGCGTGCGCCCCTCTGGGGACGTGCCCACTCTTTCCTCTGTCATGGGTGACCAGCTCGTCATCTCGGGCACTGCCGCTGGCCAGCAGGTTGTTGTTTATTCCCTTACGGGTGCTGTTTTATTGCGCACGGTCACCGCGGACACACAAACTACGCTCAATATAGGCGACCTCACTTCGGGCGTTTATGTCTTGAAAGTGGGTGGCACTGCCATTAAATTCATGAAAAAATAACCTTTGAAACGTGTCGCTATGAAACATAAATTACTTTCACTCATCTCTGTTTGCCTATTGACCGGAATGGGGGCGCAAGCGCAGATACTCATCAAGAGGGTAGATAGCCCGACGCGATCCCCTTATAGTTTTCCTAATATGTATTTCTCCCAAGACGGGGACAAGGATGCATGGAGCTACAGCACAAGCGAAGGATCCAGCTACAGCAGCCGGACGGATATCAGCGCCATCGACTATATAGCCACCCAAGCCTACTTGGAGAACAACCAGACGCTGGAGGACTGGACCGCTCCCACCTATGATGACTGTTACGTCAACAGTATTGACAATAGTTGGAATGGTCGCGCGACATGGAACTTGGCCAACGTGCACGATCCCTCTGTGTGTTTGGCATCTGATGGCTATTATTATATGGTGGCTACCGATGCCAGCTATGGCAATGTCCATACTCAGTCCGGAGGGCATTTCATCTGCCGCCGCAGCAAGAACCTGATAGACTGGGAGGTGATGGGACCCACCATGAAGAGCTTGCCCGAATGGATTAAGCCTAAGCTCAATGAGATAAGGGCGGCCATGGGGCTTGGCGAGAGCACCGTGGACTGGGAGAACGGCGACTTCGGCTATTGGGCACCTTGTATCCGCAAGGTCAACGACAATCTTTATCGCATGTACTATTGCGTCACCATCCCTGGTACCATCGACGGAGACGGTACTTGGAGCGAGCGCGCCTTCATAGGACTGATGGAAACTTCAGACCCCTCAGACTGCGAATCGTGGGTGGACAAGGGCTATGTGACCACCAATTATTCCGACCGCGACCTCGATTTCAGGCACAGCAACACAGATTATGACAATTGCTACTTCAAGTATAACGCCATAGACCCTACCTACATCATCACCGAGGAGGGAGAGCACTGGCTCATCTATGGCTCTTGGCATAGTGGATTCGCCGCCGTTCAGCTCAATCCCGAGACGGGAAAGACACTTTTGGAGCAAGGCAATCCCTGGGGCTCGGAGAACGAGGCCGCCTATGGCAAGCGTGTGTTCACCCGCAGTTACAATAATCGTTGGCAGGGCAGCGAGGCTCCCGAGGTGGTCTATCATGACGGATACTATTATCTCTTCATGGCATTCGATGCCTTGGAAGTGCCTTACAACACTCATGTGGTTCGTTCCAAAAACATAGATGGTCCATACGAGGACATCACGGGCACTAAGTTTACCGATGGCACTACCCAGGGCAATGTCTATCCTGTCATGACCCATCCCTATAAGTTCGGCGAAGACCACGGGTGGGTAGGCATCAGTCACTGCGCCGTGTTCGATGACGGACAGGGCAACTGGTATTACGCCTCCCAGCAGCGTTTCCCCGCCGACTGGCCTGACGTGAACGCCTCTAACGCCATCATGCTGGGCGGCATCAGGCACATTGTCTGGACAGAGAGTGGCTGGCCGCTGGTGTTGCCGGAACGCTACGCCAACGTGCCTCAAGAACTGATTTCCGAGAGCGAGTTGATAGGCAATTGGCAGAATATAGACCTCTCCTATCAATATGGCGTACAGAAACCCTCCGAGAATATGACCCTCAATGCCGACCATACCATTACGGGCGGTACGTTTGACGGCCAGACCTGGAGCTTTGACGCGGGAACGGGCATCCTTCGAATAGGCGATGTCGCCATTCTCTATCTTTCCCGTGAGTGCGACTGGGAGGCCAATCCTCGCAAGGCGACTATCGTTTACGCTGGTCTTAGCGCTAATAACCGCACCACATATTGGGGCAAGAAGGTAGACTAACACTCTTTACGCGATGAGCAAGACCATAATACTTCTTGTGGCGGCCGTCCTCTGTGGGGCGACCGCCACTGCCCAAAAGGCAGAGCGTCCTATTACTTGGCAGACGGATACGGTTTTCGTCCACGACCCCGTGATGGCCTTGGAGGATGGCACCTATCACCTTTTCGCCACGGGCAACTATATCGCCCACATGACTTCCCGCGACCGCAAGACGTGGACGGTATATCGCGACGGGCTGATAAAGGACATTCCCGCGTGGACGCACGACAGTGTGCCTGGCTTCGAGGAGCACATCTGGGCTCCGGATATCATTCACCTCCAGGGCAAATGGTGGTTGGCCTACTCCTGTTCCACCTTCGGCCGTAACACGTCGGCTATAGGATTGCTGAGCAACACCAGCCTTTCCAATGACAAAGGCTGGCGCGACGAGGGTTGCATCGTGAGTTCCAAGGAGAACCGCGATAACTGGAACGCCATAGACCCCGCTTTCATCGTGGACGAGAAAGGACAGCCTTGGATGACGTTCGGCTCTTTCTGGGACGGCATTCAACTGGTGAAGCTGGACAACACTATGCATATAGCCAAGGGAGAGAAGCCTTTCACCATCGCCCGCCGCTATCCCGTGGGGCATAAGCCGGCGGAAGAGAACCCCACTTCTAAGTACGCGGGTCCCAACGCCATAGAGGCTCCTTTCATCCTGAAGCGTGGTGAGTGGTATTATCTCTTTGTCAGCCAAGACTATTGCTGCCGTGGCATGGAGAGCACCTATCGTGTTGCCGTCGGCCGAAGCAAGCAAGTGGCAGGGCCTTATCTTGATCGCGAAGGCAAGGACATGGCGCAAGGTGGCGGCACGGTGCTTCTCGAGGGAGACAAGAAAGAGTATGAGGCCACGGGGCATTCCGCCGCTTATGACTTCCCGGATGGTTATCTCTTCATTTGCCATGGGTACAGCGTAGCCCAAAAGGGCGCCTCCGTCCTGGTGCAGCGCGGCATCTCATGGGACGAGCAGGGCTGGCCTGTGCTCGCGGATTGAATAATTCAGTCATATACATATATAGGGTGGCCTGCCGTTCTTCGTTTTTCCGGAGGGCGGCAGGTCTTTTGTTTTCCTGGCGGGGCATAAGCGGGCAGTTTATCCAGAGCCTGATGACCGATTTGGGATAAAGGTTCGGCTTTTAGAGCGGTAGTACTGCTTCTTGATTTCAGTAGTACTGAAAATGAATCTCAGTAGTACTGGAATCCCCGTGCCAGTACTACCGGTTTTGGACGAGATTGCCAGCCTGTCGCGAAACAAGTTGTTTTGCCTTTGGAAACAAGTTGTTTTGCTTGACGATTTAACTTATTTTGTTCGACAATTTAACTTGTTTTGCTTACTAAAACAACTTGTTTACAAAAAGCCCTTTATGCGGTTGGGCATGAATGGCAAGGAATTTGGGTTAAAGTAACTTAATTTACTGAAAGCTATCCTATATTATTTTTATGATTGTTCCATTTTTTCAAAAACGGGCTTAAATTTGTAGTGTTCTTCATTGCACACTTTGATTAACCAAAAACCATAAACAATCCACACCATGAACCTGTACCTTAGAAAAACCGCGTTTGTGCTATGTCTTGGAATGGCGACTTTATCCATTCACGCGCAGACGGAACCTTACAAGAATCCAGACCTTTCCCCAGCGGCTCGCGCCGAGGATTTGCTGGGAAGGCTCACCCTGAAAGAGAAAATCTCGTTGATGATGAACTCATCGCCCGCCGTTGACCGATTGGGCATCAAGCCCTACGGATGGTGGAATGAGGCCCTGCACGGAGTGGCCCGTAACGGCTTGGCCACTGTCTACCCCATTACCATGGGCATGGCTTCCGCTTTCGACGCTGCCTTGGTGGAGCAAGTCTATACCACGGTCAGCGACGAGGCGAGGGCCAAATTCCATGATGCCCGCAAGCATGGACGTTATGGCCGTCAGTATGAGGGATTGACTTTCTGGACTCCCAACGTGAATATCTTCCGTGATCCCCGTTGGGGACGTGGGCAGGAGACGTGGGGCGAAGACCCATACTTGACTTCCCGCCTAGGCGTGGCCGTGGTAAAAGGACTGCAAGGCCCCGCTGACGCGAAGTATGACAAGTTGCATGCCTGCGCCAAACACTTCGCCGTGCATAGCGGCCCCGAGGCTTTGCGTCACACCTTCAACGTGGAAGACCTCAATCCGAGAGATTTATGGGAGACTTATCTGCCCGCTTTCAAGGCGCTTGTGCAGGAAGCCGACGTGAAAGAGGTGATGTGCGCGTACCAACGCTTCGACGGGCAGCCTTGCTGCGGGAGCAACCGCTTGCTGCAACAGATACTGAGAGAAGAGTGGGGATACAAGCACTTGGTGGTGAGCGATTGCGGAGCCATCAGCGATTTCTTCCTCAAAGGGCATCACGAGACGCAGCCGAATGCCGCCGCCGCTAGCGCGGACGCGGTGACCAACGGAACAGACCTTGAGTGCGGAGGTGAATACGCCCACCTGGATGAGGCCGTTGAGAAAGGTCTTATTTCCGAGGAGCGCATCGATACCAGCCTGCGCCGCTTGCTGGAGGCGCGTTTCGCGTTGGGCGAGATGGATCCCGACGCCATCGTGCCCTGGAGCCGCATCTCTATCGACACGGTGGATTGCTCCTCTCATCGCTGGTTGGCGTTAGACGCGGCACGCAAATCGATGGTGTTGCTGCATAACAACGGCACGCTGCCCCTCTCCAAAGTCTCCGCGAGGAAGATTGTGGTGATGGGTCCCAACGCCGTAGACTCCGTCATGCAGTGGGGTAATTACTCGGGTAAGCCATCGCATACCGTCACCATACTCGACGGCATTCGCCAGAAGCTGGGCGACGTGGCCTATGAAAGAGGCTGCGGACTGTTGGAGAACAGCGTGCTCGAGTCCTATTACGACCGGATTTCCCATGATGGAAACCCTGGCATGAAAGGCACCTATTGGAATAACCTGGCAATGGAAGGCGAGGCGGTAGCCACGCAAGAGCTGCCCACGCCTATTGACAAGAACAACGGCGGCAATACCGTGTTCGCGCCTGGAGTGAAGCTGCAAAACTTCACGGCGGTTTACGAGGGCACGTTCCGCCCGACGAAAACCGCGAGATATCACATGAACATAGAGGGAGATGACGGTTATCGCGTGTATATCAATGGTGACAGAATCATGAACCGCTGGGGCAAGCATACCATCCAAAAGAGCGAATACGTCTTCGAGGCTACCGCCGGACAGGCGTATGACATCAAGATAGAGTACATGCAGGCCGACGATGACGCTTCCTTGAAGTTTGACCTGGGCATCCCGCGGCAAATCAAGGCAGAGACAATCGTTGACAAGGTGAAGGACGCGGAGACGGTTATCTTCGTGGGCGGCATCTCTCCTTCATTGGAGGGCGAGGAGATGAACCATGTCAACTACGCTGGATTCGCCGGCGGTGACCGCACCAGCATAGAGCTGCCACAGGTGCAGCGTGACCTTTTGCGCACCTTGAAGCAGGCCGGGAAGCGTGTCGTGTTTGTCAATTGCTCAGGCTCGGCCATGGCGCTTTCGCCCGAAGTGGAGTCCTGCGACGCCATCTTGCAGGCTTGGTATCCTGGACAGGCTGGGGGACAGGCCGTGGCAGACGTGCTCTTCGGTGACTATAATCCAAGCGGAAAGCTGCCCGTCACGTTCTACAAGAACACGGAGCAATTGCCCCCGTTTGAGGACTACAGCATGAAGGGGCGCACTTACAGGTATATGCAAGAGAAGCCCTTGTTCCCCTTTGGCTACGGCCTGAGCTACACGACGTTCAATATCTCTGGCGGAAAGCTCGCCCAGTCTTCCGTCAAGGCGGGAGAAGGGGTAGGCTTTACGGTGAAAGTGCAAAACACCGGCAAGCGCGACGGAGCGGAAGTGGTGCAGGTTTATGTCCGCAAGGTGGGCGATACCGACGGCCCGTTGAAGAGCTTGCGCGCTTTCCGCCGCGTGGAGTTGAAGGCGGGCGAGAGCCAAACTGTGTCCATGGAGTTGCCGGCAGACACGTTTGAGTTCTTTGACACGGCTACCAACACGATGCGGATCGTGCCGGGCAAGTATGAGATATACTACGGAAACAGTTCCGACACGCCCGCTCAGAACCGATTGGAAATCCAGCTTTTATAAACCTTATAACTTGGAAACACTTATGGAAAAGAAGCGATATTCATGGACGATAGCCCTTGGGCTGTTGCTCCCCAGCCTGGCGCAGGCGCAAAATCCCATTATCCACGACCAGTTTACCGCCGATCCTACGGCCCGCGTGTTCGAGGGCAAGATGTATCTCTACCCCTCCCATGACATCGTGAGCCCCGTGGAGCCGGAGAGGAAATGGTTTTCCATGGCGGATTACCATGTGTTCTCCTCCGAGAACCTGGTGGACTGGACTGACCATGGCGTGATAGTGGACCAGAACAACGTGCCATGGGTGAAGCCCGACTCCTACTCCATGTGGGCGCCAGACTGTGTCTACAAGGACGGCACTTACTATTTCTACTTCCCTTCCGCGCCGAAGGAGGGACGGGGCTTCGCCGTGGGCGTGGCCACCAGCCAGAGTCCCGCGGGGCCGTTCACGCCCATGGACAAGCCTATAGCGGGAGTCAACGGCATAGACCCTTGCGTTTTGCAGGCCAGCGACGGCAAGGCTTACATCTTCTGGGCAGGCGGCGGCCTGCGCATGGCCAAGCTGAAAGACAACCTGGTGGAGCTGGATTCCGAGCCGCAAGTGGTGGAAGGCTTGCCGGAGGGTTTCAAGGAAGGACCCTTCGCTTTCGAGCGCCAGGGGAAATACTACCTCACTTTCCCTTGGGTGCAAGACAAGACCGAGACCCTGGCCTACGCCATGAGCGACCATCCCATGGGTCCCTACACGTTCAAGGGCGTGATCATGGAGCAGTCGCCCACGGGCTGCTGGACCAATCACCACTCTATCGTGGAATACAAAAGCCAGTGGTACTTGTTCTATCACCATAACGACTACTCGCCCGAGTTCGACAAATTGCGCTCGGCCAGGATAGATTCCCTTTTCTTCAACAATGACGGCACCATCCGTCCCGTGCCCGCCACCTTGAGAGGCGTGGGCATCACCGACGCCCGCTCCCATGTGCAGATAGACCGCTACAGCGGCATCTCCGACGGAGCCTCTATCGCCTACCTGGACGAGGCCGACAAGTTCCAGGGCTGGAAGACGGTCTTCGCCAAGAAGGGGGCGGCCGTCACCTACAACCGCGTGGACTTCGGCAAGGGCGGCCTCGGCCAGTTGACGCTGCGCGTGAAGTCGGCCACGGGCGGGCGGATGGCCATCGGCTGGCCGGGACAGCCGGGCTTCACCTTCCAGGTTCCCGTCTCCACGGACTGGAAGGAGGTGAGCGTTCCCTTCTCTGCCACGGCGCTGAGCGGCGTGACCGACATCACCGTCTCGCTGCTGGGCGACGGGAAGGTGGAGGTGGACTGGATAAGCTGGCGATAAGCTCCGCCACCGCCGTCAGGGACTCTTCGCGATATAGTCTTCACTGCCCAACTGGATAGTCCGAGCTACCCAGTTGGGCAGTCTGCGCTACCCAGTTGGATTTCCCGCGCTACCCGGGCGGATTCTTCGCGCTACCCGGTCGGATTCTTCGCGCTGCCCGAGCGGATTTCTCGCGCTGCCCGGTCGGGTTTCTCGCGCTACCCGAGCGGATTTCTCGCGCTACCCGGTCGGGTTTCTCGCGCTACCCGGGCGGGTTTCTCGCGCTGCCCGCAGGTGTTAGGCGGGCTGAAATTTGGCCGCGTGGCGGGATTTTATTACCTTCGCGCCCGAGAACCCCCCGCCGCGTGGGCGGAGACAGACGCGAAAACACAGACATGAGAATCATAGAGAAACTGAAGGGACACCCCCACGTGAAGGCGGAGACGGCCTTCGCCGTATTGTTCGCCGTAGGCTTTTGCCATTTGCTCAACGACATGATGCAGTCCGTCATCCCGGCCATGTACCCCATCATCAAGGACCACCTGGGGCTCACGTTCGCCCAGATAGGTGTCATCACGCTGGTGTTCCAGATGACCTCCTCCATCTTCCAGCCCTTCATAGGGCTTTACGCCGACCGCCACCCGCGGCCCTATTCCCTTTCCTTGGGCATGTGCTTCACGCTGGCGGGGCTCCTGGCCCTGGCTTTCTCCGACCATTTCTATGCCATACTGCTCTCGGTGGCCCTGATAGGGTGCGGCTCCTCGGTGTTCCATCCCGAGGCTTCCCGCGTGGCGCAGATGGCCTCGGGCGGACGCAAGAGCCTGGCGCAGTCCATCTTCCAGGTGGGCGGCAACGGCGGCAGCGCCATCGGGCCGCTCTTGGCGGCCGTCATCGTGCTGCCCCATGGCCAGCGCGCCGTGGGGTGGTTTGCCGCGGCGGCTTTGCTGGCTTCCTTGATATTGGTGCGGGTAGGCGCTTGGTACAGCGCCATGTTGGCGCAGTGGGGGCGGATACAGCAAGCCCGCAAGGCCGCCGTCAGCCACCTCGCGGGGCGGCAGGTGCGTTGGGCGTTGTGGATACTGGTGGTGCTGATATTCTCCAAGTATTTCTTCAACGCCTGTATGACCAGCTATTTCACGTTCTTCCTCATCGAGCGCTTCCACATCTCCGTGCAGCAGTCGCAGCTCTGCCTCTTCGGCTATCTCGCCGCCTTCGCGGCCGGCACGCTCTTCGGAGGTTTCCTGGGCGACAGGTATGGGCGCAAGTATGTCATCCTCTTCTCCATACTTGGCGCCGCGCCTTTCACCATGCTGATGCCTTATCTCAACCTGCCGCTCACGATTCTGATGGCCATCCTTTCCGGCCTGATTATCGCCTCGGCCTTCTCGGCCATCGTGGTCTACGCCACCGACCTCAAGCCCGACAAGGTGGGCATGATAGCCGGCGTGTTCTTCGGCCTGATGTTCGGCCTGGGCGGCATAGGCTCCGCCTTCTTCGGCTGGCTGGCGGACAAGACCAGCATAGAGTTCATTTTCCATGTCAGCACGTGGCTCCCCTGGCTGGGCGTCATCGCCGTGTTCCTGCCCAATATCCGCCCCGCCAAGGTGAATAAGGGTTAGCGAAGGTGGACTTAAACGCCAAATTGTTACGTGGGCAAACGTTTATGATACAGAAGCGAAAGCCCGTTCAGCCTAAAAAACTTATCTTTGCATTCAGAAATACGTGTTTGGGGAACGCATCTCCAGACAGCGGATTTCTTGGACATTCTTAACAACAATCAACTATGAAATTACCTATCCTGAAAACAACACTTGCCTTGGCGCTGGGACTGGCTGCCTGGACAGGGCAACCGGTCAACGCAGCCAACGACATCACGCCCATCGGCACAGGTAACCCTTACCTGCCTTTGTGGGAACACTTACCCGATGGAGAGCCTCGCGTGTTTGAAGACCCAGACAACCCTGGTAAGTATCGTGCCTATATCATAGGCTCTCACGATCTTAGCTTCAATCAGTATTGTGGCGCGGATATTCGCATGTGGTCCGCGCCCGTGGAGGATCTTACCCAGTGGAGGGATGAAGGTCCTATCTTCACCTACCAGGTGGACGGCCAGTGGGATATCATGTATGCCCCCGACTTGGTGGAAGTCAATCGTCCCGATGGCACCCGCGAGTATTATCTCTATCCCCACAGCCGCGGTCCTCGCCGCGAGGCCATGGTGTGCAAGGGCTCCAGGCCCGACGGACCTTTTACGCCCGTCAACCTGACCGAGGACGGCAAGAGCACGGTACCTGGCAGCATATTGGGCTTCGACCCCTCTATCTATGTGGAGCAAATCACCGACAAGTCAGACCCCGATTACAACATAGGCTTCCGCGCTTATGGCTTCTGGGGCTTCCAGCGTTCTTCCGCTGCCCAGCTTGACCAAAACACCATGTATTCCGTAAGGCCAGGCACTGAGATTATCCCTTATTTCATCCCCGCCAGCTTGCGTTATGGCGCGATTCGCGACCCCAAGGGCACCGAGTATCCCGCTCTCTACAAGGGTCAGAAGCCCGAGGACTTCAATTTCTTTGAGGCTTCATCCATCCGCAAGGTGGGCAATAAGTATGTCATGATTTTCTCGGGTTATTCCGGTCCAGACTATGGATTGGGCAGCACCAACTCTACCTTGCGCTATGCTTATGGCGACAGTCCTTTAGGTCCTTGGCGCAGCGGCGGTGTATTGGTAGACTCTCGTGGCGTAGTGCTCAGCGAGGACGGTAGCCAGCTGGTTTGCACCAACGCCGCTCACAATACTCACGGCAGTTTGCAGGAAATCAATGGCCAGTGGTACGTGTTCTATCACCGTCCTCCTCGTGGCTTCGGCTTTGCCCGCCAGGCTATGGTGGCTCCTGTTAAGATCGTGTGCGATGAGAAGCCTGTAGCGGAAGGCGGAAAGGTGACCATCACAGGTTTTGACCCCTACGCTCCCGACCAGGTTTGGCAGGCCAAGGCAGCCAATGGCAACGTTTATACGGGTGCCGAGGTTACCTCAGAAGGCTTCCAGGTATTTGGTATGGATCCCTATAAGTATTATTCCGCGGGTTACGCTTGCTACCTTTCCAACGTGGGCAGCCAGCAAGACTCTTGGGACATCTGGGACAACAACATGCCTATCTTGATGAAGGGCAGCGATATCGTAGGCTTTAAGTATTTCGGCTTTGGAGGTCTGGATAAGGCTACTCTTGGCCTGAAACCTTTCGCGGGTGTAAAGGCGCATAAGAAGACTACTTTCAACCTCTTCCTTGTGCCCACCACCGACAAGGCGTTCAAGGTGAGCGTTTGGTTGGATGGCCCTTGGGACAACGCCACGTGGAAGGGTAAGAAACTCGGTGAAATCAGTGTACCCGCCAATGCCGACAAGAAGATTACACAATATACGCTTGACGTTACCAAGGCTTTGAAAGGCGTAGACAAAAAGCATGCGATCTTCCTGAAAGTGGAAGGTGATGCCGCAGAGCAGGCGTGCGTATTCCTTGGCTTGGGCTTCAGTGCGGATGGCAAGAAGATGACTTATCCTGCTCCGCCAACGATCAGCATCCAGGTGGATGGCCAAGGTGTGTTATTGCCCGCTACGCCCGTTCGCTTCACTCATGAGAATGGTTATTCTGGCTATGATCAATATGAGGTGAACTACAAACTGCCTGCGGGAACCAACATCCCCAAGGTGAAAGCTAATGCGGTCGCATCCAATGGTGACGTGAAGATTGACATTGTGCAGCCCACCTCCCGGACTGGCAAGGCCATCGTGAAGTTTGACTACAAGGGAGTGGTGAAGACCTACACCGTTAACTTGACGGAGTAAGTTGTTATCCCATATGATACAATCATGGGGCGAGAGGCACAATGGCTTCTCGCCCTTTCTGTTTATTTTCGCCTTGTAAGGTATCCACGATGTGGCAAACCTCAATTGCCTATGGTAACACAGGATGTTGTCCTTGGGGTCAATGAAGAGGGGGCGTAAAACGCATTCTCGCATCTCGATAGGCAGATGGTGTCCTTTAATTGACAGGTTCCGCTTATAGAGATGCGAGAATGTGTTTCTGACTTTTCGGGGAATACTATAAAATGTGCTAATACTAATTTATAGAGTACATGATGTTGTCATGTTGCTCCTCAGTAGAGCAGTAGCAGTCCCGCCACGGCGGCGTAGACTATCATGCGGATGGGGTTGATGTGCATTACCTTGGTGCCGATGAACGTGGCCACGAAGAGTGCCACGGAGATGAAGAATTGCCAAGGATGGTCAAGGTCGCTGAAGTTCTCGGCGGAAAGCAGCAACAAGGTGGCTGCCGCCAACAAGCCCACCACGGCCGGGCGCAAGCCCAGGAAGAGGCTTTGCACGAAGTGGGTGCGCATATACTTCATGAACATCTTGCTAATCAATATCATCATTACCACTGATGGCAATACCAGGGCAAACGTGGCCGTGGCACTTCCCAGTATGGACATGCCAGTGGAAAAGCCCGCGTTGTGCACGGCGGTATAGCCGCAATAGGTGGCCATGTTGATGCCCACGGGGCCAGGAGTCATCTGCGAGATGGCCACCACGTCGGTGAATTCGCCCATGGTCATCCAGTGGTGCAGGCTCACCACTTGTCCCTGGATAAGGGAAATCATGGCATATCCGCCACCAAAGCCGAACAAACCTATCTGGAAGAAGGTGAGGAATAGTTGCAGGAATATCATCTTTTCTCTCGGTTAGTGTTCCGTGGGTTGTATGAATTGTCCATAGATATAGCCGCCGATGGCCGCCGCGATGATGACCCAAATGGGATTCACGCCCACAATCCAGATGGCCAAGGCGCAAAGGATAGGTATCCAACAGTTGGCCAGGTTTATCTTCGCGCTTTTGGCCAGGTTGAAGGTAGGCACGGCTATCAGTGCCACCACGGCGGGGCGGATGCCGGCAAAGGCCGCCGCCACTATCTTGTTCTCGCTGAACTGGTGGAAGAACATGGCTATCAGCAAGATGATAAGAAAAGAGGGCAGGGCAGTGGCTACGCTCGCCACGACGGCGGCTGGTGTCTTGCGCAGCTTGTAGCCTATGAAGGTGCTGATATTGATGGCGAAAACGCCAGGACAGCTTTGCGCGATGGCGATCAAGTCTAAGAACTCCTCTTTCTTTACCCATTTGTATCGGTCTACTATCTCGGCCTCTATCATGGGTATCATGGCGTAGCCACCGCCAAAGGTGACCATGCCTATCTTGAAGAAAGTCTTGAACAGGGCAACGTATAGGTTGCCCTGTTCATGATTAGCGGTTTGCTCCATTATGATTTCTTCGCGTGTTTCTCTACCCACTTGCGTGCGTTGACGAAGGCCTCTATCCAGGGCGTCACCTCGTCATTCTTGCGGTCAGCGGGATACCAGGCATTCTGCCAGGGGAAGAAGGCGCGTTCCAAGTGGGGCATCATGCAGAGGTGACGGCCGTCAGCCGAGCAAATGCCCGCCACGTTGTAGTCGCTTCCGTTGGGATTGCCTGGATACTCCGCATAGTTGTATTTGGCTACGATGTTGTAGTGGTCTTCGGGTTCGGGCAGGTAGAAGCGTCCTTCTCCGTGGGCCACCCATACGCCCAGCTTGTTGCCGCTCAACGAGCCAAACATCACGCTGTTGTTCCGCGGAATGGAAAGGCTCAGGAAGGAACTCTCAAACTTATGGCTGGTATTGTGGCAGAGATGTGCCCTGTGCTTATGCTCTGGATTGATGAGGTTCAGCTCTACCATCAGCTGGCAACCATTGCAGATACCCAGCGAAAGCGTGTCCTCGCGGGCGTAGAACTTGTCGAGCGTCTCCTTGGCCTTGGGGTTGTAGAGGAAGGCTCCCGCCCATCCCTTGGCGCTTCCCAATACGTCGGAGTTGGAGAAGCCACCGCAGAAGACTATCATGTTGATGTCTTCCAGTGTCTCCCGTCCGCTGATGAGGTCGGTCATCATCACGTCTTTCACGTCGAAGCCCGCCAGATAGAGCGCGTAGGCCATCTCGCGGTCACCATTGGTGCCTTTCTCCCTGATGATGGCAGCCCTTACCCCAGAGGGTTTGCGGCGGTTCGCGTTGATGCCGTAGCTGGCCAAAGTTCCCTTGAAGTTGTCGTTGAAGCATACCTCCAGCGGCTGTTTCTTGTAGTTGGTGTAGCGTTTCTTCGCCATGCCGTTCATGCTTTGCTTGCGATCCAGCAGATAGGAAGTCTTATACCACTTGTCGCGCAGCGCGTCGATGTCGAATGCCACCTCCTGCTCGTTTTTCTTCACCACCAGCTTGCGCTCCTTGGGCGTGGGATAACCTATCTTGGCGTAGCCCACTCCCTCGTCGTCCAGGAACTTCTTCAGCTCTTCCTTGTGCTTGTCGCTCACCTGGATGATGACGCCGGGGTTCTCGCTGAAGAGCAGCTTCACCAGGTCTTCTCCCTCCATGTCGTGCAGATTGACCTTGATGCCGCCTTCCGTGTTGGCGAAAGTCATCTCCAGCAGCGTGGTCACCAGTCCGCCCGCGCTGATGTCGTGGCCTGCCATTACCCAGCCGCGGTTGATGAGTTCCTGTATGGCGTTGAAGCAATCCACGAAATAGTTGGGGTTTTTCACCGTGGGGACATCATCGCCCACCTTGCCCAGGCTTTGGGCGAAGGCGCTGCCGCCCAACTTCATCTCGTCGAAGCTGAAGTCTATATGGTAGAGGCTGGAGTTCTTGTCGTTCACGATGACGGGGCTTACCACCTTCTTCACGTCGGAGACTTCTCCGCCCGCGCTCACGATGACCGTGCCAGGGGCGATGATTTTCTCGCCGTTGGGGTATTGCTGTGTCATGGAGAGAGAGTCCTTTCCCGTGGGCACGTTTACCCCGATGGCGCGACAGAAGTCGCTCAACGCCTCCACCGCGCTGTAGAGACGGGCATCCTCGCCCTCTTGCGAGCGGCAAGGCCACATCCAGTTCGCGGAGAGGCTGAGGCTCAGCATGCCGTCAGCCAAGGGTGCCCACACGATGTTGGTCAATGCCTCGGCCACGGAGAGCACGCTTCCTGCCTGCGGATTGGCCAGTCCCGCTTGCGGGGCGTGACCTAGCGCGGTGGCGATACCGCTCTTTCCACGGTAGTCCAGGGCTACTACGCCACAGTCGGACAAAGGCAATTGCAGGGGGCCTTGCGCTTGCTGGCGGGCTATCTTGCCTGTCACCGAGCGGTCTACCTTGTTGGTCAGCCAGTCTTTGCAGGCCACTGCCTCCATCTGCAACACCCTCTCCAGGTAGGTTTGCAATTGCGCCTGGTCGTAGGAGACGCACTCGTAGTGACGCTCCACGCTCTTGTCCACCATCACCGTCTTGGGTGAATGGCCGAACATCTGGGCCACGTCCAGGTCGAAAGGCTTCACGCCGTCAGCTTGCTTGAAGCTGAAATGGGCGTCGCCCGTAGTCTGTCCCACTACGTACATCGGTGCCCTCTCGCGCTCGGCGATGCGCTGCACGTGCTCTATGTGTTTCTCGTCAATGAGCAGTCCCATGCGTTCCTGGCTCTCGTTGGCGATGATTTCCTTGGCGGAAAGTGTCTTGTCGCCAATGGGCAGCTTGCTCATGTCTATCTCGCCGCCGCACTCCTCCACCAATTCGGAGAGGCAGTTCAGGTGGCCGGCGGATCCGTGGTCGTGGATGCTCACCACGGGATTGGTGTCTTCCTCCACCAGGGCTCTTACCAGGTTGTAGGCTCTCTTTTGCATTTCAGGATTGGCGCGCTGCACGGCGTTCAGCTCAATGCCGCTGCTGTAGCGTCCCGTGTCCACGGAGGAGACCGAACCGCCGCCCAAGCCAATGCGGTAGTTGTCGCCGCCTACCACCACTACCTTGTTGCCGGGTTGCGGCTCTTTCTTCAGGCAGTCGCGTTTCTTGCCGTAGCCCACGCCTCCTGCCAGCATGATGACCTTGTCGTAGGCGTACTTCTCGCCGTTTTCCTCATGCTCGAAGGTGAGCAGTGAGCCGGTGATGAGGGGTTGGCCGAACTTGTTGCCGAAGTCGCTGGCTCCGTTGGAGGCCTTGATGAGTATCTGCTCGGGAGTCTGGTAGAGCCATTGGCGTATGGGCATGATGTCTTCCCAGTCCCTTTCCGTGTCCGTCTTTCCGTTGTCGTCCTTCAAGCGGGGATAGGCGGTCATGTAAACCGCCGTTCCGGCTATAGGCCATGAGCCTGTTCCTCCGCCCATGCGGTCGCGTATCTCTCCTCCCGTGCCCGTGGCGGCACCATTGAAAGGCTCCACGGTGGTAGGGAAGTTGTGGGTCTCAGCCTTCAGGGAGATGATGCTCTCTATGTCTGTCACCCGGAAGTAATCGCTGGTGCTTTGGTCTTTCGGGGCGAATTGCTCCACGATGGGACCCTGCGCGAAGGCCACGTTGTCCTTGTAGGCGGAGAGTATCCTGTTGGGATTCTCCTGCGTGGTCTTCTTGATAAGGGCGAAAAGGGAGCTTTCCTTCTCTTCCCCGTCTATGATGAAGGTGCCGCCGAATATCTTGTGGCGGCAGTGCTCGGAGTTGATCTGTGCGAAGCCGAAGATCTCGCTGTCAGTCAGCGGGCGGCCGTTCTGTTTCTCCAGCTGGTGCAGGTAGTCCATCTCCTCGGGCGAGAGGGCCAGTCCCTCCTCCTCGTTATATTTCTCCAGATTGTCTACGTACTTGATGGGCTCAGGCTGGTGGTCAACGGTGAACACTCGCTGGTCTATTCCCTGGTACATGCGTTGCAGCATGGGGTCATGCTCCGCCTCGGCCGAGTCCACGGGGAAGAATTCCTCTATGCGGCTGATGCCCTTGATGCTCATGTTTTGGGTGATTTCCACCGCGTTGGTGCTCCAGGGGGTGATCATCTCCCTGCGGGGTCCCACGAAGTAGCCTTCCAAGGCTTGCGCTTCCTCCAGTTTCGCGTCGCCATAGAGCCAGCACAGCTCGTCTATCTCGGCTTGGCTGGGTTGGTGGTCAATCTCCGTGGCGATGACACTGCGGTTTGAGGTTCTGAAGAATAGTATCATGTCTTTTGCGATTAAGGGTTATATTTACTCGCGAAAGTAGTGATTTTCGCGTAAATGGCCAAACATTTCCCCCGATATTCGCTTACGGCCCGCCTTGGCCTTGCGCTTCACGGCGCGGACGCTTGCTTTTGCCTTGCTCGCGGAAGATGGGAACGAAATGTTTTTCACTAAGGAATGAAACGGCTTTTATATAGTGTCGAAGTTTCAAGAAGCTAGTTCCTAAGTCTGTTCCACGTCGTGAAATAGCTATTCCACGACGTGAAACAGCCATTCCACGACGTGGAATACATATTTCACGACGTGGAATGCGGTTTTCAGCTATTTACGGGCGGTTTATATGCTGTGTGGAAAAGATTTGTTTCCTATGTTTTTCTAGCGGCGTGGCCATGTGGAGGAAGCAGGCGGCGCGAACGGGCAGATAGGGGTCAAGAGATATGATCGGTCGCCTTTGCTTGAGGCTTCTATACGAAAAAAGCCTGCCGTCCAAGGCGGGCGACAGGCTCAACACGTGTATGCGTAGTTAATTCGGCTGCTCCACAAAGGGGGCAGACCGGTAGAGACGTTGCTTAAGGTTGCTTGCCGATGTAGGCCAGGATGCCTCCGTCTACGTAGAGCACGTGGCCGTTGACGGCATCCGATGCCTTCGAGGCCAGGAACACGGCGGGGCCGCCCAGTTCCTCGGGGTTGAGCCAGCGGCCTGCCGGGGTCTTGGCGCAGATGAATTGGTCGAAGGGATGACGGCTTCCGTCTGGCTGCGGCTCACGCAGCGGCGCGGTCTGTGGCGTGGCTATATAGCCGGGGCCTATGGCGTTGCATTGTATGTTATAACCTCCATACTCCGAGCAGATATTGCGCGTGAGCATTTTCAGTCCTCCCTTGGCGGCGGCGTAGGCCGATACGGTCTCCCTGCCCAGCTCGCTCATCATGGAGCAAATGTTGATGATCTTGCCCTCGCGGCGTTCCATCATCTCGGGCAGCACGGCCGAGGCGCAGATGAAGGGGCCTACCAGGTCGATGTCTATCACTTGTTGGAACTCGGAGCGTGGCATCTCGTGCATGGGCACACGCTTGATGATGCCCGCGTTGTTGACCAAGATGTCGATTTGCCCTACTTCCTGGTGTATCTTCTCCACCAAGGCCTTCACGTCATCTTCCTTTGTCACGTCGCAAAGATAGCCATGCACGTTCTTGATGCCTGCCTCTTGGTAATTGGCCAGTCCCAAGTCCAGCGTGGACTGGTGTCGGTCATTGAAGATGATGTTCTTGGCGCCAGCCGCCACGAAGGCCTTGGCGATGTTGAAGCCTATGCCGTAGGCCGCTCCAGTGATCCAGGCGTTCTTGCCTTCGAGTGAGAAATCTTTTAAGCTTTCCATAGTTTAAGTAATTTGTTATAGGTTGGATTGGTTTATTTCAAGTCTGTGATGTCAAAGAAGTCTTGGTCTCCATAGTCCAGGTTTTCTCCTCCCATGCCCCAAATGAACGTGTAGTTGTGGGTGGCGGCGGCGGAATGGATGCTCCATTCGGGTGAGAGTACGGCCTGTTCTCCTTGCGTCCAGATGTGGCGAGTCTCTTGAGGTTCGCCCATGAAGTGGCAAACGGCTTGCCCCTTGGGCACTTCGAAATAGAAGTAAGCTTCCATGCGGCGGCTGTGGACGTGGGCGGGCATGGTGTTCCACACGCTGCCGGGGCACAACTCGGTCATGCCCATTTGCAGTTGGCAGGTGGGGAGCACTTGGTTGACTAGCATTTTGTTGATGGTGCGCTCATTGCTCATCTCCAGCGAACCCATGCGCACGGTGACGGCATCCGCCTTGGTCACCTTGCGGCAGGGATAGGCCTTGTGCGCCGTGGTGCTGTTGAAGTAGAGCTTGGCAGGCCGTTCCGTCTCCTTGCTCTGGAAGGTCACTTCCCTTTCGCCCGCTCCTATGTAGAGGGCTTCTTTGTATCCCAGTTCGAAACACTCCTCGCCCACGTTGACGATGGCCTCGCCTTCGCCCACGTTGTAGATGCCCACCTCTCGGCGTGAGGTGAAATGGTCGGCTTTCAATGGGTCGATGGCCTCCAGGGACAGCTCTTCCTGGCAGGGCATGGCACCTCCCACTATCATGCGGTCATACATGGAGTAGACCATGTGCACCTCGTCGGCCACGAAGAGGGTCTCTATCAGGAAGTCATCCCTTAGGCGGGCGGTGTCATAGTTCTTCGCGTCCCTGGGGTGGGCGGCGTATCTCAGTTGGTAATGTGTCTTCATTTTGCCTTTTGATGTTTTAGTCGTTTTTAGGTGTTCCTTTCGCGAAGATAGCGGATATTCGTGAGAATACAAAATAAATAAGCGCAAAAAAGCGCACGCCTTTATTGGGGCGTGCGCTTTTCTATGGGGTTGAGTGCTTGTTATGCCACTTTCTCCAGTCGTTTCATCACGGAGAAGATGAAGAGGGCAGCCAGCAGGCAGAGCGTCATCAGCGTGCCCCAAACCACCCACAGAGGCAGGTCGCCCCACAGCCAAGAGGCCACGGAGGTCAGGTAGTTGCCGATGGCGGTGGCAACGAACCATCCGCCCATCATCATGCCCTTATATTTGGGAGGAGCTACCTTGGAAACGAAGGAGATGCCCATGGGCGAAAGCAGCAATTCGGCAAAGGTCAACACCAGGTAAGTGCTGATAAGCCAGTTGGGGGAGACGAAAGAGGCGGAGTCGCCCAATGCTTCTTGCGCGTTAGGGGTGAGCAAACCGATGGAGCCCACTATCATCACCACGTAGCCCAAGGCAGCCACCAACATGCCCAAGCCTATCTTGAAGGGGGCGGAAGGCTCCTTGCCCTTGCGTGCCAACGAGCCGAAGATGGCCATGGAGACAGGTGTCAAGGCCACCACGAAGCAGGGATTGAACTGCTGGAAGATAGGTGCGTCTACGGGAACGCTGCCCTCCATGGTGGCGTAGCGATAGATGAGGAACGCCACGGCAGCCGCTCCTACCAAGAAAGAAATGAGTTGCGCCTTGCCCGTCTTTGACTGGAACAGCGAGAACAAGGCATATACCAGGATGATAACAGCGAACAGGTTGGCCACGCTGAACATCATGCTCTCCACGCCCGTGGAGCTTTTGGCCGTGAACTCATCGGCGAAATAGGTCAGCGTCAAGCCGTTTTGGTGGAAAGCCATCCAGAAGAAGATGACCACGGCGAATACCAGGCACAGGGCCACGATGCGGTCTTTGGTCTCCTTGGGAGTCAGCTCCTCGGTGTGCGCCGTCTCCTTTTGGCTGGCTTCCACTTGTTTTGTGGTGCCTTCCACATGGCGGAAGGTGGAGCGGAAACCATAATAGATGAGCATGGAGACAATGAGCGAGAAGCATGCCACGCCAAAGGCGAAGTGGTAAGACTCGTTTACGGTGGCTCCCCAGTGGTTTTGCGCGTAGTTCATGATTTCCACGGCTGCCGTTGGGGCAAACAACGCACCCAGGTTGATGGCCATATAGAAGATGCTAAATGCCGAGTCTCTCTTGGCGGAGTAGGCGGGGTCATCGTAGAGATTGCCCACCATCACTTGCAAGTTACCCTTAAACAATCCCGTTCCCATGCAGATGACCAGCAGTCCGGCGGCCATTGAAATCCAGGCGGCCAAGCCGCTGCCCAGCGGGAGCGCCAGCAGCAGATAGCCCAGGAACATGCCTACGATGCCGAATGTCACCATTTTGCCATAGCCGAACTTATCGGCCATGATGCCGCCAATGAACGGGAGAAAATAAACCAACGCCAAGAAGGCGGCGTAGATGTTGCCCGCCGTGGCGGCAGACAAGTCAAAGTTGGCTCTCAGGAAAAGTACGAAGATGGCCAACATTGTGTAGTAGCCGAAACGCTCGCCGGTATTGGCCAGCGCCAAGGCGAAAAGACCTTTAGGTTGCCCTTCAAACATAATGTGTTAAACTTTAATGTATTAGTAACGTAATTAAATTTTTGACAGCAAAGGTACTAATTATTTTCGGTTCGCGACATGTAAAACCTCTCTTTTCTTCATTTTTACTACCCAAAAAGGCCAAAATCCCGCTATCGTGGTATTCTCTTTTCGTCTTTTAACGTGCGGGAAAACGGAAAGAGCGCGTATAAAGACCATAAATTTTAGCTTATCAAGATAAATTTTCGGCAAAACATTTGGTGATATGGCGGAAAAGCACTACCTTTGCAGCCGCAATTGTCCTATGGTGTAATGGTAGCACTACAGGTTTTGGTTCTGTCAGTGGTGGTTCGAATCCGCCTGGGACAACGCAAAAAGCGGCGCAAGTTCTTCAAGGGCTTGCGCCGCTTGCGCTTTATGGCCAGTAGACCTGCCCTTTTCCAATACATTAAATGTACATGCGCGAGGAGTGCGGTCGGGGTTGTTCTTTTTCCTACTTTCCCAGTCTTTTCTTGATTTCTTTGCCCAACAGTTTCGTGGCAGTTTTCGTCATGCCCTTTTGCTTTGCGTTGTTCATTATGTCTGCTGCCGCGGTCACGTCTTCTTCAGAGAGTTCGTCTACTCGCGGTAAATCCATGTCGCTAGTTGTGGCATCTTGCCCTTGGCGGCTTCCACGTTGTCTTGCAGTTTTTTCTTCAGTGTATTGAGACCCATACTTTATTCAATATATATTAACGCGAGTTCGACGAATTCCACTTTATGTGCGCAGCCCTGTTATCAC
>OMFY01000043.1_pt1 | contig 95623 bp, 78 predicted proteins | sample 1645701 | NCBI WGS metagenome assembly OMFY01 (sample SAMEA103958111, study PRJEB25191) | human gut metagenome | biome: human-associated habitat [ENVO:00009003]; feature: intestine environment [ENVO:2100002]; material: feces | place: Germany | collected 2013/2015
ATTGCGGCAGGAAACCCTTGCCGAGTGATAAGAAGCCTCGTATGACATTTATTTATATTTCCTCGCAACCAATGATAACAAATTGTGTGAAATCTATTGGAAAGAATAATGACTGATAAAGCAGGTTGGTTTGCCAAAATCTTGGCAGAATTAGTGCACAACCTATATTTCGATAATTAACACGTTAACAATCAATTCGCTAGCAAGAATTAGTATGCACCAGCTGATTCTGCTGATGAGTGTAACTTAAAATTTAAACACATGGATTTAAAGGATTTTATTCAAAAGTTCGCAGAACAATTTGATGAGACAGATGCATCTGTATTCACAGCTGAGACAAACTTCCAGGAGTTAGAAGAATGGAGCTCGATGACGGCTTTGGCCATAATAGCCTTTGTCAAAACAGAATACGGGAAAACGATTACAGGCCGAGAAATCCGTGCCTGCAATACGGTGGAGGAATTGTTCAACCTGGTGAATTCTAAGTAATAGGGCGATGGGAGAGACTTTTTTTAATCCTTTCTCCCTTGAAGGGAAAACAATACTCGTGACGGGGGCTTCATCTGGAATAGGCAAGGCGATTGCCATTGCCTGTTCCAGAATGGGTGCCACCATAATGCTCAATGGAAGATCTACGGAGCGGCTGCAAGCTGTAAAAGAAAGGCTTCAAGGAGAAAAGCACGCAATTTTCCCCATAGATCTTCAGAATCCAGAAGGGTGTCAGTCTTTGGCAGAAAGACTGCCAGAATTGGACGGCATTGTTTATTGTGCGGGAATTGGGCAAAGGAAGTTATGCAAGATGATTACGCCAAGTGATGTGGATGAGGTGATGGACATTAATTTCAAGGCGAATGTCATGCTTCAAGCACAATTGCTCAGTTTTAGGAAAATAAGAAAAGAAGCCTCCATCGTGTTTATCGCCTCAAAAGCCGCAAGCTCCCCAAGCTTTGGAAATGCAATTTATAGTGCCTCTAAAGGAGCAGTTATATCCTATGCGAAGTGCTTGGCTTTAGAGATGGCACCACGGAAAATCAGAGTCAATTGCATCTGCCCTGCGATGGTGTGGACGGACTTAATCATACAAGGAGGCATTACAAAAGAGGATTTGGAAATAGAACAGCTCAAATATCCCTTGAAGAGATATGGACAACCCGAAGACATTGCGTATTTGGCAATATATCTTTTGTCTGATGCATCCTCTTGGATGACGGGTACAAGCGTAGATATAACAGGAGGGGGCGAATAACTTGTAATATTTAATAATATGAATGCGTATATTAAAGCTATATCTTACTATCTTCCAGAGAAAGTCTTGACAAATGAAGATTTGGTACGAGAATTTCCAGAATGGAGCGTTGAAAAAGTAACCTCTAAAGTTGGGGTGTTGTCACGTCATCTCGCAGGCAATGACGAGACGGCATGTGACCTCGCAGAAAAAGCGGCAAGGAAAATGCTCAACGAATATGCAGTGAACCCTGACGAGATAGATTTCCTGTTGCTCTGCACCCAGAGTCCAGACTATTTTCTGCCATCGACAGCATGTCTACTTCAAAAAAGATTGGGGTTGCGAACGGATATTGGGGCTTTTGACTACAATTTGGGTTGCTCAGGCTGTATTTATGGTTTGGCTGTGGCTAAGGGATTGATAATGGGAGGCATCGCAAAAAACGTTTTGATCATAACAGCAGAGACATATACCAAATATTTGCATCCGTCAGACAAAAGTAATCGTTCAATTTTTGGAGATGGAGCTGCCGCTTGCTTGATATCAACAGAGGGCATGGCCAAAATAGGCAACTTTGAATTGGGAACAGACGGAAATGGCGCAGACAACTTGATAGTCAAGACAGGTGCAGCAAGGCATCGTCAAGCCACAGGCTTTTCTTCTATAGATGAGGAAGGGCACGTCAGATATGACGACTACCTTTACATGAATGGGGGGGCGATATTTAATTTCACCTTGGATGTTGTCCCAGGTTTGGTAGACAAAGTCTTACAGAAGAATTTGCTTACTAAGGAAGATATCGACTTTTTCGTCTTCCATCAAGCCAACAAATTTATGCTGAACACTATCAGGAAAGTCTGTGGAATACAAAAAGAAATTTTCTATATGAATCTAGAGAGTACTGGCAACACCGTCTCCTCGTCGGTATTTATTGCCCTGAAAGATTGCATAGAGAAAGGCCCTGTCCCAAAAGGAAAGAATGTCATGATTACAGGTTTTGGAGTCGGATTGAGTTGGGGTGGAACCATACTGTCCTTCTAAAATATAGACGACTTATGAAAAAAGCTTTTAGAATCATCAAATGCCTACCATGGAGTATTCTCTTTAATTTTCACTATCTACCATGGAGGAAAGCAGTCAAATTACCTATCTTGTTTGAAACTGTTCCAACTTTTCTGTGCCTAAAAGGAAACGTTCGTATTGCGAGTGAACACATTTCCACGGGAATGATTCGCTTTGGAGGACGTTTCGCCCCCTTTGAGAGAAGGAAAAATGTTAGATGGCAAAACGTCGGGACAATCACCTTCGCGGGGAATGCTTATTTTGGTCATCATGTATTTATCTCTGTTGGAGAAAATGCTGAGTTATATATAGGGGCAGATTCCACTTTCAGCCATAACGTCAAGATCATTAGTGAAGACAGAATCTCGTTGGGTGACAAATGCAGGGTTTCATGGGATTGTATAATAATTGATACGGATTTTCACCCGTTAATTGACATGGTCAGAAACAAACCAGTTCAAATGAGGGCTTCAATTCTTGTGGGCAATGGTGTGTGGATAGGGCATAACTGCGTTATCTCAAAAGGCTGTAGACTCGCTGACAACATTACAGTGTCATCAGGATCCGTGGTCAAGGGACGGTTCAAGAATCCCAATACAATAATAGGAGGAAATCCTGCCAAAATTTGGGATGAAGGATTCATACGCGATGACGTATAATCTACATAATATATAAAAGGTAACTGGTATATAGTTACACTATTCCAAATCAAAGTAGCAAGATAAGATAACTGTAGAAATGTTATTATCAGCTCTGTATATCATACTATTTGTTTTATCAATAGCATGGATGTCTTCAAAAAAGGTGTTTTCGTTGTTGATCTTTACCTTTTTTGTGGCCAATGGCTTAAGCATATTGCCTATTTCTTCTGGGGGGGTTAAGCTATCACATTTGTCTTTTGCTTATGTATTGGTATTCGCGCTTAGATATCGCAGATTTATAATACGAAGTATACGTACAAATAAATTGGCGAAAAGGCTATGGTATTTGATGTTGTTTTTCGTCGTTTCCGTTGCTTTCTCTATCACGTATTATGGCTTTCCAGTAGTGTCTACGATTATTACTGGCGCAAGATATTTTGTGTTGATGTCATTTTTCGTGTATATGACCTTGAGGCTGAACGAATATGAGAAGTTATTGCGTATATTGTTTTATATCACGTTAGGAACGGGCATCTTGTATATTGCGCAATGTATTACGGGGGTTCAGCTATTGGCATATAATTTGGAAGTGTACGAAATGCCTACTGAAAACGGATTATATCGCTTCTATAATTCGCCTCCATTGAACGAATATTTCCTTTACATATCTTTGTTCTACCCCTCTCTTCTTCCCAAAAAACTGAAACTGGCTGCGCCAATAATATTTTTCCTGGTCATATTGCTTTCCAACGGAAGAACTATCATTTTCACCTCCATACTGACCATTGTCTTAATAGCTTTCTTAATTGGAAAAAGCAAAAAGATTATCCTGTCTTTTGCGTTTCTCGGAGTCGTGCTGTTCGTGCTGCAAGACAAGGTGATGAGTCGAATAGACAATTCGGGTAAGACTTCAGATGACATCTCCTTGATATTGAAGGGACAATTCAATATGGCGGATTATCAATCCAAGAATGGATACACCATGCTATATAGGTTCGCTTGGATCAAAGAAAGATGGGACTACTTGGAAGGGAAGCCTATCGAACTGCTATTCGGCCTTGGGCTTCTCCCAGATGAGCATCCTGTTATACAACAAAAGTACCATTTTAAATATGGACTCTTACGGGAAGACTTGTATGTCTCTCAAGTGAGAACCCCTGACATCTCTTGGGGAAACTTCCTAACCTGTTACGGCTTGCTTGGGACGATTTTTTTCTTCTTGTTCTATTTCCAGCTGCTGAGGAGTGTACGCAAAATACACGACACGCTCTCGACCATATTGTTTGCCATGATGCTGACCATGATTTTGTCGTCATTCGCAGGCTCCCAATTGTCAGAGCCGTACTCCATAACGCCATTGTTCATTTTTTACATGTATATCAAGAAAAAACATGAATATGAAAAATCCTCTTGTATCAATCGTGACAGTGACATACAACTGTAGGGAAAGCTTGCAGCAAACGATTGACAGCATTGCGAACCAAACTTATACCAACAAGGAGTATGTCATTATAGACGGCGGAAGCTCAGATGGCACCATAGATGTCATTAGGCGGAACGAAGAAAAAGTCTCATTTTGGTTATCAGAGAAAGACAATGGCATATTTGACGCCATGAACAAGGCCTTGGGACATGTCTCTGGCGACTGGCTGATATTCTTGAACTCTGGTGATATCTTTTATGACAATGATGTACTTCAGGTTTGTTTCAAAAATGAGATAGGCGAAGAATATGGTGTCGTGTATGGTGAGACTTATTCCCGGAAGGGAAAACTAAAAATGACCCCTTTCATCTTTCACCCTCATGGTTTTGCCCCAATGGGGATATGCCACCAAAGCCTTTTTGTCAGGACATCGTTAGCGCAAAAGTATCGTTTTTCAATGAAATATAAGGTTGCCGCGGATTATAACATGATACGGACTATATTCAATGAGGGGTATAAGTTCTATCATGTTCCGCATATGATATCAGTATTTGACTTGAATGGTTTCTCTAAGGCGAATGCCTTCTTGCAATTGAAAGAAGTTGCTGAGATTTGCGACGCACGACACTCGCCATTGTATTACTGGAGTGTCCTAAGACTAAAAATCAAAAACTTAATAAAGGCCCTGATACGCTATGATTCCTAAAATCATTCATTATTGCTGGTTTGGAGGCAAACCCAAGCCTGAGAATGTATTAAAGTACATGCATTCCTGGAAAGCGAAAATGCCAGATTTTGAACTACGTGAATGGAACGAGGACAACTTTGATGTGGAATCCTTCCTTTTTACCAAGGAAGCCTACCATGCCAAGAAATTCGCTTTTGTCTCTGATTTTGTTAGATTGTACGTTCTCAATAAAATTGGAGGTATCTATTTTGATACTGATATCGAGGTGTTGAAATCTTTTGAAGATTTGCTCAATCAAGATTATATCCTAGGTTACGAAAGACCAATGATTGTTGGCACGGGTGTGATGGCGGCTATCCCTGGTATTTCATTCCTTCAAAGTTTTATGGAGACATATCTTGATAAAAGATTTTTGGTAAAAGATGGACACTTTAACACCACGCCTAACACCAAACTGTTGACTTTATTCCTAAAGGAGAATAATTACAATCTTAAAATCTACGGGGAAGAATATTTTAGCGCCAAAGATTTTCTAACAGGAAAGATACATTGTACTCCCAATACATATTGTATCCATCATTATGCAGGCTCTTGGCTTACTCCTTGGCAGCAGGTTAAGATGAAGATTCGCCACATATTAGGTTTCTAATGCCTTATTACTTAAGGATTAACCTTCGGTCTGTATATTGTTAGTTTAATTAATCAAATAGTCAGACACGAGGCTGTTCAAAATCAGCATGTGTCTAAGAATTGTAAAACGAACAGACAAGGCTTTCTGTATAAATAGTTTTGATTCTGTTTATCTCGAAAAACTCAGCATCAAACATATATGAAGACTCCATTGATAACGGTCATTGTTCCTGTATACAACGTAGAAAAATACGTGTCCAAATGTGTGGACAGTATACTGGAACAAACATATACCAATATAGAAGTCATCTTGGTGGATGACGGCTCACCCGACAATTGCGGGAAGATTTGTGATGAATATGCGGCAAAAGACAAGCGAATCAAAGTAATCCACAAGAAGAATGGAGGTCTTGTCTCTGCGCGCAATGCAGGATATGACGCCGCGACTGGCGACTGGATAATGTACGTTGACGGCGATGACTGGATTGACGGCGACACTTGTGAAAGAATGATGAATGCCGTAAGCAAATATCCTGATGTTGACATCGTGTTTTGGAAATGCAGTGTTGAACTGGGCAACAAATCAATAAAGGGAAAATGGGAATGGCCTTGTCGTGACGCGGAGAAACTTTATGAAGATGATGACTGTAAGAAACTGGCACGGAATACGTTGGTTTATAAATCTGGTATTGCCACGGCTTATTGCAAATTGATCCGTGCTGATTATGCAAGGCAATTTAATATACGGCATGACGACAGACTAAAACAAGGAGCCGAGGGGCTGGAGTTTTCTCTCCGCGCCTTTTATTACGCACATAAAGCGTTATATGTAAACGCGTATTCTTATCATTATTTATTTAACCCGAACTCTATATCCAAGAAAATCGACGAGCGTAACACGCAATATCTCATTGACTGTTTTAACGTAATCCAGGAGGATATCGAAAAATTCGACAACAGACAGTCTTTTACAAAGGCGCTTTACCAGCGTGTGGTATATGTTATTATCGCCATTGCGATGAGTACTTATTTTCATCCCGCTAATAAAGACAGCCTGAGAACGAAAATACGCAAATACTCTGACGTTATAAACAACAATGCCCTTTTCAAGACTTCTGTCTACAAATGCGACACTCGCGGAATGGACAAACAGAGAATAATAACACTGTTTTTCATCCGTGCGAAGATGTACTTCATGCTGCGTTTCATATCAAAAGCCAAGCAGTTTATGCTGAAGAAGGGCAAATATAATTATTGAACTGATTTATGGACAAGAAGAAGTTAGCCCTTGTTACCTGTTACTTCCAACCCAACTATGGTAGCCAATTGCAGGCATATGCCACGCAACTGCTGTTTGACAAGATGGGAGTGCCTAATGAGACCATCTGCATAGACGGGTTGAGAGGAGAGATTAACAAGGCGAAATACAGGTATTTCCTGAGCCGTATATGGGACGTGAACACCGTAAAGGACAAGTTCGCCACGGTAAAGAAAGTATGGGCATTGAAGACCAAGGGCGAGGAGTTCAAGGCAGGGATGGCCGAGCGCAAGCGTATGTTTGACGGCTTTGCCAAGACAATGTTCCACGTATCGAGGGTGTATGGCTCAAAGGCCGAGCTCGGCAGAGCTGCCCACGACTATTCGGCCTTCGTCGTTGGCAGTGACCAACTCTGGCTCCCGTCAAACATAGAGGCGGACTATTACACCCTGAACTTCGTGCCCAATGACATCCCCAAGATTGCCCTGGCCACGAGCTTCGGCATATCACACTTGCCAAGGCGGCAAGCAATAAAGGCGAAACGGTTCTTGGAGCGGTTGGATTTCTGCTCCGTGCGCGAGCAAAGCGGACAGCGCATCGTGAAAGAGCTGACAGGCAAGGACGTGCCCATAGTCTGCGACCCGACTATTTTATTCACCGCGGAAGACTGGGCGGCGATAGCCGACAGCGAGAGGATCATACGCGAGCCATACCTGTTTTGCTATTTCCTGGGTAACAATCCTGGCCAACGAGAGTTCGTAAGGCGCTTCAGGGAAAAGACTGGTTACAAGATAGTGCAACTGCAACATTGTGATGAATACATCAGCGGCGACGTCGGATTTCCAGACATGGCGCCTTACGATGTAGGGCCGAAAGAATTTATCCGCCTGATTCGCGATGCTGAGTACGTGTTTACCGACTCTTTCCATTGCTCGGTGTTCTCAATGCTGCACTCAAAAAGATTCTTTACTTTCCGCCGTTACAACAACGACAGCGTCGTTTCCACCAACGGCAGGCTGTATTCATTGTTGTCATTGGTGGGGCAAGAAGACCGGCTGCTAAAAGGTGACGAGGACGTGCGGCAGTGCCTGGCACGTGGCATAGACTATGACGCTGTACACGAGAAATTAGGGGAACTGAGGGAGTTTACAAAACGATTCATAGAAAACGCGTTGGCAAAATCAGGAATAGCTTATGATTCATATCGAAGATAAGAAGGAGTGTTGCGGATGCTGGGCTTGCTACAATGCCTGTCCCAAGCATTGCATCGACATGAAGGAAGACGAGGAAGGTTTTCGGTATCCAGCGGTAGACGCGTCGTTGTGCGTTGATTGCGGACTGTGCGAAAAGGTTTGCCCGGTTATCCATGCCGACAAGGAGGATGTCCCTCATGCACAACAAGGCTTCTTGGTACAACATAAAGACGAGGATATCAGAAGGGAAAGCACGTCGGGCGGGGCTTTTACCGCCATCGCTTCCTGGATTATCCGGCAGGGAGGAATCGTGTATGGGGCAGGATACCGCAAAGGGACTTTCATCGTGGAACACCAAGGGGTGGAAACCGAAAAGGACTTGGCCATCTTCCGCAACAGCAAATACGCACAGAGCAACGTTGGAGATACTTTCAGGCAGGCATTGGAACAATTGAAGGCGGGACGCTGGGTGTGCTTCAGTGGAACACCTTGCCAGATAGAAGGATTCAGAAATTTCCTGCGCCATCGTGAGTATGAAAAGTTAGTATGCGTGGACTTGGTATGCCATGGCATACCAAGTCCACGCATACTAACCCGCTATATTGAGGCCCAACAGGCACGCATCGGCGGGGAGTTCACCAACGTGCTTTTCCGTGACAAGTTCTACGGCTATCACTACAGTTCGTTCTCTATATATAATAAGGAGAAAGGCAAGGACTACCACAAAGGGGTGGACAGCAACGCTTACCTGCGTGCGTTCTTCAACAACCTGAGCGACCGTCCTTCGTGTTACGATTGTCGGTTCAAGAAACGATACCGTCACAGCGATTTGACGCTATGGGACTGTTTCCCGATAGAGAAGTTCACCAAGGAACTGGACGGCAACGGCACCACCCGCGTGCTTGTTCAATCAGGGAAAGGGCGCATGGTGATGGATGCCGTAAAGGCAGACCTACGCATGGTAGGGGTGGATCCCGAAAAGCTGACGGCTGGAGTGCGGGAAATGTTCCGCTCCGTGCCGATGAACCCCCGACGCGATGAGTTCTTCAAGGATTGCAACACCCTGCCTCCCGCCGATTTCTTCCGCAAGTGGTTCCCAATCACTTGGAAAGTACGCCTGAACGCCTTTGTGCGCCTTGCCTGTCATCGTCTCGGCATTTACGATATCGCCAAACGGGCGTTCATGCTTGTTTACACAAGAAAGGATGAGCGCGGGAAGTGACCATATTGTTTATTCATCAGCCAGAAATAAGTTCGACATAACTAAGTTTTTTTAACCGAATCGGTCATTAGACCGCAAAAGGGTTCGTTTTCATTGGAAGGGAAGCTCTTTGGGTATCTTGCCCACTTCTGCCAACGAGGGGAGACGCGCCAAGGGGTGTCTCCTCCACAAGACAGAAGCGGACAATCTACCCAAAATCTAATGACCGATTCGGGTTTAAACGATTGAATATAAACAAAAATTACAGACATGCAACGTGACGAATCATACAATGCACGGAAAGTGCTTGAAATGCTGGAACAAGGAAGTCTGCCGGCGACACTATACTGTTATAAACCAGTCGATGAACATACGCTTGACATTTTCGAAAGCGGAACGTTTTGGTTCTCCTCGCCCGTGAACTTCAACGATCCTTTTGACTGCAAGGTGTATCCTAGCACAGAGTCAGCGGTGAAAAGAGCAAAAGAGCAGCTAGAAAGAAATGGAGGACAATTGACGGAGAATTTAGTAAGAACTTTGGTGACTGACGAAACGGTAATAAAGGCCGTGGACAGAGTGATGAACAGTAAAGGTGTCCTTTGCTTGACACCACATCCGGATAATATCCTGATGTGGTCACATTACGCAGACAAGCACAAAGGGGTGTGTTTAGAATTGGATGTAAGAGCGTGCCCGGAGTTTTTTGTCTATCCCGTGAAAGTGACGTACGAAACAGAATATCCTACTTTTAATTTAGGAGAAGAGACACATAGTATTTTTGCCACGAAGTATAAGGATTGGGCGTATGAGGATGAAATACGCGTCCTAAAAGACAAGGTAGGCCAGCACAAGTTTGCTCCTCTGTGTCTAAAGAGCGTCATTTTCGGTTGCCGCGCAGATGAGGAAACAAAACAAAAAGTGAAAATGGCTGTAGCCAAGAACAGCAAGCTTAGGCACGTGGTCTACAAAAACGCCGTGCAGGATGAGAGGTGTTTTAAACTTCACCTCGAATGATTTTGGGCGCAGTGAAGAACATCTCTCTCGACTTATGTTATGAAAGTCGCCAATTACCATGATGAACGCAAGAGGATATTGCTCGATTACCTGAAAGCAAACAGATGGAAAGCAATCAGGGGATGGCGGGGCGAGGAATAGGTCACGATCGCCACGCCTGGAGTCTCCTCGTCAATACAGCATCCCGAAAAGCCAAAGGGGTATCTTGTTGCCAAAACCGATCTCTATTCCATCCGCCACGACATAGCTATGGGGCAAGTTGCGTATCTGCGAATAGCCCTTGCGCTTGCCGCCAATCTCAAACAAATAGGTGTGGTCCAACAGGAAGTCGCCTTGGGTGGGATAGCGTAACTCATGGGCTTGGCTGACCGCGCTCGCGAAAAAAGTCTCACGAACGGTGCCAATATCGTTGCTTTCCGACAAAGCGGCCATGATGTTTGAGTTGTCGAAAAGTATCTTCTCGGGCTTTACCAATGCCTTGAAGCCTTTGGCGTCCGAGAATATCTGGCGGATAAGGGCGGAACGTTCCAGCAAGGAAAACAGGCGGATGAGTTGGTTGCGCGTCGTGCCGATGGTGGTGCACAAGTTGGAGACGTTGAGCGTGAACGGCACCATCTCGGCGAGTTGCATGACAAGGCGCTTGGTCTTCATGATGGTCTCGTATTCTATATGTTCCGTCGCGGGAATGTCGTTCTCGATGATGGTCGTGATAACTTGCCGCAGCCTTTCATAGAAACTTTCGCCTTCGTTCTCGTTGTAGAACGGATAGTAGCCATGGGAAAGGTAATCCTCGAAACAGGGCAGGATCTTGGTCTTGGACGTAATGCTGGTGGCAAGGCTTACGTGGTTGTCCAGGATGTCCGTCAACGCCAATACGGACAAGTCGGCAATTCCCTCAAATCCCAGATATTCACGGAAAGACAGGCCACGCAGCTCATACATCCTGCAGCGCCGTGACAGGTCGGCGACGGAGCTGTCAAGTTCAAGCAGTGACGAGCCCGTGAACACGACATGAAAGTCAGGATAGCTGTCATAAATGTTCTTCAGCTCACGAATCCAGCCTGGATAACGGTGCACCTCGTCGAGAAACAAGTGCGTGCCGCCATGCGTGTAATGATACTCGGCAAGTTCCATCACCGTATGCTTGGTAAACCATAGCTGGTCCAGCGAGACATACAAGGCCTGTCTCCTGTCGGGGAAAGCGTCACGGATATGTTGCAATATCATGGTGGTCTTGCCCACGCCGCGCGCTCCCTTGATGCCGATGAGTCGCTCGCTCCAGTTTATTCGCTCGTATAAATAGCGGTGAATGGTATAACTCAAGTTTTCTACAAGCCGGTTGTATGTCTGGAATAAGGTCTGCATGTCGTTTGAATGATTGGTTACCGCGAAATTAAGATATTTTTCTTTTAAAAGAAAGAAAAACGGCGAAAATCTTTCTTTCGAAAGAAAACAATTGGATGATTGGCCTTGTACCCATTTACAAGAGGGAATGGACACAATAAGCATTCATCCCCCAAACAAACCCTATAAAATCCAACACTTCTATAAATGGAAAGACAAATTAAAGTGTTGCACATCGGCCAAATGGTCGGTGGGCTGGATGTATATATCCGAAACTCCATCGTGTACAATCAAAATGACAACACCTACGTCATAGTGCGAGGGAAGAAGGACGGCAACAAGCCAATCGTGCGGAATGGGGAAAAGGTAAAGGAATACGCCATATCCCTTTATCGCAACCTTAACCCATTGAACGACCTAAAAGCATTGCTACAGGCCATCAGCATCATACGCCGGGAGAAGCCGGACGTGATACACTGCCACAGCGCCAAGGGAGGTGTCATCGGCAGGACGGCAGGGTGGCTGACGCATACAAGGACGCTGTACACGCCGCACGCTTTCTCGTTTCTTTGCTCGCCCTCGAAACTGAAACGACGCATCTATCTCTTTATCGAAAGGATGACAAAGTTCAACGCTTACGTTCTTGCCTGTTCCGCGTCTGAGCAAAAAATGGCGGTGGAGCTTGCTCGATATGCGCCAAGCCACGCGCTGCTATGGCACAATTCCGTTCCCGACGCATCGTTGGAGAAAGGCGAAAAGGTCACTATCAACGAACCTTATGCCTGCTATATCGGCAGGCCGTGTTACCAAAAGAACACGCTGTTCCTGCTCGACGTAATAAAGGCATTGAAAGACAAAGGTTGCAATCTCAAGTTCCTGTTGCTCGGCGTTGGCTACCACTCGCCCGAACTGGAGGCGATGAAAGCCAAAATAGGACAACTCGGTTTGGACAAGAACATCACCCTCGTGCCTTGGATAAGCCATGCCGACTGCCAGGAATACGTGCGAGGCTCGTTGCTCTACGTCACGACGTCTTTGTATGAAGGCCTTCCGCTGTCGGTCATCGAGGCCATGGCAAACGGCAAGGCCATCATTGCCAGTAACGTGGTAGGTAATAGGGACTGCGTGGCGGACGGGCAAAACGGATGGCTGTTGCCTTTGGACGCCAATCTTTTCGCAAACAGGATAGCGGAATTGGTGAACGACCAAATATTGAGACAAGCCATGGGAAACAAGTCGCGAGAATTGTTCCTGAAGAATTTCCTTATCGAAAAACAAATAGGACTGTTGCAAGAGATCTATGAGCAGACCTGTTGCCAGGGTGAATAATTCCATTGAAGTATAACAAACATCATCACATATAACAAAATGAGAAAAGTAGCATTAATCACAGGCATTACGGGACAGGATGGTTCCTATCTTGCCGAACTGTTGTTGGATAAAGGTTATGACGTACACGGTACCATCCGTCGTTCGTCGGTGGACTATCGGGAACGCATTGCCCACTTGGAAGGGCTGCCGCATTTCCACTTGCACTATGCGGACCTTGGTGACTCGATGAGCCTGATTCAAGTGATGAACAAGGTACGCCCCACCGAAGTGTACAACCTCGCGGCACAAAGCCACGTGCAGGTAAGCTTTGACTCTCCAGAGTTCACGGCGGACGTGGACGCCACGGGTGTGCTCCGCATCCTGGAAGCCATCCGTCAGTGTGGTCTTGCCGACACTTGTCGCATGTACCAGGCTTCCACTTCTGAGCTTTTCGGCAAGGTGGAGGAAGTGCCGCAGAACGAGAACACGCCTTTCCATCCTTACAGTCCGTATGCCGTGGCCAAGCAATATGGCTTCTGGATTGTGAAGGAATACCGCGAGGCTTACAACATGTTCTGCTGTTCGGGCATCCTCTTCAACCACGAGAGCGAACGTCGTGGCGAGACTTTCGTGACACGCAAGATTACGCTGGCCGCCGCACGCATCAAACAGGGCAAGCAGGAGAAGCTGTACTTGGGCAACCTGTCCTCGTTGCGTGACTGGGGCTACGCCAAAGACTATGTGGAATGCATGTGGCTAATATTGCAGCACGACAAGCCTGAGGATTTCGTCATTGCCACGGGCAAGCAGCACAGCGTGCGAGAGTTCTGTTACGAGGCTTTCAAGCAGGTAGGCATAGAACTGGAGTTCCAAGGTGAGGGTATTGACGAGAAAGGTATTGACAAGGCAACGGGAAAAGTGTTGGTAGAGGTTTCGCCCGACTTCTTCCGTCCGACAGACGTGGTGAACCTGTGGGGTGACCCGACCAAGGCAAAGGCTGAATTAGGTTGGAACCCGGAGAAGACTTCTTTCCAAGAACTGGTGAAGCTGATGGTGGATAGCGACATGGCGAAAGTTGCCGCCGAGGACGCGGGACAGAAAGTGCGGACCAACCTGGCTGAATATTTGGAAAAGGGTATCGTGAAATAGAAAAAATATGTTGGATAAATCATCGAAAATATATGTGGCTGGACACCACGGGTTGGTGGGTTCAGCTATTTGGAACAATCTCTTGCAAAGAGGATATACAAACTTGGTAGGACGGAGTCATAAAGAACTTAACTTGCTGGATGGTGTAGCCGTAAAACAATTCTTCGACGAGGAACAACCAGACGCCGTAGTATTGGCGGCGGCACACGTCGGTGGCATCATGGCAAACCTGCAATACCGCGCCGACTTCATCTACGAAAACCTGCAGATACAGCAGAATGTCATCGGCGAGAGCTTCCGCCATCATGTAAAGAAGTTGTTGTTTTTGGGAAGCACCTGCATTTATCCACGTGAGGCTTCTCAGCCCATGAAAGAAGAAGTATTGCTCACTTCCCCACTCGAATATACCAACGAACCGTATGCCATCGCAAAGATAGCCGGACTGAAAATGTGCGAGAGCTTCAACCTTCAGTACGGCACTAACTACATTGCCGTAATGCCCACCAACCTCTATGGCCCGAACGACAACTTCCATCTGGAGAACAGTCACGTGCTTCCGGCAATGATACGCAAGGTCTATCTTGCCAAATGCCTGAACGAGGGCGACTGGCAGGCCGTGCGCAAGGACATCGACCTGCGCCCGGTGGAAGGCGTGAACGGCAGCAACACCGACGGCGAGATACTGGAAAAGTTGGCCAAGTTCGGCATCACCCCCGAAGCTGTCACATTGTGGGGAACGGGAAAGCCGCTGCGTGAGTTTCTGTGGAGCGAGGAAATGGCAGACGCCAGCGTACACGTATTATTAAATGTAGACTTCAAGGATACCTACAAGGATGGTGACAAGGAAATCCGCAACTGCCACATCAATGTGGGTACGGGCAAGGAGCTGTCCATTCGCGAGCTTGCAGAAAAGATTGTCAAGGAAATAGGCTTCAAGGGGGAACTGCGTTGGGACACCACAAAACCGGACGGCACGATGCGCAAGCTGACCGACGTGACGAAACTTCACAATTTGGGCTGGCACCACAAAGTGGAAATAGACGAAGGCATCCATCGCCTGTATGAATGGTACCTGAAGGGAATTTGTATCAACCATCAAACTGTGTAAATGTTTTTAATCCTATTAAGTTAAGAACATTATGAAAGGAATCGTATTAGCTGGTGGCAGCGGTACACGGTTGTACCCTATCACCAAGGGACGTTGACATCCGGAAAGGCTCGCCGACCTACGGCAAGCACGTGGCCGTGGAGCTGACCGAGGACAACCACCGGCAGTTCTTCATCCCGAAAGGTTTCGCCCACGGGTTCGCCGTGCTGAGTGAGACAGCGGTGTTCCAGTACAAGTGCGATGAGTTCTACCATCCCGAAGCGGACGGGGGCATCAGCATCCTCGACAACAGCCTTGGCATCGACTGGCGCGTACCGACAGACCATGCGATACTTAGCGAAAAGGACACGAAACATCCCCTGCTGAAAGATTTTGACTCTCCTTTTGTTTATTCAAAATAAAGAAACGCGATCATGAATATATTGGTAACAGGCGCGAACGGACAGCTCGGCAACGAGGTTTACGGGGCGTTGGAGCTGACGAACCCAGAAGGTATCGAGTCTCCGTTCACCACGAAGGCCAGCTCGGAGCACCACCACGCCTACGGCACGGAGTTCTTCACCGAGGAGACGAAGTACAACCCGCACTCACCTTATTCCGCGTCGAAGGCCAGCTCCGACCACTTCGTGCGCGCCTTCCACGACACCTACGGCATGCCGACCATCGTGACCAACTGCTCGAACAACTACGGCCCCTACCAGTTCCCCGAGAAGCTGATACCCCTGTTCATCAACAACATCCGCCACAGGAAGCCGTTGCCCGTCTACGGCAAGGGCGAGAACGTGAGGGACTGGCTCTACGTGGAGGACCACGCCAGGGCGATAGACCTCATCTTCCACAAGGGAAAGATCGCCGACACCTACAACATCGGTGGTTTCAACGAGTGGAAGAACATCGACATCATCAAGGTGGTGATAAAAACAGTTGACCGCCTGCTTGGCCGCCGGGAGGGCGAGGACATGGGCTTGATAACCTACGTGACCGACCGCAAGGGGCACGACCTGCGCTACGCCATCGACTCAAGAAAGCTGCAGCGGGAACTGGGCTGGGAACCGAGCCTGCAATTCGAGGAAGGCATCGAGAAGACCGTGCGCTGGTACCTGGACAACCAGGCGTGGATGGACAACGTGACCAGCGGCGACTACCAGCGGTACTACGAGGAGATGTACAAGGGAAGGTAGGCAACAACACGGTATAGTTTATCCGCCATAGAATACCACCTGGCTTTACACCTATTATATATATAAGGTGTAGGGTCAGGTGGTTTTGTTTATAATATGCTTTGCCTTAGAGCTGGCGTTGGACCTCTTCGAGGCCCCGCGTAGAGTATAGGAAACGCTATCATCCGCAAGCGGGAAACCTCCTTGAGGCTTTCCACATGCGGTTAAGCTATCCTGGACTTCTTCGAAGCCCTTTTTCTCTTCGGGTGATTTCCCGCATGTCTATGCCTGCTTGCGTTTCCCATGCGCAATGTCATTCAAATATGGCCAGGCCATCACGTCAATCGCTATAACGCTTTTTCGCATACCCAAATGTGGAGACGTGGTGCTGTATATGTCACGCCTCTCTATAACTTTTCAATAGCTTCATTCCCTTCCAGCATCCATCTCCAAACCGGGATGATTTCGATCCTCTGATTGCCCATCACAACGACATCTTCCTCATTATAAGTAATAACGATCGAACGCTTTAAGGGTTTGAACGCATTCAGCTTGACTAAAGCGGAGATTTCACGTTCGCGGGTTTCTTGACCAATCATATTATATGATACTTGTACGCCTAGTTGCTCCGAAGGTATATAAAAATCGACTTCCACATTCCGGTTGTAATAAAATACCCCTTCGCCGTATGTACGCAGCAAATAGATGGCCACAAGGTTTTCAAGCAGCTTGCTTTCAGGGTTGATGAGAAAAAGATTCAAAATGCCATTGTCATAGAAGTAATGTTTCCGCATCACCTCCCGTTGCGGAATGGCATCGGTAAAGTTTGATATGGAAAAGCAGAGAAACGCTTCTTTTAAATAGGACAAATAGGTGGATATGGTATTACGGTTTATTTTAGTGCCATCACCTTGCAGGATATTTTGAAGCCGCTTTACAGCCGTGGGCTGCATGACGCTGTCGGCAAGTTTGCGTATGAGGAGCGTCATGCTCCGTTCGTTACGGATGCCCTTCCGGATAATGATATCCGAATAAAGCACTTTCTGGTAAAGCGACGTAAGCCAAAGACGCTTATCGGAAAAAGAAAAGGATTCGGCCAATCCGCCGAATTGAAAATAATCGCCAAGCAGACGAATCACTTCCGCTTTTTGAGACGTGAGATGCCAATGTGGTTGAAGTGTCACTCCTTTATATTGCAGGTATTCGGAAAAAGCGAAAGGCCAAATCTCTTGGATTAGGAACCGACCACCAAGCGTGGAAGCTATCTCCCGGCTCAGCATGTGCGCGTTACTGCCGGTAATGAATACACGCCGACCTTCATCGGCAAGCCTTCTGGCAAAATGTTCCCAGCCGTCAATGTTTTGGATTTCATCGAGGAAAATTATCGGTTCGTGTGCAAACAGCTCACGATAAGCGTCAATAATAATGTGTAGGTCTTCTTTTTTAATGTCGGTAATCCGTTCATCCTCGAAATTGACAAACAAGATTTCATGTACGTCATGCCCTTCACTTAGCAATTGCTGGATATATTGGTAAAGCATATAGGTCTTTCCTGCACGACGCATCCCCACGAGGACGTAGTTTCCCGCAGGTTCTATTTTTATGTCGCGTTTTTGCAACTTTATGTTTTGAATGAAATCTTGTTGCCACAAGATGATTTCTTGAATGACTTTCTTTTCCATGATGATTTCGTTTTCAGCGCAAAGATAGCTAAAATTATGGAATAGGGAGCATTATTCAATAAAATATGTACTATATAGGGAGCATATTTCATTGAATTATGCTCCCTATAAAATAAAATCAATCATTGATTGCCCGCATCTGGGATAAGATAACGGAAGTTTACAACGAGTGTCTGTAGAATAAATAACGGATATTATAAGATTAACGTGAGTTCGACGAAAAGTTGTAGAGACGCATTCTTGCGTCTCAGCAAGCAAGATTGCCGAATAAAATCGCCTGTCGCGAAGACTTGGCAGCTGGCTGAGACGCAAGAATGCGTCTCTACAGTTTGGCAATAACAGGGCTGTGCACATAAAGTGGAATTCGTCGAACTCACGTTAAGATTATCCATCTTGCGGATGGGGATATTTCCCAACACGCAAGATGGATTTTGTTTCTCTGCCCCATTTAATCAAGAGCGGGCTGGGCTACTTGCTGGTTTTCTTTCAAGTCGCGGTAAAGTCCATCCACGATACTGTCCGCCAAGGATATGTTGGGCACCAAGATAGTATCGCACTTCAAGAACTCCGCTGCCTTGAGGAAAATCTCGGCGGCGGGAATAATCACGTCCGCCCGGTCTTCCTTGAGATTGAAGGAGATAATGCGCTCTTCCACGCTCAAGGGCTTTAACATCTCGTACATGTGGCGCAGATCTGTCACGCTGAGTTGTTGTTTCTTGCCCTTGCCGTCATGGGTGAGCTTGTAAAGCCTGTTGATATTACCGCCAGAGCCTATAATCCTGATGTTGTCATACTTCACGGCGAAGTCACGCAATTCCGACTCAAATTGCTTGATGGTCTCAGGCTTCACTTTATCACTCAAACAGCGAAGCGTACCTATATTATAGGAGTGGCTCTCGGCCAACTGGCCATCGTGGATAAGAGAGACCTCGGTAGAGCCTCCGCCCACGTCGATGTAAGCGAAGTTGCCCATGTTGCTGTCTGTCTTTTCCAACAAGTTGTTATAGAGCAGATGGGCTTCCTCCTCTCCCTTGATGATGTCGAGAACGATGCCTGTTTCCTTCTCTATCTTTCGCAATACCTTTTTGCCATTCTCGGCATCACGCATGGCAGAAGTGGCGCAAGCCCGATAGCACACCACGCGGTTGAGCTTCATGAACTGCTTAAAGCCCTTGAGCATGTGGAGCATCATGCGCTCTCGTTCCTTCGACACTTTGTCGAGCGCGAATACATCCTTGCCCAAGCGCAAAGGCACGCGGATGAACATGACTTTCTGGATGCGTTCTCCTTCAGGTGCTTGCTCGTCAAACTTCTTGATGAGCAGACGGGCACCGTTTGAGCCAATGTCTATAGCCGCCAAGTTGACTGGCCCTTGGGTCAAGTCAATGGCTTTCATTTCTTGCTTAGTTCCCATTTTCGTTTTCAGCTAAATATGCCTTGTATAATTCTTCTTGCGAACGGAAATACTCCCCCTTCTGTATCTCATTGGTACCTTTCCCGTCTACCACACGGGCGTTGGTAGTATCTTTCAGACCATATTCCACGGTGCGTAGCAAGTCTGCCCGCAAAGCCTCATCATATACGGGAGTCATCACCTCTATGCGGTTAAGCAGATTGCGAGGCATCCAGTCCGCGCTGCCAAGATAATAGCGTGGATTGCCGCCATTGCAGAAAATCAAGATGCGAGAATGCTCCAGGTATCTGTCTATAATGCCCACACACCGGATGTTCTCGCTCAGTCCTGGAACACCTGGCACCAAAGAGCAGTTGCCCCTGATGAGTATGTCTATCCTGACTCCCGCGCAGGAAGCGTGGTAGAGCTTGTTGACTACTTCCGGCTCCGTAATATGGTTAATCTTGATTTTCACCCAGGCCTCCTTGCCTGCCTGGGCATTCTTTATCTCTGTATCCAACAGGCGGAGTATCCTCGACTTCATGGAGTTAGGAGATACCATCAACTCCTGGAAACGCACCTGCGAGAAAGGCCTGTCTATAAAGTTGAACACCTTGGCCACCTCGTTGACAATGCGGGGACGTGCGGTCATCATCATATAGTCTGTATAGATCTTGGCGTTTCCCTCGTGGAAGTTGCCCGTGCCTATGCAGGCGATATTGCCTTTCTTGGACTCCAGGTAAAGCAACTTGGAATGTATCTTCAATCCCTCCACGCCGAAAATGACGTTGACGCCCTCTTCCTGCATACGCTTGCTCCACTTGATATTACTCTCCTCGTCAAAACGAGCCAGGAGTTCTACCACGGCCGTAACTTCTTTCCCGTTACGGGCGGCGGTGATAAGCGCTTTCACCACCTTGGAATCCTTGGCCAGACGATAGAGCGTGGTCTTGATGACCTTTACCTCCGGACGTATGGCCGCTTCTTGCAGCACGCGGATGTAACTGTTGAAACTATGGTAGGGGACATGGATAAACAAGTCGCGTTGGCGAATGAGATCCAACACGCTTTCATGTACCTTCAAGAACTCAGGGGGCATGATTTGCGGCCACTTGGGATACCTGAGTTCCTCATGGCCACAAGCGGGGAATGACATCAGGTCTTTATGGTTCTGGTATCGGCCACCTGCCAACATGGTGTCCCATTCCGTGGCGGATATGCGGTCTTTTATCTTCTTGAGCGCTTCCTTGGGCATGGCTTTATCATAAAGCAGGCGTACCGCCTCTCCTCTACGACGACTGTCTACGCCCGCGGCCACTTTTTCCACCGTGCTATATTCAAACTCGTTCTCTGTGTCGAGATCCATCTCGGCATCCTTGGTGAACTTAAAGGAGAAAGCCCTGAACTGGCTCTCCTTGAAGCCTATGAATATCAAGGGGAGGCAATAGCGCACCACGTCGTCCAGGTACATGATATTATCGAAGCCCTCACTGGAAGGTATCTTCTGCCAACGCCCATATACCCTGTCGGGAACCTTGATGATGGCGTACTTAGGTTTATCTCCCTCACTTTTCCCGCTTTTCTCCACCAAGAGGTAGATACGGTTGTCCTCTAGCGAGGAGAGATCTTTTATCTCCGACAGCCAAATAGGATTCACCGATCCGTTGAGCTTCTCGTAGAAAAAGGTGGTGAGATATTTCTTTTGTTCCTCATTGAGTTGCATCTCATTGACAATCCTTATCTTGTGAAGCGCCAACTCTCCCAGCACCCGATGCACGGCCTCTGTATACTCCTGGCTATAAGTCTCGTTGAGCAAGTTGATGGTCTTCAAGCTTTTCTTGATTTGGTTGCGCATAGACTTGGTGATGCCATCCCTTGCCAACAGGCGATTGAGCGATGCCACTCGCACCCGGAAAAACTCGTCAAGGTTATTGGAATAAATGCCCAGGAACGACAAGCGTTCCAGCAAAGGCACATACTCCTTCCTGCCTTCCTGCAGGATGCGATGGTTGAAATACATCCAACTCACGTCGCGGTCCACATAGTTTTCCTTTTTCTTCCCTTCTTTGCCCATCTTGTTTGATAAATAATAAGGTTATTTAGTTGAGGTTTCTTCCAAGACCGGTTCCTTACGTTCCTTTTTCTTTTCTTTCTTGTCCTTGTCCTTTCTTTCCTTCTTGCTTTCCTTGGCTATTTTCTTCACGCTGGCTTCTCCTTCGCCGCCTTCCTCTACAATGAGAAAATCCGTATCTTCATTGATAAAATGAAGCGCTTTCATAAAAGCCTTGGCGCAACCGGCGGGCACCATAATATTATGTAGCCTATCGCAATCGGAAAAGATATTACGGGCTAAATGCTTGGGAGACCCTTTGAAGGTAATGGTCTTCAGGTTATCACACTCCGCGAAAGCGTAGGCCTTGACGGTATTGACGCTAGCGGGTATCACCACGTTATCCAAATTGTCACAATCAAAGAAAGCGTCCTTCTCTATCTCCCTGACTGTATCCGGGATGATCACTTCCCGCAAGTTTTTCTTCTGCTTGAAAGCCATCTCCCCAATTACCGTTACCCCTTCGGGGACGCTTACGCACTCCAAATCGGTGAGACAATATACCAAGCGAGACCTGTCGGCCGTCAGCACCAAATCCCCGTCAAAATCAAAACTGTCACTTCCTACCTTCTGCAAAGCGAGATTCAACACCAAGTTGTCAAACTTACTTTCTTTCTTGGGATTCTTCTTCAGGATCTCAAGAATCGCTTTTTTACTCTCCTTCATAACCTATTACATTTATGTCGCGAAGATAGGAAAAATCATCGTAAAAGAGGTTACAAAACCATTAAAAGTTGCCACTCCCACGTGGTGAAACACAATTGTAACATCTGTGTCGCTGTTTAGAAACATGGAAGTGATTACTTCGCGGCAGGAACATAAAACATCCCATGGCAAGACAATTGTTTTTAGCGTGTTTATTCCTGTGCTTTGGCTATCAAACCCAAGCGCAGGAATCTGACAAAGTAGACAGGACACCTCAACTGCACGGCACGTTGAGGGGTAAATATGAATACCAGACCAGTGAAGGCGAAAGCAGGTTTGAGGTCCGCACGGCTCGTGTAAGTCTTACCGGCAACCTGACATCCATCGTAAGTTACAAGGCGGAGATAGACTTGTGCGACGAAGGCAAAATCAAGATGTTGGATGCCTATACCCGCCTAAAGCCTTGGAAGGGTTTCCAATTCACCATAGGCCAGAAGCGAGTGCCCTTCACCATTGACGCGCATCGCTCTCCACACGAGCAGTACTTCGCCAATCGCTCTTTCATCGCAAAGCAAGTTGGCAATGTGCGTGACGTGGGCGCGGAGATAGCCTACCAATGGCACGTTGGCTTTCCTATCATCCTGGAGGCAGGCGTGTTCAACGGCTCAGGCTTGACAGAACAAAAGGATTTCTGGACCAATAGCGTCAACTTCTCCGCCAAAGCCCAGTTCTTGCTGCCTATAGGCCTGAATGTCGTGATGAGCGCGCAAAAAATCAAGCCCGACCATGCGACCATCATGATGTATGACGGTGGCGTGACTTATCATAAAGGCGGTTTCATCGCGGAGGCAGAATACTTATACAAGCACTATGGCGATAACGCTTTCAAGGACGTGCACGCTTTCGATAGTTTCGTTAGCTACGACATCCCCATACGCCGCAGCCTCATCACGAAAATATCTCCCCTGATCAGATACGACTTCATGACCGACCATTCGGACGGCATGCGCTATCTGGATGGAGAGGAAAACGAGGAGGGAGAACTGATTATCAACGACTACAAGCGCAATCGTATCACGGGTGGCGTAACCATCAGCCTGGCCAAACCTTTCGTGAGCGACATACGTATCAACTACGAGAAGTATTTCTATCACGAGGACGCTTTGGCCAAGACCTCGGAAAAAGACAAGTTCGTGATAGAGTTTGTCACCCGCTTCTAAGCGAGGAGAAGAAATTATCCTTGCTTCGTGGCGAAAGAATAAGAAATAAATCTTAAATTTGCAATTGCAAAACCTATATAGCATGGAAGAGAACCAATACCGGATATTAGTGGTTGACGACGAACAGGATCTTTGCGAGATCTTGAAATTCAATCTTGAGACAGAAGGCTACGCGGTAGACACAGCCAACTCCGCGGAGGAAGCCTTGGGCAAAGGCATTACTCAATATAACCTGCTGTTGCTGGATGTAATGATGGGGGGCATGTCGGGTTTCTCCATGGCGAAACAACTGAAGAAGTCTCCCGACACCGCCAATGTGCCCATCATATTCCTGACGGCTCGAGACACTGAAAATGACGTGGTGACGGGCTTCAACCTAGGCGCTGACGATTACATCTCGAAACCTTTCTCCATCAGGGAGGTATTGGTACGCGTGAGGGCTATCCTGCGTCGCACCCAAGACCATAGCGGCAACCAGCCACAGGTACTTTCCTATCAAGGCCTGGTGATGAACCTCGATAAAAAGACCGTTACCATAGACGGGGAGGAAATACCTTTCACCAAGACGGAATTTGAGCTACTGGAGCTTCTCTTGCAAGAGAAAGGACGTGTCTTCTCGCGCCAAGAATTGATAGATCGCATTTGGCCGAAGGACGTGTTGGTGCTAGACCGCACGGTGGACGTGAACATCACCCGGCTGCGCAAGAAGATTGGCAGGTTCTCCAAATGCATAGTCACCCGATTGGGATTTGGTTATTACTTTGACGCATAGAAATAAGAATTAAGTCAAATGAAGAAAATCTCCGCGGGGAAAAAACTTTTCTTGAGCGTAACGGGCATCTTCCTGCTGTTCGCCGTGGCTTTTATCGTCTTCCAACATCAACGGGAACGACAATACAAGATGGATTCCATCACCCAAAGCTTGCAAAGCTACAATGTCGCCATGGCAGGCACGCTTCGCATGCTGGGCAAATGGGATGAGACCACCTTGACACGCTATATCAAGGGACATCCCATGGAAGGACTGCGCGTGACTGTCATCCGTAAAGACGGCAAGGTAATCTTCGATTCCGAGGAAAAAGACTATGCCAATTTCACGAGCCACGCCAACCGTCCCGAGATTCTGGAAGCCAAGAAGAAAGGCGTTAGCTCTTTCGACGTAAGGGAAAGCAGTACGCTCAGCCAGGAGTATTGCTATTCGGCCACCTATTTCGACAAGGAAGGAATATATATCCGTTCTGCCCTACCCTATGACAGCAGCCTGACGGAATACCTGCAGGCGGATATCCACTATGTGTGGTTTACCCTTGTGGTGTTCTTGCTCCTGACTTTTGTGCTCTATCGCTTCGTCAACAGGCTCGACGCGCATATCATCAAGTTGCGCCTTTTCGCCTACCGGGCCGACAGGAACGAAAGCTTGGAGACAGAAGACCTGGCGGATTTCCCCGACGATGAACTGGGAGAGATTGCCGAACGCATCGTCAAGATATACAAGCGCCTGCAAAACTCCCGGAGGGAGCAAGGCGTATTGAAGCGACAACTTACCCAGAACATCGCGCATGAGCTGAAGACTCCCGTTTCAAGCATACAAGGATACTTGGAGACCATTCTGCAGAATCCCCGCATCAATGAAGAGACAAAGCAACAATTCCTGCAACGGTGTTACGCGCAAAGCGAAAGGCTCACCGCGCTATTGAGAGACATCTCCACGCTGAACAGGATGGATGACGCGCCTGACATGATGGACTTCGAGGTGGTAGACATCTCCGCTTTGGTGGATAGCATCCGGAAAGAGGTGGCCTTGCAGATGGAACAGCGAAAGATGAAGTTTGAGTGCGATATGCCCGAAAGGCTGGTGACCAAAGGTAACAGGAGCTTGCTTTACAGCATCTTCCGCAATCTCACCGACAACGCCATAGCCTATGCGGGCGAAGGCACCACCATTACCATTGAAGCCAGGGAAATGCACAACAAATGGCACTTCACCTTCAGCGACAATGGCGTAGGCATACCCGCCGAGCACTTGCCTCGCATCTTCGAGAGGTTCTATAGAGTGGACAAGGGACGCAGCCGGCAGATGGGTGGCACCGGACTGGGACTGGCCATCGTGAAGAATGCCGTCTTGCTGCACGGAGGTACTATACGCGTTTCCAGCAACCTGGAGTCCAGGGGCACCCGCTTTGAGTTCACCTTGCGGAAATGAACTCTTGGCACACGGAACTACCCGCGAAGTGACGCGTCCCAAGCACTCGTCCGCGAGAAATTGGTATCTTTATGGTTAAAATAAAATAAAACCGATAAACTTATTCGTTTTATTCACGTCAAACATGTAAATTCGCGTAATAATACTAACTCAATAGACAGATTAGAACCATGAGGATGAACAAGTTATTTGGTATGGCCATGATGGCGGGCTTGCTAGTGATGACAAGTTGCGCCAGCAAAAAAGAGCTTGAGAGCTGTCAGCTGCAAAACCAGGAGCTGACCGCTAACTATCAAAGCACAAAAGAGGAGCTCGCCTCAGCCAAGGCTCGCGTCAGCTCACTGGAAGACCAGTTGGAGCAGATGAAGACTGACTATCGCTCTGTACAGGAAGCACTTGACAAGAGCTTGAGCAACGCAAGTTCCACCAATGTGAACATCTCTAAACTGGTTGACCAAATCAACGAGAGCAACCAGTATATCCGCCACCTGGTAGAGGTGAAGAGCAAGAGCGACTCACTGAACATGGTGCTCACCAACAACCTTACCCGCTCGCTGAGCAAGGAGGAGCTGAAGGAAGTAGACGTGCAAGTGCTGAAAGGTGTGGTCTACATCTCGTTGGCCGACAATATGCTTTACAAGAGCGGAAGCTATGAGATTAACGATCGCGCCGCCGAGACCTTGAGCAAGATTGCCAAGATCATCATGGACTACAAGGACTATGACGTGCTGATAGAGGGTAACACCGACAACGTGCCCGTGAACACCTCTAGCGCGCTGATGAAGAACATCCGCAACAACTGGGACTTGAGTGCCCTGCGCGCTTCCTCTGTAGTGCAGTATCTGCAAGAGCACTACGGTGTAGACCCCAAGCGGCTTACCGCTGGCGGCCGTGGCGAGTACAATCCCATCACCACCAACGACACGGAGGTGGGCAAGCAGCGCAACCGCCGCACGCAAATCATCATCACTCCCAAGCTCGACCAGTTCATGGAGCTGATTGACCAGGCTCCCGAGGAGGAATGAACACAAGCGAAACGTAAACCCATTCTGCCCCGATACACTCAGTCCGTGATTGTATCGGGGTTTATGGTATCATACAGCATCAACCATTTATAAGAGATATTAGCAAGAGAAACAGACTATGAAAAAGATTCAGATGACAACTCCCCTCGTGGAGATGGATGGCGACGAGATGACCCGCATCCTGTGGAAAATGATCAAGGATGAACTGATACTCCCCTTCGTGGACTTGAAAACAGAGTATTACGACTTAGGCCTTCCCCATCGAGACGAGACCAACGACCAGGTAACCATAGACTCCGCCAAGGCCGCCATGAAATATGGCGTGGCCGTGAAGTGCGCCACCATCACGCCCAACGCACAGCGCATGGACGAGTACAAGCTGCACAAGATGTGGAAAAGCCCTAATGGCACCATCCGCGGCATCATGGACGGCACGGTGTTCCGCGCTCCCATCACCATTCCCAGCATTCATCCCGTGGTCAAGAACTGGGAAAAGCCCATCACCATAGCCCGTCACGCCTATGGCGACGTATACAAGAGCGTGGAGATCGACGTGGATGAACCTGGCAAGGCGAAGTTGGTCTTCCAGGGGCAAAGCGGCAAGACGCAAGAGGTAGACATCCACGACTTCAAGGGCACGGGCATCATCCAGGGCATGCACAACACAGACAAGAGCATCCGTTCCTTCGCCCATAGCTGCTTCAAGTTCGCCATCGACACCAAGCAAGACCTGTGGTTCGCCACCAAGGACACCATCTCCAAGAAATATGACGCCCGCTTCCGCGAGATTTTCCAGGAAGTATACGACAAGGAATATAAGCAGACTTTCGAGGAGCTGGGCATCGAGTACTTCTATACATTGATAGACGACGCGGTCGCCAGGGTTATCCGTTCCAAGGGCGGATTCATCTGGGCCTGCAAGAACTATGACGGCGACGTGATGAGCGACATGCTCTCCACCGCCTTTGGCTCATTGGCCATGATGACTTCCGTACTGGTGAGCCCCGATGGCAATTACGAGTATGAGGCCGCCCACGGCACGGTGACCAGACATTATTATAAGTATCTGCAAGGAGAGGAAACCTCTACCAACCCCATGGCCACCATCTTCGCGTGGAGCGGCGCGTTGCGCAAACGTGGCGAGATGGACGGCATAAAGGCTTTGGTGAACTTCGGCAACCAGTTGGAAGAGGCCTGCTTCGACACGCTCAGCGAAGGCATCACCACCAAAGACCTGGTCAATCTCATGGAGGGCGTAACGCCCAAGCCCGTCACCTCCGCCGCCTTCATAGCCGCCATCAGGGAACGGCTTGAAAAAAGGTTGTTACAATCTGGTTTGTAACACGATTGTAACACTTGATTAAAAACCTTGTAACAATTATTGCCTACATTCGCGGCAGAATTATTACAAGGTTTTTTATTATATGGCTACGATTTATTTATGTATCGTCGTTTTCCTGCTATGCTTGGCGGTATTCGACTTATTCGTAGGAGTCAGCAACGACGCTGTCAACTTCTTGCAATCAGCGGTGGGAGCCCGGGTGGCTAAATTCCGCACCGTGCTTATCATTGCCTCGTGTGGCGTGCTGGTAGGCGCGGTAATGTCCTCGGGCATGATGGACGTGGCGCGCCACGGCATCATGAATCCCTCCAATTTCTCTTTCAACGAGGTGATGACCATCTTCCTGGCCGTGATGGTGACCGATGTCATCGTGCTCGACGTGTTCAACACGCTGGGCATGCCCACTTCCACCACCGTCTCTTTGGTATTTGAGTTGCTGGGCGCGGCATTCATCCTGGCCACGCTGAAGATTATCAGCGACGACAGCCTCCACTACATCGACCTGCTCAACAGCGAGAAAGCCCTGAGCGTGATTATCGCCATCTTCGTCAGCGTGGCCATCGCTTTCGTGTTCGGTATCATCGTGATGTGGATAACACGACTGGTCTTCACGTTCAACTATAAGCGCCACATGCGCTATTCCATCGCCATCTTCGGCGGCATCGCCTTCACGGCGCTAGCTTACTTCATCTTCCTGAAAGGACTGGGCGCAAGCCCCTATATGCCGGCAGAGGCGCGTGACTACATCAACGACAATGTCAACCTGCTCTTGGTTTACACTTTCATCGCCTCCACCATACTCATGGAGGTGCTCCACCTGCTTGGAGTGAATATCTTCAAGTTCATCGTGCTCATGGGAACCTTCGCCCTGGCCATGGCCTTCGCCGGCAACGACCTGGTGAACTTCATCGGCGTGCCCTTGGCAGGACTGGATTCCTATAACGATTATGTGGCCAACGGCAACGGGGTAGCCCCCACCGACTTCCTGATGACCAGTCTCATGGAGTCCGCCAAGACACCCCTGCTCTACCTGGTATTGGCCGGCGTGGTGATGATTGTGGCCATGGCCACCTCCAAGAAGGCGCAAAACGTGATCAAGACTTCCGTGGATCTCTCCCGCCAGGACGAGGGCGACGAGATGTTTGGCAGTTCCAGGGCAGCGCGCTCCATTGTCCGCGCCACCCAAGACGTGGGACAGGCCGTGAAGAGCGTCATCCCTGGCGGATTCTTCAAGGGCGTGGGCAAGCGCTTTGACAAAAACCAGGTGATATTGGAAGACAACAAGGCCGCCTTCGACGTGGTGCGCGCCGCCGTCAACCTGGTATTGGCATCCATGCTGATTACCATCGGAACCAACTACAAGTTGCCTCTTTCCACCACCTACGTCACTTTCATGGTGGCCATGGGTAGTAGTCTGGCCGACAAGGCTTGGAGCCGCGAGAGTGCCGTGTTCCGCGTGACGGGAGTGCTGAGCGTTATCGGTGGATGGTTCATGACTGCCGCCGTGGCCTTCCTCTCCGCCGCTTTCGTCTGCATATTGATGTATTATGGCGGCATCGTGGTGCAAACGGCCTTCATCGCCTTGGTCATCTTCCTGCTCATACGTTCCAGCCGTCAATACAAGAAGAAGGAAGAGGCCGCCACCAAGGACGACGCTTTCCGCGTGATGATGCGCACCCGCGACCCGGAAATCGTCTGGGACTTGCTGCGCAAGCATGTCACCCGCACCCAGAGCTACGTCAACCGCTTCGCCCTGGAGCAGTATAACCGCATCCTCGACGGCTTCGAGAACGAGAACGTCCGCACCCTGCGCAAGAGCAACAAGGACTTGAAGAACGAGCGCGACACCTTGAAGAAGCTCCGCCGACAGGAGATGCTGGGACTGAAGAAGTCACCCACCGACATCGCCATAGAGCGCAACACGTGGTTCCACTTGGGCGCCAACAGCAACCAGCAGTTCGTCTACTCCCTGCGCCGTATGCTCGACCCCGTCTTGGAGCACGTGGAAAACAACTTCAACCCCCTGCCCAAGCAGTTCATAGAGGAGTTCAAGCCCGTGCGTGAAAAGGTGAACGAGCTGATGACCATGACTTGCGACGTGATAGAGACAGGCCATTACGAGAACTATCGTGAGATACTGGCCGAGGCGGACGCCTTGAAAGACGAGCTGTCTGTCATCCGCAAGAAGCACATCGACCGCCTGCAGCAGATGAACGACAACAGCAAGCTGCAAATCTCACTGGTCTATCTCAACGTGCTGCAAGAGAGCCAGGAGTTCCTCAGCGTGATGCGCCACCAGCTGAGAGCCGCCAAGAAGTTCATGGAGAACTAATTCCCTGGCGGGCATGACCCGCCAACCCCTCCACATAGTAAGCCCCAAGGCGTTCCCGCCAAGCATTCACGGAACGCCTTGGGGCTTTTCGCGTGGCCATTCCCGCCAGCGGAAGAGACCAGGATTATCCAAAGAGTTCCCGCCGGAAAGAGAGAGGGAACTTGAAGCGCCCAATACGATGGAGGTTGCCACAAGTAGACTTGGAAAAGCCACCTCAGGTGACCCGGGAAAGCCATCTAAGGTTCGTTGGCCAAGTAACCTTGGTAACTTTCGATTTTAATATAGGTGCGTTGGGCAACTCAGCAAGGATACTTTTTGGAGGCATAAATATCGTGTCTTATACTGATATAGGTAGACACATTTAGAACAAATTAAATGTGTATCCCAATGAGTAAAAAGTACAGGACCTACCCCGAAGAATTCAAGTTATCTGTCATCCGTGATTACTATTCCAGTGGAATGAGCCGTTACGCATGCGCGAAGAAGCATGGGATAGCCTCTCTATTGTTAAGAAAATGGTTGTTGAAGTATGCGGGTGAGAAAAAAAGCGTACCTTTGTCTCCCGAAGCTACAAGTGAGGAGATGGCAAACCGCAGTAAGGAAAGCTACCGTGAGGAGATAGCGCGCTTGAGACGGCGCAACAAGGAACTGGAGAAAGCGTTGGAGTTCTCCCGCATGGAGGCCGAGGCGCGCGATCTCCTGATTACCCGCGCGGAAGAGCTGTTCGATATCCCTATCCGAAAAAAACTGGGGCCAAATAGTCATGGAACTGGTCCGTGAACGTGGCGTGAAGGTCACGTACGCGTGTCGTCTGTTTGGCCATTGCCGCCAGGCTTTCTACCAGTTGAAAGCTGGCCTGTCAGTCGAGTTGGGGCGCGAGAGGCTGATAATGGAGAACGCGCGCGCCATCCGTGGGGAGTCCCCCGGCATTGGAGGCTACAAGCTCTGGGTGATGCTCCGCTCGTTGTTCGGCCCCTCGTTCGTCCCCGGGCGTGACAGTTTCTACAGGCTGTTGCGCAGGCACGGCCTGGCGCTGCCTCCCCGCAAGCCCCGGCATACTACCTTCTCCAACCATCGCTACCATAAGTGGAAGAACCTGGTAAAGGGCTTTGTCCCCACGGCGGCCAACCAGCTGTGGGTGGCGGACATAACCTAACGTGAGTTCGATGAAATATAAGTGTTTGAAGATTTGGTGATTAGCGAAAATTGCTGTAACTTTATAGTGCTAAAATACAAAGACTTACAAACAATAATCGCTATGATCACCGAGGACAAAGTTACAGAATTATTTTGTATGGCAGACGATTTCTGCAAGTTTTTTGATGCTATGATGAAGAAATACACATTGAAATCTGATAATAAGCGTGCCTATCACCGCGATTCAACCATGTCAAAGTCTGAAATTATGCTTATTATGATAATGTTTCATGACTCTGGTTATCGTTGCCTAAAGCATTTTTATGTAGAAAAAGTCTGCAAGCACCTTCGCCACCTCTTCCCCAAGGTTGTCTCCTACAACCGCTTCGGGGAACTTGAAAAGCAGGTTGCCGTCCCCTTGGCCTTATTTAACGTGAGTTCGACGAATCTCAGCCTGCACGCATAATCGTCATTGCCAAAGTGTAGAAACGCAAGAATGCGTCTCTACAACTTCTCGCCGTAATTCACGAATACAACAGATACAATCACTTCGTCCCTCCTTTGATATGCGCCACGACATACTCCGAGCAAGTGCCTATACGGAACTTGGCTCCCCAGATGCCCATACCCGAGCTGACGTAATAACGGGTATTCCCCCGCTTCCAAGAGCCATAGGCGCACTCATAAAGAGACTCCGTTATCCAGGAGATAGGCCACAGCTGGCCGTGATGGGTATGTCCGCTGAACTGGAAATCCACGCCCGCTCGCTCCGCTTCCTCCAAATGATAGGGCTGGTGGTCTAGCAGAATAGTGTATCTCCTTTGGTCTTCCCCACTCAATAAAGCCTTTACCGACTTGCGGCGGGGATTGGAACGGTCGTCCCGCCCGGCTATCCGCAAGTCGCCCACAGTGACTACGCTGTCCCTGAGCAGATGAATGCCCGCCTCCCGATAGAACTCCAAGGCCCGAGGTTCACCGCTATAATACTCGTGATTACCCAGGCAAGCGTAAACGGGGGCTTGCAGTCGGCGCAATTCCGAGGCCATGTCCTCTTCCCGCAAGGGTCTAAGACTCATGTCAATGATATCACCCGCCACCAATATCAAGTCGGGACGCTCGGCATTGACCATGTCTACCCAGCGGGCCAGTTCTTGCCTGCGATTGTGATAGCCTAGGTGCAGGTCGCTCATCATCACGATTTTCAGGTCTTTGGAGAGACGTTTGGCCGTGGGCAGTTCCAAGACCTGCCGTTCCTTGTGTCTATAATGGAGGTAAGCATAGGTAAACACTCCTACCATCAAGGCACAAACAACCGCCGAGGTCACGGCGTTGGCGTGCAGCCACGACTTGGGAACAAGATGGAAGAGCCTGCCCAAGTCCAGCAGGAGAAACATAATGACCAAATAGAGAAGCACGAAAATGGAAGAAAAGCCCGTCTCATAGAAAACCGCGCCCAAGTCCAAGGATACATGGTCTATCAAGCGGGAGAAACTGGCGAAGACACAAAGAAAGGCCAACCACCCCAAGGCAATGACCACCCAACGCCACGGAGCGGAAAAGGGCAACAAGCAATAAAGATGCCACGACACATAGGCCAAGCCTGCCAAAGGAAGCGCGAGGAACAATAACATCCACATAGACTCCAATTATTATGTATATATAAATAGGTATAGCGCGAAGATAAGCAATTTCCGGCACATAGCCCTTAAAAGCATTACGGTTTCCATTACCTTTCTTACGGAAACACTGGCTTAATTATGTTGTACAACATGTCGTGCACGCACACAGCATAATTGACGTAGGTCAAGAAATAGGGTCTGGAAGCTTATTTTCCCATCAAAAAGTTTGTGCGCAATCAATATATCGCGTACTTTTGCATCGTCAAAAGACAACAATACGACCTGAACTCATAGAGAAAGGTAGAAAAGACAAGTCGCATCCCAAGCAGGTATTTAGCGAGGTGATAAAGATTGAGCATTCAGGAAAACGAAGATAGGTAGGATAAGGTAAGAAAAGATTGTGAACGAAGGATTACGAGAAGCAAAGTTGTTTGAGTAGATTTAGGTATTAGTGAGAAGGTAATTAGAAAGTGAGAAGGACTCAATAGGAAGCTTTACGAGAGGTAAAGGAACAGAGAGTGTTTGAGGATAATGCCTGGAGAGCTACGTGAGTAGCCACAGGCGATGCGATGGGTGGCGGAAAAGCCCATTCCATCAAAGCGAAAAGTTCTTTCAAAGTAGATATGGGCGTATGGCCTTGGAGAAGTCCAGGTGTCGTGCGCTTTTTTCTTTTGCTTTTATTTTGCCATACCGATGAAAAACACTAAATTTGCAATCAGATAAGCGGTTGCCAAAAAGCCGCTGATAAACCGAGAACAAGGCAAGAGGACATGGCAAGACATCCCAGATGGTCTGACGAGTATTGGCCACAGCTACTGCAAGTATATTTGGAGAAGCCCGTGGGCGTAAAGCCACTATACGCCAAGCGCATGGTGGACTTAAGCCTGGAATGGCATATCCCGCCACAATACCTGCACAAGCAAATGTTCCAGTTGCGCTTGCTTACCCCGTCCATGGAACGCCTATGGGCTACCTATGGCGACAATCCCAAGAAACTGAAGAAAGATATCACCACGCTGCGCAAGATGCGAGGATTGGGCAACGCGGAATTGTTTTACGAGGGCGTAGAGGTAAATGAGTCCTTTGAGAAAGACTGGCATCCATTGGAAACGCACCCTGAGCTTACGCCCGTGAAATTGATACTCGTACTAGACTTATATTTCCAGCTCACGCCCATCACCATGAGACAAGAGACACCTGAAGTCATAGAGCTGGGCAAGCTCATCAAGGTAAAGCCCACGCTCATAGCCGAGGTAATGGAAGTGTATCAAATATGCGACCCCTACCTGAACCACGGAGAGGTGTGCTTCAGCCCATTGCTTCCCGCCTGCGACCAGATATGGAGACGCTACGGCAACGAGCATCCCGACAAGCTCTACACGCTGGCCACCCAACTCAAGGAATACTTCATCAAGTAACATGGCACAGAAACTCATACAGACGCAAGAGCAAAAGCTGCAACTGCAACAGCGGCTCACGGCACAGCAACTACTGCAAGTGAAGTTGCTGGAAATGCCTTTGACGGGACTGGAAGAAAGCGTGAGAGCCGAGCTGGACGACAATCCGGCATTGGAGACATTGCCTTCCGAAGACGAGACCGCCGACAGCTATGAGGGAGTAGACACCGGCGATGATGCCGAAGACTATGAAAGCCAAAGCGAACGAGAGGAAAGAGCCGACGCTTTGGATTCAGCCCTGGAGAACATAGGCAGGGATGACGTGATGACGGAAGGCAGCTACGACCACCGCAACAACGCCGACTACGAAGAGATTGTATACGGAGACACCGTCTCGTTCTATGACAAGCTGAAAGAACAGGTAGGCATGTTGGACTTGACCGAGAAGCAACAATCCATCATGGAATACCTGATAGGCTCGCTTGACGACGATGGCCTGCTCAGGAAAAGCATTGAGAGCATTTGCGACGAGCTGACCATCTACCAATACATGGACGTGAAGCCCGCCGAGATAGAAGAAGTGCTCTATGCCCTGCAAGGGCTTGACCCCGCCGGCATAGGTGCCAGGGATTTGCAGGAATGCCTGCTGCTGCAAGTGGAAAGAATGCCGGAAAGCAGGATAAGGGAAGCCCTCCGGGAGCTCATCACCCAGCATTACGACGAGTTCACCAAGAAGCATTGGGACAAGATACAAGAGGAAATGGGGTTCAACGATACCCAAATGGAAACCCTCAGGGAAGAAGTACGCAAGCTGAACCCCAAACCTGGCGCTGCCCTGGGAGAGACTGAGGGCAGGAACCTGCAACAGATTACGCCCGATTTCATCGTAGACACGGCCGATGATGGCACCATCACTTTCTCGCTCAACCAAGGAGACCTTCCGGAATTGACTGTGGCGCCCTCGTTCAAGCAACTCATAAACAGCCTGAAAGGAAAGAAGAAGACCAAACAAGAGAAAGAAGCCCTGCTCTACGCCCAAGAAAAAACGGAGCGGGCGCAAGGCTTCATCAACGCCATAGAACAACGCCGCCATACCTTGATGGTCACCATGAAAGCCATCATAGACATACAGCGCAAGTTTTTCCAAGATGGAGACGAGACTGAATTGCGTCCCATGATATTGAAAGACCTGGAAGAGCGCACGGGATTGGACAAGTCCACCATCTCCAGGGTAAGCAACGTGAAGTACGCGCAAACTAAATGGGGCACTTTTCCTCTGCGCTTCTTCTTCACCGACAGCTATACCACGGAAAGTGGCGAGGAGCTATCCACCCGAAAGATGAAGGTGGCGTTAAGGGAACTCATCGAGAAAGAAGACAAGCGTAAGCCCATGAGCGATGAAGCGCTAACCAAGAAAATGCAAGAGAAAGGCTTCCCCGTGGCGCGTCGCACAGTCTCCAAATATAGGGAACAGATGGGCATCCCCGTGGCCAGGCTACGCAAAGGATGACCCGACTGATGATTATCAACCAAGACAATGTTGAGAGAAAAGAATATCATATTGGCCGCCAGGATACTGAGCATGCTTTTCACGCCTTTCTACCTGCCTATGGTAGGGCTCATCATCCTGTTCATTTTCACTTACATGGCTATACTCCCGCTGGGCTACAAGCTCTACATGCTGATGTTCATCTATATGTTCACCGTGCTGATGCCCTCGCTGCTCATCCACCTTTACCGCAAATTCCAGGGATGGTCACCTATCGAACTGGGACACAAGGAAAGGCGCATCGTGCCCTATATCATCTCCATACTCTGCTATTGCGGCTGTTTCTTCTATCTGGAATATCGCCATGTCCCACGCGTGTTGAGCATCGTGCTCATCGCCGCTCTTTTGGTGCAGATGGCGTGCGCTTTCATCAATATATGGTGGAAGATATCCACGCACACAGCGGCTATCGGCGGTATGGCGGGAGCATTGCTGGCCTACGCCGAAAGATTCGCTTTCAATCCCACCTGGTGGCTCTGCCTGACGCTCATCATAGCGGGCATGGTGGGAAGCAGCCGCATGATATTGCGCCAACACTCCTTGGCGCAGGTAGTAGTGGGCTTCTTCGTGGGACTGCTCTGCGCATACCTTATTATATAATAGAAGAAAAGACAAACATAACATAAAAACAGATAAAACATGAAACCGTTAGTAAGCATTATCATGGGCAGCACCAGCGACCTGCCCGTCATGGAGAAAGCCTGCAAATGGCTAAACGACAACCAGATTCCCTTTGAGGTAAACGCCCTGTCGGCACATCGTACGCCCGACGCGGTGGAAGCCTTTGCCAAGGGCGCCAAGGAAAGAGGCGTGAAAGTCATCATTGCCGCCGCGGGAATGGCCGCCGCGTTACCTGGCGTGATAGCGGCTTCTACGCCCCTCCCCGTCATTGGCGTGCCCATCAAGGGAATGCTTGACGGACTGGATGCCATGCTCTCTATCATCCAGATGCCTCCTGGCATCCCCGTGGCCACAGTAGGCGTAAACGCCGCCCAAAACGCAGCCATCCTCGCCGCGGAGATGATTGCGCTGGCTGACGAGGACGTGGCCGCCAAGGTAGAAGCGTGGAAAGCTGGACTGGGAGCCAAGATTGAAAAGGCCAACCAAGACTTGGCCGCCATCAAGGATTACGCTTACAAGACCAACTAAAAAACAAGATGATAGACCTTTTCAACTATCACCGCCGTGAGACATCTGTAGTACACGTAGGAGCATTGGATATGGGAGGCGACAATCCTGTCAGGGTCCAGTCAATGACCACTACCAACACCAATGACACCGAGGCATGTGTCAAACAGGCGGAAGAAATCATCAAGGCGGGCGGCGAGTTGGTAAGATTCACCACACAAGGCAGCCGAGAGGCGGAAAACCTGCGGAATATCAATGCCGCTATCAGGGCAGACGGCTATGACACACCATTGGTGGCGGACGTGCACTTCAATCCCAACGTGGCAGACGTGGCCGCTCTCTATGCCGAGAAAGTAAGAATAAATCCCGGCAACTATACCGACCCCGCCCGTAAGTTTATCAAGATTGACTACACGGACGAGGAATACGCCGCCGAGCTGCAAAAGATTGAAGATCGCCTAATCCCTTTCTTGCGCATCTGCAAAGAGCATCACACCGCCGTGCGCATAGGCGTAAACCATGGTTCGCTGTCTGACCGCATCCGCAATCGCTATGGCGACACGCCAGAGGGCATCGTGGAGAGTTGCATGGAATTCTTGCGGGTATGCCAGAAAGAGAACTTCACCGACGTGGTCATCAGCATCAAGTCCTCTAACACTGTGGTCATGGTGCAATCCGTGCGCTTGTTGGCATGCAGGATGGAACAGGAAGGCATGCGCTTCCCGTTGCACTTGGGTGTCACCGAGGCAGGAGAAGGTGAGGATGGACGCATCAAGAGTGCCGTGGGCATTGGAGCTTTATTGGCCGATGGCATTGGAGATACCATCCGCGTAAGCTTAAGTGAGGAACCCGCGGCAGAGATTCCTGTCGCCCGTCACTTAGTGGATTATATTTCCAAAAGGAAAAACCATGTGCTCATCCCCGCCGAAACGGCTCCCGATTTCAATTGGGTCAGACCACTGCGCAGGAAGACACATGCCGTGGGAAACATTGGCGGCGACAACGTACCAGTGGTCATCAGCAACCAAAATGGCAAACCCGCCTACCTGAGTGACAATGCGGACATGGCCGCTGACTATATATATATAGGTAGCGACATTCCCAACGAAGTAAGCCAGAAGGCCAAATACCTCGCGGACTATACCGCCTACGCCAGCGTGAAAGCCAATCCCGCCATGGCTAATGCCCAAGTATACCCCATCTTTCCCGTCACGGCCATACCCATGTTGACTACAATACCATCGGGAATGAAATTCCTGGTGCTGCAATATGGTGCCAATAGTGAGGAATATTTGGCTTGCCTGAAAGCGCATCCTGAAGTGGTGGTAGTCTGCGTGAGCAATCACAAGAACCGGTTAGGTGACCAACGGGCCTTAGTGCATGACCTCATGAAGGCGGGAATAACCAATCCCGTAATATTTACGCAGATGTATCAACACTCGCGAACGGAAAAAGAAGACTTCCAACTGGAAGCCGCCGCGGACATGGGTGCGTTGATGATAGACGGACTTACGGATGGCATCTGGCTGATGAACAATGGCGACCTGGCTATAAAAGACATCGATGAGACTGCCTTCAATATCTTGCAAGCCGCTCGCCTGCGTACCTCAAAGACGGAATACATCAGCTGTCCTGGTTGCGGCCGAACGCTTTACGACCTGCGAGAGACTATCGCCAAGATAAAAGAGGCCACCGCCCACCTGAAAGGGCTCAAGATAGGCATTATGGGATGTATCGTAAACGGCCCTGGAGAAATGGCCGACGCGGACTATGGCTATGTGGGAGCAGGCCCCAACCGTGTTAGTCTATATCGAAAACAAGAGTGCATAGAGAAGAACATCCCGCAAGAAGAGGCCGTAGCCCATTTGCTCGCCCTCATAGAGAGCGACCGAAAGGACAAGCGCTAATTACCCAAGTAAAGCCATTAGGGCTCAGTGGAAATATCATGGGGTAACAGGAGATCGCCAAGGTGGCGAGAAGTGACGCGCAGGGTATTTCCAGGCATGGGACGCACGGGAGAATGTCAAGAAATCCTACTTCCACGCTCTTGCGGGAACGAAAGCCCCAGACAGCCCATGTACAGGCGGCGGGAAACGAAACTAGTTGCGAAGGGTCACGAAACTAGTTTCATCGGCCATCGCAACTAGTTGCGTGGGGCCACGCAACTAGTTGCGTTTTTCCTTGCGCCCAAACCGCCTACAGCCCCACCCTGCCTTTGTCAAGATTTATTCTCTCATTTCATTCCTCCCTTTCTCCATGCGCATCGCTCACAACACCTCCGCGTATACCCGGGCATCGCAAAGCAAGAACTGATTATCCCCCACTGAAAATCCACTGAACCTAGTAAATCCCCACCGCTTTTCTACTGACCCGTCATTAGACTTCAGTAGGGATATAGACGAGAAATCCCTGCCTGTTTATCCAAGTCCTGGATAACAAGGCAGGGATTTTTATGTAGTTGTCTCTCCTCAGAGTGAACGCTCCATGTTCTTTATTTCTTATAGACCTTGGTGGTAGTGCCGTCGGCCTTGCGCAAGATGTAGATGCCCTTCTTGTTGGTATCGGTCACCTTGCGGCCTTGCAGGTCGTAGATGGCCTCTACCTTGTCGCTGCCTTCGGTGGTTACCGTCTCCACGGAGTTGATGTCCGTGCTCTTGGTGCTGGAGAACGTGGCGGTTACGTCTCCTACTTGTGAAACCGTGATGGCAATGGTGGCATTGAGCACGTCGGCCTTGTCAACAGTAGCCTCCAGGGTAATAGGCATTGGGCCAAACATGGCTCCCACGCCCTCCAAGGTAATCTCGTCTTCAAGGGAGAAGGCAAGTGTACCTTCCTCGGTGGCAGTGTTTTGCAACCCTTTCATCGGAATGTCGCCAAGGTTCAAGGTTCCCATGAAGTTGAAGTCCTTCAGCGTGAGGTTATAGGTGTCGTTCACCTTCAGCACCTCGATCTTCTGATTCTCTTGTGGCATTCCCTTGATGGTGAGGGTACCCGTGTATACCGTAGGAGGCAAGAAGTACACGTCAACGGTATTCACTAGAGGTACATCAGTGATGGAGATGTCTGCTGTAAGCAAGTTGTTCTCGTCGATAGTGGCATCCAGCGAGATGGGCAGGGTCATGGATGGTGTATTAGGAATGGGAGCCACAGTGATAGTGGTCTGGCCTTTCAGCGTCAACTTGCCGTTCTCTGTGGTACCCTCTATACCAGGCACGACGATGTCGCCAAACATTGTTGCCAAGTTAGGATCGGCTAGCGTTAGCGTATAGGTGCCATCCTCGTCTTGGGTTACTGAGATGCAGCTCTCTGTTTCAGTGGCGGCAGCTCCACTCACGGAAATACCAAGGGTACCCGTATAGTCTTCGGCCATGGCCGTCATGGCCATGACGGCCATGGTAATAAACGTAAAGATTTTCTTCATAAGCTATCTTTCCTTTATGATTAGTTATTTGATTCTGTAAGTCACGCCAATATTCGCGTAGATGGGGTAAAGGGTATCGTCTATGACATCGAAATTGCTCTTGAACACGCCATTCAATCCCCAAGTTAAATCCAATGAAGCACCCCAGCGACGGGAGAAATACCAATCAGCTCCCACGTCAATGCCAAAATAGAGCTTGCGCATACTTTCAGAGAAATCGTATGTGCCACGTGCCGAGTTACCAACGCCCACCATCACCTTGTAACCCGTAGGGTCATTCTCGCGGATATAGCCATCGTAGGCATCACCACTAAACTCCGTTTGGTAAGCGTAAGAGACATATGGCCCAGCCTTGAGCCGCACGTTGGGAGTGACATCATAGGTAGCCAACACGGGAATGGTCACCGTGCCCAATCCTGTTTCAGTCACCACTTGACCCGTAAACATGCCCTCTATGCGTTGCGTTCCCTGTACCATGGCCATGTGGTAGTTTTTCACACGGGCATCTATTTCCATGTCTTTCTGTTCCAGATGGATTCCCAGCATCAGTCCCCACTTGCTATCGCCGTACCGCTTGTGTACATCCGCACCAATGAGCAGGTTCGGCTGCAAGGTATAGCGGGAGAGACTGCGGATAGTGGCGGGCATGCCCACGGGAGCGGTACCGCCAATGTTGTAGCCCAGTCTCACGTAATAAGTGTTATTTTCCAAGAGCTTTTGCGCTTGCGCCTGCCCAAACAAGCAAAGGGCAAGGAGCGAAAGTAAAATATATCTTCTCATAATTGTTTATTCACTAGTTTCGTAAGTTACCGTCACCTCGTCTATGCAGAGCGTGCTGCCCACGGCGCCCTCGAAGGAGGCGCCCCTGATGCTGGAGGAGAACACGATGGCTAGGTTGTAACCATAGTTTGCCAGTGTTTGCTCATCCAATTGTTCCTTGTAGGTGAAGTTAATGTGGAAAGGAGTCCACTCCGTGGTGGGCTTCACCTCGTCAATCAAGGCCGTGGCCACTATCTGGTCAGAAGTCTTTACGTTCTCTCCGTCCAACGTGAAGGCATTGCCCTCGCTGTCGGTGTTGCGGTAGAGCACGGCATAGATGTCGCCAGTGTCCATCTTGCCAGGAATGACATTGCCGTCCCTGTCTTTCACCTCGCCTCCAGAAGTGTACTTGTAATAACCAGAGAACGAGAGAGGCTTTAGAGCCACAGCCGTGCCGAAACGCGTGGCAGGTAGGGCGTCCAAAGCACTAGAGGTGTTGAAAGTGCCTGTGAACAAATTACCCGCTGCAATGGGCATGCGCACAAAAGGCGACGAGCCTAAAGGACCCGTGTCACGTGTGACGAGACACACGCCTTGCCCTTGGAAGCCATCCTCCAACACGCTGGATGGATACTCCGAAGGAACTGCGTCGCCAGCTGTGATGGCGAAACCAGGATTACCCGTAGCCCAGGCATTGATTTCATAGCCGTCCGCAGCCGTCTCATACCACACCGCATACCGTTGAGAAGTGTCCAGCATTGAGTTCTCAAAGCTAAGGGTAGGTATTTCATCTATCGTCCTGATACGGTGATTGATATAGACCATATAGGTACGACTCCACTTTCCGTCTTGGGAAGTGACCGTATAGGAGACAGGCTTGTTGTCACTGAAATCATGCACCGAGCCGCTTGCCGGCTCTATGGTGGCTCCCTCCGTAATGACAAATTCTGGGGCCAAGGCCGTGAGATCCACGTCCTCCTTTACGCCAAACTCTATGACATTATCCGTAGAATACACCTCCACCAACGAATCCGTGAGCTGATAGAACGTGGCCTCCGGGTCATCTGAATGAAGATAAGCGTACTCAATATCACACTCCGCGTTGAGCGGTTCCTCCTTGAAACAAGAAGTCAACATCGCGCAAAACGCGCAAACCAAAAGAACGTGGGAAAATCTCATATATAATCTCATTGCCTTAAAAGAAGTATGCAAAGATAGTTTAAGTTTCTTTATCCCGCAAGAAAACGGGCGAAAAATAATAGTTTTCACAACATCTTGCGCCAAATCCACCTGGGAATCAGCTTCCAAAGAGCTGTCACGCAACGCCATCGCCAGTCTATCACCCGCACGTGACGCTTCCGCAAGACGGAGCGCACGATGTCATCCGCCACGGAATCCACATCAAGCAACAGGGGATAATGATGTATACCCGAAAGCAAAGGCGTATCCACAAACCCAGGGCGCAAATCAGTGAAGCGGATGTTGAGGCTTTGGCTATTCGCCAACTGCTCCAATGCTTGCAGGTAAGTGTTCTGCAAAGCTTTCGTGGCACTATAGGCGGGAGCGGATCCCAGCCCCTTGGTGCCCGCAATGGAGGTGACGCAAGCGATGTGACCACCGCCTTGTTCCTTGAAATAGCGAAAAGCCTCACCCACCATGCGGGTAAATCCCTTGGCGTTGGTCTCCATGGTGTCCAGCTCTATAGCGGGATCCAATTCCGGGTTTTGCTTGCCTATGCCCGAGGCGTGGAAATACAAATCCATGCCTCCATTGCGCCTTATTAACTCACGCAACGCCATGGGAGCGGCCGTGTCGTTGACATCCACGTCAGCATACACCACTTGTCCTGGATAGCGGTCAGCCAACTGGCACAATGGTTCCACTCGCCTGGCGGCCAAGCCCAGTTGCCATCCCCGACGCAACAAACATTCCGCCACGGCTTGCCCAATGCCGCTGCTCGCACCCATGACTATCGCCCTTTTTCGTCTCTCTTCTGCCATATATTATAATAATGTATAGGAACATCCGCAATCACCCAAGCGTCCTGACAAAAACGCAGTAGTACTGAAATTGAATATCAGTAGTACTTCAAACCCGATCGCAGTACTACTGATATTCAAATTCAGTACTACTGCTCCAAAGAGTGTCCTGTTCTGGTCCTAGGGAAGAAGACTATCTCTTCCAAAGAGCACGCAACAAAAACCAGGCGTGCATAGACAAAGTAACGAACAACCCATAGTGTTTGCGCATCACCCGAAAACGCTCCTTGAGCGAGGCTCGATGATATCGCGTGGTCATGCCGCCATCAAGGAAATTGGTCAATACCAACTGAGTGTTTCGCATGCCTAACCCTCTGCGCTTACCTTCTTTCATCACACGGATACACCAGTCTACGTCAGCCGAGTAACGATAGCTGATATCATAAGGCACGTCCCTGGCTATTGCCCTGAGAGCGTAAAAGCTCTGGTGGCATACCAGCATGCCTCGGGAGAAGGAGCGCCAAGTCAACTTGCGTGGCGGCCTCAACCTGCGGACACGCAAGAAATGACCGTCTTCGTCCACGATATGGGTGTCACCATAGAGCACGGCTGGCAATTCCTCCGCTTCGCCTACACATCCCGCCGCCATCTCTAAAGTGTCGTCGGCGGGAAAAGTATCCCCGGCATTGAGAAACACCAGGTAATCTCCCGTGGCGCGGGCGATTCCCTTATTCATGGCATCATAGAGACCTTTGTCAGGCTCTGAGTAGATGACCACATCGTGATTGGTTTCTTCCTCCAGGGAACGCGACTGATAGTCTTTCGCCATGCGCAGCGTGGCATCCGTGGAAGCACCGTCGACAATAAGATGCTCAATGGCATGATAGGATTGACGGCGCACACTGTCGAGTGTACGCTGCAAAACCGACTCGGCGTTGTAAACGCACGTGATAACCGTAAACTGTATCATATGCCGCATTTCTTGAAAGCCATGGCATGATTGTATGTCTCAATGTATTCCACCGCCACGGCGTGTTGCGAATACTTGATTGCCACCTTGTGCAAAGCCATGCGGGAAAGTTCCTCATGGTCGGCCTCCATCAATACCCAATGGATTCCCTGGGCCAAGTCTTCCACCTGTCGATATCCCGCCACGTAGCCATCCCGCTTATGGTCTATCATCTCCGGGATGCCTCCCACACGGAATGCCACGCAAGGCACTCCGCAAGCCATCGCTTCCATGATGGTATTGGGCAGATTGTCTTCCAATGACGGCAACACAAAAGCGTCCGCGGAATTATAGACGCTGACGATATGCTTCTCGTCGTTGACATATCCCAATGGATAGGCTGGCAAAGCCAAGCGGTCGGCGACCTCTTCTGAACGTCCCCCCAAGATAACGACACCCATTTTCTCCTTGGCCTCGGGATGGCTTGCCACCAACTTGTCTATCGCCTCCACGAAATAGTCCAGCCCTTTCCTGGGGTCAGTGACCCGTTGGGAAACAAACAGCATCAGCTTCTTGGCTTGTGGCAAACCACAGTCCTTGCGGGCTTGCGCCTTATCTTTTGGATGGTATACATGAGTGTCGATAGGATTGGGAATGCTTGTCACCCGCTGCCCAGCGAGCAGCCCGCTCTGCTTGGCTTCCCTTTCCAGCCATTTGCTGCAAGCCACGAAATGTATCAACTGCCCTTGGTAAGCCGACAGTTTCCGTCTCCACACCTTAGAGGAGAGGTCTCGCTGATGCCCCCCAGGCAACAAGGGGCAATCTCCGCATCCTGTCTTGTACTTATCGCAACCACGAGCGTAATGGCAAATACCCGTGGCGGGCCATAGGTCATGCATCGTCCACACCACTGGCTTGCCGCTGCGCAATATCTTCTTGATATCCGCCATGGAAAGCATGCCCTGGTTTATCCATGAGAGATGAATCACGTCCGCTTCCTTGAACTCACGAAGCGAAGTGATATCGGAACCGCATTGAGCGGAATCCACCTCCCATAGATGCTGTTTCCTGAGCCTCAGCGAAAGGAAGATGCGCAGTCTTTCCCATAGAAAGTTCCACTTCAGCAAAGGCGAACGGGGCAGGGTGGTCACGGTGATATCGTCGGTCAGCTTATCCCTAACCAACATTTTACATTTTACGCCATTATTGTTGAGCGCGTCCATCAGGCGATTGGTAGCCACAGCCGCGCCACCTGTCCGCTCACTGGTATTAACGAGAAGTACTCTCATGCCATTCCTTTCCGCTAACTAGATTATCTCCGCTTGCCTGATGCCAACGAAGAGGACGCTAGCACGAAATCCAACTGCTTTTTCTCAGTATTGGCTTTGGCCACGCGAATGCGAATAGGATCGCCCAACTGGTATTTATGATGTCTGCGACGACCCACCAAGCAGAAGTTCTTCTCGTCGAAATCATAGTAGTCATCGTCCAGGTCTTGTATGGACACCAGTCCCTCGCAATGGTTGTCGTCTATCTCAGCATAAACACCATAGCTCGTGATGCCACTCACGTGGGCATCGTACACCTCGCCTATCTTGTCGGCCATGAACTCCACCATCTTATACTTAATGGAGTCCCGCTCCGCGTTGGCGGCCACCTGCTCCATGTCGGAGCAATGTTCACACAGCTCCTCGTAATGTTTCTCGTTGGCGGAACGCCCTCCTTGAGCGTACTTCGTCAAAAGCCTGTGCACCATCGTATCGGGATAACGGCGGATGGGAGAAGTAAAATGAGTATAGTAATCAAAAGCCAGACCGAAGTGCCCAATGTTATGGACGGAGTATTTCGCCTTCATCATAGCCCGCAAGGCTACATGCTGTATCATCTTCTGCTCGGGCTTTCCTTGGGTTTCATCCATCAACTTGTTCAGGCTGCGAGCCGCAGCGCCCTTGGTGCTAGTGCTCTTCAAGCGATAGCCGAATTTCACGATAAACTCCCGCAAGGTCTCCAGCTTCTGCGGGTCAGGATTGTCGTGGATACGATAAGGCAACGTCTTGGGGCGTTTTCCCCTTGCCACCTTGCCCACGCTCTCCGCCACGTAGCGGTTGGCCAAGAGCATGAACTCCTCTATCAGCTTATTGGCATCCTTGGAGCGTTTCACATAGCAACGAATTGGTTTTCCCTTTTCGTCTATATCGAAATGCAGCTCCTCGGAGTCGAACTTCACGGAACCATTCTTGAATCTTTCCGCCCTCAACCTCTTGGCTAAGCGGTCAAGGGTAATCAGTTGGTCAGCGTTCTCGCCTTTATAACGCGTCCCCGCCGGCAATTCAGGAGCGGGCTGTCCCGTTCCGTCTACCACGCCGTTTTCTTCCAATAACTGCTGCACCTCTTCATAAGCATAACGGCGGTTGCTCTTAATGACCGTATGCACGATGCGATATGCCCTCACGTTGGCGTCTTCATCCATGTCGAAGATGACACTATAGGTCAGCTTCTCTTCATTGGGGCGCAAAGAGCAGATAAAATTGCACAGCCTTTCGGGAAGCATCGGAATAGTGCGATCCACCAAGTAAACACTCGTGGCACGCTGCTCCGCTTCCTTGTCTATCACACTTCCTTCCGTGACATAATGGCTCACGTCAGCGATATGGACACCCACTTGCCACAATCCGTTCTCCAACTTCTGTATAGACAAGGCGTCATCGAAGTCCTTGGCGTCTTTAGGGTCTATGGTGCAAGTGAAGACATCACGGAAGTCTTCCCTCTCGGCAAGGTCTTGTGGCGTAATCTCGCCTGAGATATGGTTGGCTGCTTCCTCCACGTTCTTGGGATATTTATAGGGCAAACCATACTGGGCGAGAATAGCGTTCATTTCCACGTCATTCTCTCCCTGTACGCCCAGCACGTCCACAACCTCTCCTATAGGGTTCTTCTGCTCATCATCAGGCCATTTGGTGATTTTCACCACCGCCTTCTCACCCGTCTTGCCTTCCTTCAGCTTGCGCCTGGGAATAATAATGTTGGCGGCAAGCACATCGTTTTGAGGTACAAGGTAAGCGATATCCTCGCCCACACGCAACTTGCCCACAAAGGTATCCTTGGCCCTCTTCAACACCTCGATGACTTGCGCCTCGCGGATATGGTTCTTTCTTCTGGCAAGATAGGAAAAACGCACACGGTCACCTGTCAAAGCGCCTTTGGAATTACGTTCCGCCACGAAGATAGGCTTGTCACTGCCATCGGCAATGATAGAGTTCTTGCCATTCAACTTGCGCACGAACTTCCCTTCCTGCACTTGTCCGGTGGTATTCAGGCGAAAAGCGTTATCGCTTACCTTGGTAAGCATATCATCCCATACCATCTCCTCCATGATGTCAATGGCAAGCATCTTGAGCGGATGGGTCTTCAGTTTCAGGTCACGGAATATATCCTTGAAACAACAAGTCTTCTCGGGTCTCGACTGGAAATAGTCTTCCAGCAATATCGCCAACTCACGTTTGTTGAGGTGTTTTCCTCCTTTTTTCCCTTTGGCCATAGTGTAATAGGTTAGATAATTGATATTGCAAAGAAACAAAATAAAATCGAGAAAACCTATTATTTTCGATATTTTCACATTAAATTTGCCCGTCAACGGAAATATCATTATCTTTGCGCCCAAATTCCAAGACCACGATGAGAATATTAATCACCGGCGCTTCTGGCTTCATTGGCAGCTTTATCGTAGAGGAAGCACTGGCAAAAGGCATGGAGACATGGGCCGCCGTGCGCAAGTCCAGTTCCCGACAATACTTGCAAGACGACAGGATACACCTGATAGAACTCAATCTATCGGACAAGGAAACGTTGAAACAACAACTTTCGGGACACTCGTTCGACTATGTGGTGCACGCCGCTGGAGCTACCAAGTGTTTGCGCGAACAAGACTTTTTCACCATCAACACCGAAGGCACTCGCCACTTGGTGGAAGCCTTGTTGGAACTGGGCATGCCGCTGAAGAAGTTCGTCTATTTATCGAGCCTCAGCGTCTATGGAGCCATCAAGGAAGGGCAACCCTATGAGGAAATCACGGAACAAGACACGCCTCGTCCCAACACGGCCTATGGACAAAGCAAGCTGAAAGCGGAAAGATTGTTGGAATCTTACGGCACCAGACTCCCCTACGTGATATTAAGGCCTACGGGGGTGTATGGTCCAAAGGAGCGCGACTATTACCTCATGGCAAGGTCTATCCAGCGACACGTGGATTTCGCCGTGGGCTACAAACGGCAAGACATCACTTTCGTCTACGTGGCAGATGTCGTGCAAGCCGTATTCCTGGCATTGGAGCACGGGCGGACTGGCAGGAAGTATTTCCTCACCGACGGGAATGTATACCAAAGCAGTACATTCAGCGACCTGTTGCGGACGGCTTTGGGCAATCCGTGGTGGATAAGGATTACCGCGCCACTATGGCTCCTGCATACCGTGACCTCTGTCAATGGAGCATTAACCAAGATTACGGGAAAGCCCAGTACGCTGAACAACGACAAATACCATATACTGAAACAGCGCAACTGGCGATGTGACATCCGCCCCGCCATGGAAGAGTTGGGCTATCAACCCCGTTTCAACCTGGAACAGGGCGTAAAGCTATCGGTGGCTTGGTATAAAAAACATAACTGGCTGTGAAGAATAAACTTTTCAAAATAGAGAAAAAACCCGTCAAAGGCTTGCTGGCGGTGGAGTGGGTGATGCTTGGCTATATGGCCTTGACCATCATCACGCTGCTTTTCACCTTTACCAAAGTGGTGAACCCCGAAGCCATGATATGGGGGAGGATCAGGGTAATCGCCATCACCTTGGCCTTGTGGGGCGTTTATCGCATGTATCCCTGCCGTGTCACCCGTTTCGCCAGGGTAGTGGCGCAGTTGGCTTTGCTGGCCTGGTGGTATCCTGACACCTACGAGATTAACCGCATGTTCCCCAATTTAGACCATGTTTTCGCCCAATGGGAACAGGATTTATTCGATTGCCAACCCGCCTTGCTTTTCTCCAAATACCTGCATTGGCCCGTGGTAAGCGAGCTGATGGACATGGGATACTTCATGTATTACCCCATCATAGCCACCGTGGCGTTATATTATTTCCTCCAACGCTATGGGGAGTTTGAGCGATGCGCCACTATCATATTGGCCTCGTTTTTCATCTATTTCGCCATTTTCCTGTTCGTTCCCGTGGTGGGGCCCACTTTTTATTACCATGCCGTGGGATTGGGAGACATCGCCAAAGGCATCTTTCCCGCCATGGGCGATTACTTCAGCCATCACCAAGACTGCCTTCCTTCCCCTGGATACACCGACGGAATCTTCTACCAACTCGTGGAAGACGCCAAGGCGGCGGGAGAACGTCCTACAGCAGCCTTCCCCAGCAGTCACGCCGGAGTGAGCACAGTGTGCATGTTCCTGGTGTGGCATAGCGGCAACCGCAAGTTTTTCTATATCCTGTTGCCCATCTATTTTTTCCTGTGCCTCGCCACGGTATACATCCAGGCCCATTACCTGGTAGACTTAATTGCCGGATTGCTGTCGGGTGTACTACTTTATTTCCTCTTGGCCTGGATAACCAGGGGAATGCGCGTCAAGGATTAACATTTTCAGACCGTTATGACAAAGAAACTATACATAGAGACTTATGGCTGCCAGATGAACGTAGCCGACAGCGAGGTGGTAGCCGCCGTGATGAAAATGGCGGGTTACGACCTTTGCGAACGTGAGGAAGAGGCGGATGCCGTGTTCCTCAATACATGTAGCGTAAGAGAAAATGCCGAAAACAAGATATATCACAGGCTAGAGATGTTGCATGCCGAGAGAAAAAAAGGCCGCGCGTTAATATTAGGCGTGCTGGGCTGCATGGCGCAACGGGTGAAAGAGGAGCTTATTGACCAGCACCACGCCAACCTGGTATGCGGTCCAGACAGTTACCTACGCCTGCCAGAGCTGATAGCCCAATGCGAACTGGGACATCCTGCCGTGGACACGCAACTATCCACCAGCGAGACCTATCGAGATATCGTGCCCTTGCGCATGAGCGCCAACAGGGTGAGCGGTTTCGTGAGCATCATGCGCGGCTGCAATAATTTCTGCCACTACTGCATCGTGCCTTATACCCGCGGACGGGAACGCAGCCGGGACGTGGAGAGCATCTTGCGAGAGGTAAGAGACTTGAGCGAGAGGGGCTTCAAGGAAGTAACCCTCCTGGGGCAGAACGTCAATAGCTACGGCCTGTCACCTGCCGGAAAGCTAGTGGAAGGAGCCGTCTCCTTCGCCCAACTGCTGAGGATGGTAGCCAGGGAAGTGCCCCACATGAGGGTGCGGTTCACCACCTCCAACCCCGAGGACATGTCTGAGGACATTCTCCACGCCATTGCCGAGGAACCCAACCTGTGCCATCACATCCACTTCCCCGCACAAAGTGGCAGCGACAAGATATTGCGCCTGATGAACCGCAAATACACCCGCGAGCAATACCTAGACAAGGTGGCCGCCATCAGGAGAATCATTCCCGATTGCGCCATATCCACGGACATCTTCGTGGGCTATCACGACGAGACAGAGGAAGACCACCGGCAAACGCTCAGCCTAGTGAGAGAGGTAGGCTTCGACTCCGCTTTCATGTTCAAGTATTCTGAGCGTCCTGGCACTTACGCCGCCAAGCACCTGCCCGACAACGTGCCTGAGGAGACGAAGATTGCCCGGCTCAACGAGTTGATACAATTGCAAACCGAGGTAAGCGCGGCGCAAAACCGCAAGGACGAGGGCAAGACGTTCCAAGTATTGGTAGAGGGATACAGCAAACGCAGTCACGATCAGCTCTGCGGACGCACCGGGCAAAACAAGATGGTGGTGTTTGACAAAGGAAACCACCATGTAGGAGACCTCGTGTCCGTACGTGTTACCCACTCCACCAGCGCGACCCTTTTCGGAGAGGAAACGGGCGAATAAGGCGAGAAAACTTGCGAGATTTGAAATTAAATCTTATATTTGTCACATGATTAAGGAATTCCTGCTTGTCTTGCGGCGCTTCTTGCGACCCTACAAGCGCTACCTGGCGCTCTCGGTGCTGTTCAATATCCTTTCGGCGGTATTGAACATATTCTCTTTCGCCGCCATCATCCCCATCTTGCAGATACTCTTCAAGACAGAAGGGGCCGCCACGGCCACCAGGCTGATGGAATGGGGCGAGGCTCCGGTAAAGGACGTGGTAAGCAACAACGCCGACTTCTACGTGCGCGAGCTGATAGGAGACTGTGGGGAAACCACCACCCTGCTATTGATAGGGCTCTTCCTGGCCGTGGCCACTTTCCTGAAGACAGGGGCTTACTTCCTGTCTTCGGCCACCATCATCCCCATCCGCACCGGCGTGGTGAGAGACATACGCAACCAGATCTACCAGAAGATCAACAGCCTCTCGCTCGGATTCTTCAGCGAGGAACGCAAGGGAGACATCATTGCCCGCATGAGCGGTGACGTGCAGGAGATAGAGACCAGCATCATGTCTTCGCTGGACATGCTCTTCAAGAATCCCGTGCTCATCATCGCCTACTTCGGCACGCTGATATTCATCTCCTGGCAACTCACGCTGTTCACGCTTTTCTTCGTTCCCCTCTTCGGTTGGTTCATGGGCTATGTGGGCAGGAAGCTAAAAGCCAGGAGCATCGAGGCGCAACAGCTCTGGAGCGACACCATGAGCCAGGTGGAAGAAACGCTGGGAGGCCTGCGCATCATCAAGGCTTTCTGCGCGGAGGAGAAGATGAACAAGCGGTTTGCCCGCGTGAACGACGCTTACCGCACTTTGGTCATGAAGGTAAACATCCGCCAGCAGATGGCGCATCCCATGAGCGAGTTCCTGGGCACGGTGATGATCATCATCGTGTTGTGGTTTGGCGGCATCCTGGTGCTCAACTATGGTTCCATCTCCGGTCCCACGTTCATCTACTATCTCGTGATACTCTACAGCATCATCAATCCGCTGAAGGAATTCTCCAAGGCCAGCTACAACATTCCCAAGGGCTTGGCTTCCATGGAAAGGGTAGACAAGATACTGAAAGCGGAGGTGACCATCAAGGAACCTGAGCATCCCAAGCCCCTCATCGCCTTTGAGCACGAGATAGAGTTCCGCCACGTTTCTTTCAAATATGACCAGAGATGGGTGCTGAAAGACATCAACCTGGTGATACCAAAGGGCAAGACCATCGCCCTGGTGGGACAGAGCGGCAGTGGCAAGTCTACGTTGCTTGACTTGATTCCCCGCTATTATGACGTGCAGGAAGGCGAGGTGCTCATAGACGGTATCAACGTGAAAGACGTGGGCATCCATGACTTGCGACAGCTGATAGGCAACGTCAACCAGGAAGCCATCCTTTTCAATGACAGCTTCTACAACAACATCTCCTTCGGGGTAGACCACGCCACGCCTGCGCAAGTGGAGCAGGCCGCGAAGATAGCCAACGCCCACGACTTCATCACGCAAAGCGAAAAGGGATATGACACCAACATAGGTGACAGGGGAGGAAGGCTCTCCGGCGGGCAACGCCAAAGGGTGAGCATCGCCCGGGCCATCTTGAAGAACCCGCCCATACTGATATTGGACGAAGCCACCTCCGCCCTTGACACGGAAAGCGAGCGACTGGTGCAAGACGCGTTGGAAAGACTGATGAAGACGCGCACCACCATCGCCGTCGCCCACAGGTTGTCTACCATCAAGAACGCTGACGAGATATGCGTGTTGCACGAAGGGCGCATCGTGGAGCGAGGCACTCATGAGGAACTGATGCAAGAGGATGGCTACTACAAGAAGTTGCACGACATGCAAGAGATATAAGCCATGAGAAAAGCCCTTCACTATACAGCCTACATATTGGCTTACGGCTTTTGGTACGCGGCCTCGCTGTTACCACTGTGGGCGCACTATCTCATCTCCGATTTCCTGGCCTTTCTCCTTATATATATAATAAGGTATAGGCACCGGGTGATATGGAACAACCTGAAGACCTCTTTCCCCGAGAAGTCGGACAAGGAGCTGCGGGCGCTGAGGAACGGCTTCTACCGCTACTTCTGCGACTACCTGGTGGAGACCATCAAGCTGATGACCATGAGCCACGGGCAACTCCGGAAGCGCATGACCTTCACGGGACTGGAGGAAATAAAAAAGGTAGTCGACGAGGGGCAGTCGGTAGCGCTCCTCCTGGGGCACTATGGCAACTGGGAATGGATTACCTCCTTGCCCAACTGGCTGCAAGAGGACGTGACCTGCTGCCAACTCTATCACCCCTTGGCCAATGAATACTTCGACAAGCTGTTCAAGTTCGTGCGCGAACGGCAAGGCTCCCACTGCGTGCCCAAGAAAGACGCCTTGCGCTGGATGGTGAGATGCCAGCAAGAAGGCAAGATAGTGATATGCGGCTACATAGCCGACCAGTCGCCCAAATGGAACAGCATCCACCACTGGGTAGACTTCCTGCGCCATGACACCCCCGTGTTCACCGGCTCCGAGAAGTTGGCCTGCCACTTCAACCAAGCCGTGTTCTATGGTGACATGACCCGCGTAAGTCGTGGCCACTACAATTGTGAGTTCCGTCTCTTGACACGCAAGCCCAAGGAACAACCAGAGTTCCATATCACCGACATATATTTCCAGAAGCTGGAGAAGAGCATCCGCCAGGCTCCCGCCTATTACCTATGGAGCCACAATCGCTGGAAGCGCACCCACGAGGAGTTCAACGCACACTTCAAGTACGTAAACGGCAGAGTGGTGCACAAGTGAAACCTAAGCCTCTCCACCCCGGTTTACCTGTCATGACCCTGTAAACATCCCCGTATACCAGGCTTACGCTGATTAGTGTTTTTTAACTCGGCAGCGTCTTTATTAATATATATTTTTTGTTAGTTTTGCATTATTAGAAGTTAATGGCAAATAAATCTGTCTTTTAAGCTATGATACCTAAAGTTGTACATTTTTGCTGGTTTAGCAACGATCCCTTTCCCGTGGAGATAAAGATATGTCTTGACAGCTGGAAACGCATAATACCAGATTTCGAGATACGGCGATGGACCTACGAAGACGCAAGGGCTATCGGATGTCAATATATAAACGAGGCTTTGGATAAACGCAAATGGGCCTTTGCCGCCGACGTGGTACGTTTCTACGCCCTTTGGAAAGAAGGAGGCGTATATATGGATAGCGACATATTACTGCGAAAACGCTTTGACAAATTCATCCCCGAAAAGGGTTTCGCTACCTTCATTGAGGGAATTGTCGGACAAAACGTTTATAAATTGCAGGCAGCTTTTCTTATAGGCGAAAAAGGAAACGTTTTCTGCAAAGACATGTATGATTTGTACAACAGCCGGCATTTCATACTGCCTGACGGCACTCTCGACATGACGATTTCACCCATATTGATGCTCGATGTGGCCGTGCGCTATGGTTTCAAGAATGAAGACCGCGACCAGCACTTGGCACCGGATATCACCGTGTATCGCGGACATTACGTAATCCCCTCGAAAAAGAGCGACAAAACATTAAGAACGCCTGAATCATTTGCCTTGCACACGTTATATGGCAACTGGCGTCACCGCAAATTAAGTCGGAGATTAGAGTTATTGGCGAAACATATCATAACATGGTTACGCTATTACGCGAGGTTTAGGAGGTGACAGCCCTAAAACAAGATGGGATTTGGCTCGCCGGAAATAGTTCCGTCTTTTGTAAGATTAATAATCTTCACGCTGTAAGATTATTAATCTTCAGGCCGCAAGATTATTAATCTTACAAAACGCGCACCTATATGCGTCAGCCGTCTCATCTATATCCATACGCCCCAATAGCTTGCTCTTTGCGCGTGACCGACGTGCTACAGCGCATCGCTACACCGGCCATTTGAAGGCATTTCACACGCTTGCCATTTCCATTTACATTGCCCGTCAAATCCGCGATTTATTTCCCGGTTTTCAAAACAATTTGTTTCGCGTCGCGAAATAACTTGTTTTGCTTGGGAAAATAACTTGTTCTGAAAAGGAAAATAACTTGTTTTGCTGGGGAAAATAACTTGTTTTCCCGGGCAAAACAACTTGATTTGGAAACCACCCCAAAAAGCCCGGCAAAAGAACAACAGCCATACCACTATCATCCTAACGCAGAAACGTGCTGTTGAAACCCTTGCATGCTATCCCGAAGAATGCATCACGGGATACCCGAGAAAGCATGCAAGGACACTTGATTAAGCCACCTAAGGTGACTTCCGCAGTCCAACGCAATTAAATCTACAAGGGTTGTACCCTTATATGTACAGCCCTTGTGAGAAACATTGAATAGCTTATATTTTCTTAAACTTGACAGTATACGGCCCACTTTCCTCTTCAAGGACTTGATGGGTATTGTCTATGCATCTCCAGTTTTGATACATGTAAGTGAAGGTCATGATATTACCCTCTATAGAAATCGTCCCCAAGTAACAGTCATAGTCACATTCGAAGATTGACAGTTTATTACCACTAAGGGTATATAATTCATCGAACGAGTAATTACCGTCGCCAAATGGATCAACTATGCCGTCATCCCAGTCAGACTCTGTAGGGTTAGGATCCGTACCATAATTTCCGTGATAGGAATTATGTTCATAAGACATATGAATACACTTTTTCCCTTTAAGGGTTCCACCTTTATTCCATTGAGCTTCGTCAAATTCCCCGCTAAAGAACTTGACACGATCTTTCAAGTCCATTCTGTAGCCGCCCTCAATACATTCCCACATTCCCAGTATTTCGGTAGCGTATGGAGAGGACGCATTGCTTCCATCTTCATCGTCAGAACAAGCCGTAAAACTTAAACATGAGATAACGGCTAACATCATCATTCCCGCGATTCTAAATGCTTTCATTGTCTTTTCTTTTGATAATTGCTGTTTAAAACTACTGTTGAGAAAATAGTCCATGAAGTTGAGAAGAGACAATAAAAAAGCGTGGACTTAAAACTTCGTCTACGCTTATCGAGGTATCGCCAAACACCATTGCCACATATACGAGTCAAAGTCCACGCCATAGGGCGTGAACATTAACTTTTATCCTTGTGGCTTACTTTAATTTGGCGAATTTCGATAAGCAAGAATAAAGCTAACGCTTTTTTATCTTAATGTCTATTGTCCGTAATGTTACATAGGCGATATTTTTGATTAACACGGCAAATATACAAATTTATTTCATAAATATGGCTGATTTGACGGGAAATATGAGAATTCGCGGAAATTCCTGTCCACAAGAGTTCGACCAATCTTAAACTCAAATCAGTCATTAAACCGCCCCAGGTTCTTTTGGGTCAGTAGAAAAATGATGGGAAATATATCCCGGATACGTACCGAAAGATGAAAGATTGTAGAGACGCATATTTGCGTCTCAGCCGGCAAGATGGTTCCGGTAAGCATGGCAATCATGGCGTGCTTGCCTGCTTTACTTGTCTACCCTGCTTGCCGAGACGCAAATATGCGTCTCTACACTGCGTCGCCACAGAATTGGGACGGGAATTACTTGCGGGAATGTTTACTATCAATCGACATAACAAATGATTGTACCCCACCTCCAACATACCACACACGCAAAAAATGTAGCGACGAGCTGTAGCACGTCGGACACAAGCAAGGAGCAAACAACGAGAGTGCTAGCAGGGGCTTGCCTCACGGGATGGAAATCGACGTGCTACAGCGCGCCGCTACAAAATTGGAGGTTCTTTTTCCTTTCCTGCGCGCAGCTCTTTAGGCATCTTGTCCACTTCTACCCCCCAAGTCTAATGACAGATTTGGGTTAAATTCCCCTTATCGTCCGATAAAACTTGAAGACAACGAAAACGTATTAGCTTGACCGCGGAAACAACCTGAATCAATAATGAAAACAACTTGTTTTGATAATTCATCCAATTATCTTGAGAACGAAAACAAGTTACTTTCCATCCGATAAGATTTTTCATATCTCGCAAGAACTCAATAATGGCTTTCACGCGTTGGCTCGACCCCTCCATACATCAATTACGCGGAAGAAGCCCACCCTCACGAAGAGCCTACTTATGCGTGTTTTCCTTCTCGTGCAAGTTCAGGCCATGGGGAGTCTGTATGAGCTTGTCCCGCTTAGAGGCCATCATGATGGCGCGGTTTTTCCTCATTTCCTCCTCGTGCTTATAGGGGCGTTTGTGGTCTAGATGAAGGACGATGGCGGAATAGCGTACCTGACAGGGGCGGATGCCCAAGTTGTTGAGACGGACACCCAACTCACGGTCTTCTGCGCCATAGCGCATCTCCTCGTTGAAGCCATTCACGGCCAGCAAGTCGTCGCGCCAACCGGAGGCATTACACCCATTCCATGTGGCCCGGGCAGGAGTCACGTGGTTCATGAGGCGGGTGAAAGCCTGGCTCTTGGCCAACTTCAACCACTTCTCGCTCCACTTCATGCCCATCTCCTTGAGCCATCGGGTTGAGAAAGCCCTGCCGGCCTGTATGTCCGCTTGGGTGATAGCCTGGCTAATGTCCATCGGCAAGCGGAAATATCCACCCGAGAGGAAACGCCCGCAACGTGCGTAACGCTCGTGCGTGGCGATGAAGTCTTGGCGGGGCACGCAGTCTTGGTCGGTGAAGATGAGGTAATCGGCCTTGGACCGCAGCAAGGCGGTATTCAGGATACGGGTCTTCCGGAATCCCTTGTCCTCATGCCACACGTGAGAGATGGGCAACTTACCCATGTAAGCCTCTATTAAGGCCTTGGTCTCCGGCCCCGAACCGTCATCGGCGACGATAATCTCGTCTGCCGGCCTAGACTGGCACATATATCCCCAAAGGGTCTTCTCCAACCACTTGGGGTTATTGTAAGTGGATATGATAACGCCTATCGTGAATCGTTCCATCTTGGTATTTGACTCTATATTACAGGAATTGAGGCCAGCGTTTCCACATAAAGCGGCGCGCGTCGATTGAACCTCATCATGTCATTATATGGATGAGTGCAAAGATAGGCATATTTCGCCAATCCGCCAAAAACGGGGAGGATTATTTCCCAGCCCCTGTTCCTGGGTAGCGGGCAGATTACCCAGTATTATGCGTCTCTACAACTTTTCGTCGAATTCACGTTTGTTAAGTACCGCGAATGGTTTTCCGCGCCAAACGGACGGCGCGATATACCGACATAAAGCGACTGCGGGAAAAGCGGTGGCCGCGGCACGATGTTTCACGCCCCGGGCGACGATACTAGTTTCAAAGGGGCATGAAACTAGTTTCAAAGGCCAACGCAACTAGTTGCATGGCTCCTCGCAACTAGTTGCGTTGTTTCACGGTATTTCATGATCTCTTCCCGCATGGCTAATGCCACCGACCCGTGACTGATAAAAAACACGAGGGGCTTGCACTTTTCCGCGCAAGCCCCTTGGTTGTCTAACGCCTGGGCATCCTGTTCTTGAATCGCTCAGCCATTTCCTTTTGCATCTCGTCATACTGCTTCTGCTGGTCGGGGGTCAACACGGCCTTGATGTCCGTCCTCAGCTTTTCCATGGACTCCCTGAACTGCTCCCGGGCAGGTCTCTGCTTGTTGAACTCCGTGTAGATGTCGCGTATCTTCGTCTTCTGCTCATCCGTCAACGACAGTTTCTTGTCCAGTCGCTGGATGTTCCACTCCGTGCGCTGTTCCGGAGTCATACGTTGCCTTCTGGGGCCTTGTGCCGACATGGTCTGTACGGCGAAAGTGGCTATCAGCATAGCCATGATCAACTTTTTCATGTGATTCGTTTTTTAAGTTATGGAACAAAATATACTTATCGGGAGAGTCTCGCGTGGTGCCCATGATTCATGCCATGGCGCATGCCGTGATGATTTGACCAACGGCCTGCCGGTTGCTTTTCCAGCTCATAGACACGCTTGATTTGCTTCTGCGTCAGGAACTTGCTGTAGATGCCGTAATACTTTTGCCGCAAGTCCAACAACTTCTGGCTATGGGCGAAACGCGCTTTCAATAATCTTTCAGTTTCCTCGTCGCTCGTTTGCCCACTCCGCAAACGGGGGCGTTTGCCCAGGGCTTTCAAGTCCTGGCGGTACTGGCAGTAAGCCTTCGTGAATTGCTCCGTGGTCTTGTCATCCAGGGCTATTTGTCCGGCAATGCGCCTGGCTCGCGCTTCCGTCAACTGTTCTTGGGTGGGACGTTGCTTGCCACTCTGCGCGGCAACCGGGCCACTAAAGGCTGTCAAGGTAACAGCCAGAAAAAATAACTTGATAATACTTTTCATTGTCTTTACGTTTTTGTTTTCATTTACTTACCATTCAGCCGCGAACATCACGCGGCCTGTTCTATATGGCGCAAGCCCTTGGGCAAACGCTTTACATAAAAGACTCCGCGGGGAAGCGAAAGTAAAGCCAGGGTAGCGTTTTTTGGGATTTATTAATTCTAGACAACGGGATTAAACAGTCACCCACCATGAGGATTGCCCTGTTCCCCCGATGTCCATTGCGCATTTCCTCATATTTTCGGTGGTTATTCCACGGAATATTAGTAACTTCGCGTGCGGAACATAAATAATGGTAATGAGAAGAAAGCAAACATTTGCCCTCATGGCAGGAGTCATAGCCCTGGCAATGACAAGTTGCGGTGGTGGCACGACCCAAGTAATCGTGCAGCAAAGCCAAGTGGTTCAAGAGCCCAAAGTGGACGTGGACACGGTGGAAGCCGTAGAACCCATCAAGGACGTGCTCAGCATAGAAGAGGCCGTCAGGCTGTTGCAAGCGAGCGAGGACAGGGCCGCCGTGATGCGCAAGCTGGGCTACAAGCAAAAGGAAGGCTACGAGGTGAGCCGCATGGACAAATATGACGTGATGTACTACAAGAACTGCAAACTGCCCCGCATGTTGCGCGAGGGTGTCTACCAGAACTATCCCCAGCCCCTGGTGAAAGGCATCTCCAGCTATGTGGCCTTCACCGATAGGATAGAGATAGGGGTGTTCAACATCAAGGCCTACAACAACCTGGTGGCGCAAGTGAAAGCCTGCGGGTTCAAGTTGGTGGCGGATGGCTACGAGGCCGAGTACAGCAACGGAGCCTATGACATCTTCTGCTACGAGGGAGGCAAACGGGTGAGAATACAGAAGTCGGCCACCCCCTCTGCTCCACAAGAATAAAAGAAAAGACACGACAATATGGAAAACAAGAAATTCAAGCGCACGCTGGTGACCACCGCCCTGCCCTACGCCAACGGCGGCGTGCACATAGGCCACCTGGCCGGCGTGTATGTGCCCGGAGACATCTACGTGAGATATCTCAGGCTGAAGAAAGAGGAAGTGGTATTCATTGGCGGCAGCGACGAGCACGGCGTGCCCATCACCATCAGGGCCAAGAAAGAGGGCATCACGCCCCAAGACGTGGTGGACAGATACCACGAGATGATAAAGAAGAGCTTCGAGGAGTTTGGCATCTCTTTCGACATCTATAGCCGCACCACCAGCGACATCCACAGCCAGGTGGCCAGCGACTTCTTCAAGAAACTCTACGAGGAAGGCAAGCTGGTGGAGAAAGAGTCGGAACAATACTACGACGAGGAAGCTCACCAGTTCCTGGCAGACCGCTACATCGTGGGCGAGTGTCCCCACTGCCATGCCCAGGGAGCTTATGGCGACCAGTGCGAGAAATGCGGCAGCGACCTCTCTCCCATGGAGCTGATCAACCCCCACTCTACCATCAGCGGTTCCAAGCCCGTGGTGAAAAAGACCAAGAACTGGTACCTGCCCCTCAACGAATACCAAGCATGGCTGAAGGAATGGATACTGCAAGGGCACAAGGAGTGGCGCGGCAATGTCTACGGGCAATGCAAGAGCTGGCTGGACATGGATCTGCAGCCCCGCGCCATGACAAGAGACCTGGACTGGGGCATACCCGTTCCCGTGGAGGGAGCGGAAGGCAAGGTGCTCTACGTGTGGTTTGACGCACCCATCGGTTATATCTCCAACACCAAGGAATTGTGTGACCGGGAACCCGAGAAGTGGGGCTCCTGGAAGAAATGGTGGCAAGACCCGGAGACCAGGCTCGTGCACTTTATCGGCAAGGACAACATTGTCTTCCATTGCATCATATTCCCCACGATGCTCAAGGCCCACGGTGACTATATATTGCCCGACAACGTGCCCGCCAATGAGTTCCTGAACCTGGAGGACGACAAGATATCCACCTCCCACAACTGGGCCGTATGGCTGCACGAATACCTGGTGGACTTTCCCGGCAAGCAAGACGTGTTGCGCTACGTGCTCACCGCCAACGCCCCCGAGACCAAGGACAACAACTTTACATGGAAAGACTTCCAGGAACGCAACAACTCAGAGCTGGTGGCCATCTATGGCAACTTCGTCAACCGAGCCTTGCAGCTGACCAAGAAGTACTGGAATGGAGTGGTGCCCGAGTGTGGCGAACTGACCGAGGTGGACAAGGCTGCCATAGATGAGTTCAAGGACGTCAAGGCGAAGGTGGAAAATTACCTGGATGCCTTCAAGTTCCGCGAGGCGCAGAAAGAAGCCATGAACCTGGCACGCGTCGGCAACAAGTATATCACCGAATGTGAGCCTTGGAAGGTATGGAAGACAGACCCCAAGCGCGTGGAGACCATCTTGTATGTATCCCTGCAACTGGTGGCCAACCTCGCCATCGCCTTTGAGCCGTTCCTGCCTTTCTCATCGGCCAAGTTGCGCAAGCTCATCAACATGCCCGCCTTTGAGTGGGAGCAGCTGGGCAGCACAGACTTGCTTAAGCCTGGGCACCAGTTGGCCGAACCGGAATTGCTGTTCGAGAAGATAGAGGACGAGGCCATAGAGCGACAGCTGCAAAAGCTGGCCGAGGCCAAACGGCAAAACGAGGAACAGGCCTACAAAGCCCAACCCGTCAAGGAGAACATTCCCTTTGAGGATTTCGAGAAACTGGATATCCGCGTGGGCCACATCCTGAACTGCGAGAAAGTGAAAAAAGCCAACAAGCTGCTCAAGTTCACCATCGATGACGGCAGCGGACAGGAGCGCACTATCGTGAGCGGCATCGCCAAACACTATGAACCCGGGCAGCTCATCGGCAAGGACGTGCTCTTCATCGCCAACCTGGCTCCCCGCAAGCTCATGGGCATTGAAAGCCAAGGCATGATACTTTCCGCGGAGAACTTCGACGGCAGCCTGAGCGTAACCACCACCCTGGGACAAGTGAAGCCCGGCAGCAAGGTGTGCTGATGCTGACGCTGCTGCTTTCCGCCCTGCTCACCTTCGTGGAGCTGAACTGCGAAAACCTGTTCGACACCAGGCACGACTCCCTGAAGCAAGACCTGGAGTACACTCCCGAGAGCGACCACCACTGGACCCGCACCCGTTACTGGCGCAAGCTGAACCACATCTCGAAAGAGATTATCGCCATGGGAGAAGATTCCGTCAACGGATGGCAACTGCCTGACCTGGTGGCGCTATGCGAAGTGGAAAACGACAGCGTAATGCATGACTTAACCCGCCGTTCGCTATTGCGAGGGGCGGGTTATCAATATGTGATGACCAACTCTCCCGACGTAAGAGGACTGGACGTGGCCTTGCTCTACAATCCATTCACCTTCCGTTTGCTGCGCCACTATGGGTTACGGATAAGTCCCGTCAAAGGCATGCGCCCCACGAGGGACATTCTCTATGCCTGTGGCATGACCCTCAATGGCGACACCCTCCACATATTCGCGCTGCACGCTCCTAGCCGACTGGGCGGAGAAAGGCCTACCCGTCCCCACAGAATGGCGGTGGCCAAGCGGCTGGTCATGGCCATAGACTCCATCAAGGCACTGCACGCGGAGCCATGCGTCATCCTGGCGGGCGACTTCAACGACTACGATGACGGCCCCACGCTGGAGTACCTGTGCGCCAATGGCTTGGTAAACATATCGGCCAAGGCGAGGGGGAGCAACGGGGCGAAAGGCACTTACCGCTACCGGGGTGAATGGCGCAGCCTGGACCACATACTATGCTCTCCCGCCCTGGCCCGCAGGGTGAGAGAATGCTTCATTGGCGACCGGCCTTTCTTGCTGGAAGAAGAGCCGAAATACGGAGGCTATCGTCCGCGGCGCACCTATCAAGGCCCCAAATACCAACCAGGCTACAGTGACCACCTGCCACTGGTAGCGAGGTTTGAATGATGGGATAAGAGCGCCGCGGCATTGACTTCCTTGCCAATCCCTGCCGTTAGCGGCTTTGAAACTCCAGTTCCATCAAGTCGCACAACGAGCGGTTTTCCGTTGGCGAGGAGAAGACCAAGTAAATGGCATGCTTATCGCCATAGCCGCAGAGAGCCGATACGTCCGTGCGCACGTCGGTGGCAACCTGCGGAGCATTGGCTTTCAACTGGAAGGTGCCCAGCTTCACGCCGCCATTCACCTCCCAGGGGCTGTCCATCATCACCGTCACGGTGCCTTCCACGCCCAGCGGCTTCAGTCGCAACACCAGGTCAAGCTTGCGGGAATGGTCAAGGCTGTCGAGGTTAAAGTACTTGTAACCCACGATGGAGCCCGCCGTGTTGTTCTCCACCACGCTTTGGTTCACGCTCAAGTCATAAGGGCGCTCCCGGTTTATCTCCTCGCTATAGGATGGCTTCACGTAGGAACCATAGAACGTGAAGTTGGGGAAATGACTGGTCGCTGGCTTAGGTCCCGTATAATAACAGGCGATGCCCGCGGGATAACGGCGACAGGGATTCAGGCCGTTGATCTCAAATCCCTCGGAGGTATATTCCGCTTCCGATATCTCCACCCTTCCGCCGGGGCCTTCGTTGACCTTCACCGTAATGGGAGCCGCCATGGCCTGGCGGGAGAACTCGTTCAGTCCTGTCTGTCGATGATATACCACATACCATTGCCCGTTCACCTCCACGATGCTTCCATGCGTGTTGCCCGTCGGCGTGGCCGTGGCGACAGGTCGTCCGTTGACATCCGATCCCCGGCCGCGCCCGTCGATGATAGTTCCTCCATAAGTGAACGGGCCTAGGGGATGGTCACTGTAGGCATAGGCCAAGGTATAGTTGCTGACGGGCAGGCCGAACTCATTGTCAGCCGTCTTCCTGCTATAAATGAATACGTACTTATCCTTTATCTTGCGGATAGACGATGCCTCGAAGAAGCGGAACACGCCCTCTTGGCGGGCACTGGGCACCATATCGCTCACCACCTGCGTGCCGGGCTTCACCGTGGCCATGGTCTGGGGGTCAAGCTCCGCGGCGTAAGACCCCATAATTCCCCAATAAGCGTATACCCGTCCATCGTCGTCCACCAACACGGCGGGGTCAAAGTTCAACACGCCCTCTGTCTGCTTTGGGTTGTCTTTGCTCCAGTTACAGGCCACGAAAGGCCCGTCGGGGCGGTTTGCTTTGGCCACCATGTTCTTCCGTCCCTCGCTTTGGTTGTTGGGAAAAAGGTAGTAAGTCTTTTTCCCGTCCTCGCCTTTCACCTCCACGATGTCCGGGGCATAGAGTATATCTCCCACTCCTCCCTCATTGAGCGGCTTCCCGTCCGCCCCGGTCTTCGACTCAAAGATAATCCCCTCGTAACGCCAGTCATTGAGGTTTTCCACGGGAGCCGACCACAACACTTGCTCCCGCCCGCAATACTCGGTCTTCATCGTGTCATGCGAGCCGTATACATACAAGCGGTAGTGTCCCGGGCGATCCGGGTCTTCAAACACGTAAGGTTCCCCGTCCGGGATGTACTCCCATAAAGGAAGGAAAGGATTCGCGGCCTTCAACGTGCCCCATGAGAGAAAGGCGACGAAGGCAAGCAACGTAAGTCGTAAGTTTCTCATAAGCGTTTTTCAGTTGATATCAGTGGCAAATATACGGATTTTTTATGTATCCCAAATGTTCGCGGGCATATTTTTACGCGAGGAAGCTTGGACGGTTTCCAAATCAAGTTGTTTTGATGGGAAAAACAACTTGATTTCCCCTTCAAAACAAGTTATTTTCCCAAGCAAAACAACTTGATTCGCGACGCAAAACAACTTGTTTTGGAAAACCGGGAAATAATCCCGGGTCTTTGGCAGGCAACTTGGGTGAAAATGACATAATGAACAATCTCTAGCAACTTGCATATCGCCGCACCGTGGCACGTCGATTTCCTTTGATATCGCTATTTTTTGCGTATTTTACTTGCAGGTAATGAAATAATTACCTATGTTTGCGACATCAAATAAGAAACATTATGCCTACGATATTCATATTATTTGGTTTTCGGTTCATGTTTTACGCAAACACCACGAGCCTATCCATGTCCATGTCATAAAAGGAGATGTAAGTGCCAAGTTTACGTTATTCCCTGTCACCTTGGTAAAGAATAACGGCTTGAAACCATCAGAAATAAAACCTGCGGAATCGGTGATAGAAGAGAATCAGGAAATCATAGCAGAGCATTGGAATAAGTTTTTTAACAAGACAAAATGACAAAGTCATGGGAAATATTGTAGTGGAAAAAGTATGGCTGACCGATACGGCAGTATGGATACGCACAGCTGACGGCAAGGAAGCATGCGAGAAATTCGTCGATTACCCGAGATTGCGTTTCGCCACGCCGGAGCAACGTGCGAACTTCACGCTAAGCGGTGACGGCATCCATTGGGAAGAAATAGAAGAGGACTTAGGTTTTGACGGCTTCTTCATGGAAAAGCCTTCCAATCCCCTGTATGAGGTGTTTATCTCCCACCCGGAGCTTAACGCCTCTGCCATAGCCCGCAGGTTGGGAATATCGCAAAGCCTGTTCGCGCAGTACGTGAGTGGCACCAAGAAGCCTTCCGCGGAACGACTGGCAGCGATATTCGAGACAATACGTTCTGTCGGCAGGGAACTATGTTCTGTTTCCTGCTGACCCCAATTCTGTGGCGACGCAGTGTAGAGACGCATATTTGCGTCTCTGCAAGCAAGGTGAGCAAAGTGGAGGGGGGCAAGCCATCGGGGCACACGAATATGATATGGATATAAAAAAATCCGCAACCTGATGATTGCGGATTTTTTTTTGTGGGCGCTGAGGGATTCGAACCCCCGACCCTCTGCTTGTAAGGCAGACGCTCTAAACCAACTGAGCTAAGCGCCCTTACCTCTGTAAGACGGGTGCAAAGATACGGCGTTTTTTCCATACCACCAAATTTTTTCCCGATTTTTTTCGAGAAAACTTCATTTTTCCTTTATTTACCCTCTTTTCAGACCCAATAGAAGCGAAAAAAGCTGCCCAGCCTGGCGATGCCTTTCTTTCCATGTCGCCTTATCACACGATTTCAAACGAAAAAGATTGGCGATGTCAAAGATAATCCCTACCTTCGCGAAAGGAAAAACCTTCAACGCCTATGAAAACCATCACATTGAACAACGGAATCGAGATGCCGCTATTGGGCTATGGTGTCTACCTGGTAGACCCAAAGGAGTGCGAACACCACGTGCTGGAGGCCATCGGCATGGGCTATCGGCTGATAGACACCGCGCAGGTCTACCACAACGAGGAAGGCGTGGGCAACGCCATGCTGAAGTGTGGCGTGCCGCACGAGGAGCTATTCATCACTACCAAGATATGGGTTTCCAACGCCGGGGAGAAGAAAGCCGCGGACAGCATAGAGGAATCCCTGCGCAAGCTGCGGACAGACTACGTCGACCTGTTGCTCATACACCAGCCCTTCGGTGACTACCCTGGCACGTGGCGAGCCATGGAACGAACCGTGAAGGAAGGAAAGGCGAGAGCCATCGGCCTTTCCAATTTCTACGCTGACCGCTTTGTGGACTTGGCTCTCTATGCCAATATCAAGCCCGCCATCAATCAGCTGATGACCAACGTGTTCACGCAGCGATGGGAAGATGAGCGGGAAATGAAGCCCTACGGCACACGGCTCATGGCCTGGGGACCCTTGGCGCAAGGCAAGGAGAACCTGGCGGCCTGCCCCCAGTTAGCCAGCCTGGCGGAGAAATATGGCAAGACCCCGCAACAAGTGGCCTTGCGCTACCTGCTGGAGCGGGACATCATCGCCATCCCCAAGAGCACGCACGCTGACCGCATGCGGCAAAACCTGGACGTGTTCGACTTCTCGCTCACCAGGGAGGAGGTGGAAAGCCTGCGCCCGCTGGACAAGCCCGTACCCTTCAGCCGTTCCCACCGCAACCCCGAGAAGGTAAGACAATACTGGGCGACAAAAGCATAGGGTTGCCAGGGCATACATAGTGCCTGTCGCGGGAAGTATAGTATCCTTTCTGGTACCAGCTAAGTGGTACTGGAGTTTCAGCTAGTTGGTACTGGAGTTTCAGTAAGCTGGTACTGCAGTTTCAGTTAACTGGTACTGAAAAGGATACTACGCTTCCGGCAGCATGAAGTAATATTGACTTTCAAGAGGAGCAATATTGGATGCCGCCTAGAATAACGCGCATTCGGCGGGCTCACGTTAACAAAGCAAAGAACGGGGCGTACCCGCTCGGTACGCCCCGTCTACAATATTCCGAATCTAACAAATCTCTTCCCAGTCCGCTTACTGGAAACGGTACACAACAAAAGCCTTGGCGGGCACGCTTACCGTGACGGCCTTGCCCGTGGCCTGGATAGTTGATGTCTTAGGAGTAATAGCGTTTTTATTGTCGATAGTGTTTTCTGCGTCCATGCTGCTTGCCTGGAGCGTGATGGCCTCGCCGCTCTTCAAGCCCTTTATGCCTTTGAAGTTGAGCGTCACGTCTTGCGCACTCTCCCCGGCGTTGCCCACCTTCACGATATAAGTCTTGGTGGCGCTGTCGTAGGCGGCGGAAGCATAGAGACCATTATTGCCGGCTACTGCCTTTCCGTCCTCGGTGAGGCTCAACACGTTTGTTCCCTTGTTGACGCTATAGAGCATCTGTACGTACCAGTTGGCGGAACGCACGGTCTCCAGGTTGTCGAACCAAATGAGGTCAGGTCTCCACTGCCATCCTTCCACGTGAGAGAAGAGAGGAGCGTAGGTGCACTGCCATACCACGTCGGCATTGCGCTCCAGGCCAGTCATGAAGCAAGCCTCGGAGAGAGCGGCTTCCCAGTTGTTGTGCCTGCCCTCGCCATGAGCGGCGTACTCTCCGGCGAACACCTTCGGGCCTTTGCGGCTATACTTGTCATAGCGGGAAGCGTTGTCCAGGAACCATTTGGGCGCCATGTAGTAATGCTCGTCCACCAGGTCCAGCTTCAGCTTGCGCATCTGCTGCCATCCATAGTCGAAGTTCTCGCCATCGGCGCTGGGACCAGAGGAACCGCAGATCTTGATGTCAGGATACTTGGCCCTGATCTGCTCGATGAACTTGGCCAAACGCTCGGGATAGAGAGGCCCCCACTGCTCGTTGCCAATGCCTATCTGCTTGAGATGGAAAGGCTCGGGGTGACCCATCTCGGCACGCAACTTGCCCCATTTGGTATCGGTGGAGCCGTTGGCGAACTCTATCAAGTCGAGCGCGTCGTCGATATAAGGCTGCAGGTCGTCCAACGCCACGTGGGCATTGGGGTCCTTGTCATCGTTTTGGAACTGGCAGGCAATGCCCACGGAAAGCACGGGCAGAGGTTCTGCGCCGATCCTCTCTGACAGGAGGAAGAACTCATAGAATCCCAAGCCGTAAGACTGGTAATAGTTGGGGAAGATGCGGTCACCAATGGTATGCAACCAGCGGTTCTCGTTGAGCGGGCGGTTTTCCACCGCACCCACGGAGTTTTTCCATTGATAACGAGTCTCCAAGGTAGTGCCTTCCACGATGCAACCACCAGGGAAACGGAAGATGCCAGGCTTCAAGTCCTCGAGATCCTTCACCAAGTCGGCGCGCAAACCATGCCAGTTGTCAGCGGGCATCATGGAAATGTGATCCACGTCAATGGCATCCTTGCCTGACAAGAATATGCGGATGAAACCCTTTTGGGCGGTCTCCTTGGCGGTGATGGTGCAAGTGTACTTCGCCCACTGCTTTCCCTGGACGGAGATATTGCCTGATCCTATCACCTTGTCATTGCCCAATACATCTATATATAGACCCGTGCTGTCGCCCTGGCCATTGCTGAGGCGCGCCCACACGGACAGCTCATACTTCATGTCTTTCTTGAAACCCATGCCGAAGAAGCCGCGGTTTTCCAGTCCCGTATGCTTGTGGGGATGACCCGCGGCGCTCAAAGTGGCGTAATGGGGATTGCGCTCGAAGGCGGGCGAAGCGGTGTTGATGGCCACGTTGCCAAAGGTCTGCCAGCCCATCAGGCTTTGCGGGAACTCAAAGGAGCGGTTCTCTATCATCTCCGCGTAAAGGCCGCCATCGGCTCCGAAGTTGATGTCCTCAAAGAAGATGCCATACATGGTGGGCTGTATCTTGGCGCCCATCTTGTTGGCCTTGATGTCAAATTGGTGTTGCGCCTGCGCGCCAAGCGACACAAAAGCCGCCAGCAGAAGCGTAATGAGTAATTTTGGTTTTGCCATAACAGTTAAAAGGTTAAAGTTTCTAATCGCGAAAATACAAAAATCCACCTATTGGCTAGGTGGATTTAAGTAAGAAATTGGTGGAAAAACAGGTATTTTCCTTATTTTATGGGGCAAATCTTGAAGCTGAAAGATTTATCTCCATAGTGTACGCGGTAAGGCTCCATGGGCCATGCGCCCCAACTGTTGGTGCCGCTCACGCCAGCGTGCTCGCCATCGAGCATGAGATTGGTGTACTGCGACTTCCTCATCTCCGAGGAGTGACGTTGTCCCTTCGCGTCGCCCTCATCCAACTCATACTGGTCGTAGTGCAAGGCGGTGACGTAGGCGTTGCCCATGTCTTTCACGAGAATGCCGAAACCATTGCCGTCGGTCAATCTCCACCAGGTGACATCACTCTTCGTTCCCGTGGCCTGCGGACGGATATAGGGATAGAACTGCTCGTCCACGGTCTGCTTGTAGATGCCCTTGCGCATGCAATACTTGCGGTCGGGATAGTTCTCGATGGGGCCTCGGCCGTAGTATTCCACTTGGTCCATCTCGTAGGGAAGTTGCAGATTTACGCCATAGCGCAACATGTCACACACCTTGGCGGTGTCGTTGGCGTTCATTTGCATATCCACTTTCAGTTCGCCAGCCCTGTTCAGGGTATAAATGAGGCTTAGCGTGGCCTTCACTTCGGGCATGTCAAAGTCGGTGGTCACCTGCATCTCGCCAGCCTTTGTCTTTTGAGTGGTCACCTGCTTGATATTCATCACGGGATTGCGCCATGGGCGAAGCTTGAACTGGAAATTGTTGCCCATGTCATTATCAGTTACGGGGCGCCAGAAATTAGGCGAGAGCGTACCGTCATCTCCCAATATATTCTTTCCCTGGTAGATATAACGTTCCATCTTGCCCGTAACGCGGTTGATGGTGACAGAAGCCAGGTCGTTACTCATTGTGTAACGCTCATCGGTCTTTTTCAACTTCAGTTTCTTTCCTTGCTGTGCCACTGCGAAATTGGGGTCAACCTCCACCGTGCCCAAATCCAATTGCTGATAGGCCACGGTCTGGCCCTTCTCCATCAGCGGCTCGGCCTCTTTCAAGTTGAAATCCACGTTGAGCAGTCGCTCGCCAGGATATTTCGCGAGGTCATAAGGCAAGGTAAATTCCTTCGTCTGCTGCGGGGCGATGTCCAGGTTGGCTATCTCTCCCTGCTCCACGGGCTTGCCATCGGCCAGCAAAATCCAATGCATGGTGACGTAACCCAGGTCGCGGAAGAAGTTCTCGTTCTTTACCCTGATTTTGTTGTCGGCTACCTTCTCCACCCAGATATTCTGGTATTGGTAGCCCTGCTCATAGGCGTGGGGGTTCAACTGGCGATCTGGCCCGATGATGCCATTGCTGTTGAAATTCTTGTCCTGTACCTCGTAGGGAATGTAGTCACCCGCGTAAGTGTAATGTATCTTTGCCAGTTCCTCGTAGCTCATACCGCTTCCGTCGATGCTCATGGGCTTCACGGGATAGCGATGGAGTGCCTGGTCCACGAAGTCCCAGTTGAAACCTCCCTGGAACTTAGGATACTTCCTCACCAAATCCCAATACTCCTTCAGGTTGCCGCCAGAGTTTCCCATGGTGTGGTTGTACTCACACTGGATGAGCGGACGTGTGTTGTTGGGGTCCTTGGCGTATGCCTCGCAGGCTTCCACGGGGAAATACATGGGGCAGAAAATATCCGTGTTCTCTCCCTTGGCACCCGCCGGCTCATACTGCACGGGGCGGCTGGTGTCCTGGGACTTTATCCACTTGTAAGCGGCAGTGAAGTTGGGGCCGTCGGGAGTCTCATTGCCCAAACTCCAGAAGATGATGCTGGGATGGTTGAAATAAGTGCTCACGTTGTGCTGGTTGCGCTCCAATATCTGCTTGGCGAATGGCTCTCCCTTGGCTGGAGAGTCTCTCCAATAGAGGTAACCATGGCTTTCCACGTTGGCTTCGGCACATACATAGAGACCATACTGGTCGCAAAGCTCGTACCAACGGGGATCGTCGGGATAGTGGCAAGTACGCACGGCGTTGATGTTAAGTCGCTTCATGAGCTTGATGTCCTGTATCATGCGCTCTACGCTGACGTTGTAACCCTCGTCGGGATCCATCTCGTGGCGGTTGGTTCCCTTTATCAAAATGGGCTGCCCGTTGACCAACACCTGGCTATTCTTTATCTCCACCCTACGGAAGCCTACCTTCAAAGAGGTCATGGCCTTGGGGGCCTGCTGCTTGCCTGCGGAAAGGACTGTTGCTTTCAGCGTATAGAGATTGGGGGTCTCCGCCGTCCATTTCTTGACATTAGGCAAAGTGAGATGGGCCTTTACCACACCGTTCTCTCCACGTGGCCCGTCGATGGTGGCCACTTCCTTGCCCGCCGCGTCCAGCAACTGGAACTGGAGTTTTGCCTTGGAGGATGATACTTGCGCCAGGATATCAAGCACGCCGTCTTTCAAATCATCTGTCAAACCTTGGGTGACGCGGATGTCCTTCAGCTGGTAATCCTTGTCGAGAGCATAGAGATAGCACTCACGGGCCACGCCAGAAAGGCGCCAGAAGTCCTGGTCTTCAAAGTAAGAGCCATCGCTCCAACGGAAAACCTGGAAGGCTATCAAGTTGTCGCCCTTTTGCAAATAGGGAGTGATGTCAAACTCAGCCGCCACCTTGGCGTCCTCAGCATATCCCACGAACTTGCCGTTCACGTAAAGATAGATATTGGAAGTGACGCTGCCGAAATGGGCTATGACTTGCTTGCCCGTCCAATTCTCTGGAATGGTGATGACGCGACGATAGCTGCCCACATGGTTTTCGCTCATGGGGACGAACGGAGCTGCCACGGGGAAACGCTCACGCCAGCCGAAGCCCACATTCACGTACTTGGGATATCCATATCCGTGCATTTCCCAGATGCCAGGCACGGGCATGGTGCCCCACTTGCTGTCATCGAGGTCGGTCTTGTAGAAGTCATAGCAACGACGCTCGGCATTCTCCGCCCAGTGGAACTTCCAGTCGCCCTCCAGCGAGAGATAGTTGGCGGAGCGGGTCTTGTCGTTAGCCGCCATGGCCTCTGCCTCATTGGCGGCATAGGGGAAGAAACTGGTGTGGAGGGGGAATCGGTTGATGGCGTTCACCTGCATGTCGTGCCACTCGGTGCGCTCGGCATAGCTCTGGTAGCGGTAGTATTCACAGGCCGCCAACAGGAAAGCGCCAACGCCGAAGTTGGCCTCAGAGTTTTGGTCTACCACCTGTCCCTGTACGGCACGCTCGCCTATTGGCTGCACGTAGCCCACCTTTCCATCGGCCTGCAGAGCGGTATTGGCCAGGTAGTTCCAGGCCTTCTCCACCACAGGCTGATAGGTGGCGCGGTCCAGGTTACCGCTATTGATGCCCCAAAGGATGGCATACGTGATGAGGGCTGTGCCGCTGGTCTCCGGACCGGGAGCTTGCGCCGGGTCAAGGATGGAACGAGTCCAGTAGCCTTCAGGCTGCTGCGCCTTGGCCATGGTCGCGGCCATGCGCTGCAGCTTCCTCATCATGAACCCATGAGGGCGATTGTAAGTATTCATCTCCTGTAAGGTCTTGGCCAGCGAAGCCATCACCCATCCATTGCCCCTTGCCCAGAAGTCTTTCTGGCCGCTGGCGGTCTTGTGCTGAGGGTAGACATACTTCGCGTCGCGATAGTAGAGGCCTGTCTCCTTGTCCATCAAGAGGCTGTCGGTATAGCGCAAATAGTCGTTGGCCTTGTTGAGGAACTGCTCGTCGGTGGTCAGGTAGTAGAGTTTCCCCATCACGGGCATGGCCATGTAGAGCGCGTCCGCCCACCACCAATAGTCTTTGGCAGGCGTGGACATCTGGTAATACATCACGTCCTTGGCACGGGCAAGCATCTTGGCGCTAGGCTCCAGACCTATGGCCTTTCCCTCTTTCTTGGCCAGGTTGTAAAGGTCGATATAGGTTTGGAAGCAGGTCTGCCAGTCAGCAAAGAGCACGTGGTCGGCTCCCTCGCCATAATCTTTGTATTTCCATTTACTTTTATCCGCTTCCGTGGCTCCTTGCCACTGATTGTGTCGCGCCCAGCGGATGGAGTAGTCCAAGGCTTTGGGGTCACCCAACACCTTGTAGACCTCGATGTTCCCCGTGTGGTAAACAGCGTTGTCACAAAAGGCTCGCTCTTGTGGCGAGTGGTTTTCTTGCCAGTGGCTGTTCACCCGCTGGATGATGCCGGCCACTTCCTCTCTCGTTGTTTCCGCCGCCCACGCCAATACGGGAGCCAGCAGGAGAAGCAATGCTTGCAGTAGTCTTTTCATGTTTTTGTGTCTATTGTATTATAATGTATACGCTTACCATTTGTCGTGGGTCACGATGTCATCCGCCCACCTGTGATCCTTGGGGAAGTCTTCCCCTCCCCAGGCTTTCACTTGCGTCCACGGCTGCGGAACGTCTGTCCAAAAGGGAGCGTCCGCGGGCAAGCCCAAGGGCATGAAGGCGAGCGAAGCCATATACAAGGAACCATTGTTGGTATAAATGTCGGCCACGTTGGGTTGACTGCCGCAGAAGCCGATGGTGAGAAAGCCGGCCTCGTTGTAGTTGTCTTGGGTGTCAAGCATGCGGTGCATCACTTTTGTCAAGGCCGCTCTCACCTGTCCGTTGCTCAAGTCTTGTGGCAGTCGTTGATACCAAGCCAAGAGGGCGAGGGGCTGCATGGCGGCCAGGCAATAGGGCGTGCTGCGGCCAAAAACGGGAAACGTGCCTTCGGGGGAGATAAACCGCTCCAGTATCAAGGCGAACTTCTGCGCCCGTTTCAAGGCTCTGGCCCAATATTTCTGATAATCCAACCTGCTGTTGACCCTTGCGTCCACCATGGCATGCAGGGTTTCCAGGTACATGGGGTGGAAAACGTAGCTGCTGTAGTAGTCGAACGCGAATACGGGACCATCGGCATACCATCCGTCCCCCACATACCACTCCTCTACTTTTCGGCAGGCTGAGTTCACCCGGTATTCATCAAAAGGCATCCCGGCCTTGGCCATGAAGCTTTCTATGGTACTGGAGAAAAGCAGCCAGTTAGTATAAGGCGGGTCTATGCGCCTCATCTTGGTGAACTCCTTCCTGTAGCGATCTTTCGTCACGGAGTCCAGAGGCACCCAAAGCGCATCGTATGCCCTAAGGAAACTTTCCGCCACATAGGCGGCATCCACCAGGTTCTGCCCTGCAATACCCCAATGCAGGTAGTCGGGCGACCGTGGATCCACAGCGTTCCTGTAGCTGGCCAAAGCCCATTCCCTGAGTTGCTTGCGCTGCTTACCCTCCGCAGTGTCGTCATCGGGCAAGGCCAGCCAGGGAGCGATGCCTGCCATCAACCTGCCGAAGCATTCCATATAGGTCACCCGCTTGTCTCGTCCATCCCAACTGGGCGAGACTTCCACCAGCATTTCCCGCTGCAGCTTTCCCTGCGCCATACGCTCCAGCACAGGCCGCGCCATACGATAAGCCTGCTCGCACCAATAAGCCCGATCGTCCTTCGCCGCCTCTTTCTTCTTGGCGGCGTACGCTTGCGCAGGCAACAGCAAGGCCAACGCTAGCAGGGTCATGCCCATCCATCGTCTCATCATTGAACACTAGATTTAAAGGTTGATACTTAGGGTAGTAACTATGTGTCGCGAAGATAATCAATTTTATCGGAAAAGCCAGCGAGGTAATGAATAAATTGCCCAAAGAACACTTATTTTTGAAAACTTTTCGCCAGTGAGATGACAAGCGCGCCAAAGCCTTTCGTGGAACGGTAGAAAAAGTCTCCTCCTCCGCGTATTCCATAATTATTGCGTCAGGGAGAGGAGCGAACGGGAAAAATTCGTATATTCGCGCATAGAAACTAATTTACGAACCCTTATGATGAGAAAAATCTTATTCACCATGCTCGCGTTGGCGGCCGTCCTGCCAGCCCTGTCACAAGAACGCTTCGTGGGCGGCGACATCTCGCTGCTGCCCTCTTACGTGGAGAACGGAGCGGAGTATTATGACCACCAGGGCCAACCCATCGCCGATCCATTGGCTTTTTTCCAGCAACAAGGCATGAACGCCATGCGCGTGCGCCTCTTCGTAGACCCCTCCCAGGCTCCCGAGCAGGAGAAAGGAGAGGGCGTACGACAAGACCTGGAATACGTCAAGCGATTGGGGAAGCAAATCAAGGACGCGGGGATGAAACTCATGCTCGACTTCCATTACTCCGACTCCTGGGCAGACCCCGGCAAGCAATTCACCCCGCAAGACTGGGTAGCCCTCGATGATGGACAATTGGCGGAGCGCGTCCACGACTATACCCGAGACGTGCTCAGGGAAATGAAGGCCTACGGGGCAGAGCCGGACTTCATACAAACAGGCAACGAAATCAGCTACGGCATGATGTGGGGCGAGCGGGGAGCTGCCGAAGAAAACCTGCTCCACTGTTGGCCCTCCAGCCCCGAGGCCAACTGGGCTCGTTTCACCCGTCTGCTCGTCCAGGCCACGAAGGCTTGCCGCGAGGAGTGTCCACAGGCCAAGATCGTATTGCACGTGGAGCGTGTGTCCACTAGCCAGCAAAAAGACAACCAAGACTATGCCGCGCTGAAGAACTTCTACAGCCAAATGGCCGCCGCCCAGATAGACTACGACATCATCGGCCTGAGCTACTACCCCTACTTCCACGGCACCATGGAGGAACTGGAGGGTGCCATCCAGTACCTGGAACAAGCTTATCCCGAAAAAGACATCATGCTCGTGGAGGCGGGCTATTGCGCCCACGATGCCATCAGCGGCACTTTCGACTACACCTACAAGTATCCCATCTCTGACCAAGGCCAGGGCAACTTCACCCGCGACCTCATCACCATGCTAAAGCGACACGAACGAGTGACTGGCCTCTTCTGGTGGTTCATGGAAGCCAACGAGCATGGACTGGACTGGAACACGGAGCGAGTGACCGACGCTTGGTATAACGCCTCCCTCTTCGACAATCATACGGGGCGTGCCACCTCGGCTCTCTCGCTATTGAAAGACTTCCTGGAGAGGGGCAGCACCGATATAGCGCAAGTAGAGACCCCACAAAGCCAAAACAAGAATAACCACTGGTATACCCTTGACGGCAAGCGGCTCCCCTCCGCACCCACCGCCAAGGGCCTCTACATCCACAATGGAAACAAAGTAATGCGCTGAGAAAGCAGCTTTCAAAAAGGCAACAAACAGAAAACACATTGCCCATCGCACTTATGTTCAACAAAGTCGCGGCGAAAATAGCCAAATAATCAACCCGCACGGCCTGCTATTTGCCAATTTATTCGTATCTTCGCGACTGCGAAAAAACATATATACATATTTTATAATATAAGCACATGAACATCGAAAGCCAAATAACCCAGACTGCGATAGAGGCCGTCAAGCAGCTCTACGGGCAGGAAGTGAGCACCGATAGCTTGCAACCGCAGAAAACGAAAAGCAACTTCCAGGGCAACCTGACACTGGTGGTATTCCCCCTGCTCAAGATATCCAGGAAGAAACCCGAGGATACCGCTGAGGAAATAGGCGCTTACCTCAAGGAGCACTGCGAGGCCGTGGCCGACTACAACGTGGTGAAAGGCTTCCTCAACCTCACCATCTCCACCGAGGCATGGGTAGGCCTGCTCAACGACATCAACGCCCAGCCCCATTTCGGGGAGAAGCAACCCACGGAGGACAGTCCGCTGGTAATGGTGGAGTATTCATCGCCCAACACCAACAAGCCCTTGCACCTGGGTCACGTGCGCAACAACCTGTTGGGATGGAGCCTGGCCAAGATTATGGAGGCCAACGGCAACAAGGTCATCAAGACCAACATCGTGAACGACCGCGGCATACACATCTGCAAGTCCATGCTGGCCTGGTTGAAGTGGGGCAATGGCGAGACTCCAGAGAGCAGCGGCAAGAAAGGCGACCACCTGATAGGCGACTACTACGTGGCGTTCGATAAGCACTACCGCGAGGAGTGCGCCCAGCTGAAGGCGGAATACATCGCCCAGGGCATGGACGAGGAAAAGGCCGAGGAGAAAGCCAAGGCTGAGGCACCTCTCATCAAGGAAGCTCACGAGATGCTCGTCAAGTGGGAGCAGGGAGACCCGGAAGTGCGCGCCCTCTGGCAGCGCATGAACGAATGGGTATACGCTGGCTTCGACGAGACCTACAAGGCGCTGGGCGTGAGCTTCGACAAGATATACTATGAGTCTAACACCTACCTGGAGGGAAAGAAGAAGGTGGAAGAGGGGCTGGCCAAAGGCCTTTTCTTCCGCAAGGAGGACAACAGCGTGTGGGCGGATCTCACTGGCGAGGGACTTGACCAGAAATTGCTTTTGCGCAGTGATGGCACCAGCGTCTACATGACGCAAGACATCGGCACGGCCGACATGCGCTTCCGCGACTTCCCCATCGACAAGATGATTTACGTGGTGGGCAACGAGCAGAACTACCACTTCCAGGTGCTCTCCATCCTGCTCGACAGGCTGGGCTTCAAGTGGGGAAAGGACTTGGTGCACTTCTCCTACGGCATGGTGGAGCTGCCTAACGGCAAGATGAAGAGCCGCGAGGGAACCGTGGTGGACGCTGACGACCTGATAGCCGCCATGATAGCCGAGGCACGCCAGACCAGTGACGAATTGGGCAAGTTCAAGGACATGAGCGAGGAGGAAAAACAGGAGATAGCCCGCATAGTGGGCATGGGAGCCTTGAAATATTTCATTCTCAAGGTGGACGCACGCAAGAACATGCTCTTCAATCCCGAGGAAAGTATCGACTTCAACGGCAACACAGGGCCTTTCATTCAATATACCTACGCCCGCATACGCAGCGTGATGCGCAAGGCCGAAGCCGACGGACTGCAAATACCTGCCGCCTTGCCCGCCAACGCTCCGCTCAACGAGAAGGAAATCAACCTCATACAGAAGCTCAATGACTATGGCGCGGCCGTGGCGCAAGCTGGCCAGGATTATTCCCCCAGCGGCATCGCCAACTACTGCTATGAGCTGACCAAGGAGTTCAACCAGTTCTATCACGACTACTCCATCCTCAACGCCGAAAGCCAAGAGGAGAAAATCACCCGACTGGTATTGGCCAACAACGTGGGCAAGGTCATCAAGAACGGCATGGCCCTGCTGGGCATCGAGGTGCCTGAACGCATGTAGGCATGGCAAAAAAGAAACTGGAAAATCCGCCTGAGTGGCGAAACGATACCGTGTTGCCACTGCCGCTGGAGGTGAAAGCCAACGCCTGGGCTGTGGACGCGGGCTGCAGCGGAAACCCAGGCCCCATGGAATACCAGGCCGTAGACCTGGCCACGGGAGAGCAGGTGTTCCACTACGGGCCGCTGCATGGCACCAACAACATTGGCGAGTTCCTGGCCATCGTCCATGCCCTGGCACTCATGGAGCGGAAGGGCATCACCGACAAGGTCATCTACAGCGACAGCGCGAACGCTATGCTATGGGTGAGCAAGAAGCAATGCAAGACCAAGCTGGAGCGCACGCCACGCACCGCCGCCCTTTACGACATCATCGCCAGGGCGGAAGCTTGGTTGCGCGCCCACACCATCAAGACTCCCATCCTGAAGTGGGAGACGCAACGGTGGGGAGAGATACCCGCCGACTTCGGCAGGAAGTAAATCATCTATCAGAACATCTTCACTTATATGGACAACAAGCATATCATCAACCCCTGGAAAGGGGTGGAAGGCTACGACTGCTTCGGTTGCTCGCCCGATAATCCCATAGGGCTGCACATGGACTTCACGGAAGAAGGGGAAGACATCGTGTGCCACTGGCATCCGCAGGCCCACTTCCAGGGCTGGGTAAACACCATGCACGGAGGCATCCTCTCCACTCTCTGCGACGAGACAGCGGGCTGGGTGGTATTCCGCAAACTGCAAACCACGGGCGTGACCACTCGACTGGACGTGCGCTACAAGAAGCCCGTGATGACCACCGACGATACCATCACCATCCGCGGCCATATCATCGGGCAGAAGCGCAACCTCGTCACCATAGGGGTCACCATACAAGACCAACGGGGAGACACCTGCGTCACCTGCGAGGCCACCTACTACACCTTCCCGCCAGAGAAAGCCTGGGAGATGGGATTCACCCGCTGCCGCGTAGAGGGGGAATAAACACTGTCACTTTTCACTTTACTACACAATGAACATGAAACATGCTACCCTTCGCCCCTTGAGGCGATTTTTACCGGGACTGGCTCTCATGATGGGCACGCAAGTCTTCGCGAACCCCATCGAGACAAACACCGTCACGTATCAACTGGCTAACGACTACGCGGAGTGCGAAATCTTGGTGGACGCCCCCGTGGATACGGAAAGCGACATCGCCTGGAACCTCAACAACTTCATCCACGAGCATCTGCAAACCGTGAAATTAGGAGTCTCCGACAACGTGGCAAGCCCCATCACCCAAGCCATGGTGGATCAATGTGGCAAGAAACGCATGGCAGAGATGATGGCCAATATAAAGGAGATTTATGGAGGCGAGAAACCTAACGCCCCCCACATGTACAAGACAGAGATACGCAAGGAATTCGACAACAACAATCTTGTGACCTATACCGCCACGATATTCACGTATGACGGCGGAGCGCATGGCATGACGCAAAGCACAAGCGTAACCTACTCTAAAGATCTCGTGATGCGGCTAAGCTACGACAACGCCTTTTCTCCCGAGGGACTCAAGGCCTTGAAACAGGCGTTGAAGGAAGGATTGAAGAAATACTTCGAGGTGACCACTGACCAGGAACTCATCGGCATGCTCAACGGAGTAGACGACCCTTACGACCTCCCCTTGCCTGGCGGCGACCCGTTTATCACCCAGCAGGGACTTGTCTTGCGCTACGCTCCCTACGAGATAGCTCCTTACTCCGCGGGAATGCCCACCGTAACGATACCCTGGACGAAGATACGCTCCCTGTTGCGCCCCATCGTGGCCGATGATTTCGTGCCAGCGAAGTGATTATCGCGTCTCGGCAAACAAGAATGCGGGATAAAAAGCGGCTCATGTTAGCCTTGCGGATGGAAGCGACCGGTAAGAGAGCGGAGGCTCACAGCTTGATATGGCGAATGATATACCGCAAGATAGACTCCTCCCCATCGCCATAGGGCGAGGGAATGAAAAGCAAGGCGCAGACCAACGCGGCGAATATCAATCGGCTCTTCGTGCGTACCCGTTTCCACTATCTTTCCCTCATCCACCACGATGATTTGGTGGGCGTTTCTTACCGTGGAGAGCCTGTGCGCCACCACTTCAAGTCATAGCGGGCTATATCCATGCCCTCTCTGTCATTTGTCTTGCATGTCCAGCCGCGAAGTTACCACTACTTGTTGAGACCGCCAAGAAGGTGACTAAACAAAAGTAAACAATCTGCCCTTTTCCCGACAGAATCAAGGCTCCAAAGAACGTAAGTCCGACGAAAAGCGCAGAGACACATTCCTGCGTCTCTACACTTTGGCAATGACAGGTTATGTGCGCAAGCTGAGATTCGACGAACTCACATTATTTATCGTGAGTTCGACGAAAACTTGTAGAGACGCATTCTTGCGTCTCAGCCAGCAAGATTGCCGAATAAAATCGCCTATTGCGAAGACTTGGCAGCTGGCTGAGACGCAAGAATGCGTCTCTACAGTTTGGCAATAATAGGACCGCGCACATAAAGTGGAATTCGCCGAACTCACATTATTTATATTACGCGCGCGTGAAAGGGGCTACATTCCCAGGCGGGAGGTATCCACCTCTTGGCGGCTTCTTTCCTTGTAGCCGTTAATCTTGTAAGAGAAGCGCACGTAGATGCTGCGGTTCACGTACCTACCCTGTATGAAGTCCAGGTTTTGGCGGCCAAGACGCACGTGCATCTTGGGATAGAGCGTCTGGAACATGTCATCGCAACCCACGGACAGCGTGGCCTTGTCTTTCAGGAACGTCATGCGCAGGCTGGCGTTGATGCTCCAGTTGGCATCCATGTCTACGGTGCCTTGCGAGTAGGGAGTGCGGTAAAAGGCCGTGAGATTGGCTTGCAGCTTGGGTTTCTTGGCCAGCGTGAAGGTGTTGTTGAGCAAGGCCAGGACCGTCCACTTGTGCCGGTTGAAATAGAGGCCGTTCCAGTTGTTGGCCTTGTAGTTTTCCCACCATCCGTTCAGCGTGGCGTTCATGTCCCACCACTTGCAGATAGTCACTGGAATGACCGCCGTCAGGATGAGCGTCTGGCTGTAATTGATGTTTTGTGACTTGTAGATGAGCGCCAGGCTCTTGTCGGATTGATAGGCTTGGTAAAGCATGCAATCCCCGTATCTCGAGTAGTTGAGTTGCAACACGTATTTCCCCTTCAGGATATAGTTCAACGTAGCGTCATGCACGGTTTCCGGTCTCAAGCCGCTGTTGCCTTCCTCCCGGGAATAAGCGTCGCGATAGCTGGCGAAGTCTCGGGTCTGCCAGTAGCCCGGATATCTCTTCATCATCACGTAGCTCAGTTGGAAGATGTGGTTTTGTGAGGGCATCCAGGTGACCTGGGTCGTGGGCAACAGGGCGTATTTCTTGTAGTCGTTGGCCTTGTAGTAGTTTCCCTTCAGCGAGGCGTAGAGCGACAGTTTGCCGTCCCAGAAGCTCTTCATCACGCCCGCGTAGATGTTGCCGTCGTGTTCCTCCAGCTTCGATTCGTCGCTTTCATCCTCCAGGTTGCCCAGGTCAGTGGTCTGCGTCTGTCGGTTCTTGGTGTCGGTGTAGGTGTAGTTGCCGCCATAGGTGAGCGTCCAGCCATGACCCATATTGTGACTCATGTCTATGTAGCCCCACCAGGTGCTCACCCGCTGGCTGCCGTCATAGTCCAGGCTGCTCGTCTCCGTTCCCTCGGGGTCGGTCACCCGCAGTGACTGCAAGCCCCTGTCATAGTAGTTCATGTAGCTCACGCCCGCCTTCGTGCCCTTGCCGTTGGTGTAGGTCAGGTCCACGTAGTGTAGGTAGTCATGCCCGTCTTTCTGGCTGGTGGAGTTACCGAAGTAGGAGTTCTGCCCGATGGAGACGGTCTTGTCCTTGGGGTTTAGCCTTCCCGTGTAGCTCAGGGTGATGTCCCCCTTCTCGCCCACGTTTCTTCCCACGCTGGCGAAGACGGAGTGTCCCTGCCACTTGTTCCTGCCATTGGTCTCCGAGTGGATATCGTAGAGCGTTCCGTCCAGCGTGTGGCGGGACTCCGTGATGTCCTGGCTCACGCTTATGCCGTTGGTGTACTTGTAGATGAACTCGTAGTTCCAGTGGGGCGTGCTGGCGAAGAGGCTTCCGCCGCCGTTATAGGTGTTGGCGTGCTGGTTCTCGTAGCCCGCCTGCAGCATGCCGTTCAGCGTGTAGCGGTCGCTCTTCTTCAGCACCACGTTGAGCACCGCCCCGTCCACGTGCCACTTTGGAGGAGCGTTGTAGATGACTTCCACTTTCTCTATCTGGTCTGCCGGCAGTGATTTCAGGTAATCCAGCGTCATCGGTTTCTGCTTGCCGGATATGAAAACGGTGGTGGTCTTTGCCCCCACCAGGTTGATGTCCTCTCCGTTCAGGCTCATCACGGAGGGCAGCTCTTTCAGCAATTCGTGGCCGTTGGTGATGTTCCTCTTGGCCAGTATCTGGCTCGTGTTATAGGTCAACACGTTATCCTTCATGGTCAGCAGCGGGGTCTCTCCCTTCACCACCACCTCGTCCAGCGTCATGCTGTCGGCTTTCAACGTGATGGTGCCCAGATTGCCCGCCGGGTTGGCGATGTCCTGGCTCTCGTAGCCCATCATGGAGATGCGCAGCGAGCAATTCACGGCAGGCTTGGAAAGAGAGAATGTGCCGTCTTGTTGGGTCACCGTGCCCGCCAGGTAGGCGCTGTCCGCCACGCTGCGCAATACGCAGGTAACGTATGGCAACGCCTTGCCTTGCTGGTCCACCACCCTTCCGCTGATGGCCTGGGCGATGGCCGCCTGCCAGCCCGCTACTAAAAACAAAAGAATGAAAACAATCGATCTCTTCATATCGTTATTCTATTTATATATAATGTAAGGTTAATATCTCAAGTCCGTGGCGAAGTCGGGGGCGTATTAGTTGCGGAAGTGGGACAGCAAAGCGCCGCGTTTACATACCCAGTCGGGAGGTGTCCACCTCTTGGCGGCTTCTTTCCTTGTAGCCGTTAATCTTGTAAGAGAAGCGCACGTAGATGGCGCGGTTCACGAACCGTCCCAAGTTGAAAGTCAGGTTTTGTGTGCCCAATCGCTGGTGGAAGTCAGTGATTCCCGTCTGGAAGATGTCGTTGCAACCCACAGACAGCGTTGCCTTGTCTTTCAGGAAGGTCATACGCAGGCTGGCGTTTACGCCCCAGTTGGGAGTATAGTCCATAAAGCCTTGCAGGGGACCCGTGCGATAGAAGGCCATCACGTTGGCTTGGATTTTTGGCTTCTTGGCCAGCGTGAAGGTGTTGTTAAGTATCGCGAGGCCTAGCCACTTATGCCGGTTGAAATAGAGTCCGTTCCAGTTGCTGGCCTTGTAGTGCTGCCAGGCCCCGGTCAGTGCGACGCTCACGTCCCACCACTTCCACAGCGTCACGGGGATGGTGGCTGTCACGTCCACGGTCTGGAAGTAGTCGATATTCTGTGGCCGGTATATCAGAGCCAGTTCCTCGTCAGACTGATAGCCTTGCCAAAGCATGTGGTTGTTGATCCTCATGTAGTTCGCTTGCAGGACGTATTTGCCTTTCAGTATGTAGGTTGCCACGGCGGAGTACGTGAGATCTGGCGTCAAGCTGCTGTTGCCCTCGTTGCGGGTGTATGCGTCGCTATAGGAAGCGAAGTCGCGGGTCTGCCAATAGCTGGGATAGTCTCTCCATATAGAACCATAGAATTGGAAGATGTGGCTCTGCGAGGGCATCCAGGTGACTTGCGCCATGGGTATCAGGGTGTTTCTCTTATAGTCGTTGATTTTGTAGTAGTTGTCTGTCAGCGAGGCGTAGAGCGACAGCTTGCCGTCCCAGAAGCTTTTCATCACGCCCAGATACAGGTCTCCGTTGTGCTCCTCCAGCTTCGACTCGCTGGTCTCGTTCTCCAGGTTGCCCAGGTCAGTCTCCTGTGTCTGTCGGTTCTTGGTGTTGGTGTAGGTGTAGCTGCCGCCATAGGTGAGCGTCCAGCCATGAGCCAGCTTGTGGCGCATGTCTATGTATCCCCGCCAGGTGCTCACCCGCTGGCTGCTGTTATAGTCCAGGCTACTGGTTTCCGTTCCCTCTGGGTCGGTCACCCGCAGTGCCTGCAAGCCCCTGTCATAGTAGTTCATGTAGCTTACGCCCGCCTTCGTGCCCTTGCCGTTGGTGTAGGTCAGGTCCACGTAGTGTAGGTAGTCATGCCCGTCTTTCTGGCTGGTGGAGTTACCGAAGTAGGAGTTCTGCCCGATGGAGACGGTCTTGTCCTTGGGGTTTAGCCTTCCCGTGTAGCTCAGGGTGATGTCCCCCTTCTCGCCCACGTCTCTTCCCGCGCTGGCGAAAATGGAATGGCCTTGCCACTTGTTCCTGCCATCCACTTGCGAGTAGATGTCATAGAGCGTGCCGTTGAGCGTGTGATGAGACTCCGTGGTTTCCTGGCTCACGCCTATGCCGTTGGTATACTTGTAGATGAACTCGTAGTTCCAGTGGGGCGTGCTGGCGAAAAGGCTTCCGCCGCCGTTGTAGGTGTTGGCGTGCTGGTTCTCGTAGCCCGCCTGCAGCATGCCGTTCAGCGTGTAGCGGTCGTTCTTCTTCAGCACCACGTTGAGCACCGCTCCGCTTACGTGCCATTCGGGTGGCGCGTTGTAGATCACCTCCACTTTCTCTATCTGGTCTGCCGGCAGTGATTTCAGGTAGTCCAGCGTCATCTGCTTCCGCTTTCCTGATATGAAGATGGTGGTGGTCTGCGCCCCCACCAGGTCGATGTCCTCTCCGTTCAGGCTTATCACGGAGGGCAGCTCCTTCAACAGCTCGTGGCCGTTGGTGATGTTCCTCTTGGCCAGTATCTGGCTCGTGTTATAGGTCAACACGTTGTCCTTCATGGTCATCAATGGGGTCTCTCCCTTCACCACAACCTCGTCCAGCGTCATGCTGTCGGCTTTCAGCGTGATGGTGCCCAGGTTGCCCGATGGGTGGGCTATCTCCTTGCTCTCGTATCCCATCATGGAGAGGTGCAGCGTGCAGTCCGCCTCGGGCTTGGAGAGGCTGAATGTCCCGTCCGCTTGCGTGACGGCTCCCGCCAGGTAAGCGCTGTCCGCCGTTGCCCTTAGCACGCAGTTCACGTATGGCAACGCTTTTCCTTGCTGGTCTGCTACCTTTCCGCTGATGGCCTGGGCCATGGCCGCCTGCCAGCCCGCCACCAAGAGCAAAAGGAACGTAAAAAACAATCTTTTCATACAGTCGTTCTATTTTAGTCTATATAATAATATGATTTGGTAAAGTCAATATCTCAAGTCCGTTGCGAAGTCGGGGGCGTATTTGCACCTTGGGTCTGGGCACAGACAAGAGCATTAACAATACAACTATAAATCTTTTCATTTTGCGTCAAATTTTGTCGCAAAAGTATATAAACCTGACAAAAAAAGCAAAAATATCGCAAATTAAAAATCAACAAAACTCAACAAAATAATGTCTCATGGCTAAATGAGACAAAAAACAAACAAAAACCACAGGGGTTAGCGGTATATCTTCTGTATTTCCCGGTCGAAATCAGACGCGCTTCCCGTTTCGCCAAACACCTTCAGCAAAAGCCTTTTGCGTATGACGGAGACATAACCGCTGTTGATATTCGCCAGAAAGGCTATTTCCTTTGGCTTGAAACGCAGGCGGACAAGCACGCAAATGTCATATTCGTCAGGTTGAAGAGCAGTGCGGGCGTTTACCGTTTGGTAGAAATTGGGAAGCTCCTTGTTCATCATTTCCCGCAGTTCGTGCCAGTCGTCCACGCTTGGTTTCTGATTGCCATGGCATAACTGGCGGAACTTTTCCGTGATAGCGGCATGGCGGATTCTTCTCTCCACCTCGGCCATGTCCGCCGGCTCACTTATTGCCTCGACGCGGCTTAACAGCAGATTGATTTGTCCCTGTTTTTGCTTCACCAGCTTTTGTTTCTCTTCCTCCGATTCCGCTAGAAGCATTCGCAGCTCTTCTTGGGCTTGTACCAAGGCTGCGTTGTCTCGCTCATACTGATCATATCGTTGTCTTATTCGTTCTTTTTTTCTTCTCATGACGAAAAAAACGAGAGAGACCACAACAACTATAAAGGCCGCAAACAAGAGCAAATACATTCTCATCCTTTCCGCCTCCAGTTCTTTCTCATCCGCCTCTCTAGAGAGTTTCTGCATGTCGGAAGAAGCCTTAATCCTGGAACAGCTTATCTCCATCATATTATTGATAATGCGATTGGAATATCCACACTCAAGATTAGCGTAATAGTACGCAGAATCGAAAATACCAAGCTTGTGATATACTTGTGACAATCCTATTGCGGCAGCGTACCTTTCGTTAAAGGTGGAATGTTTCTTGTTTTTCAATTTCATGAAATAAAACATGGTGGAATCGATAGCTCCTGTGTTTAAGAAATAGAGTCCTTTTCCATAATAGAATATCTCCCGCCCAGGCACAATGTTCCCTTTCCCGTCAAAAAGGCCAGATTCCCTTTCGTAGCGATGGAGGCACCGTGAAGCGTTCTTCAGGTCTTTCCTTTTGGTGTATGTCTCAATCAAGGCCCCCAAGGACATAGCGGCCTCTTCTAACATCTGATGTTTTTCATAAAGTCGTGAGGCCTTTTCGTGATAGTAAATCTCGGAATCCTCTTTTCCCATCAAGCTATATGCGTCAGCGATGAAGTCATAGCCCGATATGACAGCTACGCTGTCTTTTGCCCGAAGGCCATATCTTATGTAATTCCAAGCCGCTTCCAATGTGTTCTGAGGCATGTAGCTCTCATAATAGGCTTCCGTTGCCTGCCCATATACCCTGCTGAGGGTCAGGAAGTCGCAATCTTCCTTGGTGGTGTCGGCCTGGCTGATGGCCGTCTCATACTCCAGCAAGGCATGGGGCAGGCTGTCCAGGTCCCGGTAGACACAACCCAAGAGGTAATGGGCCATCATCCGCTCGTTGGGAGAGCCGTGATGGTCGTAATATTGAGCCACGTCTTTCATGACGCTGTCGGAGGTGAAAGGCGCGTAGGCCTGGTTCATGGCCTTGGCCAGGAGCAGCTGGTAACGGTAGCGGTAGGCCTTGGAGCCCTTTTCGGCTTGCCCCTCAAGCCCCCGTAGATAGGCCAGCCCGCTGTCCGGATTGGCCTCCATCAGGCTGTCGGCAAGGAGGAAGGCCGCCGCCAGTTCCCTGTAGCCGCGGGAGCAGGAGACCATGAGCAGCGGGAAGAGCATCGCGAACAGGAGCAAGCACCTCATGGCGATTGTAGGGAATTTACCTTTTAATCCAGTTTTCGAGCTTAATATTCGAGAAATTCTTAAAATCCTTTATATTCTCGGTTACCATAATCAGGTCATTGACTATAGCCGTACAGCCAATCAGCAAGTCAAAATCATCATCGGCAGGAGTTCCTGCCAAACGGAGGCGAGCTTTCTCTGACGCATATAAATCAATGGCATTACTTATGGGCAGAATCTGTATGGAAGACAAAAAACTGTCAAGCCCTTGCGCTCGCTGCTTTATGCCTTTTTTGCGGCCTAACTCCGCGCCATATTTCAATTCCGCCATGGTGATTTCCGAAATATGGCAATTCTCCAATCCAACCTCATCTATCTTTTTATCCACGTCATATTGCCCACGCAAGAGAAAGACGCAGATATTGGTATCTAATAAATACTGCCCCATTTTATAACGTCAAATCCTCGCTGTTGAACCTTCTGCTCTCCTTTATTTCCTTCACCATGTCGTCTGCGGTCAATCCGGGGAAGTCTTCGTCTTTCCATAGGCCATAGAATTTGCTGGCAGAAACGGATACCGTAGTGCCTTCCTCTTTACGAGCCTCTTCTATTAGTTTTTCTCCCAGCCAGCGTTTATTGCTCGCGCTAAGTGAGAAGCCGTTGATAAGGGCTAACAAGCCTTCTAATGAGATCATTCCTTTCATGTGATGGTTATTCCTCCTTGTTTGTGGGTTATATATATCGCGAAGATAATGATTTATTCGGAATGCCCAAAATGTTTGGCTTGTAATTTCTTGAGATAGCCGCAGGGCAAACTCGACGAATCATAGCTTGTGCACGTAAACTATCATTGCCAAAGTGTAGAGACGCGGCGTGCCTATTTGACGGGAGATGCGGCACGCCACGTCTCTACGGGAATTATGGTGTACTCGTCACGTTATATAGCTCCATGTTGCCGGAAGTACAGTATCCTTTTCAGTACCAGCTAAGTGGTACTGGAGTTTCAGTAAGCTGGTACTGCAGTTTCAATAGGCTGGTACTGCAGTACCACTTAGCTGGCACTCGGGAGGATACTGTGCTTCCGACAACATGGAGTGTAGCTTTGCAGAAAAGGTTGACTACTTTAAGTCTTATTCGCAGTATGGGTTGACTCTTATTATTACTGTTCACGCGCAGGGTTGACCCTGTAATATTGGATGCCATCAGGAATATTACCGCGAGGTGGCAACAACACATTCGGCAAACTTACGTTTTCCACGCATGCCAACAAGATGGATGAAGAAAAGGGGAGTCACGCTATGTCCGCTCGGCCCAGTCGCCCCTGTCCAGGTTGCGATAGCCTATGGCCTCGGCCAGGTGTTCTGCCTTTACCCGCTCGCTGCCAGCCAAGTCGGCGATAGTGCGAGCCACTTTCAAGATGCGGGTATAAGCCCGGGCGGAGAGGGAGAGGCGTTCCATGGCCAGGCGAAGCATCTCGATGCCCGCGTTGTCCGGCTCGGCGAACTGGTGTATCATGCGCTCGGTCATCTGCGCGTTGCAATGGACGCCCTTGAAGTCTTTGTATCGCTCCCGCTGGATTTCCCTGGCGGCCACTACCCTTTGCCGTATCTGGGCGCTAGGTTCTCCCGGCGCGGCCTTGGAGATGTCCTTGAAGGGCACGGGCGTTATCTCCACCTGGATGTCGATGCGGTCCATCAAGGGGCCGCTGATCTTGTTCATGTATTTCTGGATCTGGCCCGGGGTGCAGACGCAATGGTGCGTAGGGTCGCCATAGTAGCCGCAAGGGCAGGGATTCATGCTGGCCACGAACATGAAAGAGCAAGGATATTCTATGGTGTATTTAGCCCTGCTGATGGTGATGTGGCGATCTTCGAGGGGCTGGCGCAACACCTCTAGCGTGCTCTTGTTAAACTCCGGCAACTCATCGCAAAAGAGCACGCCATTGTGCGCCAGGGATATCTCCCCCGGTTGCGGCGTAGAGCCGCCACCCACCAAGGCCACTTGCGAGATGGTGTGATGAGGGGCGCGGAAAGGACGTTGGGCTATCAAGGAGACATTGCGACCCAGCTTGCCGGCAATGGAATGTATCTGCGTGGTCTCCAGGCTCTCCGCCAACGAGAGCGGCGGCAATATGGTGGGCAGGCGTTTCGCCATCATTGACTTGCCCGAGCCGGGAGGGCCTATCATGGCAAGGTTATGGCCTCCGGCGGCCGCCACCTCCAAGGCGCGCTTCACGTTCTCCTGTCCCCGCACGTCGCTGAAGTCGATGTCATAATGAGCTTGGTTCTCGTAGAACTCCTTGCGGGTATCCACGAAAACAGGCTCGAAAGCCTTTTGCCCGTCAAGGAACTGTATCACGTCGGTCAGCGTCTCCATGCCATACACTTCCAGGTTGTTGACCACGGCGGCCTCCCTGGCGTTCTGCTTGGGCACGATAAGTCCCTTGAAGTGCTCAGCCCTTGCCCTGATGGCAATGGGCAAGGCTCCCTTGATGGGTTGCAGGGTGCCGTCCAGGCTCAACTCTCCAACCATCATGTATTCGGGAAAAAGGTCACTGCTCATGTTGTTGTTGGCACCCAGCAAGCCGATGGCCAACGGCAAGTCGAAACCGCTGCCTTCCTTTCTGAGGTCGGCGGGAGCCATGTTGACCGTCACTTCCGCCACGGGAAAATGGAAGCCGCAATACTGCATGGCGGCGGCCACACGGTTGCGTCCTTCCTTGACGGCCTCGTCTCCCAAACCCGTAAGATGGAATTGTATACCCTTGGTGATGCTTACCTCCACGGTCACGGTGGTAACTTCCAGGCCGTTGACCGCGGCGCAAAATGTCTTAACAAGCATAGATAATCCTTTCCTGTGGTTTTTTCATGGCGGAGACGCTCACAGGCTCTCCAGTTTCTTCTCCAGCTCCAGAAGCGACAAGCCAGTGGCCACGACCCGCCCGTTGCGCAATACGATATTGCCGGGGACAGAGGTCAAGCCCAACAGCTTGAGCGTCTTGTCGTCCAGCATCTCACCGCTGCAGATGACAGGCCAGTCGATGGTGTCGCTCGCCATGGTGCGCTTACAATCGGTGAGTCCAGGATCTACGCAGATGCTTAGCAACTTCATATCGTTGCCCCCACGCTGTCTCCTGATGCGGCGCAGGTGGCGTTGCATGTTCTTGCTGTTATAATCCCAACTGGCCCAAGTGCTAATGACCAAGACGGGAGCCTGAAGCGAGGCGGAATTGATGGTGTTCCCTTTGACATCCCGGGCGGTAAAGTTGGGTAACGGCTTGCCCATGGCGGTATTCTTCGCGCCATTCACCTGGGCATGGAGCCTTATCAAGGCTCCGTTCTTGGGTTGCTTTTCCTCCAACAGGCCCAGCAGCTCCATGGCCTTGTCATAATCGGGCGTGGACGACATGGCAAAATACTTGCGCAAGAGAAACACGCTGACGGCTGATTCCGGATGGTCCTTGATGAACATCTCGGCCAGCCGCTTCTCCTCGGGAGGCGATACGCTGAGTATCATCTCCCGGAACTCATTCATCAACTTGTTTTCCTTGGAACCTTCCACTTTCAACTCCTTCAAGTGGGAAGCGTCCGCCTTTACGCTCACCGACTTACCCGGCTCGGCGAAGACTGGCTGCTCAGAGAAATTGGGAAACACCAGCATCAGCGTGGTGGGCATCTCGCATGGTATCTCGTAAGTGAAACGCCCGCCTTCCACCTTGATGGTGTCAATTCCCGCTATGCTACCATCATAAGTGTATACGTATAACTCTCCCTGGTTGAAATGAAGAAATCTGCCATCCAACTTAAATTGCCCATTACCCGACCCACAAGCGGTAAGTAATAAGCCGAATACAACTATAAGGGTGTAAGCAAATCTTCTCATGGGTATGTGCCGCGAGCGGGACTCGAACCCGCACAGCCATTACTGGCCAAGGGATTTTAAGTCCCTCGTGTCTACCAATTCCACCATTGCGGCCTCGTAGTTGAATGGAAGAGCGGAAAACGGGACTCGAACCCGCGACCCCGACCTTGGCAAGGTCGTGCTCTACCAACTGAGCTATTTCCGCGTAAAAGACCGTTTAAAGACTGTCACTGGGTAAAACGTGGTGCAAAGATAAGCCTAATAATCGAGAACGCCAAGGATTTCACAGATTTTAAGACTTCTCCCTAGTTTCCTACACTCACCACGGAGCCTATGCCCGCATAGCTTATCCTGTAACGGAAAAGGGAAATACCCGGGTCGCCTTCCGTGACGGCGCCTGTCTCCAACGCGTATATCCTTCCGCAATTGGCGCATTCCACAGACTGCCCGTTGCCCGTCCATCGCAGAGGATAACGCAATCCGCCATGGTCTCGCAAGCAATTGGCGCACTGGCGGTCCCAAGCCACAAGGACAGGACGTCCTGTCGTCACATCAAAGTAACGGCACTGCCCGATAATGATGCCATTGGCAGCCCCCAGGTCACTATAGTCGGCGTAGTTTTCCTCCGCCGTGTTGAGCCTGATGTCTTCCGTGTTGTCCTGGCCATCGTTGAGCGTGGAGTAGATGTGCCACACGCCCCCCACCTTGCCGGCGCTTATCATGGTATAAACGCCAGGACTGTTCAAGGCGGTCTCTATGGTAGTGCCGGGATGGTATTTCGCGTTGAACACGAAGCGGCACGCGTAATCACTGGTGTAGAGGTCTTCCGCCCCGCAACCGCAAAGCGAGAGCAGTGCCACCAAGGCCGCGATTACTCCCGTTCTCATCCCAACAGCTCCTTTTCGGCACGCTCCACCCGCTCGAAGTGAAACTCTCCCAAGACGCGTTCCATCAAGGCCACGATTTGGTCATTGCAGAGATTGCCCATGCTACCCTCGTGGGTGTGATGAATCTCCTTGCGTGGCTTGAACTCTCCGGCCTCTATCTCCAGGCCCACCTTCTTGTAAGCGTCCCTGAACGGCATGCCATGGGCAGCCAAGTCGTTCACCTCCTCTACGGAGAACATGGGGTCATAGACAGGATTGTCGAGGATATGCTCGTTCACCTCCATCTTATTGACAATATAGGCGGCCATGTCCAGGCAGTCTTTCAACTCCCCGAAAGCGGGCAAGAACACTTCCTTGATAATCTGCAGATCACGGAAATAGCCCACGGGCAGGTTGTTCATGATGAGCGTCACCTGCTGGGGAAGCGCCTGCAGCTTGTTGCACTTGGCGCGTATCAGCTCAAACACGTCCGGGTTCTTCTTGTGGGGCATGATGCTCGAACCCGTGGTGCACTCCTTGGGCAACTTCACGAAACCGAAGTTCTGGCTGTTGAAGAGACAAGCGTCGAAGGCCAGCTTGGCCAATGTGCCCGCCACGGAAGCCAAAGCGAAAGACACGTTGCGCTCCATTTTCCCTCTTCCCATTTGGGCATAGACCACATTGTAGTCCATGGAGTCGAAACCCAGCAATTGGGTGGTCATGGTCCTGTTTAAAGGGAAACTGCTGCCATAGCCCGCCGCGCTGCCCAAGGGATTGCGGTTGGTCATGCGATAGGCCGCCTGCAGAAAGAGCATGTCATCTGCCAGGCTTTCGGCGTAAGCGCCAAACCACAAGCCAAAAGAGCTGGGCATGGCCACCTGCAAATGGGTGTAACCCGGCATCAAGACCTCTTTATACCGCTCGCTCTTCTGTATCAGCTCGTCGAAAAGCGCCTTCACCGCCTCTACCACCAAGCGCAGCTCGTGGCGGGTGAAGAGCTTCAAGTCCACCAGCACCTGATCGTTCCTGGAACGGCCAGAATGTATCTTCTTGCCCATGTCGCCCAGCTTCTCCGTAAGCATCAATTCCACCTGGGAGTGCACGTCTTCCACGCCATCCTCTATGCGGAACTCGCCCCGCTCGCAGAGACGATAGATGTTTCTCAACTCTGCCAGCAAAGGCCCCAGCTCCTCCTTGGCCAGCAAGCCGATGCTTTCCAACATGGTGATATGGGCCATGGAGCCTAATACGTCATACTTCGCCAGGTACAGATCCATCTCGCGGTCCCTGCCCACGGTGAAGCGCTCTATCTCCCGGTTCACCTCAAAATTCTTTTCCCAAAGCTTACGTGCCATGTATTTCCTGTTTAATCCTCATAGGGTATCATCGCCAGCGATTCGGCTATCTTCTCCACGCCCTCCTTGAGAGGCTTTTCCACCATTCCTTTCACCATCATGGGGACATCGGCCTTGATGGTGAGCCTCATCTTGCAGGTTTCCTCGCCAACAGGCAGGAGCTGTATCCAGAGATTGAAACTCACGGGGCTTTCCACCGACTCCATCTTGATGGTCTTGGGTTCCTCTCGCTCTATGATGCGCAACTTTATCTCGCCCACCATAGGTGCCTTGATGGCCAAGTTGTCGCTGTCAAAGCTCAAGTGCTCCACCTTGTCGGCGGGAATCTTGTCTTTTATCCTTTCCAGGTTGCTCAGGTCGCTCAGCGTCTTGTACACCGACTCTTGGCGGTGGGGAATCTGCTTCACGTCGCTTTCTACTTTCAATGACATAGGCTTCCGACTAGATTATTGGTTCCAGTGAGCGGGGTCTTTGCGCCACCCATGCAGCAGTTCCACGTCTTCCTTGGCTATATAGCCCGTCTCCAAGGCCTCGGCTACCACGTGCTCGTAGTCGGTCAGCGTCACCAACTTGACATTGGCCTCGCTGAAAGCCTGCTCGGCCACGGGGAAACCATAAGTATAAGAAGCCACCATGCCCACTACTTCCGCGCCGGCGGCCCGCAAGGCCTCAACAGCTTTCAAGCTGCTGCCGCCCGTGGAAATGAGGTCTTCTATCACGACTACCTTGCTGCCAGCCTTGAGGTCGCCTTCTATCTGGTTGCCCATGCCATGGTCCTTGGCCTTGGAGCGCACGTAGACAAAAGGCAAGTTCAGCTCGTCTGCCACCAAGGCGCCTTGCGCTATCGCTCCCGTGGCGACACCTGCCACGACCTCCGCCTCAGGGAAGTGCTCCAGCACGGCATGCGCCAGTTCCAGCTTCACGTAACTGCGCAAATCGGGGAAAGAGAGCGTCTTGCGGTTGTCGCAATAGAAAGGGGATTTCCAACCAGATGCCCATGTGAAAGGCGCGTTGGGTTGCAACTTGATGGCCTTGATGTCTAGCAGTCGCGACGCGAATGCTTGCTTTGGATTTTTCATAAGCTATATAAATAATGTATACTCTAAAATTTCACGTCTGCAAAGATAGCGCAAATCGAAGACAATACAAAATAAAAAGCTCGCTTTTTGTTTTTATTGTTGAGATGCAGCCTATCTTCTCCCTGCAAGGGAAAAGTGCGCAAATCGAAGACAATACAAAATAAAAAGCTCGCTTTTTGTTTTTATTGTTGAGATGCAGCCTATCTTCTCCC
>OMFY01000056.1_pt1 | contig 87401 bp, 79 predicted proteins | sample 1645701 | NCBI WGS metagenome assembly OMFY01 (sample SAMEA103958111, study PRJEB25191) | human gut metagenome | biome: human-associated habitat [ENVO:00009003]; feature: intestine environment [ENVO:2100002]; material: feces | place: Germany | collected 2013/2015
AATTTTCGCTAATCACCAAATCTTCAAACACTTATATTTCATCGAACTCACGTTATTTAAATAGAATATTAAGGAAAATGTGAATTTAGTGAGCATTATTTGTTTTCGGAATTAGTTTTATAATGGCTTGTGGGATATATACATTTTTCGTATTTCCTTAGGGATTTAACGAAAAACACACAAAAAACTCACGCGCGCGTATATAATAAATGTACGCGCGCGTGAGGCTATTGTGATGATGGATAAATCTATGCGTAAAGGGGGCGGGAACTAATCCTTCACGGTGATGAGGAAATAGTTCTTCTTGCCTTTCTGCACCAACAGGTACTTGCCGTCTATTAAGTCCTCGGCCGTCACGGTGCGGTCGAAGGCTGTGAGTTTTTCCTTGTTGAGTGACACGCCGCCGCCTTTCACCAGCTTGCGCATCTCGCTCTTGCTGGGGAAGATGTCCATGCCTTCTTGGCAGAATACGTCTATGGCGGGCTGACCCAGCTGGCTCTTGTCCATCTCGTAGTGGGGAACGCCCTGGAATACATCCAGCAGCGTGGCCTCGTCCAGCTTTACCAAGCTGTCTTTGGTGGCTTTTCCGAAGAGAATGTTGGAAGCCTCCTTGGCCATGTCAAGGTCTTCCTGGGAGTGAACCAGCAGGGTTACCTCTTCAGCCAGGCGTTTTTGCAGCACGCGGCGGCCTGGGTCTTGCTGATGTTCAGCCACCAGGCTGTCGATGGTGGGCTTGTCCAGCGAGGTGAATATCTTGATGTACTTCTCCGCGTCATCGTCGCTCACGTTGAGCCAGAACTGATAGAAGGCGTAGGGAGTGGTGCGGTTGCGGTCCAGCCATACGTTGCCGCTCTCCGTCTTGCCGAATTTCTTGCCGTCGGCCTTGGTGATGAGCGGGCAGGTGAGGCAGAAAGCCTCGTTCTCGTTGCCCAGCGTGCGGCGTATCAGTTCCGTTCCCGTGGTCATGTTGCCCCACTGGTCGTTGCCACCCAGTTGCAGTTTCACGCCCTGGTGTTCGTAGAGATAGAGGAAGTCGTAGCCTTGCAGAAGCTGGTAGGTGAACTCCGTGAAGGAAAGGCCGTCGCGCGCCTCGCCGTTGAGGCGTTTTTTCACGCTGTCTTTCGCCATCATGTAGTTGACGGTGATATGCTTTCCCACCACGCGGGCGAAGTCCAGGAAGGTGAATTCCTTCATCCAGTCATAGTTGTTGACCATCTCCGCCTTGTTGGGAGCGTCTGTGTCGAAGTCCAGGAACTTGGCCACCTGGGCCTTGATGGCCTCTTGGTTGTGGTAAAGTGTATCCGCGTCCAGCAGGTTTCGCTCTTGGCTCTTGCCCGAGGGGTCACCTATCATGCCCGTGGCTCCACCTACCAAGATGAAGGGCTTATGGCCGCAGCGTTGCAAGTGGCGCAGCATCATGATGCCACAAAGGTGGCCTATGTGGAGAGAGTCTGCCGTGGGGTCAGTGCCCAAATAGGCGGAGACCATCTCTTTTTCCAGCAATTCTTCGGTGCCAGGCATGATTTGGGCCAGCATGCCGCGCCATTTCAGTTCTTCTACGAAATTCTTTGCCATCGTTATGTTTTTGTTTTTTGATGTTTCTTCTAGATATACATAAATTGGAATAAGTCAAGGAACGGGGTCATAGCCCGAGCCTCCCCAGGGATTGCAGCGCAACAACCGCCAAATGGCCAAGGCCAACCCCTTGACGGGACCATGCTTGATGAGCGCTTGCTTGGCATATTCGGAACAGGTAGGGGTGAATCTGCATGAGGGAGGGGTATAGGGGGAGACGCATCGCTGATAGAAGCGGATGGGCAGCACAAGCACCCAAACTAGAATCCTGGATAACCAGCGAAACATTCTCATATGCGTTCGCTCAATTTCTGTAACAGCCGTGTCGCTTTTTCTTCCACGTAAGCGGAGGACAAAGGCTTGTCTCCCTGCCAGATGAAGGCCACGAGCAACGTCTTGTCTTCCTTTTCCCGCATCGCTTCCCACAACAACTGCTTGTGCTTGCGATACGCCTCTCTCACTTGTCGCTTTGCCCGGTTGCGGTCTATGGCATGCTTGAAATGGCGTTTGGATACGCTGACCATCATCTTGACTGGGACTTCTCTTGGCTGCCTAGGTATCAGTAGCCACACCGCACGCAGAGGGAAAACGGTCATGGAATGAGCTTCGCTGCCAGAGAAAAGCCTGGAGGTGAGCCTTACGCCATGCAGGCGTTCTTCCTTGGATAGGGTGAACTTAGCGTCGGCATCCATGATGGGAAGGGGATTATTCGTTTTGCTTGCGCAGATAGTCCCTTAGCGCGCTCGTCATGGAAGGGAATTTCTCGGAGGGAGCCTCCAAGTCCAGCCGCAGTCCTTCTTCTGCTATGGTCTTCGCGGTAGCTGGGCCAAAGGCCGCGATGCTGATGTCTCCCTGCTGGAAGTTGGGCAGGTTTTTGCGCAAGGCCTTTACGCCCGTGGGGCTGAAGAATACGAGCATGTCGTAGTTGAAGTTCTCGGCCTCCTCGGGAGTGAAGTCATTGCTTACCGTGCGGTACATCACGCATTCACGATGGATAAGCTTTTTCTCGTCCAGCTTGCTGGCGATTTCGTCGTTGTGTACGCTGCTCAGCGGCACCAGGTATTTCTCGGTCTTGTGTTTTACCATCTGGGGCAGCAGGCCGTCTATTTTTCCCGTGGTGCCAAAGAACACCTTGCGCTTGCGGTATTGCACATATTTCTGGATGTAGAGAGCCACGCTCTCGATGACGCAGAAATATTTCATCTCTTGCGGGATTGTTACGCGCAACTCCTTGGCCAGGTTGAAGTAATTGTCTACGGCATGGCGCGAGGTGAATACCACGGCCGTATAGTCCAGCAGGTTGAGTTTTTGCTGTCGGAACTCCTTATTGGAAAGACCTTCTACCTTAAAGAAAGGGCGGAACACGCATTCCACTCCAAACTCTCGTTCCAAGTCGAAGTAGGGTGACTTCTCACTTGTGGGCTTTGGCTGAGACACCAAAATCTTCTTTATCATCGTAGTCAAAAGTTTATTCTCAAATATTGGCTCACCATGCTGAGGCTTCCAGCGAGCGCAAGCAAGGGTATCACTTCAAGGGCGCAAAAGTACAAAAAAATCTGCAGAAAAACCCCCGTTTTCTTGAAAAAGATGGTTTTGCACTTATAAATTGACAAGATCTTGATGAAAATAAGGATAAAAGCCACACAAACACCTGCTATATGCGTGGGTAACGAGAAGTAGGCCACGAGCATGATGACAGGAAAAAGCAACGCGCCTTCCAGTGCCACCAGGAACAAATATGACTTCAGCCACTGTTCGTTGTCCCTGCGATCAAAAAACACGCTGTTCACTATGGCGAAAAGAGAGAATTTCAACAAGAAGTAGGCCATCACTATGGCCACGCAGATGCCCATCACCCAATATTCGGGCAAGACATAGGTGGCGGGGCCGCTACCTTGGGAGTAGAGAAAGTAACCTATACCTAACATCAGGCAGGTAACCACTACGAAAAACAGCTGGTAGCGGAATTCCTCAGAGGTCTCGTTGAGGGTCAATTTCTCTGAGCTGCCCGTAGGGAAGAAACGCTTTACTTGCTGCGCAATCAGCTGGCGGGAACGTGAGATGGCCAGCGATGCCAATATGAAACATAGTATCAATACGCTGGATACCCAGCTGTCTCCCGCTACGGTATAGGGAACAGGGTCACCGGAAACACCTTGCGACCTGCCCGCCACTTCTGGATGGAACATGGAGTCTGTGGAGAAAAAAGACTCGGTGTAGTATAGATGGGGAATGCTGAAATCTTTCAGGGTCTTCCCCTTGGAGTGCCCAGGCAAGTGCAAGGTGTCCGGGCATTTGCTCCAATGGGTGATAGGCTCAGGGGTGATGTTCGCCCTTACCGCCGAATCTTGTTGGGCAGGCGTAGCGTCCGCTGGCAACTGTTCAATGATGTCACCCGCGGTAAGCGGTCTGCTGTTTTTTGCCTTGACCGCGGGGGCGGCGGGAATGGGTGACACTTGCGTCACCGTGTCAATGAGCGAAGTCATTTATGCCAGTCCGAAAGCCTGCTTAAAGGTGTCTACCAAGTCTAGCTTTTCCCAGGTGAACAATTCCACTTCCATGGTCTTGTTCTCGTTGTAATGGCTGGTGAAGGCTTTCTTCACTATCCTGTTTTCCCTGCCCATGTGTCCATAGGCGGCTGTCTCCAAGAAGATGGGTTGACGCAATTTAAGCCTACGCTCTATTGACTTTGGTTTCAGGTCATACAGCTCTTGTATGCGCTGGGCAATCTCGCCATCGGTCATGTTTACGTGGCTGCGTCCATAGGTGTTGACATAGACGCTTACGGGTTCGGCCTTGCCGATGGCGTAGCTCACTTGCACGAGCATTTCGTCCGCTACGCCAGCGGCTACCATGTTCTTGGCGATATGTCTTGCGGCGTAAGCGGCAGAACGGTCTACCTTGCTGGAGTCTTTTCCCGAGAAAGCTCCTCCGCCATGGGCTCCCCTTCCGCCATAGGTGTCTACGATAATCTTTCTGCCCGTGAGGCCCGTGTCTCCGTGCGGTCCGCCTATCACGAATTTACCCGTGGGATTTACCAGGTAATGCTCTTTGCCGTCGAATAACGCCAATACTTTTTCGCTCAATTGCGCTTTCACCCTGGGCATGAGGATGTTTTCCACGTCTTGTCTTATCTGGTTGAGCATGGCCTCGTCATCGTCGGAACCGTCTTCTTTCTTGATGAAATCGTCGTGTTGGGTGGAAACCACGATGGTGTGTATGCGGCGGGGTATGTTATCGTCGCCATATTCCACGGTCACTTGGCTCTTGGCGTCCGGGCGCAAGTAAGTCATTTGCTTGCCTTCCTTGCGTATGGCGGCCAGTTCCCGCATGATGAGGTGAGCCAAGTCTAGCGATACGGGCATGTAGTTGCTGGTTTCGTTGATGGCGTAGCCAAACATCATGCCTTGGTCTCCCGCTCCCTGTTCCTCGTCAGTTTCTCTGTCCACGCCGCGGCTTATGTCGTCGCTCTGTTCGTGGATGGCGGTCAGGATGCCACAAGACTTACTGTCAAATTGGTATTCTGCCTTGGTGTAACCGATGCGTTCTATGGTTTTGCGGGCTACGGTCTGCAGGTCTATATAGACTTGGGAGCGCACCTCTCCCATTATGATTACTTGGCCAGTGGTGCAAAAAGTCTCTATGGCGCAACGGGCTTGTGGGTCGTAGGCCAGGAACTGGTCTAGCAGGGCGTCAGAGATTTGGTCACAAACTTTATCGGGATGTCCTTCCGACACGGATTCTGAAGAAAACAAATAGGGCATATCTTTTTTGCGCGCAAAGTTAGGCATTTATTTCCATATCACCAATAATTCCCGTTAATTTCGTGAGTTATCTTCTTCCCTTTTGCCAGTATCCTTGTCATGTTGGTTGCGAGGGTGATGCTCCAAGATCTCCCGTCTCAGGTCAGAGGTTTCCATGTGTGTGTATATCTCGGTAGTGCCTATGTCTTCATGGCCGAGCATATCCTGAATGGCCCGCAGGTCGGCTCCACCCTTCAGCAAGGCGGTGGCGAAGGAGTGGCGCAGCGTGTGGGGGGAGATGACTTTCTGTATGCCCGCCTCTCGCGCTTGCTTCTTGATCATGATGAGTATCATTACCCGGGTGAGGTGAGCGCCGCGGCGGTTGAGAAACACGTAGTCTTCCTCGCCGGGCTTCACTAGCATCAGGTTGCGATCCATAAACCAATAGCGTAATTCCTTGATGGCACGCTCGGAGATGGGCACCAGCCGCTCCTTGTTCCCCTTGCCTATCACTCTCACGAAGCGCTCTTCCAGGAAGAGGTCGCTTAGTCGCAGGTTGACCAATTCCGAAACGCGCAGTCCGCAAGAGAAGAGCACTTCGATGATGGCTTTGTTGCGTTGCCCCTCCCATTTGCTCAGGTCGATGCTGTTTTCGAGCATGTCCACCTCCTCCAATGAGAGGTATTCGGGCAAGTGCTGGCCTATCTGGGGGGAGGGAAGCAACTCCGTGGGGTCGTCTTTAATATATCCGTCCAGTTGCAGGAAGCGGTAGAAGGAGCGCACGCCGCTCAGTATCCTGGCCTGTGAACGGGCGGAGACGCTGTCGTGCAGGCTGGCGGCGAATCGCTCCAGGTCTTCCAGCCGCATGTCCACCAGCCTGATTTCTTGCTGATGGCAATAAGTGGTCAGGTAGCTCAAGTCGTGCTGGTAGGCCAAGAGCGTGTTCTTCGAGGCGTTGCGCTCCAGTTTCATGTAGCGGACGTATCGTTCCAGCATTTCCGTTTCCTCCCCTCGCGGCGGATTTCCTATGTGCTTCGTCTCTTGTGGCATGGTTCTGCGTATGTTGGCCGAGAAAGGCATTTGTCCCTGGACGTATGCCCTTGGGCGCGAAGGTACGAATTCCTTCCGACGTGGCAAAGACATTTCCCGGGCTTTTCGCTTGCCGTTCCGAAAAATATGCTTAACTTCGCGATGACATACCAACAACCAAACCGAGCGATGAAGATACAAATCATCAATGGTCCCAACTTGAATCTGTTGGGCGTAAGGGAGCCGGGCATCTATGGCAGCGATTCTTTTGAGAGCTATCTGCCTAAGTTGCGCGAGAAGTATCCCCACGTGGAGATAACGTATTTCCAAAGTAACTGCGAGGGAGCCTTGATAGACAAGATGCAGGAAGCGGGCTTCTCCTTCGACGGCATCGTGCTCAACGCTGGCGCTTATACCCACACCAGCGTAGCTTTGCACGACTGTATCCGCAGCCTGCGCTGCCCCGTGGTGGAAGTGCATATCTCCAATGTCCATCAAAGGGAGGAGTTCCGTCACCATTCTTTCATATCCGCGGCCTGCAAGGGAGTGATCTGTGGCTTCGGCTTGGCTTCCTACGACTTGGCCATCGCGGGTATCCTGGTAGGGAAATGACATGACCGAAACAGAACAATTAGACCATTACATAGAGAGCCATATAGAGTCTGAGGGCGACTATCTGTATAGGCTGTGGCGCGCCACCAATATCCACACCATCCACGGGCGCATGGCCAGCGGACACATACAGGGCAGATTGTTGCGCATGCTGGTGAAGATGGCTCGCCCAAAGAACGTTCTCGAGGTGGGGACTTTTAGCGGTTACAGTGCTATCTGCCTGGCCCAAGGATTGCCCGAAGACGGCAAGCTCTACACTTTCGAGATAAACGACGAGATGGAAGACTTTACCCGTCCGTGGATAGAGGGCAGCGACGTGGCCGACAAGATAGACTTCCGCATAGGCGACGCCATACAGGAAGCTCCCAAACTGGGAGTCATTTTCGATATGGCATTCATAGACGGTGACAAGCGGCACTACGTGGAGACCTACGAGATGGCGCTGGGCGTGTTGCGCCAAGGCGGTTTCATCTTGGCGGACAATACCTTGTGGGACGGCCATGTGATAGACCCCGCCTACGACCATGACCACCAAACCCAGGGCATTCGTGCCTTCAACGACCTGGTGGCCGCGGATTCCAGGGTGGAAACCGTCATCCTTCCCGTCAGGGACGGTCTCACGTTGCTGCGGAAGCGGTGACTTCGTTTCCTCTTTCAACTCCTCTTGCCCATTGCCCACGAAAACCATTTGAATCCCCCTTCAAGACAAGTGAAACCAACTTGCCTTGAGGGTAGACCATGCCCTTCCCCCCGTCCACGCTGCTTCGGTCCAGCAAGGTGAGGCGGCTTTATGGTCAATCGTTCCTCATTCCATCGCGGGCCCGTCGAAATGCACGAGTAACAGCGTGGCCACGATGGCTATCAACAATGTAGCGGTTACAACTCCCATAGTTTCCTGTTTTAAGATAAGTCCTTGTTCTCGGTGGCACGGGGTGTTGTCCAAGGGTGTCACCATCGCGAATATAGCCATTACATTGTTCCCGCACAAGGGCTTCATGGTATCGTAACCGTTTCTTCAAGCCACATTAACGTGGCGAAGCCAGTATACAAACCCAAGCATAGTATATGGAAACCCGCGTGAATATAGCTTACTTTTCTATTCCACGCAGTGGAATAGAGTTTCTAACTAGCTTCATGGAGGTTTTATAGTGGCCAGGGAGAATTTTATAGCTAAAGGGTAAAAGTGGTCATCCTGTCACATGTTGCCATAGTGTTTTGTTACTTATGACAATCGTGGCTTCTGCCTTCATGTGCTTTTGCGGTAAACAGGCATTTCTCCTTGTCGTATAAACCACGGCTGTCGCTATGAAGTAATTGCCATCGTCCATGTGGAGGAGTTTATTGTCGTGATGTGTTATTTTACATCTATAAGTTTCATTCTCATATCCTTCAATGGTGATGTAAGCAGTTCTTTGTTCGTTAAAGAGATATAAGAATTTATATGGAACAAGTATTCGCACCTTGTTTTCTCCGATAATCTCTGCGTCAGCTTCAATGGAAATTGGATATGGAAGCCTGTAAATAGCCATCGCTAACATCGCAATTATTATGGTTATGATGGTTGTTCCCACATAAACAAGATGGGGAGGAGTTTTGTCGATAATATTCCTTACCTTTTCGCTTCTCAGCTCTGTATTGTTAAATTCTTTTTGTTCCATAAAACTACTAGTTGCCCAATTCCAATTGATTCTTTACTAAGTTGTAATATGCACCCTGTTTAGCGATTAAGGTTCTATGGTTTCCCTCCTCAACTACTTTTCCTTGTTCCATGACTATTATTTGATCGGCATTCTTCACCGTGCTTAATCGGTGAGCTACAATAACGACAGTTTTCCCTTGATAGAAAGTTTCCAAGTTAGCTACGATATTTTTCTCGTTATTGGCATCAAGCGAATTAGTCGCTTCATCAAGGAAGATGAAATTAGGATTTTTATATACAGCCCTCGCTATTAAGATGCGCTGTTTTTGACCTTGGCTTAGTCCTACCCCGTCTCTGCCAACCTTGGTGTCATACTTCAGAGGTAGCGACATGATATAATCATGGATACATGCGACCTTAGAGGCATGAAGCAACCTTTCCTTGTCGATTTCCCCATCTTCCACGGCGATGTTTCTTGCTATACTTTCTGAAAATATCACCCCGTTTTGCATGACAACACCACATTGCTGCCGCCACCAATCTTTGTCAAGGTCGTTTATATTTGTCCCTCCAATAACGATTTGTCCTTCCAAAACAGGATAATAACCTAGCATCAAGCGTACAAGGGTAGTTTTTCCGCTACCAGACGAACCTACTATTGCGGTTACTTTTCCTATAGGAATATGAATGGTGATATCGTCTATGATTTTATGCAGAGCATGAGGATCATATTTAAACATGATATTTTTAATTTGGATGCCTTCACCCACATTTTTGACAGAAGTTTGCAGCCCGGCCTTTCCATTCTCATCATTCATTTGATGTATTTCGTTTATACGTTCCAAACTAATCTTTACATCTTGCAAGGAGTAAAAACAATTCATCAATTGTTCGACAGGTGAATTTAGTTGTCCTATAATGTATTGTATTGCGAGCATTACGCCAAGAGACATTTTGCCATGAATAACAGCGGCCGCCGCAATTACTGTAATAACAATGTTTTTCACCTCGTTGATAAAAATTGAACCTGCTTCCTGTGCCTGTTGAAGCTTTATGGATTTCATCTGAATCTCAAACAAGTCAGCTTGACTATCTTCCCATTCCCATCTTCTGCGTTGTTTGCAATTTTGCAATTTAATTTCCTGTATGGAAGTTATAAGCTCATAAGTTTTGTCATTATTGATAGATTCTTTTTCAAACAATTCATAGTCAAGCACTTTTCTTCTTTTTAGGAATAATGTCATCCACGCCCCATAGCAGATGCTTCCCAATAAGAAAACCGTAAAAACCAAATGGTTATAAAAAGCCAAGACGACTGAAAACACCACGAAAGTGAACATGGCAAAAACAACACTAAGCATCTGTTGGGTTAAAAAGTTGTTTACACGACTATGGTCTTCTATCCTCTGTATTAAATCACCCATGAGTTTTGTGTCGAAAAAGAACATTGGTAACTTTAATAATTTTATGAAGAAATCACTTATCAATGAGATGTTAATACGCATTGAAATATGGAGTAATAGCCACCTGCGGATAAAATCAATCGCTGTGCGGCTGATTGTTAACATCAATTGTCCTAATAATATAAGCCACACAAAGTTTATATCTTTATTTCTTACACCAACATCTACAATTGATTGGGTAAGAAATGGCAGGACCAGTTGTAGAAGACTCCCAACGATTAAACCCAAAACAATCTGAACAAATAACTTGTGATACTTGTTCACGTAACCAAAGAGAAAGCGAAATGTTCTTCTCTTCTTGTTTTTTTTGCATTCTTCAACCTTATAAGTGAAAAATGCTTGTGTTGGCTTCAAAAGCATAAGGACTCCTGCTCCTTCCGCAAGAACACCGCCACTAATCCAATGGCTTTTAAATTCATCAAGTTTATACTTTATTTTTCCTTTTCCAGGATCCGCAATGTAAAAGTTCTTGTCTTTACAAATTTTGTATAGTACTACAAAATGCCTTTGGTCCCAATACAATATACATGGGAGAGGAACCTTGCATAATTTAGTGATTGTTGTCCTGGCACAAATTGTTTGTAAACCTAATGTGTTTGCAGCTTTGCTTATACCCAACATGGATACACCCTCTATTGTGGAGAAACACAATTTTGACAGCGAGAAAGATGATAAATCCCTGCCAAAAAACTTGCAAATCATTTGCAAGCATGCAATTCCACACTGCATACTGTCATGTTGAAGTATTATGGGAAAACTTCTCATAGCCTATTCTTTTCCGAAGAGCCCGCCCCGCTTCCAAGGTATCTCTTATGGGTTTTATTGAAATTATAGCTTACCGATAACGAGATGGCCCGGAATGACGGGATGGTAATCTGCCTGATGTTATAATTCGTGCAGTACATTTCATTGGTATTCTTAGAGGACTTAAAGATATCTTCCAATTGCAGTTTTACCTGCAAACTGCCATTCAAAAAGGTTTGGGCCACGAAAGCGTCAAACTTTTGGTATTTTTTTGTAAGAGTATATCCATCGGCACCTGAGGTTCGGAAAAGGTAGTTAATTCCAAGCATGGTCCTGTTAAACATAAACCTGTTGTTGAAAACCACCTGGGCAATGGGCTTGTTGAAATCATGGTCTAATCCCCTGTGGTCGATAAATTGTTTTTGTAAGTCAAACTCAAGAAGAGGGTGCCAAAAAGCGATAGAGGGTTCCGCAGAGAGGGAAAAGTACAACAATTTGATGGTCGGTATATTGATATTCGTCAATAAGACAATATCCTCCGTGTCATTGTATAGTTGACCCCATTTTGTGATTGAGTTTTTATCGATTTCATATGAGAACAGGAATGACAAATCCCTATAGGAAGCTGACAATTCCAGGCAATGCTCTATGGTCATGTCCAAGTTGGGATTTCCCCCTTCATATAAATATTTACTGTTATACGCCACGACACTGGACAAATCTCCGTAGGAAGGCTTTTCAGAAGTCACGCTGTAAGACAGCCCCATGTTGAAGTCCTCCCAGGAGTAAGATAAGTCGATGTTGGGATATATCTTGTTATAAGAACGGCTCACGTCATTGACCTTTATACCGTTTTCATATTTATTATTGGAAGTGTGCTCATATCTTATGCCCGCGGAAAGATTGAATTTATTGATGCCGTAATCTACGGAAAACATCCCAGCTATATTATTCTCCTTGATCCTGTTTGCCTTGGATTCTATTATACCTTCCCTGTTGTGATAAAACTGGTTAAAGTCGCTAACGTTATATTCCATGCCAAAATCGACAGACAAGTTTTCCGTCAGGTTAGTGCTCGCGATCAATTTCGCGGCGAAGAACTTACCACTAGACTTTTTGTCGGAGGTCACGTTTAAGTTGCCGCTTGGGCTTGTTTCCGACGTGGAAGTGTTGAGACGCTGTCTGTTTTGATAGTAAGTGGCGTCAAAAACGATTTTGAAATTCTTGATATTTCCATTGTAATAGCCGTCAATTTCATTTGATGGGCCATTGTCCGGAGTGGCCATCATCCGGTAATTGATATCGTCCTGGATCGTGGAGCCTATATATAGCTTGTCATGATACCGGGAACGCATATATTGGGATCCCAGATCTCTCGATAACCGGTATGACAACCCGATGGAATTGCTGTCGTTTAGCCAGTAATCCGCGCCCAGGCTAACGACCAGGTCTTTCTGTCTTGACGCGTGGCGCATGTCAGACATGTTCTCATGTATCACGTGGTTGTTCCCTTGGATGCTCTGCTCCACTTCCTGCTTGTTGCTGTTATACGCAGTGGACTGCTCCAATGAGCCAAAGACATCCAACTTGCCAGCACGCCAATTTAGGTTCATGCCGGCATCATACCCTGCCTTGTCTTTTTGGTCGTATGTGCCATCCACGTTTCCGCTGAGTCCTTCGCCTTGTTTCCTTCTTGTCTTTATGATGATGACAGCCCTCACCTCTGAATTATATTTGACTCCAGGGTTCGTGAGGATAGTGACCTTGTCAATATCCGTGGGTTTCAAGTGCTTTAGCTCCGAGAGATCTCTCAGTTTTCTGTTGTTGACGTAAATATCGGGCGTTCCTTTCCCGAATACGGTATAACTTCCATTCCCGCCATTCACTCGGGGCAAGGAATACAAGACATCTTCCGCATTGTATAGTTTCTCCAATATGGAGTTCTTGATAGTGGTGGAATATCCACCTTGCACGCGAGTGTATTTGGGCAAATGGCTTTTGACCACGACTTCCCCAAGCATCACGTTGTCTTGTTGAAGGGTGATGTTATAAGACTTAAGTTGAGAAACGGGAATGTCTTTCGGGATATATCCCACGCAGGAGATCTTGATGAAACCGGCCTGCCCGTTTACGTTTCTCAACTCAAACAGTCCGAGAGTGTCCGTAACCGTTCCCGACAAGAACGTTGTGTCTGCGGCATATAGTGCTACATTGGCAAATTCAATCGCCTCCCCTTCACCGTCAACGACTTTCCCTTTTATGTGTTGCCCAAAGGAGAGTTGAGAGATAGACAGCAAAACAAAAAGAATGAAAAATTTCATGACTTTTTCCACTAGTAAATGTCAAATTGGAAATTGGGGTTAAGATTCTTGTGGCTATCCTTTATATCTTCCAAGAATGCCTTTTTCAAAGCTTCCGGTTTTTTTAGTGGGTGACAATAATTGAGCTTGCCATTATGGTATCTGTCTTTTAGGTACTCCTTTCCACATCCTCCATAGCAAATAGGGAAACATAAACAATGTTTGCACTCATCGCGATTAAATTGTGAACTTTCATTGAGATAGCTTAAAAGTAAATGCTCATTTTTCAACGCTCCTTCATTTATGTTCCCGATAATCTTTTGGGGGTTATTAGCATCTTCCGGGCATTTATAAATTTCCCCTTTCGGGCCTATTGTATACATATTCAGGCTGCAAATAGAGCAAGTATGCTTATGGAATTTAGGGAAATATACAACTTCGCATCCTTGACTTTTATAATAATCGTATAGTTTGAACACTTCGTCATTGCTGAAGCATGTTTCGTCTAGTTGCTCCCCCAATTGCTCGTATACTTTTATTAGAGCTGGATACACATGTACGTTATTGTTGAGATCACATTCGTTATGGAGATAATGATATAAATCCACAAACTCTTTATAATTGTTTTTATCGATATTTATTCTAACAGAAATCTTACTATTGGGTAATTGTTTGCTCAATAACCTCACGTTATCAATAATTTTATCAAAAGTTCCTATAAGGCAACCTTTGAGATGTCTTTTTTTATCATGGGTTTCTTTCTTGCCGTCCAAGGTGATTTGTATGTTTTCAAGGTGAGTCTCTCTGAAAAAATCGATAACTTTTTCATTGACTAAATACCCATTTGTAACTACGCTTTGATTTATGGTGTTCAATGTAGTGTCTTTTATAATACTCTCATATATTTCCTTTATCAAATCAAAACGCAATAAAGGTTCGCCACCATACCAGTGCAAAGTAAGTTTTTCAGGGGCAGAGTTATCTATAAACTTTATTATATTTTGAATAGTATGTGAATCCATTGCCACTTCATCCTTTTGGCCTTCAAAACAATATGGACAACAGAAATTGCACCCCATAGTAGGAATCAAGAACAATGTCATACTTGTCATATCATAGTTGATGCGATTTGTCTCAATTTCCATCTTGTTGAAGAAATCATATTGATGTCCTTCTTCCACAATGACCTTCTTTTCTTCCAATATATTTAATAAATCGTTGTTGATATCAGACAAATTCCCTTCACTTAAAGCGTGATATAAAGACTGGGAAATTTTTGCTTTAACCAAGGTTTCTGTATTAAATAAGTAATACGAGTTTTCGTTGGTGAACAGAAATGAATAAATAGAAAGTTTTTTCATAAGGGCAATATTAAAGTGGGGATGCGATAAACATCCCCACTATTACACTTTTGCTGGCAGTAAGCCATTAACTTTATGCTAACATTTTGTTGTCTTAGAAGTGGAGGTGGAGTCCGTTTTCTCCACCCAACAAATCTCAATCTTGATAGTGGCGGTCAAATGCTTCTTTCCACCTACAAGTTCTTCCAAGTCACTCTCTGCCAATCGCTCATCGTTGCTGAGCAGCATAAATTCTTTGTCCATTTTTTTTGAATTTAAAATGTTCTTTGTTGTTTCTAAATCTTGGAATCTAACGTTTCTTGGATAGTATACGCCTTTTTAAACAGACGGGGCTGTATTTTCAAGAAATGCTATTTGGGCAAATCAAGAATGGAAATAATTGCACCAAGGTAAAAGTAAACTGCAACTATTTGCTTCACTTTGTATTTCCAGATGCAAATGTACAGACTATTATCAGAATAAACAAACTATTGCCAAAAATTTAAACTTGATTACACGGGATTCAACATGGTTAACACAAACAAGGTGAATTTCCCGTTCAGCAGCGCATACGATACAACTTTGTAGGGACGTAAAATCTTGCGTATCCGCAAGCAAGGTTGTGACTCCGTGGGAATATGATGGAGAACATATATAACCCTTCACAATGAGGATGGTTTTGCCCCCCCTCCTCTAATCGCGATTGATTTTTTGCTTTTCCGGGAACAACGTAAGGGATAATTCCTTATATTCGCGAACATAAAATATTTTAAACCAAAACCAAGAGACTATGAAAAAGAAATCCATTGTATTGGGTTTATTGTTGGCAGAAGCCTATAACTTGGTGGATAAGGTGGATGGTGTGACCGAGATGGATGGCATGCTTGCTTTGGCAGGCCCTATGGGCAATAGTGGGCGTGCGGCTACCATAGGTCATTATTCTCTTGGTCCTGAGGGTTATGTGGCAGATTGGCGCGACCATTTGTTTGTGCATGAGTATGGGCATTATATCCAAAGCCAACGCTGGGGTGTTTTCTATATGCCTGCCATTACCATACCGAGCCTGGCGAGTGCTGCGTTCACGTCAAAATGGAGTGGCATGAAGCACAAGGAACGTTGGTTTGAGGTGGATGCCAGCAAACTGGGGGGCGGAATACTTTGACAAGAAGTATGGCAGCGGCGCAGAGGGGTATAAAGAGGGCGATAGGAATTATTTTGATATTAAATCATTCCAAAATGCAGGAATTAGTTCTCCGTATAGCAATCCTAGGAATGCTGGCTGGAATAGAAACAGTTTTTATCCCACTTCGGGAACCCATATGGTTATTTGGGACTTTGTCTTTTAATGGTTATATGTTTATATTTTAAATTTACCATGACAAGAACGGGATATTTGTTTTTGTGTTTTCTTTTCATCTTGTTTTCCGCAATGACATGCGAGGATATAGATGAAGTAGGAGAGGTGTTCTCTGTGACAATTGACAATTCATGTGATGAGGATATTTACATAATAGAATTTGATTGGCCAGATAATGAACACATTTTGTCTCCAGTGCATGCTTTTGAACTAATGCCTAATTATTTAGTCAAAGTAGGATCAGGTGAAAAATACGAAGTAGTAATAGAAATGTTAACGCCATATCCATCCAAAAGCTACCAGTTCCTCATTTTCAAGCAGAGCACCTTGGACAAGTACACCAAGGAGGAATTGATAGAGAAGAACATCTTCGACAAGCGATATGCTTTGACGTACGAGGAACTGGAAAAGATGAATTTCAAAATCGTATATACGGGGGAATGATGGTGGCTATTGGTATGGCATGCCAATAGAATATCCCAGCGGATGCCACGTCCGCTGGGACAAGTGACAATTTCAAGACAGTGCTTTCGTGCGCCTACGGAAGCACTGTCTTTTTCAAAGCCTATTTCCTAAGGCGCAAATCCACTTGTTTCGCCTGGCTAAACATCTTGTCTTGGCAAGGGAACCAAGTCGCTTTTCCTGGGCAAAACAAGTGATATATCCAAATCGCATTAGAGGGTGATGTTTTTCGTGCTTTGAGTTGCAACCGTCAGATAACACGGGAGTTTGTGAATGCGATTTTTAATGGCGGTCATTAGGGATTTGAGTTTTAAAAGTATTGAAAAGTTGCCGGAAAAATACAAGATATCTATGAATACATCTCTTGTGGGTAGATTTACGTCTACCCACATATTGATATCTTTCATTAACGGGCAAAGCTATTTGTGAAAATGAAGTTAGATTGGCGAATAACTCAATCACATGAAGAACAGTGTGTTATAATACCATTGCTTCGATCTATGGGGCAATAAATCTCCATTCTATTCGTTACAAAAGCTAGATGGACGTTTTTCTCTTGTGAATCATCAAGCGTAAGAAATCGTAATTTTAAATCAATCATGGCCATGAAATATCTGTTAACTAGTTTATTCTTATTCCTGTGGGGACATTTAACGCTAAGTGGCCATCCTTGCCATATTGGCACGGAAGAATATAATAATGTTTTAGGGCAAAAGGACAGTGTGTTGCGTGAGCATTTTAGCTCAGATAGATTTGAGCGCATCAGTATAGTACACTCTAGAAAAGAAAATTTAACAGGTTTAAAACAGGCTGAGTTTTGGGAAACCAAAGAATATGCCACGAGACAAAATAATATATTTGAGCAAATGGAATATAACATCATAAAGCAAATTCCTGCTAGAATATTAAACAAGGCTTTGAAATATAAGGTTAGCACTATTGTTTGTAAGTTAATTATCACGCCGCATGATGGTCTTGTTAAAAAAGTTTCCTTCCAGACGGAATACAAGATTTCATCATATTTTACAAACGAGGATATCTTGAACTTTGAGAACATTGTATTAAACACAAAATTTACGCCAGAACATTTAACTACTGGTGATTTTGTGGTGTATTATTGGCCTATTCGTCACAAAATAATAAAGCAATATCTTGATTCCAAGAAATAACCCATAATATTGTAAAACATATATATTGAACTTAAATAACAGAGTATGAGACTTGCTGGAAATCATCTTGTATTGATATTGTTTTTTGTCATTTATCCCCTTGTCTCCCTAGGTCAGACAAGTTTTCAGATGACATATAAAGAAGGAGGGTATTTCATCACCACGTCCATAAACAACCATGACAATACAGAAATATTTGTAGCATCTGGCTTTCATGGGATTATCGTCAGTGAAGATGACTATGGCAGGTTGTTTGTTGATTCTTTATAGAATCCCTCCGCGCTAGATTTCATAAGAAAGAACAAATTCAGGATACTTCCCGCGAAAGACAGGGCAGGTAATGATATCGGAAAAGGAATCTTTGCCGCTGTCTGCCAAGTTGGAGAGCGGAAAAGAAGAAAGGTCTCAACCAGAGTAGGCGGGAGAATAAACTTGCCAAATGTTCTCGGGTGTATAGGCCCTTCGATGTTTCGCAAAAGCTATGTGGTCATTGACTCAAAGAACCATATTATGTATTACGAATAAAAGCCATGTCGTCTTGTCTCTTTTCATTAACGGGTAAGGTCTTGGAACATCGGTTGATATCCTGTTTTGCAAGATTATTAATCTTACAGCGTGAAGATTAATAATCTTACAGGGAACGAGGTAATATGGGGGCAGCAAGAAAATGTGTCAGAACATATCCCGGATACGTACCGGAAGATGGCGGGTAAGGTTGTTGAGACGCATATTTGCGTCTCGGTTGGCAAGATGGTTCCCGGTAAGCATGGCAATCCTGGTGTCGCTTGGCGTTCTCCCTATTGTCCCGCACTATAGTGTCAACTAGCCGGAATCCAAAACAACTTGTTTCGCGTCGCGATTTAACTTGTTTTGTTTGGGAAAATAACTTATTTTGAAAGGCAAATCAAGTTGTTTTCCGACGCAAAACAACTTGTTTTGAAAACCACTTGTCTTTTCCTGACGAAAACAGGGGCGCACGTCACGCGTGCGCCCCTGTGGGTGATGTGTATAAAGAGTAAGGCTTTAATCTGCCTGTTCTGTCTCGTCGGCCTTTTTCTTTCGGATGGAGCGGCGTCGCTTGGGCTTTTCCTCGTCGGCGGGCTTGTCTGCCTTGACACCTGCCAATTCAGGGTCTATCAAGATGCGTCCGCAATATTCGCAGACGATAATCTTCTTGTGCATCTTGATGTCCAGCTGGCGCTGGGAAGGTATCTTGTTGAAGCAACCGCCACAAGCGTCACGCTGCACGTAGACGATACCCAGTCCGTTGCGGGCCTTCTTGCGGATGCGCAGGAAGCTGGAGAGCAGGCGCGGCTCTATCTTCTTCTCATAGTCTTCGGCCTTCTCCTTGAGCTTAGCCTCTTCCTCGCGGGTCTCCTGCAAGATTTCGTCCAGCTCGCCCCGCTTCTCGTTGAGGTCTTCTTGGCGTTCGGTGATGAGTGTCTCGGTTTGCTCTATTTCCTTGAGCTTGCTTTCCACCATCTCCTTGGCCTCGCCTATTTTCTTGTTGCAGAGGTCAATTTCCAGTTGCTGGAACTCTATCTCCTTGCTCAACGTGTCATATTCGCGGTTGTTGGCCACTTCTTCCAACTGCCTTTGGTAACGTTCCAGAGTGCCGTTGGCCACCTCTATTTCCCCTTTCTTCTGGGAAATGGCGGAGTTGAACTCGTCTACCTCGGTCTTCAGCTTGTCTACGCGTATTTTCAAGCCTTCTATTTCGTCTTCCAGGTCTTGCACTTCCAAAGGAAGCTCACCTCTCAACGCGCGCTTCTCATCGATGGCGCTCAATGTTGTCTGTAGTTGGAACAAAGTCTTCAACTTGTCTTCAACTGACATTTCAGTAGGGTCTTTTTTAGCCATGTTCTTGAAGTTTATAGGATTGTTGATGATTTACAAATAGCATATGGGGTTAGTGTCGATATCGCTCATTACGCATCTCACGCCAGGGCAGTGGCCTTGAATGATTTCGCGGAATATCTCCGCGGTATATTTCTCGCTCTCGTAATGGCCTATGACACATATCTGTATCTCTTGCTCATGGCCGAAATACTCATGATAGCGCATCTCGCCAGTGATGAAAGCGTCCGCTCCGGCGGCGATAGCGTCTTGCAACAGGAACGCGCCAGCCCCGCCGCAGACAGCCACCTTGCTGACAGGCCGCTCTAATAGCTTGTTGGCATGGATGCATTTCACGCCGAAAGCGCCGCGCACCCTCTCCATGAATTCAAGGGAGGAGACTGGCTTTTGGCATTGGCCTATTACGCCTTCTCCGCCTATTACGCCTTCGGCCTCCTTGGTCTTGCCCAAAAAGCGCAAGTCTTCCAGTCCCAGCTTTTGGGCTATCTTGTGATTTACGCCGCCCAAAGCCTCATCCATGTTCGTGTGCATGGAAACGATGGCCACGTCATTCTTGATGGCCTTGATGATGGTGCGTTGCACGTAGTCCGCTCCTGTCAGTGAGCGCAGCTTGTGGAAGATGAGTGGATGGTGGCTTACGATAAGGTTACAACCTTTGGCAATGGCTTCGTCCACGACGGCTTCCGTTACGTCCAGGCACAATAATGCCCCTGATACATCACTCGCCCATGTCAATCCCACTTGCAAGCCGGCATTGTCGAAGTCTTCTTGCAGGGGCAGGGGCGCGAATTGTTCAAGGGCATGGATTACCTCTTCTATTTTCACGCTTTACAGCCTCGATATGTCATTTATGCCGCGAAGTTAGCTAATTAATATGGTATAAACTGACTGCCGGGGCTTATTTTAATGTTTTTTAGTACCATTCGTCCAGGTTGGCCTCCGCTTCCACCTTGGTCTCCACGTCATCGGGAAGAGCGGGGAAGAAGTCCAGGCCCGTGATTCGCTCTACTTGGTCTACGGTGTTTACGTAATCTCCCTTAGGCCTGTTGCCATCGGTGTTTCTATAGATAAAGCCTATGGCTTTTGGAGTTCCTCGCATGCATAGCACCACTTTGAAGAAGGCTTCGGGCACTACTACCTGGTTCTCGCCAATGGTCTTGTGCGGCCCCTTGTACAGGATAGGGCCGCAGACGATATAGATATCGCCCATTTGTCGCGCCCACTTGCGGCATTGTTGCTCCATTTCATTCCAGTCTCCTCGATTGAGTCCATGGTGTTGCGGGCAGGCATTCGTGAAATAAAAGCTTTCCCATTGCGCGTCCGCGTCCCATTTGTTGTCGCCTGAGGGACACATGTGGCCTCGGTCGTAGCCAGAGCCTTTGTAGTCATTGTCCGTGGCGCGGGGTTCGGGGACATCCTCATCTTCATGGAACTTCATGCCTCCACGGCTGTGGTTGCCGTCTACATGGTTTGCCGTGAGATGCCATGCCACCCAGTTGGGCAACTTTGTCGAGGGGTTATAAGAAGTTGTGTAGGCCTTGCGCTTCAATATCATCTCATCGCCATTGGCCATTGGAGCGGGAATCTCCAGTTTGTCACTGGTATTCTCAGCTTGCCGCTTCTTGTTTTTTTCTTGGGATTCTGTGTGTTCGCCGCTACTTCTTACGGCATCGTGACTTTCCCTTTGCTCAGTGTAAAGGTTCTCGGGTTCCTTTTCCGCTTGGTCACCACAAACCTTTACGGCCACGATTAGCAGGGCGATGACAATGAGATAATATTTCAGTTGTTTCATGGGTGGGAATTTAAAACTTATTATTCCATATCCAGCAGCGGTGCGACCAGCACTTTCTCGAAAGCCACTCGCTTGCCATGTCCTTCATAGTAGACGGTGCCGCAGAACGAGAATCCCATGGCGGAAAGCAGTCCGATCATCTCCGTGTTCTCGTTGGCGGTATCAACCTTGATGCTTTTGATGCCCTCCGCCTGGCACATCTCTATCACGTTTTCCAGAAAGAGGCGGGAAAGCCCATGCCCTTGCAAGGATGGCTGGACTGCCAACCTGTGGATAACAACATAGGGATAATCGCTTTGCCATTTGCCTTTTATGTTCTCGTAGACAGGTTCCCCGTTGAATGCCACTACGCCAAAAGCGGCAATGGTGTCATCGGAACAGAGCACGTATCCCGTTTCGTTCTCAATGTCCTTGCGGATGATTTCCTCAGAAGGGTAAGTGGCTGACCATTGGGTGCGTCCTGACGCTAACATCTTTTCACGCGCCTTGTTCACCACTTCCCAAACAGCGGGGAAATCATGCAGGGAGGCTTGCTGGAATTGGAAGTAGGGCATGGCAGGTTGACAGGAGTTGTTCTCTGGCATGGGCGTGAAAGATTAAAAGTTCATGCTGCCGTCAGAAAGAGGGATGTTGCCATCAGAGACCTCAGTGGTGAAATTCAGTTGGGCGTTATCCGAGAAAAGTTCGCCCGTGTAGATGGTTCTTTTTCCTTGTTCCAACTTCACGTCCTTGAAGTCCAGGTGTTTGAGGGCTTTCTCATTCTCGCCTAGAATGTCAAGCGCGATTTCCACGTTATTCTCTATGGTATTGCCAAGAAGGGTGTAGAAAGTCAATCTTCTCGTTTCCCCCGCCTTGTCTGGATCAAGTTCGACAATGCTGGAATATTCTTGGGCATTCGGAATAAAACCCGTGGCGGGGTCATATTGATAGTTGCAGTGCGATTTAAAAGTGGCTTTGATGGCTACTACTTCTTTTGGGGAAAGGTCGGTTGATTGCAACGTAAAAGCGGTTATGATGCGTTCCATGCCACAAGCGAATGTTTTTGAGGGGCTGGTTATATCGACAGACTTATTGAAAGCTACCATGTCCGTAACCTTGGTGCCAGGGAATGTAACCAAGTTCTTTCCTTCGATGGTCACGGGCTCCTCTCCTTTGTAAGCTAACGCGACAATTTGATATTTTCCTAATGGCAAGTCGACAGTCAGTTTGCCAAAGTCTTCTTGGGAGTTTATTTGGTAGTATTGTTTTTCCTCGCCCACTCCTTCTATGGGGAAGATGGCTACGCTCAACTGCGTGAAATAGTTGTCTTTCTTTAGATCGGATTGACTGTCGCTTGTTTCGCCTCCCTCTTCGTCAGCTCTGCTGTCTGTAGGGGTTACCATGTCTTCCGTGCTGACATCGAAAAAGGTCAAACTTACAGGTACGGTTGTTTGGGAGGTTGGGGGAGTTGTGGCGGAACCATTATCATCAGTAGTGATGTCTGTCATGTTTTTCTCGCAACTCGTAAGTACAACCAGCGATATGAGAATGAAATAAATTACCTTTTTCATGTATGACTTTCGTTCCTGTTTTGTGATTTTCGCGCAAAGGTATAAGATATTTTTAAAATATTAAAGAATTTGCAATCTTTTTTCGAACCAAAGGTATAAAAATGTTATAATCGCAATAAGTTTTCCGAAATCCTTACATGTTTCTGCGGATTATTCGCTATATTTGCGTTGTAATCTTAAAAGCTACAGGAGGATTGCATATGAAGCGCTGGAATCAATTCGAATTTGAGGCGGAAGCTTTGGAATTCGAGAACATGTACAACGAGGAGAACGACCGCCGTGGTGGGCGAGAGCTTTCTTCTATTTGGTATACGTAACAGACAAAGCATAACCAGAGTGGAGTGGGAGCGTACTTTATGAGTGCGCTCCCACTGCGTTTTAATCGCCTAGTATCTGGCGGGCGTGTTCTTTCACCTTGATTTCTTTAGGAGTGAAAATGCGTTGCACAATCCCGTTCTCATCGGTGATGAAAGTCGTGCGGAAAGTTCCCATATAGGTGCGGCCGCACATCTTTTTCTCTCCGAAGATTCCCAGTTCGTTAACCAATTGCAGTTCTGTGTCTGCTATCAAGGGAAAAGGCAGCTGGTATTTTTCTATGAAACGCTTGTGCGATTTTTCGTCTTGTATGCTGACGCCTACTATTGCGTAACCTTGTGTGAGAAATCGTTCATAGTTGTCTCGCAGGTCACAAGCCTCGCTGGTGCAGCCAGGTGTAGAGTCTTTTGGATATGCGTAAAGAACGAGCTTTTTGCCGGCGAAGTCACTTAACCTGATTTCTTTCCCGTCTTGATCTTTTCCCAATATCTCGGGCAGCCTTTGTCCTATTTCCATCTTTCAATGTTTTAAGGTGATACATTAATAATGAAATCGTTACGCAAAGGTAACATAAATTCCGTATTTTTGCGCATTTTAAGGGAGCATTTCTTGCCCATGAGGCAAAAATAATGTATTTTTGCATGCGGATTAACTCCTTTTTGGTGTAAATCCATGTGTATGCGCATAACATTTATTTAACACAATATCTAATATGAGTTTGAAAATCGTTGTACTTGCCAAGCAAGTACCTGACACAAGAAATGTGGGTAAGGACGCGATGACAGCAGAAGGTACGGTGAATCGTGCCGCATTGCCCGCTATCTTCAACCCAGAAGACTTAAATGCCTTGGAACAAGCTCTTCGATTGAAAGAGCAGAATCCAGGTTCTACTGTAGGCGTATTGACGATGGGTCCTCCCCGTGCGGGAGAGATTATTCGCCAGGGACTCTATCGTGGTGCTGATACAGGTTGGTTGCTTACAGACCGTTTGTTTGCGGGTGCTGACACTTTAGCGACTTCTTACGCTTTGGCAACTGCCATCAAGAAGATAGGCGATGTGGATATCGTGATAGGTGGTCGTCAGGCCATTGATGGTGATACTGCGCAAGTTGGCCCACAAGTAGCTCAGAAATTGGGATTGAACCAGGTTACTTATGCCGAAGAGATTTTGAAGATAGAAAATGGCAAGGCGACAATCCGTAGGCATATCGATGGTGGAGTGGAGACTGTTGAGGCTCCCTTACCCGTGGTGATTACCGTGAATGGCAGCGCGGCTCCTTGCCGTCCTTGCAACGCCAAGCTCGTGATGAAGTATAAGTATGCCACATGTCCTATGGAACGTACAGGCAATGAGCCTTGGACAACTCTTTATGAGGAGCGTCCGTACTTGACGCTTAACCAATGGAGCGTGGCAGACGTAGATGGTGATGCCAGCCAGTGTGGCTTGAGTGGCTCTCCCACCAAGGTGAAAGCGGTGCAGAATATTGTTTTCCAGGCAAAGGAAAGTCGTACGCTGACCAGCTCAGATGAGGACGTAGAGGGACTCATCAAAGAATTGTTGAATGAAAAGATCATTGGTTAATCAGTAGGAACTTGGATTTATGAATAACGTATTTGTATATTGTGAGATCGAAGGCACTACTGTTGCCGAGGTCTCCCAGGAATTGCTCACCAAGGGTCGCAAGCTCGCAACTCAACTGGGAGTGGAACTTCATGCCGTAGTCGCAGGCTCGGGTATCAAGGGTAAGGTGGAAGACCAGATATTGCCCTATGGCGTTGATAAATTGTTTGTCTTTGATGGTGAGGGTTTGTTCCCTTATACATCTGCCCCACATACCGATATCTTGGTGAACCTCTTCAAGGAGGAACAGCCTCAGATAGCCTTGATGGGTGCTACGGTCATAGGCCGTGACTTGGGTCCCCGTGTTTCTTCGTCATTGACATCTGGTCTGACAGCAGACTGCACGCAGTTGGAGATAGGAGACTATGATGACAAGAAAATGGGCAAGCATTATGATAATTTGCTCTATCAAATTCGTCCTGCGTTTGGTGGAAACATTGTGGCTACCATTGTCAATCCCGACCATCGTCCACAGATGGCTACCGTGCGTTCTGGCGTAATGCAGAAGGCACTCTACCAAGGCCAAGCCAAAGGAGAGGTGGTATATCCCGACGTGACTGCTTATGTTCCCGTAGAGGACTATGTGGTGAAGGTGATAGACCGCCACGTGGAAGAGGCCAAGCATAACTTGAAAGGCGCGGCCATTGTCGTGGCAGGCGGATATGGTGTAGGTTCCAAGGAGGGCTTTGACCAACTCTTCCAATTGGCAAAGGAATTGCATGGAGAGGTCGGCGCAAGCCGTGCGGCAGTAGACGCGGGCTGGGTAGACCATGACCGCCAGATAGGGCAAACGGGTATCACTGTTCACCCCAAGGTATATATCGCTTGCGGTATTTCTGGACAAATACAGCATATCGCCGGTATGCAAGACTCAGGCATTATCATCTCTATCAATAACGACCCCAACGCGCCCATCAATAAGATAGCGGATTATGTGATCAATGGTACCGTGGAAGAGGTTGTTCCCAAACTCATCAAATATTACAAGCAAAATTCTAAGTAACGTCATGGCAAACTATTATACAGACCACCCAGAGATAGGTTTTCATTTGAACCATCCTCTGATGAAACGTATTGTGGACCTCAAGGAACGCAACTACGAAGACAAGGACAAGTATGAGGACGCTCCCGTAAACTACGAGGACGCCATAGAGAACTATAAGCGCATATTGGAGATTACCGGTGACGTGGCCGCCAACATCATTGAGCCTAATTCCGAGAGCGTGGACCAGGAAGGTCCCCACTTGGAGAATAACCGTATGATATATGCCAGCAAAACTTACGAGAATCTCGACGCGACTCGCAAAGCTGGCCTTTGGGGTATCTCCATGCCTCGCCGCTATGGAGGCTTGAACCTGCCGAACACCACTTTCTCCATGCTTAGCGAGCTGATATCCGCCGCGGATGCTGGTTTCCAGAACGTTTGGAGTTTGCAGAGCTGCATCGATACTCTCTATGAGTTTGGCAATGAGGAACAACGTGCCAAATATATTCCTCGTATCTGCGCTGGGGAGACTATGAGTATGGACTTGACAGAGCCTGACGCTGGTAGTGACTTGCAGCGCGTGATGCTGAAAGCTACCTATGACGAGGAAAACAAGTGCTGGAGGCTGAACGGCGTGAAACGTTTCATCACCAACGGAGACTCTGATATCCACTTGGTGTTGGCTCGCTCAGAGGAGGGGACAACTGATGGCCGCGGCCTCTCTATGTTCATTTATGACAAGAGAGATGGCGGTGTAGACGTAAGGCATATTGAGCACAAGTTGGGTATTCATGGTTCTCCCACTTGTGAGTTGACTTACAAGAATGCCAAGGCCGAACTTTGCGGTAACACCCGTTTGGGTCTTATCAAGTACGTAATGGCTTTGATGAATGGTGCCCGTTTAGGCATTGCCGCACAAAGTGTAGGTGTAGAGCAGGAGGCTTACAATGAAGCGTTGGCATACGCCAAAGAGCGCCAGCAATTCGGGCAGAAGATTATAGAGTTCCCCGCGGTATATGACATGCTTTCCCGCATGAAGGCGAAGTTGGACGCAGGGCGTTCATTGCTTTACCAAACAGCCCGCTACGTGGACATCTATAAAGCGTTGGAAGACATAGAGCGTGACCGCAAGCTCACTCCCGAGGAGCGTCAAGAGATGAAGAAATACACTCGTTTGGCCGATGCCTTTACGCCGTTGGCGAAGGGAATGAACTCAGAGTACGCCAACCAGAACGCTTATGACGCCATTTCTGTGCATGGCGGTTCTGGTTTTATCATGGAGTACAAGAGTCAGCGCCTCTATCGCGACGCTCGTATCTTCTCTATCTATGAGGGTACAACCCAGTTGCAGGTGGTGGCAGCTATCCGCTATATCACCAACGGCACTTATCTGGGTATTATCAAGGAGATGCTTGCCCAGGAGGTGAGCGAGGCCTTGAAGCCTTTGCAGGCTCGTGTGGCCAAACTCGTAGAGATGTACGAGGAGGCTGTCGCCATGGTGAAAGAGGCTGGCAATCAAGAACTGCACGATTTCTTGGGTCGCAGACTCTACGAGATGACAGCGGACATCATCATGTCTCTGCTTATTCTTGATGACGCTACCCGTGCTCCTGAGCTCTTCCAGAAGAGTGCCAACGTGTACGTGCGCCACGCTGAGGCTGAGGTGAACGCCCATTACGTTTACGTGAAGAACCTCAAGGCCGAAGACCTGGAAGCTTTCCGTGCCGCTCAAGTTGCTGAGAGCGCGGAGTAAGGTCGCGGTCTTTAGTACGTAATTTTCTCCATAGACTTATCCGCCCGCCTATATATATAATGTATAGGCGGGCGATTTTGTTTGAGATCTGCGCATAGGGTCAGGATGTTTGAACCGCTTAGTTGAGGTAATCCGCTCGCTTATTTACTTTTTCCCCGCTAATGCGTCGGTATTTCGAGGAATATGTGTAACTTCGCGAATAAATAATAGTGTGGCATGATGAGGTTGAGAATAGGAAACCAGACGATATTGACGGGATGCGTACTCATATTGCTGGCACTCTGTTATCTCAGTGTGCGCCAGTCCGTAGAACTTCCTGTTGATCGCCAGGGTGGAGAAAATCTGGAGGTACTTTCCGACTCCTTGTCCATGCTGGATGAACGGCAGTCACCAAAAGGCCAAACCTTTAACCAAGACGTGTCCCCTGATGAGAAGAAGGGTGAGCGCAACTAAACCAAAAGATAATGACGGAAAACGTTAATCCAACATCTTCGCCCGTTTCCATGGTCAAGGCCAGGTTGATGATACGTGTGGGATATAAGTCGCTGAGTTTCTCGGTAGTGGACGGTAGCTGTGAAGAGGGTGTGAGGTATGAGCCTTACACGGTGAAGAGCGGCATATCTATGGCCGCCAATTTGCGACAGGCTTTCTTGGACAGTGAACTTCTTTGCCAAGGATATACCAAGGCGGGAGTGCTGCTGGATGCCCCTTCCTTGCTGGTGCCTGTAGAGCAATTCCAGGAGGAAGACCTGCCTGCTCTCTATGGCTACACTTTTGAGAAGGGCGACTCTTCCACGCTCATCCAGAAAGTGATGCCTGCCCAAAACGCTGTGGCGATATTCCCTATCAACAAAGACCTCAAACTGGTCATCGAAGACCATTTCCAAGAGGTACGCTATTCGCCCGTTTGCATGCCTGTATGGAATTATTTCCAGCAGCGGGGGCTGCAGGGACAAAACCGGAAACTCTATGGATATTTCCACGACAAGAAGCTGGACATTTTTTGCTTTGACAAGCAACGCTTCCGTTTCTCCAACAGTTACGAGGTGGCTCATGGAAAAGACGCCGTTTATTTTTTGCTTTACGTTTGGCAGCAACTGCAGTTCGATGCCCATAAGGATGAATTGAACATCGCGGGGGACTTGCCCAATCGTGCCGAGACGCTGGAACAGCTGAAACGTTATGTAAGGAAGGTATTTCTGCTGAATCCAGTAGCCGAGTTCAACCGAGCTCCTGTCACCCGCGTCAAAGACTTACCTTTTGACTTGCTTACTTATTTCTTGCGCAGATGAGAATCATTACTGGAATATACAAGGGAAGACACTTTGAGGTGCCCCGCTCTTTCAAGGCACGTCCCACGACAGACTTCGCCAAGGAGAACATCTTTAATGTCTTGCGAGGTTATGTTGATTTTGAAGGAGCTACGGCTTTGGATCTCTTCGCTGGTACGGGTAGCATTTCGTTGGAGTTGGTGTCTAGGGGATGTGAGCGGGTCGTGAGCGTGGAAGCCGATCGCGACCATGCCAATTTCATTCGCCAATGTTTCCAGAAGATAGGTTGTGACAAGGATGTGCTCATCCGTGGAGACGTGTTCCGTTTCTTGAAATCATGTGGCCAGAAATTTGACCTTATCTTCGCCGACCCGCCTTACAGTCTGCCGGAATTGCCTGCTCTCCCTCAGTTGATACTGGATAGAGAGCTGTTGACCAGCCAAGGCATCTTGGTGTTTGAGCATGGCAAGCAGCATGACTTCTCTTCTCACGCAGACTTCTTGGAACACAGGAGTTATGGCAGCGTGAATTTTTCCCTTTTCCGTCCCGTGAAGAAAGAAGAGGGGAGGGAGGAAGAGGCACCTGCGGAATAAATTATCGGAACCAGGTTTTCACATAACCAGAAAGCATGCGAAAGTGCGCATGCCTTCTGTGTTTTCTTGTTTGTATGCGGCGATAGCAAACACAGTACTACTGCTTTTTGATTTCAGTACTACTGGAATTCTCTAACATTCATTCCAAGTTTTAAGTAAACTCGGGACTGTAGAGGAAATGAATCAATGGGTCGGGGTACTCGAATATCTCCTCGGGCTTAAAGAAACGGCGTATTTCTATTTCCGCGTTCTCCACGCTGTCTGAGGCGTGCACGATATTCTCCTGTCCGCTCATTCCATAATCTCCGCGGATAGTCCCAGGAGCGGCTTTGCGGCCGTTTGTGGCTCCAGTGATGTTTCTCATTACGGTCACGGCTTCTGTCCCCTCTGCGCAGATGGCGATGACGGGAGCGGCCATCATGGCATTTTTCAGCGTGGGGAAGAATGGCTTGTCAGCCAAGTGGGCGTAGTGCTCGTCCAGGATGGCTTCGTTGAGTTGCATCATTTTCATGCCTATGATGCGCAATCCTTTACGCTCAATGCGGTTGATGATTTCACCCATCAGTCGCCGCTGTACGGTGCAGGGTTTCAGCAAGATTAAGGTTCTCTCCATGTCTTTACGGGTTTAGTGTTTAGTTGATATCAGGTTTAAAGTCTCAGTCAGGTATGTATGCCCTACAAAAGTAACGCTTTTTCGTTGAATGACAAAATAAACCGAGAAAAAACAGCGCATTATCCCGCTCTTTTGGAATATTATTAGTACATTCGCGTAAAGAAACGAACCTGCTATGAAACAACTCATCTGTCCTAAATGTGGCACTGCTTTCCAGGTAGACGAGGCCGACTATGCCGCTATCCTCAATCAAGTAAGAAACTCGGAACTCCAGCGAGAGGTGGAACAACGCATGCGTGAGATGGAGCGCAGGCAGCAGGCTGTCATGGAGGTAGAAAGGTTGAAAGCGCAAAAGGCTTTTGAGGAGAAGATGGGACAGAAAGCCGCAGAGTTGGGCAAGAAAGATGAGGAGATTGCGTTGCTGAGACAACAACTCGATGGTGTCTCCAGGGAAAAGCGCCTGGAGGCGGAGGGGGAGTTGATGAAGAAAGAGCAGGCCATTATCCAGTTGAAGGCCGCTTTGGCGGAAAGGGAACGTAGCGAGCTGCGGGCTGTGGCAGAGGAGCGATATAAAGCCAAGGAGAAGCAAGCCGACTTGGAGAAGGAAATCGTTCGCCTGCAAGGCCAACTTAACGCTGTCCGCGTGGAAGAGCAAAACAAGGCCAAGGATAACCTCCACCAAATGGAAAATCAAATGCGGCAGTTGGAAGCGCAGCTTATCACGCAGAAAGATCAAGCGGCGTTGCGTGAGAACGCCATCCGCCAGGAATACGCGACCCAGTTGAAACAAAAACAAGAGTTGGTGGAATATTACAAAGACCTAAAGGCTCGTCTGTCCAACAAGATGGTGGGCGAGAGCTTGGAGGCTCACTGCGGCAACGCTTTCAATAGCGTGCGCGCGAGTATGTTCCCACTCGCTTATTTTGAGAAAGACAATGACGCCAGCCATGGCAGTAAGGGGGATTTTATTTTCAGGGACTTCGCCGATGGCATGGAGTATATCTCCATCATGTTCGAGATGAAAAATGAGATGGAGGAATCCGTCAACCGACATCGCAACGAGGATTTTTTCGCCAAACTGGACAAAGACCGTAAGGAGAAAGGATGTGAGTATGCCGTGCTCGTGTCGCTCTTGGAGCCCGACAGCGAGCTATACAACCAAGGTATCGTTGACGTGTCCTATCGCTACCCCAAGATGTATGTGGTGAGGCCGCAGTTCTTCATGCCCCTCATTTCGCTGTTGACGCAGGCGGCCCGCAACTCCCTTGGTTATATGCGGGAATTGAGAGAGGCTCGCCAGCAGAACGTGGATGTCACTAATTTTGAAACCAAGTTAAATGAGTTCCGTGACAAGTTCGGGAAGAATTATGAATTGGCAGGCCGCCGTTTCCAAGAGGCCATCGACGAGATTGACAAATCTATATCTCATTTGCAAAAGACAAAAGACGCGCTCTTGGGCTCCGCCAATAATCTGCGCCTGGCCAATAACAAGGCGCAAGACCTGACTATTCGGCGGCTTACGCACAATAACCCTACCATGAAGGCGAAGTTTGAGGAAGCCCGCCAGCAAGAACAAGCTACAGACCATGTTTGACATCCAAAGATATTCCCCTGAAAAAGAAAAGGAATGGAATGGCTTTGTGGCCAGTTCCAAGAACGCTACCTTCCTGTTGGATAGAGGTTATATGGACTATCATGCCTATCGGTTTCATGACTGCTCACTGATGTTCTATAAAAACGGGCGGCTTTACGCTCTCCTGCCTGCCCATGCCGCGGAAGGCACGCTTGTTTCCCATCCCGGTCTTACTTATGGCGGACTTGTCCTGGGTGAAGACGCGAGAGGCGCGGAGGTGGTAACGCTGTTTCAGGAGATGAACGACTGGTTACGAGGTGAGGGTTTTCGTGCCGTTACCTATAAACGTATCCCTTGGATATACCACAAGATGCCAGCGGAAGAAGATTTGTATGCCCTTTTCCGCGTCTGTAAAGCCAAGCTCGTTTGTCGCGATATCTCGTCGGCGATAGATATGGCACATGCTCCTCATTGGAGTCAAAACCGTCGTTGGGGGCGTAACAAAGCCTTCCGCCAAGGTGTGGAGGTGACAGAAAGTCAGGATTTCCCTACTTTCTGGAAGATACTTTCCGACAATTTGCGGTCGAGATATGATACCGCTCCCGTACATAGCCTGGAAGAGATACGGCTGTTGCATAGCCGTTTCCCCCAGTCCATCCGTCTATACTTGGCCTATAAAGACGAAGAGGCTATAGGTGGGACGGTTCTCTATGTAACTCCCCAAGTGGTGCATTCCCAATATATTTCCTCTTCACCGCGAGGTAAGGAGTTGAATGCTGTCGACGCAATCTTTGAGCGGGTGCTTCACCAAGACTTTGCCCGTTATGCTTATTTCGATTTCGGGAAGTCAACGGTGGGAGACGGAAGGGAACTCAACGCTTCTCTCTTGGCGCAGAAGGAAGGCTTCGGTGCCCGCGCTCTCTGTTACGACACCTACGCTTGGGAACTCTAAAAGTGTCTATTTCTCGCTCTTTCCATCCTTGATAAGGAAATATTTATTACCTTTGCAGCCATGGCGAGGTTTCGCCACATCCCTAACAATGCCAAAGAGATGAAGATAGAGATAAATCCAGCCTACGAGAGTGAAAGGGAATTGCTGGCTCGCATACCTGAGGAGCGTTACGCCGCGGAGCAAACTTTCTGTTGCGACCGCAATACAGTAGTAAGGGTTAGCGTCGGGAGCCATGAGTATGTGGTGAAACGCTTCAAGGTGCCTCACCTCATCAATCGTTTCGCTTATACCTTCATCCGGAAAGACAAGGCGTTACGGTCTTACTTGAACGCTTTCCGTCTGCGCGAGACTCATTTTGACACTCCAGAGCCAGTGGCTTACATGGCCATCTACAAGCAGGGGCTGTATCACACTGGCTACTATGTCTCCCGCTATTATCCCTCAGAGCGATTGGATGAATTGATGAGGCGGGATATGGATGCCCAACAGCGCGATAAGCTATATGATGAGTTCATTGACTTTACCTACCGCCAGCACCAAGCGGGTGTCTACATGAAGGATTATAATCTTGGCAACGTGCTCGTTACCTATGATGGGGAGCACTACCATTTTGCCCTGGTGGACATCAATCGCATGAAGTTCAATCACCATCCTTCTTATCGGGAGGCCATGACCTCCTTTGATCAAACGGGGCTTCCCATTCCCCAGTTCTCGGTGCTTATTCCGCTTTACGCCAAGTTGGTGGGTGAAGACCCCGAGCAGGGCATTTACCTGATGTTGAAAGAGCGCAACCGCCGTTGGCGCAAGATAAGGGCGCGCGCCGTCTTCAAGCGTCTTTTCCCCTGGCTGTGACGGGCGTTCGCCTTCGATACCCGTGCCAAGGCATATTTTTTGTGGAGGAGTGCATGGAATTGGTCGCTTTGCGTATCTTTTCCTTTGTGGATGACACACTCCAAACCAGTCAGGGACTATGCCCCTGAGTAGGCTTAAGGGAACACCCGCAACAGCATCCTATGATACATGCCCAAGTATCCAAGGATACTTAGGCAAGTACCCAAGGGAACTTAGGCGAGTACCCAAGGATGCTTAGGCAAGTAAGCGAGGATACCGTTATGAGGGTTGTGTGAAATCGTGTGAATTGTTGTAGTCCCTTTTTCGCGGTCACAATAGTGGGGAGAGCAGCCTCACCACGCCTTCAAACAGCCTGCGGGTAATGGGGCGGTTGAGCAGCTGATTGGGCGTGAGCGGTTCGCAGTCTTGCAGGTCGCTGAGGAAAGCGCACTTCAGTCGCAAGGCCATGTCCTCATCGTAGAAGAAAGCGTTGGCCTCGAAATTGTTCTCGAAACTGCGGAAGTCCACGTTGGTGCTGCCTACGGTGGCCACCAAATCATCGCTTACCATCATCTTGCTGTGGTTGAACCCCGCCCCGTAAAGGTAGACTTTCACGCCTGCGTCCATGGCTTCCAGCAGGTAGGAGCGGCTCGCCCACTCGGCCAGCTTGGCATCGGAACGTCTTGGCACTATCAGCCTTACGTCTATTCCTGCGTGGGCGGCCGTTTGCAGCGCGAAGAGGATGATTTCCGTGGGCAGGAAGTACGGTGTTTCTATATAGACATATTTTTGCGCTTGGGAAATCATGCGGGCGTAGCCTTGCATGATTTCCGGCCAGGGGGCTATGGGACTGCTGGTGACTACTTGCATCACGCAGTCAGACCTTAGATGCTCGGCCACGGGGGGATAGAACCTTCTTTGGGTGAGCAATGTGCGATCCACGAAATACCAATCCACCAGGAAGGCTCTTTGTATGGCGTAGACACCTCCGCCTTCTATGCGCAGGTGGATGTCGTGCCAAGTCTGCTTGCCGTCCCCTTTCACGTAGCGCAGAGCGATGTTCATGCCACCGATGAATCCTGTCTTCCCGTCCACCACGCATAGTTTGCGGTGGTTGCGGTAGTTTACCTTGCTGGTAAAGGCGGGAAATCTCACGGGCATGAAAGCGTGGATGTCAATGCCCTCGTCGCGCATTCGCTCGAAGAAACGCTCTTTCACTTTCCAGCAACCTACGTCGTCATAGATGAGCCTCACTTCCACTCCCTCCCGGGCTTTCGCTATCAACGCGTCGGCGATGAGGTTGCCTAGCGGGTCATCCTCTATGATGTAAGTTTCCAGGTGGATGTGGCTTTTGGCTTGGGCGAAGGCTTTCAGTAGGGCATAGGTGAAAGCGTAGCCATCGCTGAGCACTTGGGTCTGGTTGTCTTTGAAGGGCAACGCCACATTGAGATTCGCGAACAATCTCACCAAAGGCTCGACCTTTTCGGGTAACCGCAAGTCTCCTTGCACGTCATACTCCATCATGCTGCGTTTCGTGAGCTGGTCAATGCTGCGTTGGCTCATCAAGCGTTGCTTGCGTACATTCTGTCCGAAGAACACGTAGAGAAGCCAGCCTATCACGGGTATGAATATCAGTACCATGAGCCAGGCGATGGTCTTCGCGGGCTGTTTGTTGTCTAGCAGTACGGCGATGATGGTGGCCGCCACGATGACGATGTAAGCCACAAGGAGAATGTCGTAGACGTAGGTCATGGGCAAAGATGTGCTTCAGATGGTTTTCCCCAGTTGCTCGGCATAATATTTCTTGATAAGTTTCATGTCGTTGTATTGCGCCATGAGTGCCGCCATTTGGTCTGGGCTTTCCTGGCAGGCCAGCACTTGTTGGTATAGCTCGTTTACCTTGCGCTCGGCGTAAGTGTACCTGAACTCCATTACGAGTTTCTCGGTCAGTTGTCGCAGCCGCTCGGGAGTTTGCTCATAGCGCAGGCTGGGAGAGAGATGCCCCAGCTCGGCGCACAGCTCAGAGGCCAGCTTGCTCACCTCGGGGTCAGGATGGTTGACGAAATAGCTTTCCGTGTGGAAGCCTTCCTCCAGCAGGTGGTCGTTAGCCTCTTTTAATACGCGCTCATAGAGAGGTGAGGTGAAATGCAGGTTGTCGCTGGCGAGGTTGAGTGCCACATATTGCGCCAAGGCCAACGAGACGGCGTTGTCTTCGCAGTCTCTTACGGAAATGATTCGCTCGCCATATCTTATCACGGCTTGTATCAGCATGGTCTCGGTGTCCATGCCCTGTTTTGGGGCCTGTGGCATGCCTGGGGTTGGAGCGGACTGGACTTGGGCGGGGGTTTCTTTTAGTCCTGCCACTCTTCTTTCAGCTTTCTCTTTCTCGTCTTTTCCTTGTGTGATAAAGCGGTTGACCGCGCTGATGAGTGTCGCCTCCGACATGGAAAGCCGCTCAGAGCACTCTCTGATATAGGTGGCTCTCACGATTTGGTCTTGTATCATTGACACGCTGCGCATGATGTCGTTGATGGCCTCCGAGCGTTTGATGGGGTCTGTCACGCCATCCATCAACACCTGTGTCTTGAAGCGGATGAAATCCGTTTGGTGTTTCTCTATGTAGTTTCGGAAATCCGATGCCGTATGGGTGCGGGCGAAGCTGTCCGGGTCATTGCCGTCAGGCAAAAGCAATACCTTTATGTTCATGCCCTCTGCCAAAAGCATGTCTGTTCCTCGCAGGGCCGCGTGTATGCCGGCCTCATCGCCATCATAGAGCAAAACGATGTTGTTGGTGAAGCGGTGGAGCATCCTGATTTGTTTCACGCTCAGGGCAGTGCCGGAGTTGGCCACCACGTTCTCTATGCCACACTGGTGCATGGAGATGACATCGGTATATCCTTCCACCATGTAGACACAGTCTTCCTTGGCGATGGCCTTTTTGGCTTGGTAGATGCCGTAAAGGGCTTGCTCCTTGTGATATATCTCGCTGTCGGGCGAGTTGACGTACTTCTGGCTTACGCCCTTGGTGCGGCTGTCCAGCACTCTGCCGCCAAAAGCGATGACCTTTCCGCTTACGCTCATCCATGGGAACATGGCCCTGCCATAGAAGCGGTCTACCAGCTCGCCATTCTCCCGCTCGACGCAAAGTCCTGTCTTCACCAGGAATTCTTTTTGGTATCCTTGCTTCAATGCGGCCGAAGCCAACGCTTCCCGTTGCCTCAGCGAGAACCCCAACTTGAATTTCTCAATGATGTCATCCCTGAAACCGCGGCTTCTGAAATATTCCATGCCAATGGCTTTGCCGTCGGTCTCGTTTAGCAACACGTTGTGATAGTAGCTGGCCGCCCATTCGTTCAGTATGAGCATTGACTCCCTTTGGCTTTCCGCCAACTTCTCCTCATCCGTGCGTTCCCGCTCTTTTATTTCTATATGGTATTTGTTGGCCAGCCATCTCAGTGCGTCGGGGTAGGACATTTGCTCCAGCTCCATCAGGAAGTTGACGGCGTTGCCGCCCTTGCCGCACGAGAAGCAGTGGCATATTCCCTTGCTCGGGGATACGGAAAAGGAAGGGTGGCTATCGTCATGGAAGGGGCAAAGCCCTATATAGTTGACACCTCTCTTTTTGAGTGTCACGAACTCCGATACCACTTCCACGATGTTGGTGGCCTCCATGATGCGGTCAATGGTCTGCCTGTCTATCATGTTTGCAAAGATAGCGCAAATCGAAGACAATACAAAACAAAACCTCGTTTTTGTTTTTATTGTTGAGATGCAGCCTATCTTCTCTCCGAAGGAGAAAAGCGCGCAAATCGAAGACAATACAAAACAAAACCTCGTTTTTGTTTTTATTGTTGAGATGCAGCCTATCTTCTCTCCGAAGGAGAAAAGCGCGCAAATCGAAGACAATACAAAACAAAACCTCGTTTTTGTTTTTATTGTTGAGACGCGGCCTATCTTCTCTCCGAAGGAGAAAAGCGCGCAAATCGAAAGGATATAAAGGAAAACCTCGCTTTTCTTTGTTGTAGCTGAGGCTTGATTTGCCCCACTTTTGAAAATAACTTATTTTGGAAAGCAAAACAAGTTATTTTGTTCGGCAAAACAAGTTATTTTGTGGAGCAAAACAAGTTGTTTTTCTTTACGAAACAAGTTATTTTGATGAACATGTAAAAATCTTGGGCGAGAAACGGAGCAGTACTGCGATGGCCAGCGAGATACTGCCGCGTCGGGGAAGCGGTCATACTGGCCTTTTATGAAAATCCCCGTCAACTTGGAGTCGCTCTCTTCCAGTTGGCGGGGAAACATTGTGTAGTATTTAAGAAGGATGTTTATCTCTTGCGCAGTTGCTTGGCCCGTTTCTCATACTCCTTGTATTGTTTCTTGGAGAGGATCTTTTTCAGGCTCTTCTCATACTCTTTCCATCGTTTTTCCAGGTCTTTTCCAGGCTTCTTTCCGAAGGCCTTGGGAGGCACGGGGGCTTTGCCTTTGGTTCGCCAATTCTTGCGGGCGGGGTCATTGGGCTTGGCTTTAGGCGGGGCGGGCATGGTTATCGCCCCGCGGAAGAGGTCGGCGTATTGCAGGTTGAGCCTCTCTATCTGTTGGCGCTGGCTGGGAGTGAGTTCTAACAACTTGTTCCAATAGGCGACATGCTCCTTGGGCGACATGGGAGAGGGGTTGAGTCGCCAGTTGCGGCTGTCTGGCAGTTGCGCCATGGCTCCCTGCAGGGTGAGCGCGGCCAATAGTATCATCAAGAATCTTCTCATAGTCTAATGGTTTTTAGGGGGTGTATTTATCCATTAGACGAACGACAGGGTCGAAGGTTTAATCCTCTTTCCGTCGCATGCTGTATTCGCAGCCGCAATATTGCTGGTTGTAGAAGCCGTATTCACGGATGATTTCCAGGCGGCGCTCACTCAATCCGCCCTTGCGCCAGTTATGATCCCACCACGTGACATCGTCGAATTGGCTTGCGGCGTAACTGCCCGCGGCGTTGATTTGCTCCAGGCTTTTCCAGCGGGAAGACATCAGCGTGGTGGTGATGACCTTGAAGCCGTGCTCGTGCGCGTATCTGGCGGTGGACAGGAGCCGAAGCCTGAAGCAGGATAGACAGCGCGCTCCTCGCTCGGGTTCTTGCTCCATGCCTTTCATCTGTTGCTTCCACGCCTCGTGGTCGTAGTCCGCGTCAACGATGTCCAGCCCTAGAGCTTGGGCGTAGCGGGTGCATTCGTCTTTGCGGATGAGGTATTCCTCCAGGGGGAAGATGTTGGGGTTGCAATAATAGATGGTAGGGCGTACGCCGTGCTGCAACATACATTCCACGATAGCGGAAGAGCATGGGGCGCAACAAGTATGTAGCAACACCTGTTCCGCACCTAGTGGAACTTCAAACGGAATGGCCTTTCTCTTCATCGCAAAAACGGTTTAAATCTTAAAAAATCTTATAGTTTGATGGAAATGGGGCAATTTTTCCCCAAGGAAGCGTGATATTTGAAATATTCGCGTTATCTTTGCGCTCGCTTAACAACACTTGGGGCATTAGCTCATCTGGCTAGAGTGCGACACTGGCAGTGTCGAGGTGACCGGTTCGAGTCCGGTATGCTCCACTTCCCTTATACATATTTGCTGAAATCGGTCTTGCGCATGTCTCCCTCGCGCAAGAACGTGTCGTGGAAAGCCAGTGCCGCCCGCATGTTCTCAGGCTCATGGCCTCGCTCGCAGATGCGCAAGTAGTCGCGCAGCAAGGGGCGGTAGTCGGGATGGACGCAGTTTTCTATGATTTCCCGGGCACGCTTCAGCGGCCCTTTTCCCCTTAAGTCGGCGATTCCTTGCTCGGTAACTATCACGTCTACGTCATGCTCCGTGGAGTCTACGTGGGAGCACATGGGCACGATGGCCGATATGCAGCCGTTCTTGGTAGTGCTTTGCGTGGTGAAGATAGAGATGTAGCCATTGCGCTCATAGTCACAGCTGCCCCCGATTCCGTTCATCAGTTTCGAGCCGCAGATATGGCTTGAGTTCTCGTTGCCATAGATGTCGCATTCTATGGCGGTGTTCATGGCGATGACGCCCAGGCGGCGGATTACTTCGGGGCAGTTGCTTATCTCGCTGGGACGAATGGTGAGGTGGTGCTTGAAATAGTCAATATCCTCGTAAACGTCACGCAGGGTGTCGTTGGTCACGGTAAGCGATGAGCAGCTGGCATCCTTGATGCGCCCCTCGCGCATATATTTCACCACTGCGTCTTGCACTACTTCTGTGTAGACATTGAATACAGGCACGGCTGGATTTTGCCCTAACGCCTCCAACACAGCGTTGCTTGTTGTTCCCACACCACTTTGCAGAGGCAGGAACTCTGGCGGGATAAGTCCCTTCTTCAAGTCAGAGACCAGGAAGTCCGCCACGTTGTGCCCCATCTGCTCCGTAATGGGGTCGAGGGGCTTGAAGGCTCGCGCTTCTTCAGGGATGTCACATTCCACTACGCCTACTATTTTCTTGGGGTCGATAGGGACATATTCCGTGCCTATCCTGTCGCCTACCTGGCGGATGGGTATGGGCTCGCGTCGAGGGCACTCACCTATCTCGTAGACATCATGCAAGTAGCGGGAGCAGGGGTCATGGAAAGTATTGCGTTCCAATATCACCCTTTTGGCCATGCGGGCAATGGTGGGCACGATGCCACCGGCACTCGTGAGATAAGCTTTGCAAAGATTCTCTCCCTCGTCAATATCGCTTACCTCGATGATAGCCCAGTCTATCTCTCCATAGAAGCCTCTGCGCAACCGCTCGCCCATGTGTCCCAGGTGCATGTCCTCATAGTCTATCTCGCCCAGGTTGGTGTGGTTGCGGAAGTCCTTGTTGGTGGAAAAGGGTGTGCGAAACTTAATGGCTTTGGCCACGGCCATGTCTCCCTCTATGCTTTGGGAGGTGGAAGCGCCCGTGATGATACCTACCTGGAAGGGATGGCCAGCGTCGTGCTCGGCGACGGCTCGCTTGGAGAGTTCCCTGAAGATAGCTTTTGGCACTCCATTGGGCGTGAAGCCGCTCAGGGCGATATTGTCTTGGTCCTTGATCATGGCCGCCCCCTCGGCGGCGGTTATTCTGGTGTAAGCCATTTTGTCTCTTTGCTTTCTATTGATATGGTGTGTGAAAAACGAGGGCAAAGATACAAAAATATTTATAAACTATGGTTTTTGTGAGATAATATTCACCTAAATTCTTCTATTTATGCAAAAACATCCCCGAAAAGAAGATGTTTTTGCATATTTATTCATCAGTTGTTAAGAGTATAAAAAATAATCCCTACTCCAGTTCTTTTCTCAGGGCTTCTGCCATTTGGGCATATTCCCCATCGGTGAGATAGATGTTTTGCGGATTCATGCGGAACACGCCGCCGAAGTCGGGGCCTCCTGTGTATTTGGGCACTAAGTGGAAATGGAGGTGTTCCAACGTGTCGGAATAGGCACCATAGTTAATCTTGTCGGGATGGAAAAGTTTTTGCATGGCGCGAGTCACTCTCGCCACGTCATCCATGAAGGCGTTTCGATTGTCGTCACTCAGTAGATTGAGATCATCTACGTGGTCTTTGTAGGCCACGAGGCAACGCCCTTTGTAGGTTTGCTCCTTGAAGATGAACACTCGGGAAACGGAAAGCTCTGCCACTTCCACCATCAGGCTGTGCAGGGTCTCGTTGTTTTGGCAATAGAGACAGTCTTTTGGGTCACTTTTCATGATGTTTTTTGTTTTAATAGGTTAGTGAGTAGCGTGAAAAAGGGCATGGAACCATGACGTTCCATGCCCATAATGGTTTTATTCTTTGTGCCCGAAGATGCGCAGCAAGTAGAGGAAGAGGTTGATGAAGTCCAGGTAGAGTGTCAACGCTCCCAGAAGCGCCAGCTTTTGCGCTCCTTCGCTCATGTCGTATTGCGTTTGCAGCATCTGCTTGATCTTCTGCGTGTCCCATGCGGTAAGGCCAGTGAACACGATAACACCGATATAACTCAGCACGTAGTCGAACATGGCGCTGCGCAGGAAGAGGTTCACCAGTGTGGCGATGACCAGTCCTATCAAAGCCATGAAGAGTATCTTCCCTATCGAACTGAGGTCTTTCTTGGTGGTGTAGCCATAGAATGCCATGGCGGCAAACATGCCAGCCGTAATGAGGAACACCTTGCCGATAGTGGCGATGTCAAACAGGATGAAGATGCTGGACAGCGTAACGCCATTCAGGGCAGAATAGAGGATGAAGAGCAACGTCGCCGTGCTCAACGATAGTTTATTGATAGCCGCGGAGATGGCGATTACCAGCGCGAACTCTGCTATCACCAAGCCCCAGATAATGCCCGAGCTGCTATAGATGGTGGTCAGCAAATTAGGGCTGCTGGCTACGCCATAGGCCGCTACGGCAGTGATGACCAGCGCCAATGTCATCCAGATGTAGACCTTTCTCATCAGGGCGGGCATTACGGAGTAGAGTCCACGCTCCTTTTCGCCTACCATGCGCTGGTCTCCGCGCTGTATGGCTTCATACAATTCTTTTTCTGTCATGTGTCTTGAAATGATTAGTGAATAAAACTAGTGTATATGCTCAATACGGCAAATCCCGTGCCATATTTTGCTTTATTTTGCGGGAATGTTCTCGAGAGTCTTTACTAACAGCAGCCAGAACTTCTCCGTGGAGGGCCAATAAGCGCGCTCGTTGGGCGTGTGGGGAGAGAGTAGGGTAGGGCCGAAAGAGCAGATGTCCAATCCAGGATACTTGGAAAGGATGATACTACATTCCAGCCCGGCGTGTACCACTTGTACAGTAGGCTCCTCGTTGAAGAGTGTTTGATAGATTTCCCGCATGTGTTTGATGAGTTCGCTGGAGGTGTTGGGCTCCCAACCTCCATATTCCCCGCTGCGTTCCACCTTCATGCCGGCCATGCCGAAGCAGCTCTCCAGTGAGGTGGCCAATTCGTCTTTCTTGGTCTCGCTAGAGCTGCGACCCAGTATTTTCACTTCCGCGTGTCCCTCGGCGATATCCACGATGGCCAGGTTGGAAGATGTTTCCACGATGCCGGGGATGCTGGGGATGTAGCGCCAGACGCCATCGTGGGCGGCATAGATGGCATCTACCAAGTTGTCTTGTATCTCTTGGGGAACCGCGCTCTTGGGCAAGGCGATTTCCTCTATGGTGAGTTCTATGCCGTTTTCTATGCCTTTGTATTCATCGTTAAAGGTCTCCTGATAGTCAGCTACCAGTTCCATGAGGTCTTCTTTGTTCTCTCGGGGGAGAGTGAGCACAGCTTCCGCCTCTCGGGGGATGGCGTTGCGCATATTGCCACCATGCCAGCTGGCCAGTTGCGCGTCATCTTCCGCGATGGCTTCTCTTACCAATCTCACCAGCATCTTGTTGGCGTTGCTGCGTCCCGCGCCTATTTCCAGGCCAGAGTGGCCTCCCTTGAGACCTTTCAGGGTAATGCGCACGGCGATATCTTCAGGGTCGGTCTCGGCTTCCTTGTACTCCAGCGACGCGGTGATGTCCACTCCGCCGGCGCTGCCTATGATGAGTTCCCCTTCTTGCTCCGTGTCCAGGTTGAGGAGTATTTCCCCTTCCAGTTCGCCAGCGGGCAGTCCGTTGGCACCGTACATTCCTGTTTCCTCGTCGGCGGTGATGAGCGCTTCCACTGGGCCATGCTTCAAGTCGGTGGCTTCCATCACAGCCATGATGGCGGCCACGCCTAGTCCGTCATCGGCTCCTAGCGTAGTGCCTTTGGCTTTCACCCATTCGCCGTCCACATAGGTCTCAATGGGGTCTGTCTCGAAATTGTGGTCGCTGCCTTTTTCTTTTTGCGGCACCATGTCCATGTGAGCCTGTAGTATCACGGTCTTCCTGTTTTCCATGCCTGGCGTGGCGGGCTTGCGCATCACGATGTTACCAGCCTCGTCCTCAAAAGCTTCTACGCCCTTCTCTTGGGCGAAGTCCAAGAGGAAGCGGCGCACCTTGTCGAGATGTCCGGAGGGGCGGGGTACTTGTGTCAACGCATGGAAATTGCGCCAGATAACTGCTGGCTTCAGGTCTTTCATTTCTGTCATAGCTTATATATTATAAAGGTATATTGATTATATTTCTTGCCAAATCTCTTCCATCGATTTGCGTTTCTTGGGAGCGGACTCTTGCGCAGGCATTCCCATGGGGATGATAGCCACTGGCTCCAAGTCTTCTGGCAGGTGAAGGGCTTCCTTGCAACGGGGCACGTCGAAGTTGCATACCCAGCACGTGCCTACTCCCACGTTGGCTGCCGCCAAGCAGAGGTGCTCTATGGCGATACTCAAATCTACGTCGCCATGGTGTTTTCCGTCCGACGGTCTTGTCCAGGCTTGGCTCTTTCTGTCACAAGCCACTATATAGAGAGGTGCCTCGGCAAACCACTCCCTGTCATAGCAGGCGCGCAGCTTCTTCCTGGCCTCTTCCGACTTTACGGCCAGGAAGAGCCATGGTTGTTTGTTGCAAGCTGACGGCGCCAGCCTGACGCATTCTTGTATATAACTTATTTTGTCGGCGGGTATAGGCTCGCCGCTGTATGCTCTTGCCGAGAAGCGCTTTTCGCAAAGTTCCTTGAAGTCCATGTGTGTCACTTGTTATAGTAATAACGCGAAGTTACACATTTACTTCGACATAACCTCGCGGGCATATGTTAATAATAGTTGGTTATTTGAAAGAGGTTTCAGCCTGGGAACGAGATGGAGAGCCGCTGGGTGTCGAAACGCAATTCTCCTCGCTCTATGTATCGGGATAGCGCGCCATTATCGGCAAGCTCTCGTGGAGTTCCTATTTGCAGGCCCTGTTTTTTGTCCATAAGCCACAGTTTGTCGCTTAGCCGCAAGGCCAGTTCCAGGTCATGCGTGGAGAGCATGATGGTCTTTTCCTCCTCGTGGGCTAAGTGGCGGAGCAGTTGCAGCAGTTCCACCTTACTGGGGAAGTCAAGGAAAGCGGTTGGCTCGTCCAGCAGGATGATGGGCGTGTCTTGGGCCAGTGCCTTGGCTATCATGGCTTTTTGCCGCTCGCCGTCACTCAGGGAGTCTATCTTTCGGTTTCTTAGCCCATGGATGCCCACATGCCGCATGGCTTCTTCCGCCAGCCGCTTGTCTTCCTGGGAGAGTCTGCCCCAAAAACCCGTGTAGGGCTGTCGTCCCATCTCCACCACTTCTTGAACCGTGAGTTGGCTTGTTTCGGGACGTTCCGTCAACACCACACCTATCAACTTGGCCAACTGGCGCGGGCTAAGTGCCGAGAGGCTATCCTTTCCCTTGTCATTTGCCAACAGGATATCTCCTTCCAATAGGGGCAGTTGCCCCACCAAGGTGCGCAGCAGCGTAGACTTGCCCGTACCATTGCAGCCCAGCAGGCAAGTGAGTTCTCCTCGCTGAAGACTCGCTGTCAGGGAGCTGGCGACCTTTCGTTCGCCGCCATGTTCACGATATCCTATCGCGGCGTTTTGTAACCATACAGTTTCTCGCATGGCGCGAAGATAGCGAATTTTCCCATATCTCGCGGTCTGATAGGCAGAACTTTTGTAACTTCGCGGCGGCTTATGAGACAACAAGAGACCGCTTTGGAGCAATTGCGCAGGCAGAAATTGCTGCTGCAACTGGAATATTATACCGAAAAAGAAGCTTTCCGCAAGCAGACCGAGACCATGGGGCTGCGCAGGAAGGTGAAGCGAGGTGATGCCTGGTTCCCGATTCGTGTGGGAAAGAGTTATTACAACTCGCTCAACCAATTGGTGGTGGAAGTGTTTCGCGGGGAAGAGGAGGATGTTGACCATAATTTCGAGTTCGGCCGTCCCGTGGTCTTCCTTTCGGCCGCCGATGACAAGGACTTGGGCGGTAAGTTGCGCTATTTTTCTTTCACGGCTACGGTGAGCTACGTGGATGGTAATCGCATGGTGGTGGCCGTGCCCGACAGCGCTCCGCTGTTGGAACTTCAGTCTTCCTCTCAACCTTTAGGTGTGCAGCTCTCCTTTGACGAAACGAGTTACCGTGCCATGTTCCAAGCCCTTGACAGGGTAATAGCCGCCAAGAACGACCGTTTGGCCTATCTCCGCGAGCTATTCCATGGAGACCGGCAGCCCCAGCGATACGCTTTCGAGCCAATACGTTTCCCCTGGCTTAACCCCACGCAGGAGCAAGCCGTCAACGAGGTGCTGCGAGCCAAGGACGTAGCCATCGTGCATGGTCCTCCCGGCACGGGCAAGACCACCACGCTGGTAGAGGCCATCAACGAGACGCTGATGCGCGAGAGCCAGGTGATGGTGTGCGCGCAGAGCAATATGGCCGTGGACTGGATATCGGAAAAGTTGGTGGACAGGGGCATCAACGTCTTGCGTATAGGCAATCCCACCCGTGTCAACGACAAGATGCTGGGCTTCACCTATGAGCGGCGTTTTGAATCCCATCCCGATTATCCGCAGCTTTGGGCCATTCGCAAGGCCATCCGCGAGTTGCGGCAACACCGCAAGCGGGGGAGCGACAGCTTCCACCAAAAGATGGAAAGGCTGAAGTCACGGGCTACGGAGCTGGAACTGCGCATCAACGCCCAGCTCTTCGGCGAGGCTCGGGTGATAGCCTGCACGCTGGTGGGTTCCGCCAACAAGCTCTTGGACGGACAACGCTTCAACACGCTTTTCATTGATGAGGCCGCCCAGGCTTTGGAGGCCGCCTGCTGGATACCGCTGCGCCGCGTCTCACGGGTGATATTGGCGGGGGACCATTGCCAGTTGCCGCCCACGGTGAAGAGCCTTGCCGCCCTGAAGGCAGGGCTTGGCGTGACGCTCATGGAGCGCGTTACCGCCACCCAACCAAGTGTGGTCACCCTGCTCAAGGTGCAATATCGCATGAACGAGGCCATCATGCGCTTCTCCAGCGACTGGTTTTACGGCGGCCAGGTGAAGAGCGCGCCGCAAGTGAGGCACAGGGGCATACTGGACTATGACAATCCTTTCCTGTGGATAGACACAGCCCCGCTGGAAGAGGAAGATGACTCCCCCGTTTACCATGAGCAGTTCGTGGGCGAGAGTTTTGGCCGTGTCAACAAGGCGGAGGCCAATCTCACCATCAGCACGTTAAGGGACTACCTGGAGAAGGTGGGCAAGCAGCGCTTCCTGGATGAGCAAGTGGACGTGGGCGTGATATCTCCTTACAGGGCGCAGGTGCAGTATCTGCGCTCGCTCATCAAGGCCACTCCCGAGCTGAAGCCTTTCCGCCGCGCCATCACGGTCAATACCGTGGACGGCTTCCAGGGTCAGGAGAGAGATATCGTGCTCATCTCCCTTGTGCGGAGCAACGCCGCTGGCGACATCGGTTTCCTGAAAGACTTGCGCCGCATGAACGTGGCCATTACCAGGGCGCGCATGAAGGTCATCATCCTGGGCGACGTGAAGACGCTCACCCGCCACCCTTTCTACAAGCGGCTTTGGGACTACGTGGAGCGCGCCCGCCAACGCTATCAGGGGGACGAGGAAGAGAGCCTGGATAACGATACTAGTCTCGAAGGCCGTTGATACTAGTATCGTTGAGCGTCGAGACTAGTATCATCGGGCATCGAGACTAGTGTCATGAAAAAGGCATGAAATATCCCTTGCGGGAGGGGCGCTTTCCGACCGTGAGGAAAACAAGTTGTTTTGCTGGGGAAAACAACTTGTTTTCCTCTTCAATTTAACTTGTTTTGCTCCGCGAAATAACTTGTTTTCATTTCCGGTTTAACTTGTTTTCCTCCCCAATGGGATTTTTGCGTGGGGAAAAGGAGTCCATGTCGCTTTTTTTTCGTATCTTCGCGCTATACCTATTATATATACTACTATGCTGTCACGAGACTATTTCCTGCGGATTATCCAAGAGTTCGCCGTCGCTCTCAGCCTTTTCCTGGAGAAGAAGGTGGGAGAGGACAAGCGAGACCAAGAACTGAAAGAGCTTTATGCCCAATACGTAGGCCCCTATGAAGTGTTGCGCAATCTCTCGTGGGAGGAAACGCTTGCCTACGCGGAGGAGCAATGGGATGAGGAGCAGCGAGTGGACAGGCTGGAGATGTTGGCTTTTCTGCTCGACGCGGAAGCTGGCTACAAGGCTTTGCCGTTGCGAGAGCTCTTGCTGGGCAAGGCGTTCCGCTTGCTAGACTATGTGGATGCCCACAGTTCCACTTTCTCCCTGAACAGGAAGATGAAGCTAAGCGCCCTGCGGCGTGCCTTGGAACAGGAGGAAGACTAGTCGTCACGGAAGTCCAGCCACTGCTCTACCCACTCGGCCCGCAGGCCTTCGCCTTGCGGATTGGAGACCGAAAGCCCTAGTAGGCGGATGGGATGCTTCAGGTCATAGTCCACCGCGCGCAGCAACCGCTTGGCCGCGGGCAGCAGTTCTTTCTTGCTTACCAGGCATTCCCGTTGGGTGAGGCTGCGGGTGATTTGCGTGAAGTCGGCGTATTTCACTTTTAGCGTGAGCGTATGGCCGGCGAATTGCGCCTTGGCGACGCGCCTTTCCAGCTCCAATACCGTGTGATAGAGCGCTACGAGCACCGTGCTGGGCAGCGAGATGTCTTCGTCAAATGTCCTTTCACAGCCCACTGACTTCCTCTCGTGGCTCGCCTCCACGGGGCGGTTGTCTATTCCGCGGGCGAAATCATAGAACAATCGTCCCGCCTTGCCGAACACTTCCTCCAGGTGGCGCAAGGAGCAAGCCCTCAACTGCGCCCCCGTGAAGATGCCCATGTAGTGCATTTGCTTGGCCGTCTTGGGTCCCACGCCCCAAAAATCCTCTATGCCCAACTGGTCTATGAACGCTTGCGCCTTGTCGGGATGGATGGTGCAGAGTCCGTCAGGCTTGCGGCAGTCAGACGCTATCTTGGCCAGGAACTTGTTGTAGGATACGCCCGCCGAGGCGGTCAGCCCCGTTTCCTCTTTGATGCGGCGTTTGATTTCCTTGGCTATGTCCACGGCCAGCTCCATGCCCACCTTGTTGCTCGTCACGTCCAGGAAGGCCTCGTCGATGGAGAGAGGCTCTATCAGGTCGGTGTAGTCTTGGAATATCCGGTGTATTTGGTTGGAAACCTCCTTGTATCGCCCATGCCTGCCAGGGATGACTATCAGCGCGGGACAGCGTTTCTTCGCTACCAGCATGGACATGGCGGAGCGCACGCCCCACTTCCTGGCCTCATAGCTGGCCGTGGCCACTACGCCCCGGTCGCTGTCTCCGCCCACGGCGATGGGTTTCCCTCTTAGCTCGGGATGGTCAAGCTGCTCCACGCTGGCGAAGAAGGCGTCCATGTCTATGTGTATGATTTTCCTGTAGGCTGTCATGGCGGTTTCCTTTGCCGCGAAGTTACCATTATTTCCCGAGATAAAGAGAGGAAAGCTTGGGCGAATGAAATAAAAATGGTATTTTCGCGACATGATGAATACCGAGAAACCTAAGACTTACAACACGGGCGAGACCGAGGAAGACCTGCGCAGGGAATATAATCCCGAAGGTTCTGACCTGCGGAAAGCCCAACTTCGCTTGCTCGACATGGCGCTCTACCTGCGCGACGTGGCCAAGGAGATAGGCGTGCCCTGCAGGCTAGACGGTGGCAACGTGTTGGGAGCCTTGCGCCATGGCGGTTTCATTCCCTGGGACGACGACGTGGACTTCGTGGTGGAGTACCGGGACTTCCATCGCCTTTGCGATTACCTGAAGACCCATCCCCATCCCCAATATGTCTTGCAAGACCATAGCACTGACCCTGGCTTCTACAAGGAGTGGGCCTGCCTCCGGGACTTGAAGAGCCGCCACGTGAGCCACGACAGCCTCGACAGCAAAGACCGCCGCATGGTGGAGACGCAGCGGTTCCAGGGACTCCATATAGACATCTTTCCCTACGAGGGACACATGATACCCTGGCTGCAACGCCTGGCGGGCAAGCTCTCGGTGAATGTCAACCTGCGGTGGGCGGGCAAGCGTCCCTGCCTGGCCGAGGTAGCTTACCGAACCCTCCACTACCTGGTCTTCCCGTTGTTCCGCTTGACAGGAAAGCTTTTCGGAGACCCCAACCTTTACATCCACTCCTACGGAGCGTGGTTCTACGAGCAAAACCCCAAGCGAGCCATGGTGCCCCACAAGCCCTTGACCTTTGAGGGCCATGTGTTTGAGGGACCCGCCGACCCCGACGAGCTTTGCCGCATCGCCTATGGCAACTACATGGACTTGCCGCCCAAGGACAAACGCGACCGCCACAAGGTGGACGTGGTATTCATAGACTAACCCCCTTTTACCCTACATGAACATAGCCGCTATCTTCGCCGGAGGCTCCGGTCTCCGAATGCACACAAAGTCCAGGCCCAAGCAATTCCTGGAACTCAACGGGAAGCCCATCATCATCTACACCCTGGAACTTTTCGACAACCATCCCGAAATAGATGCCATCGTGGTGGCCTGCATTGAGGACTGGATTCCCTTCCTGGAGAAACAGTTGCGCAAGTTTGAGATCAACAAGGTGGTAAGCGTCGTGCCTGGCGGCAAGACGGGACAAGACTCCATCTATAACGCTTTGCGCGCCGCGAGCGACTATGCCCAAGGGCAGGATGCCACGGTGTTGATACATGACGGCGTGCGCCCGCTCATCACCGAGCAGACCATCACGGACAATCTGCGCAAGGTGGAGGAGTGTGGCAGTTGCATTACGTGCGCTCCCGCCACGGAGACCTTCATCGTGAGGCAAGCCGACGGTTCGCTGGAGATACCCAGCCGCGCCGACTCACTGATAGCCCGCGCCCCGCAGAGCTTTCATCTGAAGGACATCCTGACGGCGCACGAGCGGGCGTTGGCCGAGGGCAGGCACGACTTCATAGACTCCTGCACGATGATGAGCCACTATGGTTACCGCCTGGGCACCATCATGGGTCCCATGGAGAATATCAAGATTACCACGCCCACAGACTACTTCCTGTTCCGCGCCATGGTGAAGGTGCATGAAGACCAGCAAATCTTCGGACTCTAACCTATTTCCCGATGACCATGAACAGCGTATTGCGAGAAGATATCCGCCTCTTTGCCGAGCGATTCCCCCTTTGGCAATCCCTGCGGGGGCAGACCATCGCCGTTACGGGTGCCACGGGCTTGCTGGGAGCTTGCGCCGTGCGTTGCCTCCTGGCACTCAATCGGCTTCACGATGCCCGGATAAGCGTCCTGGCCGTGGTGAGGAGCGAGGAGAAACTACGCCAGGTATTTGGCGCGGAGGCCCAGGATATACCTTATTATATATATGACTTCTCCGTCGAGGAGCCTTTCCAGCCCCCTGTCCCTGTGGACGCGTTGCTCCATTTCGCCAGTCCCACGGCTTCCCGCTACTTCGTCACCCATCCAGTGGACACGCTTTTGACGGGCGTGCGGGGCACCGATGCCATATTGCGCTATGCCCGCCAGGCCCGCTTGCGCTCCTTGGTCTACGTCTCCTCCCTGGAGGTGTATGGCGAAGTGACTGACGACAGCCATCCGCTCACCGAGGACCGGCAGGGCTATCTGGCCGTCACCGACGCCCGTTCCAGTTACCCCATGGGCAAGCGGGCTGCCGAGTGTCTCTGCCATGCCTACGCCGCGGAATATGGCGTGCCTGTCAAGATAGCCCGCCTGGCGCAGACGTTTGGGGCGGGAGTCTCCCCCGATGACGGCAGGGTCTTCGCCCAGTTCGCCCGTTGCGCCCTGAGGGGCGAGGATATCATCCTCCACACCACGGGCGAGCTTTCCCGCTGCTATTGCTATACCACCGACGCGGTGAGCGCCTTGCTCTATCTGCTCCTGGCGGGCAAGGATGGCGAGGCCTGCAACGTGGCCAACCCCGACACTTATATTTCCGTGGCCGACATGGCCCGTCTCGTTTGCCGTGAATTCGCTCCCTCTTGCCGTCCCCGCCTGGAGCCCAAGGAGGGCATGGGTTATTCTCCCACCACTCACCTGCGCCTTTCCACGGAGCGGATAGAGGCTTTGGGCTGGCGACCCCACTACGACTTGCGGCAGATGTACCAGCGTCTCATCCTGTCATTGAGGGAGGATCTCGCCCATGAGTAACCCGTTGCGCCGCTGGGCAGACAGCTTTTTCCACGTCTATCAAAAGACCGACCTCACCTCTTGGGAACACGCTCCTCAAGACACTCGGCCTATTTATGGCGTATACCATGTTTATTGCGCCCATGGGTGGCAGAGGTTGGTCTCCGCCCAGTTGGAGACGCTCCGCGAGAGTGGCCTTTTGGCGGCTACCCGCAAGCTCTTTGTCAGCATCATCGCCCCCAGCGAGGAGGACGTGGAGGCTTTCCTGCGCCTGGCCGACAGTGACAAAGTGGAGCTGGTGGCCATCCACCAAGACCCTTCCCGCTATGAGTATCCCGCCCTGGAGCATCTGCGACGGGTGGCGAAGCGGGAAGACTGCCTGCTCTACTATTTCCACACCAAGGGCATCAGCTATCAGAGCGTGGTTACGGGCGACCGCCTTTACCGCTCCTTCCTGCGCAAGATCAATGCCTGGCGGGAGATGTTGGAGTATTTCGTCTTTGAGGAATGGCAGGTGGCAGTCAATGCCCTCTCGGCGGGCTATGACACCTATGGCTGCTATCAGTGGCCGCCCAAGGCGTATACCATGTTCTCAGGCAACTTCTGGTGGGTTACTTCCGACTACGCCCGCCGCCTGCCGTCTTTCGATCCAGCGGTTATCTCGCATGACAGGTTCTACTCAGAGGTGTGGCTTTACCAGTTGCCCCACCGCGCTTTCTCGGCTTTCGAGACCATCGCCGACCTTTATTTCGTGCGTATGCCCCGCGAGCTTTACCGTGAGTCTCATCCCTCTTTCTGGAAGGTGCGCCTGCCTTTCGTGCTGACCTACAATTGGCGCAAGTTGCTCAAACATGCCTTTGGCATCAACTACAAGAAGCGTTGCCAGCGGCGATTCCAGCGGTTGCTGGCCAAGAATGATTGAATTCCGTGAAGATGGAGACGCTGAAAGAGAAAACCGCCAAGGGCCTTTTCTGGGGCATGATGAACAACGGCACCATGCAGTTGCTCAATATTGTGCTGGGCATCTTCTTGGCGCGCCTGCTTTCCCCTGCCGACTACGGACTGGTGGGCATGCTCGCCATCTTCACGGCCATAGCCAGCGCGTTGCAAGAGAGCGGCTTCACCGCCGCCTTGGCCAATAAGCGCGCCCCCACAGACAATGAGTATAATGCCGTTTTTTGGTTCAGCACGTTGGTCAGCCTGTCTCTTTACGCGATATTGTTCTTTTGCTCGCCGCTCATAGCCGCGTTCTTTCACCAATCGGAGTTGACGGACTTGGCGCGGGTGGTGTTTCTCACCCTGCCAATTTCCGCTTTGGGCACTGCTCCCACCGCCTATCTTTTCAAGCGGATGGTGGTCAAGGAGACCACGCTCTTGCGGGTGAGCTCATTGCTGCTCTCAGGAGTAGTAGGCATCACGCTGGCCTTGCGCGGGCATGCTTACTGGAGCTTGGCGTGGCAGCAACTTACTTATGTCACGCTGACCAGCGTGGGTCGCTTCTTCCTCATCTCTTGGCGACCGTCCTTGCGCGTCGACTTCAAGCCTGTCCGCGAGATGTTCGCCTTCAGCTACAAGATTTTGATTACTACCATTGTCAATACGCTCTCCCAAAACGTGTTGACCGTCATCTTCGGCCGTTTGTTTCCCGCCAAGACTGTGGGCAACTTCTCCCAGGCCTTCAAGTGGGACACCATGGCCAGTTCCTTCATCTCGGGCACGGTGGCCCAGGTAGCCCAGCCCGTGCTCGTGGAAATCCGCGATGACCAGGGACGGCAGGCGCATGTCTTCCGCAAGATGCTCCGCTTCACGGCCTTCCTTTCCTTTCCCGCCATGTTCGGCTTGGCCATGGTGAGCCATGAGTTCATCCTGGTCACCATCACCGATAAGTGGATAGACAGCGTGCCCCTGCTCAGGGTGCTCTGCGTGGGCGGAGCTTTCCTGCCTTTCTACACCATGTACCAGAACCTTGTCATCAGCCGCGGCAGGAGCGACATTTACATGTGGTGCACATTGGCGTTGATTGCTTCCCAAATAGTGTCAGTATTGTTGACGGCTCATTATGGCGTCATGGTGATGGTGGCCGTTTACACCCTGCTCACCGTCCTTTGGCTCTTGGCGTGGCATTGGTTTGCCCATCGTCTCATAGGCCTGCGCCTGCTCGATGTGCTGCGCGACCTTCTTCCCTTCTGCCTGCTGTCCCTGGCCGTCATGGCCTTCACCTATTGGATCACCCGTCCCATACACTCTCTCCCGCTCTTGTTGTTGGCCCGTTTCCTTTTGGCGGGCATCCTCTATTTGGGCGCTCTTAAGGTTCTTCATGCCCAGGTACTGGAAGAGTGTCTCGCCTTCGCCAAGAGGAAGAGGGGGTAGACTGTTCTTGTTTCGAGTCTCGCTCCCGCATAGTTTGAGGGCGATGAAAAGACATTGTCTTATTGCCTTTAAAAAGTATCCAAAGATATTTGCCCAACTATTATTGGATACTTCGCAAAGTATCCAATATTCCAGAGTGTGGCGATTGATGTTCAATGTGGAAATTCGTTTTTTTTCTTGTTTTCCCGAGTTATATTGTGTTGGACGGTGAGGTGCATATCGACATCTATGATGACCGTGTGGAATTGGTATCGCCCGGTGCGATGTCTGACGGCACACAAATTCAAGACCGTGATATATATAATGTCCCGTCTATACGCCGCAACCCCGTCATTGCCGACATGTTTACCCAACTCGACTACATGGAGAAACGTGGTTCCGGTCTGCGCAAGATGCGTGAACTGACCGAGAAGCTGCCCAACTTCTTACCCGGCAAAGAACCTCTCTATAAAACCGAAGCATCCTCTTTCTTTACGACATTCTATAATCTGAATTGGGGCGAGAATGGTAGGATACCCGTAGAAGAGGTAGCCGACAGGGTAAATAGTACCCTCAAAAAGTACCCTGTAAACGATGGAAGTTCGGAGAAAAAGTTCGGTGTAAGCGAAAAAAGTTCGGAGAAAAGGTTCGGTGTAAAAGGAGAGGATGCATCTAAAAGAGTTAGCAGGACAGGGCAAAAAATAATAGACTTAGTTATTTCCGACCCTTCTATAACAGCAGAAGCAATGTCTGTAAAAATTGGCGTGTCCAAGCGGGCAGTTGAAAAGAACATCAAAGAGTTGCGTGATAGGGGCATCCTCGTCTATGAAGGTTCTGACAAGTCAGGCTATTGGCGTATCATAGTAAAACCATAATAGGGAGGGTGTGCCACATGACAATCTTTATCTTGGTCTCCATCTTATTGGTCGCAGCTTTGGCAATAGCCTTGCTTATGGGCGTTTCTCCTGCGAGCCAAAAAGTTAAAGTCTGGGCTATGTATGTCGGAGCTGGCTTATGCTCGTAGTTGCTCTTGTCGTCTGCGACTATATTGACGCTTTGCCGGATTTTCCGTCCAAGTTCCGATTTCATGCGGTACTGGTACTTACCGTAACCGTAGGTTATCTCCGTATTGCCATTGTTTGTATGGAAAAGTACAATGTCCTAAAGCGCAAGAACCGCATGCTTGAAGAAGCCCTTACTGAAAAGAGCAAGAGAAAGTATCCATTTCAAAGAAAAATCGGGATTGGATAAGGTTAAAGAGAGACGAGAGAAGGAAAATGATGCCTCAAAATTATCGTCTTAGAAATCTGAATTGTAATAAATAAACATAATAAATATCTACATCACGCGATTAAGTGAATTAAAATCACTATTTTTGTGCTCAAAAATTAGTTTATATGGGTGATTTAAATAGAATCAAGGTAATCTTAGCTGAAAAGAAACGAACAAACAAGTGGCTTTCAGAGCAACTGAATGTTACCCCGTCTACCGTTTCTAAGTGGTGTACCAATACAAGCCAGCCAGACCTTGAAAGTTTAATGAAAATAGCGAAACTCTTAGAAGTCGAGTTGACAGACTTAGTTAGGTTTGATAAATTTAAAATCAACTAATAACAAAAATAATTGTATGTTTACAAACAACACATATATTATTGATGGAGTTTGAATAATTAGTATGACACAAAAGATATATAAATTTGTAGATTTGTTTGCAGGTTGTGGCGGATTAAGTTTAGGACTACAACAAGCGGGCTTTACTCCATGGTTTATAAATGAAATTGTAGAACAATTCTGCAATACATATAAAGCTAATCATAATTTAAGCGACGAACATTATTTTGTCGGTGACATTACAGATCTTAACAAAAACATAGATAAATATACGAACTTTTTATCTGATATTACTTTAGTTTGCGGAGGTCCACCTTGCCAGGGCTTTTCTATGGCCAATAGACAACGTATAATAGATGATCCAAGGAATAATCTTTATAGGCAATTTCTTATCTTTCTAAAACATGTAAGGCCACATTTTTTTATCATGGAAAATGTTAAAGGCATGATGAATAAAATAAAGGAGATAAAGGAGAATTTCAAGACCGCATTAGGAAACGATTATCAATATGATTTTGCTATATTGAAAGCTCAAGACTTTGGTGTGCCACAAAACAGGGAACGCTTTATTATGATAGGAAACCGTATGGGTATTCCTTCAGAAGATATATTCGAAGAAATATACAAATTTAAGCGTAAACCATTTACACTCCATGATGCAATAATAGGGCTTCCACATCTAATATCTAAAAGAGAAAAGGGAGCAAAAAACATAGAATGTGCAGAATCAGGTTATACAGTTTGTGATTATGAGTATATCTATAACAATTTTTATCATTTTATAAATGGCAATAAGAAGATATATAAATTATACAATCACAAAAATAGGTATAATAATGAACGTGATTTGGAAATATATCGCAGGTTGCCTCAAGGTGCAAATTCATTGCATGAATCAATTGCTGATATAATGCCATATAAAAACAGAAATGGAATATTTAAAGACAAATATTTCAAATTGGATGAAACGCAAATATGTAAAACGATTACATCTCATATGAAGTTTGATTGCAATATGTACATTCATCCATGGGACGCAAGGGGGCTGAGTCCGCGAGAAGCCGCACGAATTCAAACATTCCCGGATGATTATGTTTTCACGGGTTCTCAAAATATGTGGTATGCTCAGATAGGCAATGCTGTTCCTGTAAAATTAGCAAAGGCTATAGGTCTTGGCATAATGAAGTTTATCAAATGAGACATTTAGAATTATTTGCAGGTATAGGTGGATTCAGACGGGCAATGGATTTGCTCGCCAAAGATCGTATAATGAATTTTCATTGCGTTGGGTATTCAGAAATCGATTCAAAGGCAATACAAACGTATCGTATGAATTTCCATATAGATACGAATGAAATTGCGATGGGAGACATTGCTGTTTTTACGGCAAACAGAAATATGATAGAGGCTCTTCCAGATTTCGATATGTTGACGGGTGGCTTCCCTTGTCAAACATTTAGCATGATGGGTAAGCAAGCTGGGTTTAATGAGGGGCGAGGCCAAATGTTCTTTCGTATTATAGACATTCTTGCTGTGAAAATGCCGCGATATGTGTTGTTGGAGAATGTAAAAAACTTAAAAACGCATGATAAGGGGCGCACTTTTGCCAAAATAAAGACAGAATTGGAAAATCTTGGATATAATGTATTTTCCGGTATTTTCAACACCGCAAGATTCCATCTGCCACAAACAAGAAACAGGTTGTTGATATTCGCAACAACTGAGTCTGTACCACAGGATTTTGGCAAGCATTTCACCTGTGATGCAATTTCTGAGTTGTTTGACAGTGTTTATCAAGGCCTAAGTGTTCTTCATTATTCAAGTGTAAACGACATACTCAGCGAGAATGTTCCACAGAAATATTTTCTGTCAGATAAAATAAAGCCAACACTATTGGCTGATGGCTCTGCCAAATTCAAGTCAAAATCAGATATAAATATGGCCATAGCCCGCCCTTTGACTGCAACGATGCATAAAATGCACCGTGCTTGTCAGGACAATTATTACAGCCAAGATTTTATTGAATCACATGGTGCGATAAATCCCGTTGAAACTATGACCAAAGAAGAGCTTGCACAACTGCCGATAAGGAAACTCACCCCAGAGGAAGCTTTTATGCTACAGGGCTTTCCTGCGAGTTTTGCCTCAAAGGGAAGAGCGGCCGGGGTTGCCGATGGTTCTCTTTATAAACAGGCTGGAAATGCAGTAAGTATCAATACAATTTATGCAGTGCTGTATTATCTCATAGCTAACAATATAATACACGAATGATATGTTCTTCTTTTTCTTTAACATAGAAAATCGCATTGGTTTAAAAAAGCTGAGCGATGCAGATCTTGGGAAAAGCGTGAGAAGCAACCAAACCCATATAGGATTGTATAATGACGTGTTGACATTCTTGGGAAACAACGTCGTTACTTCTGCGATGCTGATATATGGAAATTACTGTCAGCTGTTGGGCTGCTATTTTGATAGGATAGAAAATCCCGATGGAACTTTTAGGAGTCCTAAAATCCGTTTGGGAGGAAATGATTCGGATTCCATTGTCCATAAAATACGAGAGTTTGCAGCTCAAAAGCCCAATGAAGAATGGTATATATTATGGTCTGGCCTAGATAACAAAGACCTTGTGTTCTGGCTTATAAATAACAAATCTGAAGATTTCAGATTCATAAAAGATTTGATATCTTCCAAAGTGAAAATAATCACTGGCAATGACATAGAATATGAAAATCTTAGAAATATCATTGTCAATAAAATAAACCAGGCTAGCCTTGACATACAGAAAGATATTGAAATAGTTGCAGAGGCAGGAGATATTTCTAAAAAATACAAGGCTTTTGATATTGAAAAAGCAAAAAGAAATCTTGCTCTTATTGGGAAAAGGGGCGAAGAACTTGTTAATGCACATCTTGAACGAGAACTGAGTGCACAAAGAATATCATCGTTTGAATGGCTAAATAAGAGTGAAGAATCAGGACTGCCGTATGACTTTATATTGAATGACCATCGCGCCAATAAGCAATATATAGATGTAAAGTCAACACGATTCGATTTCAACCAGAACATTGTATTCAGCAGCCAAGAAGCTAATTTTGTGAATGAAATGCCATATAATGAGTCCTATTCTGTTTATCGGATATTCTCAATGAATGAAGCTGGCGGAATCCTCAAAATTTGTAACAACTGCTCTGCTTATATGACTAAACTCAACAAAAGCATAAGTATGTTCAAACAGGACATATGCAGAAGCAAAACATTGTTGCTGAACATGAACCTATCGGTAAAGCCTGCTGATTGTTTCATGAATATTCAAGAACCTATAATTCTATAATGTTATGGATGAAATAGTCAAACATATAAATGACACAAATGCCAGTTACAGGCAATTGAATGCAGGTGATGCAAAAAATACGGACTTGTTTCTCGACAATGACCAATATCAGTTCTTTGAAGGCTTTGGGGAGCAGATTACTGTGAGATTTGACAAGGAAAATTTAACAAAGGCAATGCTCTTCATTGCGTCAATTCTTCCGAGAAAATTTGATCAGTCTGCAATACATAAAGTTGTTTCGTTTTCTAAAGAATTCGTTCTAGACCAGTTGTCAATTCTTGATGCATTGTTTTCTGAAAATGGCATATCGGTAAATACTATAACGCAAATTTGGAATGCGCGTAAGGATGTTCCAAAGAAAAACGGAGAAGTAGACAAAAGATTTTATTTCAACGGTTTACTTAAAGACATTTCATACAAAGACCATGCAGGGGTAATCCAACAAGATAAATTCACTATAAGGAATTATCTGGCGGGTGGATATTCGGACTTACACATTACTAAAGCAGAAGATGGAATTTTTGATGTAAGAGTCGAAAATACAACTACATGCCTTAATGATGGAAAAGAAAATGGCTTGGAAGAAATAGAGGAAGTTATTAAACCAATAGCCTCTCTCCAGCAAATCTTCTATGGTGCTCCCGGCACCGGAAAATCCCACACTATAAACGAGGTGACAAAGGGTGAGGACGTTATCCGCACGACGTTCCACCCCGACACCGACTATTCGGGCTTCGTGGGTGCATACAAGCCCACAACGAGCTTGCTGCCTATCTGCAATGAACTGGGTGAGCCGATGAAGATAGCCAACCAAGCACTGTATAAGGAGCAGATAGTGTATGAATTTGTCGCCCAGTCTTTCCTGCAAGCCTATATCGCCGCATGGAAAAAGTATGCAGATTCGGTAAACGGTGAGCCTAAGAAAGAGTTTCTCGTGATAGAGGAGATAAACCGTGGCAACTGCGCACAGATATTCGGAGACCTATTTCAGTTGCTTGACCGTAATGGCTATGGTTTCTCAGAATATCCAATCAAGGCCGACGCGGATATGAAGAAGCAACTTCAAAAAGCTTTCAAGGGGTTGGATATTCCGCAAAAGCATAGCATCAATGCCATGTATGAAGATCGTGACGTGGTAAAGGAGGTGCTAGACGGCAATTTACTGTTGTTACCCAACAATCTCTACATTTGGGCAACTATGAACACTAGCGACCAAAGTCTGTTTCCGATTGACAGTGCATTCAAGCGGCGTTGGGATTGGACGTACATTCCAATTTCCAATGCGAATAAGGGATGGACGATAAAAATAGGTGATACTCATTACGATTGGTGGCAGTTTGTTGAAAGAATAAATGACTTGATTGGCAGGACTACAAACTCAGAAGACAAGAAGCTCGGATATTTCTTCTGTAAAGCTAAAGACGGAGTAATCTCTGCTGAAACATTTGTGGGTAAAGTGATATTCTACCTTTGGAACGATGTGTTTAAAGATTATGACTTCTGCGACCAAGTATTCAATGATGCAGATGGGAACAAACTTACATTTGACAAATTCTACACGGCAGAGGGCAATAACTCAAAAGTGGTTGAGGAAAAGGTGAAATTGTTCTTGAAAAACCTCAAACTTCAACCTATAGAAACTGATGGAGAAGAAGATACTATTTCAGAAAGTACAGAGGATGAAAACAACAGAGACATGACACGCTATACGATAAATGGCGAAGGTAATTATCCTAAGCGATTATTAGCCAAAGAATTAATTGAGCGGTTCGTCAAAATGCATCCGGAGCTTAATGCAAATAGTGTGATAGAACGATGGAAACCTCTTTCTAATGTCACGAGGTTTGTAGAAAGTGATATTGAACATGAACAGCGTACCGAAGACGGAAAGAAAAGGGCGCAAGTTGTAACGTGCAGTGATGGCACTCATGTGTGGGTCACAACACATGGTTGGGTTCCTGATACGGTAAATGCTTTAATTGACAACGTAAGCTCAAAAGAATGGGGTTTACGAATTGAAACGATTGACTAATGCGAATACTTATAGAAGAATATCAATATAACGCAGCTGATGTAAAGGACATTCTTCACGGCATAGACGCATTGGAGAACGTGGAAGGCAAGGTGTCCATTCATTACGTGGGATATTATTATAATGTCCTGTTAAAGGATTGCGTGTTTATTCTTCCGAAAGTCCTATTGAAAGGCGATGACAGTAAAGAATTAGTGTTCGGTAAATACAGGCCGGAAGAAATAGCAAATCTTGATGAAAACAATCCTCTCAATTCGATTGAACGTGACTTCTTGTATAAGTTTGCCGTATGGATTTATCGTGCCATCGTAGTTTATAAAAACGACAAGCGTAGTGATACAGAGATTGTCTACTACTCTCAGATTGCGCAGGTGGGTAACGGCAGGCGTAGACTGAGCAACACCTATTTGGATATTCTTCTTTCGCTGATACAATTCAATAAAGACAACCAAAGTTTTTTCTTTACCATCGTAAAGAATATGCACAGCGGTTTGAATAAAATAAATTGGATGCGTACCATCGGAACAACTAATGCCATCATCCAGGACGGGCAACCCATTTATTTGAACCCCGTAAACAAAAAACGCCAGATAAACTTTGATGAGGAACTGCTCATCATTTTCTTTTCCATTCTGAATTATATCGGAGATGCCTACGGATTCCCAAAGCAAATAAGTTGCCAATACCAGCTCATTACGGGAAAACGGTTTGAAACATATCTCAATGGCTTTGGGAAGACACGGCTTAGACAAATCAAGTACAAATACTTTTCAGACAAAGCTCTTCAATTGTGGCAGCTTTGCTTTGCGTTCTTCGATGAAGCCAGGCAAGTATATATCACAACTGAGAAAAGGGAGTATCTGTTAGTAAAGAGTTTCCATGTCGTGTTTGAGGCTATTATTGATGAATTGGTCGGTGACAACCCGTTGCCCGATGGTATGGAGAAGAAACAAGAGGACGGCAAGATTGTAGACCACCTGTTTACGGCTCAAAGTCTGATTGACAGCGAAGCCAAACAAACTTATTATATTGGCGACAGCAAGTATTATAAGATGGGGCATGAGCTTGGCTCGGAATCTGTTTACAAGCAATACACGTATGCCCGGAATGTGATACAATGGAACTTGGACATATTCAATGATGGCAAACAGACTCCATCTGGAGTGAAGTTGCGTGACGATGTAACGGAAGGATACAACATTATTCCCAATTTCTTTATCTCCGCAAAACTCGATGAGCACTTCGACTACTCTGACGATGGTATAGAGAAAACAGACCGCAAGCGCAACAAGCACAAGAAGATGCAGTTTAAGAATAGACTATTCGACCGCGATACGCTACTGCTGTTCCACTATGATGTGAACTTCCTGTTTGTTCTGTCATTATATGCCCGTGACAATGCCGTCCAAAAAGTGGAATGGAAAGAAAAAGTGCGTAATAAGTTCAGACAAGAAGTTCAGAATTGGCTGCAACAAGACTATGACTTTTACGCAATGCGCGCACGTCCGGGAGTAAATGGAGAAGAATACATAAAGCATAACTTCAAGGAGGTTGTAGGCAAAATCTATACTCCATTCAAAGACGAGAATACGTATTCGCTTGCATTAGACAGCAAAGACCCCGAAGGTAACAACGCAGCTATCAAGACAATGTTGTCAGAGTTCTTTTATGTAGAGCCTTGCCGTTTAGGACAGAATCCGGAAGAGGTATTGCCAACAGCTGTTGTGTTTGATGCGGTGAAGCCTACTGACAATGATTTGGCATTGTGTGTGACAAAAGAAGGTATACATTTCGACAGTGCCGTCGCAAAGATGAAGCAGACAGGAAAGTTGGGCATTGCGTTGAATATGAATGGTGCGACATTGCAGTTGGTGGAAGGCTTTACTGTAGCCAAATATATTATCATCCATAACAAGAGCGATAGATATGAGTCTTTCTTCGTTGACGGAAAAGGACCGAGGCTTATTGCAGCAAATGAGATGACAGATATGGTAACGACCAAGAAAGGCGCATCCATTTATCTTGTCTATAATGCAGAACTAAATGTGTTCCCTGCATTGGCTGAATTGGACTTCTCTCCTATCACCAAGAGTGGGGATAGCTATTCACCGCACTTGTTACCAATAAAGAGTTTAATGAAAGAAAAACAGTGACGTGCGGGTATGGGCAATGACTTTTTCCGCATCAACTCGTATCACATTGTGTCATGCGCTTCTTTTTGATTTCGTACGCTCTCTGTTTAGGAACCCGATTTTCATGTGTCATGAGCTATCGCTTGTCAAAGTGAGGCGGTTTTCCTTTCTTCGCCACCGCTCGCCAGTGATACTCATGGGTTGATGATTGGAGGGCTAAATGAATTGCTTATGCCGGACCCGTGTTAATCAATAGCAGGAGGATATCCATTCAGTACCGATTTTGGTACCACTTAGCTGGTACTGCAGTACCAGCTAAGTGGTACTGGCGTACCAGGTAAATGAAACTCGAGTACCAGCAGGATGGTACTGGAAAGGATACTGTACTTCTGGCAACATGGTATTTACTTCCCTTTCGTGGTTGATTAGCAGCTTCACCTGCATGGCATGGATCCTTCCAGCAGCCTTCTCTGTCTTTTGCGACCATGATAGTGGCGTAAAGGCGCGTGATGATCCCTCAACAGCGCACCATTTCCAGTTTTGCGCCTGCGGGCACTTTGCAACCAAGTTGCGGGGAAAGCGATGTAACTTCGCGGCAGATAAATGTAAAAAGGAACGTTATGGGAAATCATCATCACGAGCATGGGCATGCCCATGAGCACCATCACCACCATGAGCATGGCGGGATGAGGGGAAAGATTTGGCTGTTGGTCATCACTGCGCTGCTATTGGTGGCAGCGGTCTTGATAGAGAAGAGTTGTGGCCTGGAGACGTGGCAATTGCTCTTGGTCTACCTGGTGCCTTACCTATTGGTGGGGCGCGAGACGCTGGGCGAGGCCTGGGAGGGCATCATGCGAGGCGAGGCGTTCAATGAGCACTTCCTGATGTCGGTGGCCACGCTGGGCGCGCTCTGCGTTGGCTTCATGCCCGGAGCCGAAACGGAATTTCCCGAGGCTGTCTTCGTGATGCTCTTCTTCCAGGTGGGGGAGCTTTTCGAGGGCTATGCCGAGGGCAAGAGCCGTGACAGCATCAAGCACCTGATGGAGATTCGCCCCGACGTGGCCAACGTCATGAGAGGCGGCGAATTGCTTGCCGTATCGCCCGAGGAGGTGAAGCCTGGGGAGGAGATCGTGGTGAAGCCTGGGGAGAAGGTGCCCTTGGACGGCACCGTGACAGAGGGAGCCTCCGCCCTCAACACCGTGGCCCTGACGGGTGAGAGCTTGCCCCGCGACATAGGCGAGGGAGATGACGTGATGTCGGGATGCGTCAACCTGTCGGGCGTGATCCGCGTGCGGGTGACCAAGAGCTTTGGCGAGAGCACGGTGTCGAAGATTATCCGCTTGGTGGAGAGCGCGGACGAGAGGAAGTCGAAAAGCGAATCCTTTATCACCCGTTTCGCCCGCGTCTATACGCCCATTGTGGTCATTGGCGCGTTGCTGTTGGCCGTATTGCCCCCGCTGTTTACCGCGGGGAGCTTCATGGACGTTTTCCCCATGTGGCTGGAGCGGGCTTTGGTGTTCCTGGTGGTGTCTTGTCCCTGCGCCTTGGTCATCAGCGTGCCGCTCACTTTCTTTGGTGGCTTGGGCGGGGCTTCCCGTAAAGGCATCTTGGTGAAGGGCAGTAGTTACATGGACACCTTGGCCCAAGTGGGCACCGTGGTGTTTGACAAGACGGGCACACTTACCTATGGTGAGTTCGCGGTGACGGCTGTCCACCCCGATGATTTCAATGAGCGGGAACTGTTACACCTGGCGGCTCACGTGGAGCATTTCTCTACCCATCCCATAGGAGAAGCCTTGCGGGCCGCCTTTCCCAATGAGGCCACCGATGGTTGTAGGCTTACTGACGTGGAGGAGATAGCGGGACATGGCATCAAGGCCCGCGTGGAAGGCCGAGAGGTGTGCGTGGGCAACACGAAGATGATGGACAAGGTAGGCGCACGATGGCATGACTGCCACCACGTGGGCACTATCATACACGTGGCGGTAGACGGGAAGTATGCCGGACACATCGTCATCAACGACAAGGTGAAAGAAGACAGCGCATCCGCCATCAGCGAGTTGAAGCAGTTGGGCGTGGAGCGCACAGTGATGCTGTCGGGTGACCGTGAGGCCGTGGCCAAAAGCGTGGCGGGGCAGGTGGGCATAGATGAGTTCCATGCCGAGTTGCTGCCCGCGGACAAGGTGGAATACGTGCGGCGCATGATAGACCAGGAAGCCCAGGGCAAGAGCTTGGCCTTCGTGGGAGACGGCATCAACGACGCGCCCGTGCTGAAGTTGGCCGACGTGGGCATCGCCATGGGCGGATTGGGCAGCGACGCTGCCATAGAGGCGGCCGACGTGGTGTTGATGGACGACAAGCCCATCAAGGTGGCCACGGCCATAAGGATAGCTCGCCGCACCATCCGCATAGCCCATCAGAACGTGTGGTTTGCCATCGGCGTGAAAGTAGTCGTCTTGGCCTTGGCCACAATGGGCTTAGGCACCATGTGGATGGCGGTGTTCGCCGACGTGGGCGTTACCGTTTTGGCCGTCTTCAACGCCATGCGGGCGTTGAGATAGGCTACTTCAATTCCACCAGCTCATATTCCTGGCTGCCCAGTCCCAGTTGCTCGGCGTAGTCGAGAATATGGGTGCCGTGGCGGGAGTCAATGCGCTCTATTAGGTGAGACTTGCCTGGGTCATCGGAGTTGCGCACCATGTCCACGCAGGCCTTGTCCAGGGCCACGGGATCCAGTGAGGCCAGGATGCCGATGTCTTTCATCTTCACCTCCTCGGGAGTGGCTACGCAGTCGCAGTCCACCGAGAGATTGTTGGCCACGCTGATATACAAGATTTTGTCGCCAGCGTGGTCTATGATGGCCTTGCAAGCCTCGGCCATGGACTCCAGGAAGTCGTCCTGCTTGGGCAGCTGGCTCCAGGCCTTACCCGCGCTCTTCACTCGGCCCGCGGAGTGGATATATCCCTTGCCGTCAGAGGAGGCGATGCCGATGGAGATGTTTTTCAGTGCGCCGCCGAAGCCCGCCATCGGGTGTCCCTTGAAGTGGGAGAGCACCAGGGTGAAGTCGTAATCCAGGTAGTGCTTGCCTACGTAGTCTTCTTTCAGGTGCTTGCCGCCCTTGATGGGAAGGGCTACGTCTCCGTCAGCGTCCATGATGTCCACTTTGGCGATGGCCGTGAAACCATGGTCTGCGGCGGCTTTCAGATGGCTCTGGGTATTGCCTCTTCCGCCGCCATAGGCTGTGTTGCATTCCACGATGGTGCCATTCACCCGCTGCACCAAGTCCTTGATGAGATTGGGATCCAGGTGGTTGTCGTTGCCTGGCTCTCCCGTGGAAAGCTTCACGGCCACCTTCCCCTCGGCCTTCCTGCCCAGCGCCTCGTAGATTTTCAGCAGATTCTGGGAGTTGATTTCCTTGATGAAATACACCTTGGGGAGTTGCGCCTCCTTCTTCGCGCCGCTCTCCTCGGGGGCTTGGCTGGTCTTGTGGCTCCAAGCCGATGCTGTCAGCGTCATGGCAGACGCCAGCATGATGGCAAATATTTTCTTCATGTGCGTAAGGTTGTTGGTTGGTGTTCTCTTTTTGTCCTCTTCTTTTCTCCTCCATTGTGGCAAGCGCAAGAGGGGAGTCTTCTTTGCCGACAAAGTTAAGACCTTTCTGTGGAATTGCAAAGAAATTTTCCGAAAACTTACGCCTTTTCTGCCAGCGCGACAGCCTTTGCTAACAGGTTTCAATTCTGTGTCATAAACGTCAATGAATTGTTTACACGTTTTATGGAGAAAATAAAAAATGGGAAATTCATTTTTCCACCAGCGCGGAGGCGATAATTTTGCCAGCGAAAACAAGACACATGGAAACGGGACGAAACAAGCCAACAAAAATAAGCGTGCGCCAGGTCTTTTGCCAGCGCGTGGCTTTCGGCGCGGATGGATTGAGACATTGGGTTATGAGGAACATTCGTGTGTTCATGGTAGTGATGATGATTGGGACAGTGGCCATGACGGCCATCGCTTCCGATACGTTGAAGGTGAAATTTCGTTCGCGTGCGCTTCTTGACGCTACTGCCTCGGGATACGGCAAGGATGAAGTGCAGGGGTATTATCGCCTGGAAGATTTCCGTGTCGGTTTCAAGGCCAATTACGGAAAGTTTGAGCTGAAGGCCGACATCGGTCTTGGCGGAGGGAAGGTGGCCGTGAAGGATTTGCTGCTGAACTACCACTTTAATAATAGCGTGATTTCCGTGGGAAACGGATATGAGCCGTTCTCGATGGATATGCTCATCAGCACGGCCGACTTGAGATTGCATCAGTCTGCGGCTTCGGTTTTGGCGTTCACCAATAGCCGCAAGCTTGGCGTGACTTATCATTACCATGACGATAATTGGTATTTGGCGACGGGCGTTTACACAAACAATGACATCAACAAGTTGGGCGATGAAAAGAAAAAATCTCTTGTGTCCACGTCACGTGTCGTATGGCGAACGCAAGACCAGCTACGCAAACGCTTACTGCATGTGGGAGGAGCCTTCTCTTTTCGTACGAAAGACGTAAACAAGGAAAATCCCGTGGGAACCGTGAGCAGCGACGGGGTGACATCCATGTTTCCTTCCCCGCTGATTGAAGCCGAGATAGACAACATGGGCACTGAGTTGAAAGGGGTGCTGGAGGTACTTTGCACGTCGAGGAAAGTGTTGCTGCAGGCCGAGTCTTTTGTTGACCGCTTGAACCATTCTGGTGGTTTGCGTCATTACCTGGCTTACGGAGGATACGCTCAAGGGAGCTATCTTATAGTGGGTGAAGGATTCGATTATGACGAGATGTACGCGATACCGGGGCGTCCTTTGTCAGGCAAGGCCGTGGAGCTGGTGGCGCGTTTCAACTATACCAACCTCAACGACGGTAAGAGTGGAATCTATGGTGGCGAGGAAAAAGACTTGTCGCTTGGCGTAAACTGGTATCTGAATAAATATCTCGGTGTGAAGTTCAACGGCAGTTACGTATGGGTGGGCGACCACTGTGACTCTTTTTACGACAAGAATTTCTTCTTGTTCCAGGCTCGTCTCCAATATATATTCTGATGTATCCCCCCGAGGCAGCTTCCCAGCTCTTTGATATGAACAAAAAACGGGCGCAACCTTTTGGGTTGCGCCCCGTCTATTGATGATATGAGAGAATCTGTTTACTTCACTTCCTCAAAATTAGCCACTACTGATTATCAGCGACTTACAGAGACTTTGGTGCAGATAAGGAACGCCATAAGCATCCTTAATGTCATCAATCAACAAATATCGATAAGCATCCGTGCGATGCTCTTCCTATTCTTCTTTGTCCTTTTCTCTTTATTTCTTCCTTTTGTTGATGCAAAGGTACAAAAATACTTTATCTAAGATTATTTTTATTGCATTAATGTGGATTTTGTATAAAAAAACATCCAATACTAACTCTTATTAGGTATAATACTGAATCTTTTCAATCCTTGAATCACATGTGTAATAAACCCACGTATCTTAAACCTATGCGTATCTGTTTTGATGAATATTTTCTTCATCTGTTCGCCTCCTTCTGGACTGATAGCTGTAATTCTCAATGGGAAATCGGTTAATGATAATTCGCGTCTATCATTGAATACATTTGCGAATGTATTTCTTCCAAGAATGCGTTTCTGATAATAACACCTAAGAATATATGTTGTCCACTCCCGTATATTACTTACGTTGAATGAAAGAATGTTGCCATCTACCTTTATGGCAACATTACCAAACTCCTTGACTCCTGTTTCTGAAGATTCACTTAGTAATGGAATGGTTCTTACAATATTTGCGTCTGATGCCATTCTTCCTGTATGTAGGAACTTTGATCTATATGAATATAGTTTATGAAACACTTTACCAAGATCGTCACCCAAAAATTCTGCGGATAAATTACGGACTCTATTCGCAATTTTATAAATAACAGCACCACATTCTTTACATGTTTCATGATGCCCCTCTGCTGCTGTAGCACATTCTATAGCTGATAAATACGACATCAGTGCTGAAGTCATATGTTCCACCTTATTTCGTTGGTCTCTTTTAGTTAATCCTATAGTCCCAAATGGAATACCAGCAATAGCTACATCTCCCATTTTTAATTCGGTCTCAACACCGATTTGAACATGCTTGCATGAAGAGATAAAATATTTTTCAATTTCGCTTCTTTTCTCAAAACGTCCTATTGACAATATTTTCTTACCTATAAAATTATATGCATAGCTTGAAATGCAAATTTTCCAGTTATCTATTGCAGGATAATAGTCTACATAGTCATCTATAAATGGGCTTGATGATTTACTTTCTGGTAATAGTTCATTTTCTCTCACAGAGAACTCTTCAAACGAACAGTAGATATTTGTTTCAACAGTAAGAAATGCACATAATTCATACAATCTTTCAAGTGCTTGCTGCTCTGCTTCAAATTTATCTATAGCATCCACATAAAAGAAGAAATCAAAACCGCCATCACGGGGGATAATACTAAAATTGCTTGCATGATACTCTGCAAAACGAATTCTTTTTAATTTCGCGAATACATTTGCTTTACATAAAAAACGCTTAGTTTTATCAATACAGGCTATAGCATCATTGATTAAAAGTGTTAGTCTCTTTATGTCTTCATGTTTAAGTTTTGATGTAGGACGCATTACTAACAATGAGTCAATATCTCCTTTCTTATGGTACTCCAAGGCGAAGTATAATTCACCTATGCTCGTCTGACAAAACCCCAAAACTGAGACCGAAGTTTTTTTTCCAATGTACTTTCCTGGGAAGTATGCCCAAGGAGCTCTATCTACACAATGTTTGGGGCAAATATGTGTATTCACTTGGTTCCACAATGAGACCAAAAATTTATTTGACTCAATATAGCCAGATGTTTTTACTGGAATTTTTTCAAAATCTTTCTCAGTATCAGCAAACATTGGAGTTTGTGTCAGCTCATAAGGATAGGTATATGAAATAATCATTCTAGTAGCTATTTTTCATGTTTTGTAAAATATTGAGGAAACCTTTAGTTCTATCACCCATTCTTTCTAACTATATTTCTCAAAATCACTAAATCAGCTTCCACGCCATCCTTTGACACCAATGAATCTTTTGGGAGCACGGAGTAGTTCTTGGCGATGTTTTCTTTTTTACCACTGAACCATTCACCGAAAGCAGTTTGGAGGAATGACTCGGCATCGAGATTTTCTTTCCCATTATACCTTATTATATTATAGACGAACTGCTTCACTTCCGCATTGCGTAGTTTCTTGTTCAATGGGATGTATAAATCCTTATTGGCAGTCACCTGTCCCGTCTCAATAAACAGTTTGACAATGTCACATACTTTCTCTACATCTTCTACAGACGTGCCAGCCAATGAGAACACCAGCATGGTATATTCTTCTGTTTTGGCCAGTCGCCTCTTTCGTTCTTCTTCCTGACATCGCTTGATTTCTGCTTCAAGGTTGAGCAGATGATCCCGTCTTTTCAGCACGTCCGATACATTTGCAGACAGAATATTGATTTCACGCATCCGTTTCTCGTTTTCGAGCATTAGGTTCCGTTTAATCTCTGCAACCTGTTGGTCAACCAATGTCTGTACAACCGAGGGAATTCGCTCTTGAAGAACTGTCAAAATAGCATTTGTATCAGTTTGTGGAATTTGTTTCACCGCTTCCATGATAGCGTCAAATTTGGCATCAGGAAGGGAACCCTCCTGCGAATTGGCACGAAACTTTTTCATCTCATCGTCCAAAGAGACTAATATCCCAGTCTTCTCATCTATCTCTGTCTGATAGAAGGATGTGTAGTACAAGACAACAATCTTATAGAGAACAACCACAGCCGCTGCACCATAGAAATACGGAATATAAGAAGACCAGTCAAACTGAGCTTTGTCGAGATTAGCAAAAGCACCAATGAAGACCATTGCCAGGACAGCAGCTATTGTCAATGCTGCAATAATCCAAACTATCTTCTCTATTATTTTGAAAAACTTCACCATAATTTATGCGCTATACAAGAATGATTATAAATCCAAGCTGTCCTCTTTGAGTAAGAAGTCGAAAAGACCGATTGTGAGTATTCCCTCCTCGTTTCGACGAGGCATAATGTGGTCTTTCACAATGATAACCTTCTTGAAAGAGTCATTGATGTTGGTCAGAGAACGAGACTCCTGTATTTCCTTTTCTCTGTCAGGTATAGACAATGCCGACTGCACATAGTACTTCTTACTGCCAAGACTGGCGATGAAGTCCACTTCCAGTTGAATACGAATCCATTTGCCCTCTTTGTCTTGTTTCTTTATCTCCACCATTCCACCATCTACACTATAGCCACGTGTGATAAGTTCGTTGTAGATGATGTTCTCCATGATGTGCGTCTCTTCCTGTTGGCGCATATCGAGGATAGCATTTCTCAAACCGATGTCCGAGAAATAGTATTTGGATAGTGTGTTGATGTATTTCTTACCTTTTATGTCGTAGCGTATTGCTTTATTTAACAGGAACGACTCAGACAGATAGGTGAGGTAATTCGCAATCGTCTGACTGCCAATGCTTACATTCTTAACGCTTTTGAAGGTGTTCGATAATTTAGTAGGATTGCACGGCGCACCTATAGACGAAGCCAAAATTAGCACCAACTCACGCAGTTCATTATTATTTTTGATTTTATGTCTTTCGATAATATCTGCCAAATAAACTGTTTCGAAGAGTCCCTTCAGATAGTTTATTTTCTTCTCTTCTGTTTCAAAAGATTGAATGAGCGGTAAACCGCCATAAGTGTAATAATCGCGCCATGCATCCTGCTTGTCACCGCCAATGGCAGAATAGAACTCTGCAAAAGATAGCGGATTCACATGGATGGTTTCTCCTCGGCCACGAAACTCCGTTGGGATATCCGAAGATAGGAAGTGAGAGTTGCTGCCTGTCACGTATGTGTCGGCATTATCAATATGACGGAAACTATTCAACACATCCACAAACTCGTCCATCAGTTGTACCTCATCTATGATGATGTAATACAGTTCTTTGTCCTTGATCCTGTCATGAACAAAGTGAAGCATAGTGTCTGGATTTCTCAGTTTCTTGTTCATGCGATCTTCAAGGTCAATGCGGATGATGTGGTCATCAGCCACTCCATTATCTAATAGGTAGTGATAGAACAAGACGTTCAGCAGATACGACTTGCCACATCTGCGGATTCCTGTTACCACTTTGATAAAGCCATTCTGACGGCTTTCTATCAACTGCTTTAGATACCTGTCTCTTTTTATCTCCATCATTTGTATTATATTTTTGCCAGTATTGGCAACTTTTTACAGTGCAAAGGTAATGATTTAAATCCTATTGCCCAAGGTTTACATTAAAAATCTGCCAATTATGGCGATTTTTTAATAAACCAGCGCAAATTCTGGCTTGCTATCATATATGTAAGATTGTGCTATAAGTCCAAAAATAATTGAGTTATAGCTCAATTTTGCCATGCACCTAATCCTTTATAACCCATATACCTTCTTGTTCGACCACCTTCACGAGAAAGAATACTCATCTTCTTAATTTAAGCCCAATCACTTTCTGTTGTTCTAACTATTATTTTAACCTTTTCCGAAATCTTTTGCGACATTGCCTTTGCAGATAAGAATGGATTAGCAAAAATCAATTCGGAGAATTCGCTGACGTTCAGGCATTTCTTTTACGCCACTTTTACGCCATTTTTACCGCCATCTTTTGGAACATTGTCTTTTTTAGGAGCGTATACTCGTATTGATAAAAACTGAGCTATAAGTCTAAAATACATGAATTATAGCCCAACATATTACTCGTATTGACAAGTAATCCCTCTCTCTCATCAAATATCTGCCAATGTTGATGTTTTATCTCGCGCTTTTCTCTTATATATGTTCAATCTTAATGTAAAATCAACCGTTTTATATTGAAAAAGGTTAAATCTTTCTTTTATCTCATTTTTTTTCTTGTAAATTTGCCATCAATAATTGAACAATTTATGGCAAATAATGAACGAAATGAGCAGCGAGAGCCATCTAGCCCACTTGAATGGCCGAGTCGTGATGTTCGAAGACAAAGTCAAAAAACAGGGACATTAAATCGCATTCGAGTTGTCCTTGCAGAACAAGAAAAGACCAATCGTTGGCTGGCAGAGCAGCTGGGCAAGACCGAGCATACCATTTCTCGGTGGTGTCACAACAAGTCCCAGCCTTCGGTGGCACAGTTGAATGAGATTGCTAACGTCCTGAATGTGGACGTCCGTACTTTGATGAATTCTAATTTGTAGTTAAATATGGCTATAACATATAAATTCTCAGGACATGAGTCGTTCCCTTGTAAGTCGCTTTGGCTTAAGAAGGGATATGACTTTGTTGCCAATAAGAACGACTTCAATAGTCCTGATGCTGTAATAACCCTTGGTGTAGGCAAAAACATGGTTGCGTCAATCCGTTTTTGGCTTAGAGCTTTCGGTGTTACAGAGGACGACAAAAAAACAGAGCTTGGCAATTACCTTTTTGATGAGAACAAGGGTAAGGATAAGTATCTTGAAGATATAGCAACACTTTGGTTGCTTCACTTCAACTTGGTGTTCTCTGAGGAAGCGACGTTATATAAAATGTTCTTCTGTGGCATACAGAAAGAACGAACTAACTTTGAACGTGAGCAGGTGCTAACCTATGTAAAACTGAGGATGGTGGAAGCTGGCAAGATGACTTTATTCAATGCCAATACAGTCAAGAAAGACATTGGCGTGCTGCTTCAGAATTACTGCCTTCCTCGCAAGCCGCAATCCAATGAGGATTTCTCTTCGCTGCTGATTGACCTTGACCTAATTCGCCAAAGTTCAGAAGGGAAAGGCTACTACTTTAATGTCGATGGCAAGCGTAAGGTTACGAAAGAAATCTTCCTCTATGGCCTGTTGAAACTGAAAGCCCAGGAGGGTGATAACACTATCGCCTTCGATACCATACAGGAGAATGTTGGACTTGTGTTCTGTATGCAGGACTTTGAGACAATAGAGATGTTGAAGCAGTTGTCAAGAGAGTATAGCCAGTACTTCACTTATAGCGATGTCGCTGGCATCAAACAGATTCAATTCACAAAGGATTTGGACGCATATCAAGTATTAGACAATTATTATGGCAAAGACATTTAGTTTATCCGCAAATATAGAGAACGGCTTTGCCGAAGGAATGCAATACTTGGTAACGCCAAATGCGCAGAATGCTATTCACAACATAGTGAACGATTTCCGTTCTGGCATCCATTCTTTTACGATTATTGGCTCATACGGAACAGGTAAGTCGAGTTTCCTTTTAGCATTAGAATCGGATTTACAGAAGACAGGCAAGCAAAAATATCTGCTGGAAGCCAAAAATCTCTCGGATGCCAAGTCGTTTGAGATTATGAATATTGTTGGCGATTATGCAGAGATGTCAACCTTGTTGAGCAAAGCCCTGAATGTGGAAGGTAATACTACCAGCATCCTTGACAGTCTCAAAAACTATTATACCCAATGTCAGAAGAAAGGCAAGTTCCTGCTAATCGTGGTAGATGAGTTTGGTAAGGTTCTGGAGCACGCAGCCAAGAACAATCCGGAGAAAGAGCTGTATTTCTTGCAGAAGTTGTCAGAGCTGGTAAATGTTCCTGCTCGAAAGATGATGCTGCTGACCACGCTCCATCAGAACTTTGGTGCATACGCCAAAGGTTTGACGGAAGCCCAAGCAAACGAATGGACCAAGGTGAAAGGACGCTTCAAGGAAATTACCTTTGTGGAGCCTGTGGAACAGTTGCTTTATTTGGCTTCAGCACAATTGCGAGAGGAAAGAACAATATCTGACGCAGAGAATGCCAAGTCCCTTTTTGAACTGGCGAAAGAAACAAGATATGTATCTAAAGATTTCCCCTTGGAAACGGCAATACAGCTATATCCGTTAGACCTTTTCTCTGCTTATACCATCACTACCGCTATTCAACGATACGGTCAGAATGAGCGTTCGCTCTTTACCTTCTTGGCTGCAAAAGGCACTAATTCCATCTCTGAGTTCGAGCCTACCGAGCATCAAACATACAATCTGCAAAAGGTTTACGACTACATTCTCTACAACTTCTATTCCTATCTGAAAGATGCCAATGCCGACTCCATGAGCTGGAGTACTATCCAGGTATCTATTGAGCGCGTGGAAGGTCAGGATTGGGCTGACGAAGAAGAAATGCTGCAAGCTGTAAAACTCGTAAAAGCCATTGGACTGCTAAATCTTTTCGGAACAGCCGGCTTTAAACTGACAGAACGGAACCTTACGGACTATGCACGTGAGGCGATGGCAATAGACAATGCCAAAGAGATTATTCAAAAACTGTCTGCAAAGAAAATCATCCGCTTTGCTGCTTACAAAGAGCGCTTGATGCTTTTCGAGGGAACTGACGTTGACCTTGAAGCAGAAATACGTGAGGCTGGAATGATGGTCTCGCGTCCTGTCACCTTTGTTGACGAGTTGAATGTGTTCTTCAATCGTAGGATTTCTCCCGTCAAAGCCCATTTCTATCAGAAAGGCACACCACGTTTCTTTGATTACATGATTCGTGAAGAACCCATCGATATTGTACCAACTGGTGATACGGACGGCTACATAGAACTGATATTCTCTACCCATAAGAAAGCTTTGGAAGAGATTAAGAAGTTCAGTTCCGAGACAGACCACGCCCTGATATTTGCCTACTTCACCAACACGGAGGACATTATCGACCACCTCTACAACATCAAGAAGTACATGTACCTGTTGGAGCGTGTGCTTGACAAGAACGACAGGGTGGCTGTGACAGAAATCCAGAAGTTGAAGGAGTATGAGGAGACTTTGCTCAACAAGACAATCAGCGACAATCTCTTTTCTTACAAGAACAGGGTGGTCTGGGTATTTGCAGGTAAAGAGCAAAAAGTACGATCGCATCGAGATTTCAACCAACTGCTATCAAGAGTGTGCAATGAGGTATATTGCAAGACACCTGTGATGAACAATGAATTGTTCAACAAGCACAAACTCAGTGGAACGATAACAGCTGCTCGCAAGAGTTACCTCACCTATCTGACAGAGCACTACTCTGAAAACGGGATGGGCTTCCCCGAGGACAAGTTCCCACCAGAGAAAACCATCTATTCCTCTCTGTTGTTGAATACTGGTCTGCATCAGAATGGAGATTTCGCAGATGCGCCAACCAACAAGGGCTTTATGCCGTTGTGGGATGCTTGTGAAGAATTCTTGAAGAGTTCGGAAAATAAGGCAAGAAAGATTTCAGAGCTGATAAAGATACTGTCTGCCCAGCCCTATAAGATTAAGCAAGGATTCTTGGAGTTTTGGATTCCTACATATCTCTTCATCAAGCGTCAGGACTTTGCGCTCTATGATGCTTCGAAAGGTGCATTCATGCCTAACGTGAATATGGAGTTTTTCGACTTGCTCCAGAAGCACCCTGGCGATTTTGAAATCAAGAAGTTTGCTGTTGATGGCGTGAAGTTGGGCTTCTTCAACCAGTATCGGCGTTTCATTAACCTTGGCGATGAATTCACGATTACCAATGCCAGTTTTATCGAGACCATCAAGCCCTTCCTCAGTTTCTATGTCAGGCTGGACGAATACACCAAGCATACCCGCAAGTTTGACCACGAGTCAACGATGAGATTTCGCGACGTACTGGCGAAGGCAAAAGACCCAGAGAAAGCTTTCTTCGAAGACTTGCCAGAGGCTCTTGGCTTCACACAAGAAAAATTGAAACAGGAAGAGTTTATCAACGAGTATGGCAGAATCATCCAGCGAGCCATCAAGGAACTACGTTCTTGCTACACCCGGCTGATAGACCGAATCGAAGCTCGCCTGGTGAAAGAGTTTGGCTTGCATAGCTATGACTATTCTGAATATATCTTTGAAGTGCGCGAACGGCTGGCCCATGTGAAGGCCTATCTCTTGACAGACAAACAGCGCGAGTTCTATCATCATGTAATGACAGAATACGAGAATCGTACTCTGTGGTACCAGTCCATCTGCTACACCATTCTTGAACAGCGACTTGATGCACTAAGAGATGAGCAGGAAGATAAGTTAGCTGATGACCTGGTATATCTGTTCCGTGAGTGTGAGAAGTATTCAGACATCTCGCAGAAGATTGGTGATTCGGAGAAGAATGAAGCCTACTCATTCGATATGGTAACCAATAGGGGAACAAGCGTAAGAACTCAGACATACGTTCTGCCAGAAAAGGACAAGTCAAAGGCAGATGACCTTGAACAGAAAATCAATAAGATGCTTTCTGGTGACACCAATATCGACGTTTGCGCTTTGCTGTCGATACTTAACAAGAAAATAAGTAAATGATAAAAGTAAGACATATATTAGGCATATCAGGCGGTAAGGATAGCGCAGCACTCGCCATCTATCTGAAGCAAACGTACCCATCCCTAAAGATTGAGTACTACAATTCAGATACTGGTTGCGAACTGGCTGAAACGGAAACGCTAATCAATCGTTTGGAGGCATATTTAGGTAAGATTGAACGACTAAGGGCGGCAGAGGGCAGCCCAGAGCCGACACCTTTCCATCACTTCCTGAAAGCAATGGGAGGATTCTTGCCATCACCACAGGCTCGCTGGTGTACCAAGAAGATGAAGCTTGACAAGTTCGAGGAATATGTGGGCGACGACTATGCTGTGTCATATGTTGGCATACGTGGCGATGAGGACAGAGACGGTTATATCTCTTCGAAGCCTAATATTCAGGCCATATTCCCATTCCGCAAGAATATCTGGAGTATCGATGTAATTAACAAGTTCCTACATAATGAGAACTTGGAACAGATAGTAGAAATCTACGAGCGGCTTACCCCAGAAGGATTCCTGCGTGACGAGATTATAGAGACAGTGAAGAAGCCTATCACTAAGCAGTTCTATTACTCGAAGAAGATGAATGCGCTTCTGGACTACGACATCAAGCTATTCAATCACGCCGTGTTCGAGTTCCTGAAAACAACAGACTATCCAGTGGGTAAACTTGATAACTTCCCATTGCTTGACAATACAGACATATTGGTTAAGGACGACATCTTCCGTCTGCTTAGGGAGAGTGGCGTGGGTGTACCTGCCTATTATGAGGAGATTCCTTTCGAGGTAGATGGCGAGAAGGGCACTTATTGCCGTAGCCGTTCTGGTTGCTACTTCTGCTTCTTCCAGCAGAAGATAGAGTGGATATGGCTCTACGAGCAGCATCCTGACCTCTATAAAAAGGCAATGGAATTTGAGAAAGATGGCTACACATGGAATCAGAATGAGAGTCTTGCAGACCTCATCAAGCCAGAACGTATTCGTCAGATAAAACTCGACATTATCCGTCGTCAAAAAGAAAGTAAGGCTAACAACAAGGGGACAACCCTTGCTGAAATCCTTGGCGATGACATCATGTGTGCAAATTGTTTTATATAATTAACGTGTATGCTATACGAAGTAGATTGGGCAGAAGACGGAACATATAGACCTGGAGAGTTCAATTCTCCAGAAAAGTTTTTCAACGATTGTTTGGAAAATAGCAAGGAGTTTGACCTTCAATTAGGTTATTTCAGTTCTGCTACTATCAGCGTACTTGCTGACGGTTTCGCTTCGTTTATATCGAATGGTGGCAGGATGCGACTGGTCATAAACCATATTGTCTCAGAGGAAGACAAAGAAGCTATTAGCAAAGGGCTGCATGGTGGTATTATCGACTGCTTCGACCTTACCAACTTTGAAACGCTTCGTCAGACATTTGATGAGTACCAGCAGCAGTTCTTTGAGTGTTTGGCCTTCCTTATCTACGACAAGCGAATAGACATTCGCATCATTAAACCTCGCAATAAGAAAGGTATCGCTCATACTAAATCTGGCCAGTTTAGGGATGGTGACAGCGTCACCTCGTTTACTGGCTCTGCCAACTTTACTATTAGTGGATTATTCAACAATCTCGAAGAAATAAAGATTGACCGTAGTGATTCCATTGACATGATGGTGCAAAAACGCATTATAAGCCAACGTGATGAATTTGACACCATCATGAATGGAAAGAAGAAAAACGTGGAATATCTCTCTCCAGAGAACCTGGTTTCTGCTATCATGACCAATTATGGTGATAAAGACATTGAGGAACTGCTAGATGTCGAGGCTAAGCTTCGTAAGATTAAGCATGAGAGAGCCATCCGTGAAAGACAACAAGACCAAAATGTCGTCTGTGAAGTTCATAATATAACCCCCTCTTTCCCATACCCGCAAGGTCCTCGTGAATACCAAAAGACTGCATTTGAGAATTGGAAGAACAACAAGCAAAAAGGGTTGTTTGCCATGGCTACAGGTACAGGTAAGACTATTACCTCTTTGAATTGCCTTTTCGAGATTTATCAGCGTAAGGGCTACTATAAGGCCATTATCCTCGTTCCTACTATCACTCTTGTCAATCAATGGGAGCAGGAATGTAGAAAATTCCATTTCTCCAATATCACCAAGGTCTATTCTAAAAATCTAACATGGCGAGATGAAGTAGAACGTATTCTCTTCAATGAGAAATATAAGACAGATAAAGAGCCAGAGGTCTCATATATTATCATCTCCACCTATGCCTCATATGCAAGGGAGAAAGTTTTCAACGTCCTGAATGGCTTTGACAAGAAACGTCTATTGCTGATAGCCGACGAGTGTCACAATATGGGTTCTGGTTCGCTGGCCAAGCGGCTAAAAGATATTCCATATCTTAGACGCATTGGCCTGTCTGCCACCCCGGAACGTCAGTTCGATGATGAGGGCAACGAGAAATTAAGGAAGTTCTTTGGTTCCGAGGAGAAATATACCTATGAGTATAGTATGGAGGAAGCCATCAATAAGGGTGTGCTTTGTAAGTATATGTACTATCCCCACTTGGTTCAGCTTACCCAGGAAGAGATGGATGCATACGTGGAACTGTCAGATAGAATTGCCAAGTATTTTAATTTCGACAAAGGACGCTTTGATGATATTGACGAAAAATTGAAAATGCTTTTGCTGGCTCGCAAGCGGATTGTCCATAAGGCAGAGAGAAAGCTCGATGCCTTCAGGGATATTATAGAAAGACGCTATCAGACGAAAGGGAATCTGAAATATACCCTAGTATATGTTCCAGAAGGAAATATGCCTGACTATATTGGAAACAATGACGATTTTGACAGGTCTGAAGACATCGGTGATGACAACGATGCAGAGCACCTTATTAACCAATATACCCAAGTGGTTACGGAAGTCGATGACCATGTAACGGTAAGAAAGTTTGTTTCAGGCCAGAAGGACAGAGAAGAAATCTTGTCTGACTTTGCAGATGGAAGGTTACAGGTTCTCACATCTATGAAATGTCTTGATGAAGGTGTCGATGTACCACGCAGTGAACTGGCTATTTTCTGTTCTAGTACAGGTAATCCCCGCCAATTCATTCAACGCCGTGGCCGTGTGTTGAGAACACATCCAGACAAGAAGATGGCAGAACTGCATGACCTTGTAGTCGTGCCTGAACTTAATCCGAATAGTAACAGTTTCAGAATGGAGCAGTCTCTTCTCCGTGGCGAGCTGATGCGAGTAAACAATTTTGCACTTCTCTCAGAGAACCCATCATATTCAGAAATGGAACTAAGAGATGTGATGAATCATTACGGTTTGAATCTTTATAACAATAATAATTTATGAGTAATAAGGAAAGAATGTTGCACATGGTTCTTGATGACCCTAAGTTGCAAGAACTCTATGATTATGACAAGTCAGAGTATGAGGACTTGTATCAAGCCCTTAACTCGGAAAATGTCATTGTGGCTGCTGTCGCCCGAATCATCAAATACCTAGATGGCTCGACCGACGAGAGCGATCAAAAGAAAGTTTACATGACAGTATTTAACTACATCAACGAGAACTATATCCTATGATTATACTAAAGATTGAAATAGAGAACTTTCGAAGCTATTATAAACAGAAAACCTTCGAACTGACCAACGGACTCAATCTTATCATCGGATCTAATGGTGATGGTAAGACTACGCTCTACGAGGCTCTTGAATGGTTGTTCCGTACTGACGGCACCAACAAGATGGACACCAAATTCATTTCCAAAAAACGCATAGAGGAGCTTTTTGCTAATGAGTCTGATGATGTGAGGGTTGCCATGACCTACGAGCATAAGGGGAAAACGAAAATCCTTGAAAAGATGTTCCACTTTACCAAGTCGTTCGATGGGGAAGTTAGCACCTCCAACTATTCTTTCTCTCTTATTGAAAATGTCGGTGTGGAGCGTATTGTGAAAGATGGCATACGTTTCGATTACGACCTACCTTCTGAGATTCGGAGATACACGATGTTTAAGGGTGAGAGCGACCTTGATGTGTTCCAGAACTCCAACGCATTGAAGATGCTCGTCGAAACCTTTAGTGACGTGAAAGATTTCGAAGCTTACTTTGCTTTCATGGAGTATGCAACAAAGAAGGCCGACCAAGCTCGTGACAATGCCCAGAAACTAGATAAGAAGAATACGGATAGAATTAAGCAGCTTAATAGAACCATTGAATTCGAAACAGGTACTCTTTCCGATATTGAACGAGAGATAAAGAATAAGGAAAATGAAGCTGTGAACTTTGACAGTCTTTTGAAGAGCATTGAACAAAGCAAAGAGGCATCAAAACTGCTCATTGCTGTTAATCGCAGGATAGAGACTCTATCACAGAAACGTTCTCAGATGCAGGGACGTATTGACGAGAACTATACTATCAACCTTCTTGATGATATGTGGATCTTAATGGGGTTTGCCGATATTGCAGAAGAGTATTCCAGTAAAGTCAGTGAGGTAGATAAGAAGCGAAGGAAGTTGGAACAGAATTATATCTTTACGGCAGGGCAAGAAAAAGCAATTAAGAAGATGCAGACGGACTTTGTTCCGCTACCAGTCCATATTCCAGGTCAGAAGGTCATGCAGGAAATGTTGGATGAGGAAGTATGTAAAATCTGTGGTCGCCCTGCCAAGAAACATTCTGAAGCATGGGAGTTTATGCTTCATCGCCTTGAAGAATACATGGAATCCTTAAAGGTTCCAGAAGACGAAGAGATTGCACCATTCTATATGAACAATTATATTGTCGAACTCCAGAAGCGTGACACGACTCTCAATGACAATCTTTCAGAAATTACCAGACTCCGTCATAAGATTCAAGAAGCTATCGCTTTCAACAATCGAATGCATGATGAGGTTAAGAAGATTGATGCGAACCTGAATGTGGAGTTTGAGCAGAAAAAGCGCATACTCGCCCAGACAGATGGCCTTACTGAAGAGCAACTGCTTGCCAATTATGAGAATATCTCCAACTGGGTTGAGCAGAAAAACAAGGCCGAAAATAGGATTGACTTCCTGAAAAGGCAGAGGGCACAGCACCGTGCAGCCCTTGACGAAGCGCAAGACGCTCTCAGCAAACTAGCCGAAGGTACTTCTGCAGCTATCTACGCTAAGACAGCACAGATTATTCGGCAGATTTCAGATGCCTTTAAGTCTGCCAAAGAAACCAACAAAAAACGTTTGCTCCATGCCATCGAGGATGAGTCAAACGAGTTTTTGGAGAAGCTTAACTCCAATGACTTTAAGGGTACGATTCGGATTATAGAGAAAGCCAACGGTCAGGGCGAAGCCGTGCTGATGAATAACGACAATACGAGAATCTTTACACCTAACACAGCACTTCGCACCACCTACCTGATGTCTGTACTCTTCGCTATTGGTAAGCTATCAAGTGAGAAAGACAAAACGGAGTTCCCGTTGTTGTTTGACGCGCCAACCTCTTCCTTTACCGATGCCAAGGAGAGTGAGTTCTTCAATGTAATCAGTAAATTAAAAAAACAAGTCATCATAGTCACGAAAAGCTTCTTGAAGGAAAAGAATGGTGAGGCCGTTCTTGACCGAACCAAAGTGGAAGAAGTGAATGGAAGTGTATTCCGCATCGAGAAGAAAAAGCCGTTCGATGATAAGAAACTTGGTACCATTCAAACAGTAATCTCAAAAATCAAGTAAGTATGTCAGAACTGAACAATATAGAAGAACTCGTCAGCAAGGACGAAAAGCTGATAGATATTTGGGGACGCAGGAATCCCCGGTTTGAGAAAAAGTACGAGCAAAGTGTATTGCGAGTCATTTCGGACTATGGTATAGGTGCTTCTGAGAATACTGGTGCTAAAGGTAAAGTTCTCGGTGCTGGCTATGAACCCTATATTATGGCATTCTTCATTGGACTGTATTCTAATAAGAAACTACAGCTTTCAGAGTCAAGTGAAGACTTGAAAGTTTTGGGTCAGCCCATTGATAAATGGGGTAATCTGGATTCAAAAAAATTCAGACATGCCTATTCCGGTCTTCGCTCTTACATTTTCATCGCTTTGGTGGCAAAGACAGAAGTTGACTGGATTGCCCTTGACAAAGGTGACATAAAAGTCAGTACCGTAGTGACAAGTCTGATTGAGACCATGGAAGAATATGCCAATTACGGATTCTCTGTGATGGAAGAGAAGTTGAAAGCAGATCCAAGCTATTTCTTCTCACATAGATCGTTCCTCGACATCTTCCTGCAACTTACAAACAGGCAGTCTAAAATATTGACAGAAGACGAAGAACCAGAAGATTTGTAACACCATTATCGTATGGACTACATAGAAGCTCTTAAAAATCTAAAAACGAATAATAAGTGGGGAAGAAAATCTCCCCATAAGGCTGTTCTTATGCTAACAGTTATCGAACTGTTTGAAAAGAATGTCTTGATGGACAATGAGGTTCGTTATGACGAAACCTTGAAGGCTGCGTTTTTGAAAATGTGGAATATGGTTTTACCAAACGAGTCTTTGTTCCATTCTGATGCCTATTTGCCATTTTGGTATTTGCAGAGTGATAACTTCTGGCATATTGTCCCCATCAGAGGAAAGGAAGATATTCTTTCCTTGATGCGCGACACTAATATCAAGCCATCAGAGGCAAAACTCATCGATTCCGTAAAATATGCGGAACTCGATGAAGATTTGTATTTTCTGATGACTTTACCGTCTGGACGTTCTTCTCTAAAAAGAGCTTTGCTGGAAACCTATACGACTCTTACAAATAAACAGATTGAAAGATTGGCTGAAAGTAAAGATAATGCGATTGACTACTCAGTTACAGCTTTCTCAGAATATGAAAAGATTCTATCAAAGAATACAGTAGAGAAAAAGATGGAATCAACAAGGGTAGATGATGAACTTGTAAGCCAATTCCATTGTCTGAATGAGGATGTTCAGTTTGCACTAAACATAATATATTTCACTTTCCTGAAGAAGCATCGTAACGAAAGGGAGATGTTCAAGGAGGTATGTCCTACTGTATATGACTTGCTCGACAAGATTGTCAACCATCCTATTAAGCAGGGTGAAATAGCTCCATCGTTTGCATTCGTTTATGACAACTTTCTTTCAGATTTGAAAGTGTCACTACTGAGCGAAGATGGCTCTGTTGAGCTTGTTGACAAGATAGGAGAAGCAATTGAAATCTTGCGTGGTAATAATTCTGAAGAACATGAACAGAGTATGCCCATTTCGCCCGTCAGGTATACAGAAGAAGATGCTCCGTCCGAAATTGTAGATTCTTCTTATGATGATTTGAAAGTTGAACATGTCTGTGGGAAGGTCATCGAGACTGCGACAGAAGTCGCTCCTGAGCAAGATAATGGAATGGAAAGCCGAAGAGGTAAGACTTGGGCAGAAGATGAAGAAAACTTAATAAGACTGTATTACCAACAAGGCAAGGACTTCATCACAATTGCGTCTCTCGTTGGTCGTACCGAGGTCGCGATTAAATCACGCCTGGTAAAACTGGGTCTCATAGATTATACTTATGGACAGGAGAGTGATGTTCCAGCTCAGGCATTCCAAGGTGTAAACAGACAAACTGACGAAAGCGATTTCGTCATCAAGAACTTATCTGACAGAGCCACTATTTTGGACCAAGACGGTAAGCCTATGTTTATAACGGATGGCAAGTTGAAGTATTTGCGTAATAAACTGTATCGGCTGAATCTAAAACGTGAATGTTTCACATTGAAGGGAATGTCTTTTAATGGCTCCGTTTGGATAAAAGGGACAAAGAAAATCGTTGCATATCCTCAAACTGAACTATACCAGATGATTATTGATGCCACCGATTATTGTGATGAGGTGGAGGACATTGTGGACAGTCCTGTATTTGAGGAGTGTAAATTAAAATTCAAAGGTGTTTGGTATACCTATAATGGCAATTCGATTACAGATACTTCAAAGAAGGACATCGAGACGGACAATCGTACGAAGTTGAGCCGAGAAACATCAGAAATCAAGAAAAGTCCACTATATGCCGTAAGACGGCAAGCCGTTCTCCGTGCGATGGACTATTTCAGAGTGCCGGCCAGTATCAGAGATATAGCCAGAGCCATCAGCAGAACGGCTTGGAGGTCAGTTATCAAAGAAGATGATGTGGAAGAGATTGTCAAGACGATACCTGATATAGAATGTGTTGATGGGAAATACATTTTGCGAAAGAAATGAAAAGGCTGGTAAGGCGGTTGGTAATACCCTAAAGACTTAGCATGAAGAAATTACAATAATGTAAAGAACAAAGAAGTTATAAGTATATGGCACTTACAATAGATGAACTAAAAGTACTGATACAGACTGATGAACATCGTCAGTTGGAGTTGAAGAAAACCACGGGTGAGCTGAAGGATGGTATGCATGCCGCTTGTGCTTTCTTGAATACCGAAGGTGGTTGGCTTGTCTTTGGTATTGCTCCAACATCATTGAAGATTTTAGGGCAGCAGGTTACAGACACCACCCAACGGGAGATTGCCCAGGCTCTGAGCTACATGGAGCCGCAGGTTGATGTCCGGGTAGAATATATCGACGTTCCTGACCGGCCTGACCATAAGGTGATTGCCATGCACTTTGACGGATGGGCATGGGGAATGGTGCCTTATACTTATCATGGTTGTCCTTACTACAAGGTTGAGAGTACAACGAAGGAGATGCCACGCGACATGTACGAAGAACGGTTGCGAAGAACTAAGCCCGACATGTTTGCATGGGAACGGCAACCTTCAGATTTCAAGGACATTACATCTTTGGACGAGAAACTGATACGTGGCGTGGTACGTCTTGGCGTTGAGAGAGGTAGATTGTCAGAGCTGGCTCTTACTGAATCCATCGGAGATGTGTTGGGCAAATGGAAGTTGACCACAGGTGAAAGACCTCTGAATGCCGCAACGGCGCTCTTCACGAAAGACACAGGCATGTACACGCAGTTCACTATGCGCCTGGCTCGTTTCCAAGGAACAGACAAGAATGAGTTTATAGACAATCAGCGCGTGGAAGGGAACATCTTTGTGCTGCTCAACGAGGCAATGAACTTTTTTCGCAAGCACTTGAATATGCACGGAAAGATTGTCGGACTAGTCCGTGATGAATATCTGGAAGTGCCTGCAGAAGCCTTACGTGAAGCCGTTCTGAATGCTCTTTGTCACCGCCAGTATGAGCGATACAACTTAACCATAGGTATCGCCATCTACGATGACCGCATAGAGATTGAGAATCCTGGTATACTGCCTCCACAGATTACCCCAGAGAACATTCTTCAGCCACATATCTCATACCCATACAATCCGCTAATAGCTAATGTGTTGTATAGTACGACCTATATTGAGAACTGGGGTTCAGGTGTGAAGCGCATCATGGAGGTTTGCCAAAAGAGAGGTGTAGCTGCACCTGCATGGTCTATCAATGGTGGCTTTGTTGTGGTAACATTTATGAGACCTGCAAAGGGTGTTACTCAAGATGTTACTCAAGATGTTACTCAAGATGTTACTCAAGAAGATTCTCTCGATGGAAAAATAGAGAAGGCAATTAAAGAAAATCTTAAGGTTACCACAGAAGATTTGGCAAAACAATTCGGGGTTACTTCAATGACCATCAAGCGACACTTAGCCAAAATGCCACACATCCGTTATGTGGGTAGTGGCTATAGTGGTCACTGGGAGGTACTTGACAAAGAATAAAGCCGCGACAGTGGCTTCAACGTTTGTCTATACAAGACAAGACTTGATTAGCACTTCAACCATTGAAGAATCAATTGCAAAAGACCCCAGAGTGAATCAAGCGAGGTGAGATACGTAATACCTGCCCACCACCAGAATACTTTGGGTGGCAGGAATACCCCCTTGCCCGACTTTATGAAGGATTGCATTTCTTCATTCTGATTACGAATTTCTTGTAACATCATCCTTCTATGGTTGGCAAGAAGTGTGGCCTCTGCCTTGATTAGTTTCTCTCTTGCAGATTTAATGGTATTCAAGCACTCATCGGTCATTTCAACTTTCAACACAGTTGACTCGGCTCGGGTAACTGCACGACAGAAAGCGGAAACAGCAGTGTTCATGCTGTCTTTGGCTGCATTCAATGCTTTCACCATATCCGTTCCATCTTTGGATGCCTTCTCAACTTTCAGGACATTATCGTGCAAGTTGCTTATGGCTTGTTTAAGGAGTTGAAGTTCATTGTCAAGGTTAGCCTTTTGTTCCTTGACCTCTTCCTGTTTGTTGATTTCCTCAACAAGGCTATCATATTTAACGTGAGTTCGATGAAATATAAGTGTTTGAATATTTGGTGATTAGCGAAAA
>OMFY01000066.1_pt1 | contig 79181 bp, 81 predicted proteins | sample 1645701 | NCBI WGS metagenome assembly OMFY01 (sample SAMEA103958111, study PRJEB25191) | human gut metagenome | biome: human-associated habitat [ENVO:00009003]; feature: intestine environment [ENVO:2100002]; material: feces | place: Germany | collected 2013/2015
TCTCTATTTTGGCTGGCCAAAAAGAGAAATGAAGCCTCAAATGCAGCTCGGAGCTACAGAATGAATCATAGAAAAATGAAACTCCCGCGGCAGCGAAGTGTGTGTGCCTGCTCTGAAAGGAGCGGAAAGAAATTTGTCGCAAATGAACTCTGCACCGACAGCTCCTTGCAGGACAGCGCGGGCCTGCGTCCGCACCGCCTGACGGAGAACGCGCAGCGCCGCTCATGCTCCCCCCGCACGGGGAATACAGCCGCCGCGCAGCAAATGAATCTCTCCCGCCGAAAAGGCGCAAATAAAAAGCGTGCTCCTTTTCAGGAACACGTCTTTTTTATTCCGCTGTGACTTTGAGGCGGATCGTGCTGGTCACCTGCGGGTGCACCCACACTTCGATCTCATAGTCGCCGGGCTGTTTGATCGGCTCTTTGATCTTGATATTTTTCTTGTCCAGCTTGAAGCCGTATTTCTTCTCCAGCGTCTCGCTGATATCCTTCGCGGTGACGCTGCCGAAGATGCGGCCGTCTTCGCCGACGCGGACTTTGATCTCCGCGTTCACTTTTTTCAGCTGAGACGCCATGACGACAGCTTCGTCCGCCGCGACTTTGGACTTAAATTCCTTGGATTCTTTTCGCTGCGCCGCGGTGTTCAGATTGGCTTTCGTGCCTTCCTGCCCGAGGCCGCGCTTGATGAGGACATTGCGGCCGTAGCCGTCGGAGACTTCGATGACGTCGCCCCGCTTGCCCAGTTTCTTCACATCCTGCAAAAGTACTACTTTCATTGTTCTTCCTCCTTTAACTGTTCACGGATCGCCGCGAGGATCTTCTTTGCAGCGTCTTCTTTATCTTTTTCGCTGATCTGCGCGCCGGAGACGGTCATGTGCCCGCCGCCGCCGACCGCTTCCATCACGGTCTGTACGTTGAGGCTGCCGTCGCTCCTCGCGGAAATGCCGAGGCGCTGTTTCTCCATGGGATAATAGACGACGCTCGCCCGGATGCCTTCCACATTAACGAGGAAATCCGCCACCTGCCCGGCGATGATCTGGGCCTGCGCGGTGCCTGCGGGGCATTCCGCCACGGCCACGCAGCCTTCTTTGATCTTCATGGCCGCCATGATGGCCGACTTGATCTTCGTCGTCTCGATGTCCACGGCGAAAAGCTCTTTTACGAGCTTCGTATCCGCGCCGATCCGGCGGAGATAGCTCGCCGCGTCGAAGGTGCGGATGCCCGTCTGGACGGAGAAATTCTTCGTATCCACCACGATGCCCGCATAGAGGCACGATGCCGCCAGCTGCGGCAGTTCGCCGTCGGTGTCGTAGTACTGGATGAGCTCCGTCACCAGTTCCGACGCGGAAGAGGCGGAAGGCTCCATGTAGGTGAGGAGCGTATTGGGAATGATGCTGCTCGACCGGCGGTGGTGGTCGATGATGATGCGCCGGGACGATCTCGCCAGCGTATCCGGCGCGGCGATCATTTCCGGCACATGCGTATCGACGGCAAAGACGATGGTCTTGTCGGTGACGAGGTCTTTCGCCTCGCTGTCGGAGAGGAGCAGATCGGAAAGCTCTTCATCCTCCCGGATGGCTTTCCGCATTTTCCGGGATGTCTCATCGGCGGAGGAAACGGCGATGTACGCTTCTCTGCCGTCCGCCCGAAAGAGGCACGCCAGCCCCGCCGCCGCGCCGAGGGCATCGTAATCCTCGTGAAGGTGCCCCATGATGATGACCCGGTCGGAGTCGTTCACCAGCTCTTTCAGGGCGTGCGCCACCACGCGGACACGAACGCGGGTCATGCTTCCGGTAGCCTGCGTCTTGCCGCCGAAGACTTTCATGTCCCTGCCGATGCGCACCACGGCCTGATCGCCGCCGCGGCCCAGAGCAAGGTCGAGGGCGGACTGCGCTTCTTCCGCCTGCCGGGCGAATTCGTCCTCGCTCTGCACGATGCCGATGGACAGCGTCACGGGGATGCGGTTCACCGTCCGGATGGCCCTCACTTTGTCGAGAATGTCAAAATGGCGCTCCATGAGCTCCGCCAGCGCCGCCCGGGACAGGCACGCCACGAAGTCCGCCTGGGCGTACTGCTTAATGAATCCGTCGAGGCTGGAAAATTCGTCGAGGATGCATTCATTCACTTCCGAAAGGAGATTGGATTTCTCCGAATCGGTCATATCCCCGGTCACTTCGGAAATATTGTCTACCCGGATCAGACAGAATACCGGCATGGCGGCGCGGCATTCTTCCACGGCCCTGTCCATCTCCGTGCGGTCCAGCAGGTAGAAAAGGAGGTACGGCGTACCGTTTTCTCCGTCTTTATCGAGAAATTTATAGACCACGCGGAACGCGTTTTCCTTCAGTTTGCAGTCGAACCAGCCCGATTTCCCCCAGAGGCGCGCGGCGTGCGTGCCCGGCAGGATCCGGTCGATTTCCGTTTCATCGCTCCCCTCGGATTTCGTCCACGAACGGAATACACCGTTCGACCAGACGACATGCCGTTTTTCATTGATCATGGCGATGCCGAGAGGCAGATTCTTCACGGCGTATACCGTGCCCGCCTCCACACCGGCGGACAGATCATCGAGATACTTCATGAGGATCTTTTCCTGATCCATATCCCTTTTCTTGATGAAAAGGAGACAGCCCAGGTCAAGGATCGCCGCGAGGAGCCCGAGCATCCAGTTCTGACTGGCCAGCGCCAGGAGCGTTATGACGAGAAGGATGCAGAAAAGTTTCTCATTCCGCTTTTGCACCCATACTTCTTCCAGCATATGTCCTCCTCCGGAACCGGGAGACCGATCTCTCCGAAAATTCCTGAATGTGTATATTATACTAAAATTTTCCGAAAATGGTAAATCCGCCGGAAGCGCGCAGAAAAAGCGGCTCTCGCCGCTCTGTTTCCGCTTTATTCGTAATTTTTCTTTTTCCGGTACCGGAAGAGAAGGTCAAAGAGACCCATGACCACCATGGTCTGCTGAAGGAAGGGCAGGAAGAAGGCGCCGCCCGCGATGAACCACCGCAGCGATTTCATGACGGGAAACCGCACGGGGAGCCACCACAGGAAGGCGAGGCCCTGGAGCCAGAAGACGAAATGGCACATCATCTGCAAATTATAGAGGAAATTATTCGCCGGATCTTCCGGATAGAGGTACCCCAGGCCGAAGAAGATGAGGTAGAGATAGACGCTCTGCACCGGCAGCTCCCACCGGGAGACCGGCGGAAGGACGGGGATGTTTTTGTACCCCATGCGGAGGAAGATGTACTTGGAGAGCGTCATGGCCGCCCAGGAATAGATGACGCACACCGTAGCCGCGATGAAGAGCACCGACTTCCGCAGCATTTCATAGGTCTGCTCCATGCCGGCCTGCGCCGCCGCCAGCGTCTCGCCGCTGTAGAACTGGGGCAGGATCTCCTCCGTGGACGCGCGGATCGTCTCCATGAAGGTGCCGTCCAGGATGGAAGTGTCCATACCGAGCACGTAGATGCCGAAGAGGATCTGCAGCGAGAAGGCCACGAGCACCGCTCCGGCCCCCGCGAAGAGCGTCGCCGCCGGGCGGGCGCGCCGCCGGTAGCACACGCCGAGGGCCACGCCGAGGCAGGTGAAGATGGCGCAGAGGAAAGCGCCGGAGAAGACGCCGAAGAGCACCGAATCCAGCAGGAGCGCCGCCGCCGCGGACAGCACGGACCAGCGGGCCCCGTGGGTGAGGCCGATATAGGCGATGGGCAGCGGGATCATGAGGAAGACCGCCGTGGAAATGATGGGAATATACAGCCCCAGCATGGAGAGGACGACCGCGACGGCCGTTCCCATGCCTGCGGCGACGACGGCATTCGTGCCGCCGGAACGTTTCTGGCGCATAGAAAGATCCTTTCCTTGAAATTTTCTTTCACTATAGCAAAAAGAAGAGAAAAAAGAAAGGCAGGCCGCAGCCTGCCCGCCCTTACCGCACTTCCTGAATGATGGGAAGGATCATGGGGCGTCTCTTTGTCTTGTCGTAGAAATACTTGCCCAGCGTGTCGCGGATCTGTGTCTTGATGGCGTTCCATTCCGTCACGTCCCCCGCCTCGCACCGGTCGAGGACGCTCTCCACCCGGGCCTGCGCCCCGGCGATGAGCTCTTCGCTGTCCCGGACATAGACGAAGCCCCGCGAGACGATATCCGGGCCAGCCGCCACGCTGTTCGTGCCCTTTTCGAGGGCCACCACCACGATGACCACACCGTCCTGAGAGAGCTGCTGCCGGTCGCGGATGACGATATTTCCCACATCGCCCACGCCGAGGCCGTCCACGAAGACCGGGCCCGCCGTGACTTTGCCCGCCACGCGGCCGGAGCGGGACGTGAATTCAAAGACCATGCCGTTCTCGCCGACGAAAATATTCTGTTTCTTCACGCCCATGCTCTCGGCGATCTCCGCGTGCTGGCAGAGCATGCGGTACTCCCCGTGGACGGGAATGAAGAATTTCGGCTTCACCAGCGCCTGCATCGTCTTCAGCTCTTCCTGCGAACCGTGGCCGGAGACGTGCACCCGCATGGATGTGGACGAGATGACGTGCGCGCCGAGGCGCATGAGCTTATCGATGGTGCGGCCCACGCTCATCTCATTGCCGGGGATAGGGGACGCGGAAATGATCACCGTATCGCCCGCGTGGATCTGCACCTGCCGGTGGCTGCCGTCAGCCATGCGGGACAGCCCCGCCATCGGCTCGCCCTGGCTCCCCGTGGTGAGGATGCAGAGCTGATCATCGCGGTAGCGGTTCATTTCCTCCGGCTCGATGAAGACGCCTTCCGGCGCTTTCAGATAGCCCATCTCCCGGGCGATGCCCACGACATTCACCATGGAGCGGCCGAAGACGCAAACCTTCCGGCGGGACGCGATGGCCGCGTCCACCGCCATCTGGATGCGGGATACATTGGAAGCGAAGGTAGCCAGGATGATGCGACCTCTGCACCCGGCATACGCTTTCATCAATGTATCGGCGACGACGCTCTCCGACGGCGTGTAGCCGGGGCGCTCCGCGTTCGTGGAATCCGCCAGGAGGAGCAGCACGCCCTTCTGGCCCAGCTCCGCCAGCTTGTGCACGTCCATGAGCTGGCCGTCCGCCGGCGTGTGGTCGAATTTGAAATCCCCCGTATGGACGACTGTGCCCACGGGCGTGCGGAAATAGATGCCGCACGAGTCGGGGATGGAGTGGCACACATGGAAGAAGCCGAATTTGAAGCATCCCGCCTTATATTCCTTCCCCGTCTCGATGACATTCATCTCATACCGGCCGATGCGGGCTTCCTTCAGTTTGCCCTCGATCAGGCCGCAGGTGAGCCGCGCCGCGTAGATCGGAGCGGACACCTCCTTCATCAGGTAAGACAGGGAACCGATATGGTCTTCGTGGCCGTGAGTGATCACGATGGCCCGTATTTTATCCTTATTCTCGATGAGATAGCTGAAATCGGGAATGACAATATCGATGCCGAGCATATCCTCTTCCGGGAACGCCATGCCCGCGTCGAGCACGATGATATCTTCCCCGTAGCGGATGACGGTCATATTTTTGCCGATCTCGCCGAGCCCCCCGAGGGGGATGATCTGTAATTTTTCTTTTGCCAAAATAAGCCTCCCTTCGTCCCCGCGGCGCTTCGCCTTCGTCCGTATCCATCGGAAGCGTCACGGTGACAAAAAATAAAATCCGTTCTATGGTCGCTAAGATTTATTATAACACAAAGGCCGCCGTCCGCATCGAAAAAAATCAGCGTCTTCTTTCCCTTCGCAGGAAAATTCCCGCCGCCTTCCGGAAAAGCGCCGAAAAAATTCCGTTCCCCCGCCGGCCGGCGATTTCTTCTCTGCCGGACTCACGCGAAAAAGGCGCTCCGAAGAGCGCCCCTTCCCGCGGAAACTCAGGCTTCCGCCTTCAGTTCCTTATTTTCCGCTTCCAGATCCTGATTCTTCTGTTCGAGAGAATTGATCTTCTCATCCATCGCCTGGATCTTGCGGTTCATTTCTTCCAGCTGAGCCATCACGGCGTCGGAAGAGAGCCGCTTTCCGCTGCTGCCCTGTCCCACGCGGAAGGTCACGCCGATATTGGCCGCCGTCTTGTGGTCGCCTTCAAAGGCCGTCGCGCCGCCGACGGACATCATCACGTCTTCATTGAAGTGATAGAATCCGCCCACCGCCGCGGCCTGGGTGCCGTCGTAGGAGCCGACCGCCGCGGAAACCTGGAATTTCGAGCCCGTGCCGTCGTAGTCAAGCGGATGGAGCTCGGCGAGCGCCGCCGAGATCGCGCCCACACTGTCGATCTCGCTGCCCAGCTCGTCGAAGCGGTTGCCGATGGCGTTGGTGATCTGGTGATCCACGTAGTTCTCCGTCGCCACGTCTTCCCCGTTCAGCTTGAGGCTGTAATCGGTGTCACTGTTTCCGATGGCCACATCGCCGTTGAACTGGCTGTCTCCGTCGAACTGGCTCTTGCCCGTCACGGCAAAGCTGTTGCCGTTCTCATCCGGGCGGTTGCCGGTAATGGTCAGACCGCCGAGGCTGCCGTGGTCGTTCGGCAGGTCAAGGATCTGGCCCGCATTGCCGCCTTCCGTGCCGGAACCGCCTTCCGCGGTCATCGGCGGTTCACGATCCGGATCGGCATCCGTGCCCGTCTGGCCGCTGCCCTCCGTCTCTTCCGAGAGGAGGCTCGGCGTCACGTCCGGAGCCATCGAATAAGATGCCGCGGCGAGCTTCGCCCGCGCTTCTTTCGCGGCGGGAGCCGCTTCCGCGCCGTTTGCGGAAGCCGTCACTGCCTCATTGCCCGCCGCAGAGGTGCCCGACGCCATTCCGCTGCCTGCCTCATCTTTCTTCAGCCCGTCGATCGCGTCGGTCACTGTGTCAACGCCGACGCCCTCCACGGCATCCATGATCTGGCCGAAGTGGTTCATGTTCACGTCATACCGTCCGCCGCCGATGGAGAGGTGAGGCGTATTGGTGCCGCTCGTGTAGAAATAGGAGCCGCCGTAGGAAATGCCGCCCACGGTCATGGTGCCGCCGCTCATGGCGTCCCACATATCGCTCATGGAGACGGTCTCCGCCTCTCTGCCATTGGCCGCGAGAGTGATCGTCACGTCCTGCGCCGCCACAGCGCCATTGGACAGGCTCACGCCGCCGATGGTGCTTGTGCCTGCCGCGGTGATGCTTCCGTTCTCATCGACATGGAAGTTTCCGTTGACCGTGCCGATCTTGCCGTCGTTCAGGAATACCCCATTAATGGAGCCGTCTTCACCGGCTTTCACCGCCGTGCCGTTCAGCACTTTCAGTTCATCCGCCACAGTATCGAGGTCGGCGCCGCCGGTGGTCGCGATCGTTCCCGCCGTCACGGAAGCTGCCGTCACCGCGCCGTCGCCGCTGACATGGAATTTCTGATTTGCCGCGTAAAACGCGCCGGTCTCGCCGTTCACATAGAACTGATTATTCGCCGCGGAAATACCGCCGTCCGTCATCGTCACGCCGCCGACAACGCTCCGTCCTTCCGCCGTGATGCCGCCGTTGTCCAGGGTCACGCCGTTGACGGAATTCTTATCCGCATCGTCCCATTTGACCGTCGCATCATCGAGAGTGCCGAGGTTTGCCGCCACTTCGTCCAGATCAGCGCCGCTGTCGGTCTTCACTGCGCCCGCGGTGAGCGTGCCGTCTGCCGTGACGTCGCCGCTGCCGTATACGTGGAACTTATTGCCCGCCGCACGGAACGCGCCGGTCTCGCCGTTTACAACGAAGTTGTCGTCTGCCGCGATAATGCCGCCAGTCATCGTCACGCCGCCGATGGTGCCGGTCTCTGCGGTCACACTGCCGGAGAAGGCCCCGCTCGCTGCCGTTACATTGCCGTCCGCGTCGGCCTTGAAGCTGCCGTCCCGATTCTGGATGGACGCGGCGGTCACATTGCCGTCCGCCATCCATACGTCGCCGACGTCGCCTTTCTCTGCCGTCACCTTACCGGTCTCATCCACGGTGAACTGGCCGCCCGCCGCGGAAATGCCGCCGTCTGCCATGGCCACGCCGCCGATGGTGCCGGTCTCTGCGGTTACGCTGCCGGAGAAGTCACCGTCCTGCGCTGTGACTTTCCCGTCATTCAGCGTGACATCGCCGATCACGCCCCGGTCGGCTGTTACCTTGCCTCCGATATTTACATTGCCGTTTTTATCGACCGTGAAGGCGCCGTCCGCCGCGGGGATGCGGCCTTCGTTCAAATGGACGCCGCCCACAGCGCTCTGGCCTTCCGCTCTGACGCCGCCGTTGTCATCGACGTAAAATTTGCCGCCTGCCGCCGCGATGCGCCCTTCATTCAGCGTCACGCCGCCGATGGTGCTCGGGCCGTCCGCCTTGAACGCGCCGTCAATGGTGAGATTGCCGTCTTCATCGACTTCAAATTTCCCATCCGCCGCGCTGAGGCCGCCCTTGGAAGTGATGCTTCCCTGGGTCTCCACATCGCCGTTCTGGTGTACCGCAAAATTGCTGTATCCCGCGGTGAAGCTGCCGTTCTCGTTCACGTGGAAGGCGTTGTTGTCGCCCACGCTGAGCTGGCCTTCCGCGGTCACGCTGCCGTCGTTGCCGACTTTGAACGCGCCGCCCGCCGTGGAGAAGGTCTCCGCTTCCACATTGCCTTTCACTTCCGTATCGCCGGTGTCATAGACGAGGAAGTTTCCGTTTGCCGCATTGATGCCGCTCGCGGTCTGAATGAGGCCGGTATCGTAAACGAGGAAATTGCCGTTCGCCGCGTTGATGCCGTTCCGGGTCTCGATGAGACCGTCGGAATGAACGGCGAAGTTGCCGCCGCCCGCGGTGAGCGTGCCTGCCACATCCAGATTTCCCGTGGCGGTGGCGTCATTCATCTTTACGTTGCCGTCGCCGTCGGCCATGAAGCTGCCGTCAGTGTTTTTAATAAATCCCGCGTCGAGGGTGCCGTCTACGGAAGCATCGCCATTGACTTTCAGATCGCCCGTCGCTGTGGCGTCATTCATCTTCACGTTGCCGTCGCCGTCAGCCATGAAGCTGCCGTTTTTATTCTGGATGAAATCGGCGGAGAGCTTGCCGTCAGCCATCCAGACGCCGCCCACGTCGCCCTTCGATGCGGTGACCTTTCCGGTCTCATCCACGGTGAACTGGCCGCCTGCCGCGCTGATCGTCCCGTCTTTCAGGTAGACGTTTCCGATATCGCCTTTCTCCGCCGTGATCGTCCCGTCCTTCAGGTAGACGTCCCCGATGTCGCCTTTCTCAGCCGTGATCTTGTCCACGTTCGACACGTTCCGGTCAGCCATCCACACGCCGCCGATATCACCTTTTCCCGCCGTCACCTTGCCGGTCTCGACAGCGTTCCCTTTGATGGAGGTCTTTCCGTCAGGCGTTTCAAAAACAGCGCCGTCTTCGGTCACCTGCACGCGGCTCGCGCCGGAAGCGATCGTCGCCGTTCCGTCGGTCACGCCCATGTAGGTCGTATTGGACTGGAGGTACGCTCCGGCTTCATCCAGATCGATGCGGGCGTTTTCATTTTTCGCGTGAAGATTGCCTTTTCATCGACGGTGAATTTGTCATTCGACGCGCTCAGCGTACCGTCAATATCCGCATTGCCCGTAGTCGCGACGTTTCCGTCATTGTCCACGCGGAAGCCCGTGTCGTCGCCGTCACCGTCGACCCAGAGGCCTTTTTCCGTCAGGGAGTTCCACGTGCCGTGGCCGGTCTCGTCCTCCTGCTTGACAAAAAAGCCTTCTTCATTGTGCACCGTGCTGGGCCCGTCATACGCTTCGCCGGGTCCTTCCGGATCGGCCGGCGCTTCTTCGTCTCCGCCGGGCGCGGAAAGCTGCACCGGGTTTTTCGCCGCCGGATCGGCCTGGCTGTGCTCGCCGCTGCCGCCTGTCAGCCACCACAGTTCGTCTTCCTGCTGCGGGCCCGCCGCGGAAACCGCGCCGGTCAGTCCCGCCGCGGCCGCCGCCGCGAGGAGAGCCGCCGTCCAGCGCCGCGAGACGGCGCTTTTTTTAGAATCATGGATCGTCATTGTATTTCCTCCTTTGGTTATAACGACTCTGATAGTTTTTTTGATTCTAAATAACGGATTCCCCGCGCATAACCTCATTTTTCATAGGCCGGTCGGTTCCCGCATGCTTCCACCTGCGACGGATATGACGGAATCGTCAGTATACCGCTTCCGCAAAAGGGCACAAAAAAACCGGCCTGAAAGCCGGTTTACAGGCCGCGGCGCTGTCACACCCCCCCCGCCATCTTCGGGGAGAAGCTCCCGCTCCGCCGCCACGACGAGCTGTGCCCGGTTCTTCACATGAAATTTCCGGCACAGTTCCGTCACATAGTAGCGCACGGTGCTGGGCGCGATCTGGAGCGTCTCCGCGATGTCTCCATATTTTTCTCCCCGCACCAGCAGGTAGAGCACCCGGCTCTGCCGCTCGGCGAGGATCATGCCGCTTTTTTCGCCCGTGCGGAGCTCATACCGCGCGAAGATCAGGCACGTCGTGGGAGTGAGGGGCTGGAAATAGTACTGTTCTTTCCCGAAATACAGCCGCTCCGGTATATCCTGCATGTGCTCCATGCGGTCTTCCTTTTCTTCTTTGTTTTTGCCGGGCAGGTATTCCGTCTCATTGCAGCCGATCCAGGAAAAGCGGTCCGTGTCGACGACTTTCATCAGCGTCGGCAGTCCCATCGTTTTCTCGTACCATCCCCGGACGCATTCCCGCACGAGCGCTTTTGCCCTTCTGCAAAATGTCAGTTCGTCCATGGTCACTTCTCCTCTCCCTGTTCCGCCCTGTACGCGGCGGCAATGAGCTGGGTCTTATTCTCCACGCGGTACCGGTAGATGAGGGTGCTCACGTAGTATCTCACAGTGCGCTCGCTGATGTTCATCACTTCGCCGATCTCTTTATAGGTCAGTCCACGGCCGAGGCAGTCGATGACGCGGCGCTGCCGCGCGGTGAGCTCCGGCCGGGCGCGCGCTCTCTCCAGTTCTCTGGCCCGCCGGACCGACTCGTAATTGGCGCGCCACTCGATGACGGGGAAATTTTCATTCCGCTTCGGCAGCTCCCACGGCCCGGAGAAATGGGCGTGAGCAAGAAGGATCTTCCCTTCTTTTCTCACGTAGACCAGCGTGGCCCGGCGCACCTGCGGACGGCCCGCTTTTTTATCCAGAGCGTACTGCGCCGTCACGACGGCAAGGTCTTCCTCGATGGGGAATACACTCATCTCGAGGCGGCGCACCGCGCAGACCGGCCGTTTCCCTTTTTTCAACACGCTCCTGTCATACTTCAGGACTTCATCCTGAGAATCGAAAAATTCCCGTCCCCGCGGCCCGATCCAGCTGAGGTACGGTTCGTCTCCGTGAGGATATCTTCCATGGGCGCGCCTTCCGTATAGATCCGGCGGAGCAGGGCCCTTGCCTTTTCCAGCAGCACAGCTTCTTCCATCGTGTTCTCCTTTCCTCGCATGTTCCGCTCTTTTCTGTGCTATTTATTCTATCTGCAAAATCTTTTTTTCGTCACGTCGTTTTTGATAGGGTTCACAATGTCATTTCTGACAGGATTTCCGGCAGAGAGCGCCCGCTTCCGGACACAAAAAAAGAGGCTTCCGCCTCTCTTTTATTTGCCTTCCGCAGCGCGGTACGCCGCCAGTTTCCCGTCTCTGTCGACGAATGCCGCCACTGCAGCGGCGAGCTTTTCGCCGTACGTGCCCGGCGTGATGGCCATGCTGCTCGCCAGATTCTTCATCTCCCGGACTTTCTTATTCTTGTAGAGCCACCCTTTTTCGCCCATGCGGGCCCGTCCGGCGGCGAAATCAATGGTGTACGTGGTCACATAGGTCTCTTTCAGATTTTCCGTATCCGTGCGCATCCACACCACGGCGGTGTCTGTCGCCGGGTCGTAGGTGCAGCGGGACGAGTCAAAATAGAGCGTATCCATGTCCGCTTTGGAAATTTCCTGCCACACGCCGGGGACTTCCGGCGGGACGTATCCTTCCGCCATGGCCGCGCCGCTCAGAAGAAACGCCGCCATCACCGTCATCAGAAATTTTTTCATCACAATCCCTCCCTGTTCATTACCGCCGCGCCGCGCGGAGCCGCTTCAGGAGCACCGAGAAGAGCTCCATGCTGAGATAGGTGTAGCACACGCCGTCCAGGAGAAGGAGCAGCGCCAGCGACAGCCCCGCGCAGGCCGTAAAGATGAGCTCGCCTTCCGCCATGGTGACGCCGAAATGCGCCACGATCGCTTCCGTGACCCAGTGAAGAAATTCCGTGTACCGCTCCTGCGCGCCGCCGGTCAGCACCGGCAGCCCCAGCACCTGCACGGAAAAAATGATCTTGTACGTCATTTCCACAAGGTACGCCGCCAGCGTCAGGCCCATCGTCTTCCGGTAGGAAAAGCCCCGGCGGAAGCCGTACCCCATGGCCAGGCCGAGGGCCCCCGCGTAGACCGCCGTGGTGAGGCCGATCTCCGGCCCGCCGGTCATCATCACGAGGAGAATGACCGCTGCCGATGTGCCGAGAGCCCACCGCATCCCGCTGAAACAGGCCACCGCCGCGATGGGCGCCGGAGACACGATCATGGTCACCACCACGAGAAACGGCGCGGCCAGCTTCAGCAGCACGAACATCGCCGCGATCGCCGCCGCGGCCGCCGCCTCCGTGAGGCGCTTCGTCTTCACCACCGATTCATGCATGTTCTTCTGTGAAAGAGCGCGCCAGCTCTTCCTTCTCCTCCTTCTTCCACCGTTTGATGCGGGCCTCCATGGAGCGGGCGTCGTGAGCATTGTCCCATTCCTTCCACCACACGAGGACGACCGGCCGCCGGGAACGGGTATACTTCGCGCCGCGGCCCGCATTGTGCGCCGCCGCCCGCGCCTCCGCGCTGTCCGCCGTATACCCCGTGTACAGCGAACCGTCGCTGCACCGCACCATGTATGTATACCACCGCCGCGCTTCCATGTTCCGCCTCCCGCTGAAACAGATATTCTTCATTATACCCATTCCCGCGGCAAAAGAAAAACCCTCCCCGGAGGGAGGGACGGTCAATACCACTCGCTGATCCAGCAGCGCCGCGCCGGAAAAGCTTCCCGGAGGAAATGGAGCGTTTCTTTCCGCTCCTGCCCGCCGTCCGTGAGCCACTCCGCTTCGCCGAAGCGGAACAGGTCTTCCGCGGGCAGCGCCCCGAAGAGAAGGTGCGCCGCGCCCGCCGCGGTGAGGCGGAAGGCCGGGACGTCTCCGCTCTTTCTCATTTCCAGCCGGCCGCGGTCCGCGCGGAAGGCATAGACACCGCCGGCTTCGGGGAGCGTCCCGTCTTCATAGAGGAAGGAGACTGTCCCTTCCGTTTCTGCCGGAAGGCCTGTAAAAGCCGCCGCCGGGTCGGTCACGCGGGCCATCATGTAAGGAAAGGTGCGGTTTCGGATATAGGTGTGCTCCGCGCCGTCCGCCCAGAAGAGATACGACCGGTCGTCGAGGGGCTCGTACCACCGGCAGAGATCGACGGAGCCCCTGTGATCCGCCATGAACCGGTACAGTCCCCGCCGGCCCGCTTCCGACGCGCAGGCCATTTCCGAGACGGTGAGCGTCCTGTCTCCGATGGAATAGAAAAGATAGCCCGCCGGGCCCGCTTCGTCTTCCACGACGGCGATGCGTCCTTCCCGCAGCTGTCCTTCCACGAGCCGCCGCCACGACGCCTCATCCCGCAGGGCGAAACCGCTGCGCCCCGCCGTATGGGCCTCATACACCGCGGCAAGGGGCCGCCATTCGTCAGGCGACGCGGTCAGCCCGGCCCGGACGGCCCGCGCTCCCTCCCGGGCGAGACGCTCCGGCGAAGCTTCCCGCTCCCACTGGTGCGCGTAGAAAGCAAATCCGAGGGGGTAGTAAAAAGAAGCGTCCGACGGCATGAGGATATCCACGGACTTTCCCGCTTCCCGGGACGCGCGGAACGCCGCCCGCAGGAGCTCTCCCGCGCGGCCCCGGCCCCGCGCCGCGGGATGGGTCGATACGCCCACGATATAGTCCGCGGCAAACGCCTTTCCCCGCACCGAGAGGGTATAGGGCCGCAGGTGGAGGCTCGCCGCCGCCTGTCTGTTTTCGGCGCCGAGGAGCACGTCCTCCGGCCGGCAGACGCGGCCGAAATACCATTCAAAAAAAGGATCCCCTTCCCGTTCAAAGCAGTACGCCCACAGGGCCTTTACCGCGGCCATGTCCGCCGCTTCCGCCCGCCTGATCTCCATGTGCCCTCCTTATTCCGCCAGAAGCACGTCGTATTTTTCCGCGAAATGATCGGGATTGTACTCCATCTTCGCTTGCCGCAGGCCGGGGATCCCCAGATCCTCCTCGCGGTTCACAAATTCCGTCTCCGCGAATTCCCGCATCAGGAAATCCCTGTTGATCGCCTGATAGAGCCCGCGGATCGCCGGATCGGCCTTCTCGAAATGAACGTGAGCCACCCTCTCATTGAGGAAATTCCCCATGGTGACCGCTTTGATCTTCCCGTAAATGCGGATGACGCCGCCCTTCGTGCCGAGCGCATCCCAATATCTGAAATTGAGCTCCATGGCCCGCTCTTCTTCCTCGATATCGCCGCGCCGGGAAAACCATTCCCGCACGGCCGCTCTCGCCTCGTCCATATTGTCCGCCGAGATCGGCTCATACACATAGTCGCCGTATTGGCGGAGGAAGCCGTTGAGATGATTTTTCTTCATGCGGAATTTCTTCCCCGGAAGCGCGATGAGATCCGCCGTGCGGTAGATATATTCCCAGTTATTCCGGTCCTCGACGAAGCGGTACTTTCCGGGCTGAAATTCGCGGATCTTCTCCACCGCCCACGGGGAGGCCGACTTGATGAAAAAAGGCTTTCCCAGCGCCGCCAGCTCTTCCCGGATGATCTCCAGCCCGTCCATGAAGGACGCTCCGTCTCCCGCGAAGGGCGGCATGAAAAAGGTCTCCTCCCCCGCGCCGGCGCGGATGAAGAGCACCCCGTCCTGCACAGCCCATTTCGTGCCGTAGGTCTGCTGCCACAGGAAGAGCGTATCAAAAGAGCAGTCTGCCCGCTCGTAATGATGCTCTCCGAAAAAGCTGTTGATGTAATCCTTGTCTTCTATGCGGAATGGCCTGAACTCTATGATGTCCACTCTCCTTCTAAATTTTTCAATCTACCTGTATTGTACCACAGGGCGGAAGCGGGACGGACAGCAGAAGGGAAAATGCCCCTCTCTTTCCCTAGCCTCAGGTGTACACCGGGCACGCACACGAAGATCCCCACTTTCCCCTGTAAATATCGGGGTTCTCCCGGTATGCCTCTGTAAAATTTCCGTAAAAATCCATGAAAAATTGGGACGCTCTGTTTATTCACAAAAAGGATTCACACGATTTCACACCAGCCGCGGCGGGAAAAGCCCCGCTCTTCCGTGAAAAACACGCCCTCTTTTTTCTCTCTTCCCCGAGTTATGAACAGTTATTCACATTTTTCTGTGTACATCTCCAGTGCACACGGGGATTTCTCCCCAATTTTACGCATTCTTTTCCATGACCGAACAAATTTGTTCATAACTCTGTGCATAAGTGTGAATAACTTTGCGAAAAACCGGGGAAATTCACGGCGGCGCCGCATTTTTCCGCTGCCGAACTGCCGTTCTTTTTCACAGAAGCGGAAATTTTTCACCGCTCCTCACTGAAAAGCGCTCATTCAGCGGCGGATCTTCCGAAAGCGCCGGAAATTTTCCGGTCATTTGTGAATATCCGCTTCCCGCGGAAAGCCGGCTGCTGCCGGACGGGCGCAAAAAAATACCGCTCCTTTCGGAGCGGTACCGCTGTCAGTCCAGCAGTGCTGGCTGGTATTCTTCTTCTTCGATGTCGTCTTTCGGCGTGACGGCGATGGACGAGACCTTATCGCCTTCCTGCAGTTTCACGAGGCGGACGCCCTGGACGTTCTTGGATTTCTTCACCGATACGGAGGACACGGGCACGCGGATGACCTGCCCGCCTTCGGTGATGGTGATGATTTCATCGTCTTCCCGCACGGCGATGAGGCCGACGGCTTTCTTGTTCTTCCCGAAATTGCGGGAGCCCATACCGCCGCGTTTCTGGATGGTATACGCTTCGGCGAGATTCCGCTTGGCGAAGCCGTCTTCCGACACGGTGAGGACTTCGTCGTCTCCGGCCACCACGGTACCGCCCACGACTTCGTCGCCGGCCTGTTTCAGACGGATGCCGATGACGCCCTGCGCCTGCCGGCCCTGGGGCTTCACTTCCGCTTCATCGAAACGGATGGCCATGCCGAGGCGCGTGGCGATGACCACATTGTCATGGTCATTTGTGCGGCGCACGGCGATCAGCTCGTCGCCGTCGCGGAGATTGATGGCGATGATGCCGCTCTTGCGGACGTTCGTATATTCCGAGAAGGCGGTCTTCTTCACGTAGCCCCGGCGGGTGATCATGAAGAGGTACTGCGCTTCGTCCTTCCGGTCGATGTCAAAGAGCTCCGTCACCTTTTCGCCGGACGTGAGGCCCGGCAGGAAATTGATGATCGGCGTGCCCTTGGCGGCCCGTGTGGACGACGGCAGGATATCCGCCGCGGTGAGCATGAAGACACGGCCCTTATTGGTGAAGAAGAGCAGGCGGTGATGGGTGGACGTGGTGAGGATCTTCGCCACGTAGTCGCCTTCCTTCGTCTTCATGCCGGCCACGCCGACGCCGCCCTTGCCCTGCTTGCGGTAGGTGTCGGTGGACATGCGCTTCACGTAGTTTTCATTGGTGAGCGTCACCACCATCGGCTCGTCGGGGATGAGATCGGCGGCATTGAAATCGGACGCGCCGAGGGTGATCTCCGTGCGGCGCGCGTCGCCGAAGCGGGCTTTCACATCCAGCAGTTCTTCCTTCACGACGCCCATGATCTTCTCCCGGCTGGAGAGCAGGTCTTCCAGGTAGGCGATCTGCTCTTTCACATCTTTATAATCCGCTTCGATCTTGTCCCGTTCAAGGCCGGTCAGGCGGCGGAGGCGCATATCGAGAATGGCGATGGCCTGCTTCTCGGAGAGGCCGAATTTTTCCATGAGGGCGCTCTTCGCGGTCTCGTCGGTGCGGGATTCTCGGATGGTGCGGATCACTTCGTCGATATGGTCGAGGGCAATGAGGAGGCCTTCCAGGATATGGGCCTTCGCCTTCGCCTTGTCCAGCTCGAAGATGCTCCGGCGGGTGATGACTTCTTCCTGATGTTTCAGGTAATAATAGAGGATCTGCTTCAGATTCAGGATGCGCGGATGGCCGTCTACAAGGGCCAGCAGGATCGCCCCGAAGGTGATCTGCATCTGGGTGTGCTTGTAGAGATTGTTCAGCATGATCTGGGGATTCACATCCGCTCGGAGCTCGATGGCGATGCGCATGCCGTTGCGGTCCGATTCATCGCGGAGCGCCGTGATGCCGTCCACCACCTTCTGCCGCTGCAGGTCGGCGATCGTCTCGATGAGGCGGGCCTTATTGACCTGGTAGGGCAGCTCCGTCACGACGATGCGGCTCTTGCCGCGGTCCATTTCTTCCACCGCCGTGCGGGCGCGCACCGTGATGCCGCCGCGGCCGGTGCGGTACATCGCTTCGATGCCGCTCCGCCCCATGATGAGGCCCGCCGTGGGGAAATCCGGGCCCTTGATATCCTTCATGAGCTCATCCACGGTGATGTCCGGCTGGTCGATCATATGGCACAGCCCGTCGATGACCTCGCACATATTGTGCGGCGGGATATTGGTCGCCATGCCCACGGCGATGCCGTAGGAACCGTTCACCAGAAGATTGGGGATGCGCGACGGAAGCACCAGCGGCTCCTGAAGGGAACCGTCGTAGTTCGGCATGAAATCGACGGTGTTCTTATCCAGATCGCGGAGCATTTCCGAAGCGATCTTCGCCATGCGCATTTCCGTATAACGCATGGCCGCCGGGGAGTCGCCGTCGACGGAGCCGAAATTGCCGTGCCCGTCCACCAGCGGATACCGGGTGGAAAAATCCTGCGCCATGCGCACTGCCGATTCATAGACGGCGGTGTCGCCGTGGGGGTGGTACTTGCCCAGCACGTCGCCGACGATGCGGGCGGATTTCTTATAGGGCTTGCCCGGCAGCATGCCCGCTTCCTGCATGGCGTACAGAATGCGGCGGTGCACCGGCTTCATCCCGTCCCGCACATCGGGAAGCGCGCGGGTGACGATGACGGACATCGCGTAATCGATGTAGGATGTCTTCATCTGCCCTTCCAGCGCGGTGGGGACGACTTTGCCTTCCTGCCAATCCATAAAATTCTCCTTTTCACTGACTGCGGGAAGGGCCGGCATGCGGCGCTTCCCATGCCGCGCCCCGCGCGGCAAGAAAGATCATACGGCTTTATTATACCATAAAATCCCCTATACCCCTCTTTTCCGCCGTTCTCAGCGCATCTTTCCTCTTTTCCCTCATGAAAGCATACATATTTCCCGCTTTGTATAAAAATTTCTGAAAACAGCGAGAAACGCCATCTCCTTCCCTCCGGCGCGGCGCCGTTCCCAGGAGACGGCGCTTGTTGTATAATGAAGAATAAAACGTTCTTTCCACTCCACAGTTCATGCAAAAACGGGAGGTCCCGATGAAAAAATCCCTGCGTTCCATCCTTTTCGCCGCGGCCGCCGCGGCAGGCATCCTCGCCGCCGGATGCGGCAGCCTTTCCCTTTTCAGCGATCCCTGGGAAGGCACCTGGTGGGGCGTGCAGGACGCCGGCGTCAATTGGTCCGGCGATGAGATCCGCAATCTGGAAACATTCACCTTCACGCCCGACGGAGACAACATCATCGTAGAACACCGGACGCAGCGCGGCGCGAAAGAGATCGAAGGCCCGCTCTCCGGTACGGCCGTGACCGACGGCGGCCGTCTCGTCATCACGCCGAAAGACGGCGGCAGAGAGACGGAATTTTCCTACAGCCGCACCAGCGGAGAGATCGAAACGTCTCTCACCAACGCTGACGGCTCGCCGGTCATGCTGAAGGAGCTCACGGAAGACAACAACAGCGAGATGGAAAAGATCCGCAGCGACATCGTCCATATTTTTTCCAAACCGGAAAACCAGGTGAATACCACCCTCTCCGGCAGAAGATAAAGGCAAAGCAAAAGGCTCTCCTCAGGGAGAGCTTTTTTTGCGCACGCAAAAAGGCCCGCCGCGAAGCGGGCCCTTCTGCTGAAAGGGGATGGTATAAATGGAAAACTCAGCAAACAATCGGGCTGATACAATCAGCGGTCAGCCGATCTGGATATGGTACGGCGATTTTTCGATCTCCTGCTCCACTTTCGGCAGGCTGATCGTGAGGATGCCGTCCTTCAGATCCGCCTTGATATCTTCTTTCTTCACGCCTTTGACAGCGAACTGACGGCGGAACGCCGAGGAAACTCTTTCTTTTCTCAGGAAATGCCGTTCCTCATCCTTCGTTTCTTTGGACTCGTCTTTTTTCGCTTCGATGGTCATGACATCATCGGCGAAGGTGATGCTGATCTCGTCCTTCTGGAAACCGGGGAGATCCGCCTTGATCTCATAATGATCTTTCATTTCCTCAATATCTACTTTCGGGACTCTCATTCCGCCAGCCGGAGCCGCAAAGTCGTCAAAGAACTGATCCAGCGCGCTGCCGCCAAAGAAATCATCATTAAACATCGGAAGATAACTACGCATATGGAAGACTCCTTTCCCGTCTGTATTTTTTATTTCCGCCGGGGCGTTCCCTTTCGGTCCCTCCTTCCGGCTACATCTGTATTTTACCACTATTAGCACTCATGTCAAGTGAGTGCTAATAAAAAATCGTGATTTTTTCAAAATTTTTTTCAACAAAAAAGACGGGTCTGTGAAAGGCCCGTCTTTTGCTGTTCCCAAGGTCAGCGCTCTTCCGCCGCTTCCCGGATGAGGCGGTACGCGTCGGCGAGCGGCAGCCCGCCTTCCTCCGCGATGCGCCGCGCCGATTCATATTCGGGATAGTACTTCGTCACATCCCCGGCGGCGCAGCATTTCACCTGCGCCTCGCCCCACGGAGTAGCGACCGTTTTTTCCTCCCGCGGCAGGATGGTGCGCCGCACCGTCATTTCCCGGATGCCGATGGTGGTGGTCTCCCGGAAGATGATCTCCTCCAGCGCTTCCGCTCTGTCTTTGTCGCAGATCACCGAAAGTTCCCACGCGGGGCGGTTCTTCTTCATGAATACCGGACTGTAGTGGGCGTCCCGCGCGCCGGAAGCCATGAGCTTTTCCAGCACATAGCCCAGAACTTCTCCGGTGGAATCGTCGATATCCGACTGGAGGAGCATCACTTCATCCCGCGTGCCGTCTTCTTCCGGCGTGATGAGCATGGCCCGGAGGATGCCGGGGCGCTCCGTGTAGGCCCGCTTCCCCGCGCCCATGCCGGTCTTCTCAATGCGGAAATGGGCGGGCAGCGCCGCGGACGTGCGGATGGCCGCCGCGATAGCCGCGCCGGTGGGCGTCACAAATTCTCCCGCCGCCGGCATGATGGACAGATCGAGGCCGTAGCGGCGGACGATATTCGCCACCGCCGGCACCGGCACGGGAAGCACGCCGTGCTGGCACCGCACGGTGCCCGTTCCCTCCGAAAGCGACGGTATGATGACATCGGTAATGCCCAGATCATCGAAGCACACCGCCGCGGCAATGATATCCACGATGGAATCCACCGCGCCTACTTCGTGGAAATGCACTTCTTCCAGCGGCATGCGGTGGGCGACGGCCTCCGCCTCCGCCACGATCCGGAAGATGCGCTTCGCCAGTTTCCGCGCGCTGTCCGTCATGTCCGTGCCGTCGATGACGGCTTCCACATCGGCCAGATTCCGATGCTCATGATGGTGGTGATGGTGCCCGCAGCAGTGACCTTCCTCCTCGTGATGATGTCCGCAGCAGCGGCCTTCTTCCTCGTGGTGATGTCCGCAGCAGTGACCTTCTTCCTCGTGATGGTGCCCGCAGCAGTGGCCTTCTTCCTCGTGGTGATGTCCGCAGCAGTGACCTTCTTCCTCGTGGTGGTGCCCGCAGCAGTGGCTTTCTTCCTCATGGTGGTGTCCGCAACAGCAGCCTTCCTCCTCGTGATGATGCCCGCAGCAGCAGCCTTCTTCCTCTTCTTCCGCGCTCACCGCCGGGCCGTAGAGCCAGGCCATATCGTGGTCGTGATTTTCATGGTCTTTATCAAGGATGACATCGAAATCCACGCAGTCGATGCCGTTCTTTTTCACCCGAGCCACATCCACGGAAAATCCTTCCGCCGGTATGGAGTCAAAAACGGCGGCCAGTTTTTCCAGATCCGCGCCGAGATCGATCATGGCGCCCACGAACATGTCTCCGCTGATGCCGGACGTCCCTTCAATATATAAAACTTTTTTCTTTCCCATCAGATATGTCCCCTTTCCGCGAGCCGGTTGATCTGCGTCGCCACATAGCCCGCGCCGAATCCGTTGTCGATATTGACCGTCGTGATGCCGTTGGCGCAGGAATTCAGCATAGTGAGCAGCGCCGAGAGGCCGTGGAAACTCGCTCCGTACCCCACGGACGTCGGCACGGCGATGACCGGATTCCGCACCAGCCCGCCGATGACGCTGGCCAGCGCCCCTTCCATGCCGGCCACCGCGATGACACAGTTCGCCGCCGTGATGATTCCTTCTTTCGAGAGCAGACGGTGCAGGCCCGCCACGCCCACATCGTAGACGCGGTCCACACGGGTGCCGAAAAATTCCGCCGTCTGCGCCGCTTCCTCCGCCACGGGAATGTCCGACGTGCCCGCCGTGCACACCGCCACGCGGCCGATGCGTTCTTTGTCCTTCTTTTCGATTTTAAGAATGCGGGAGATCGGATCGTATGTCACATCGGGAAGGACTTCCCGCACCAGCTCGTACTGATGCTCCGTCGCCCGCGTGCCGAAGACCTCGCCGTCCGTTTCGTACAGTTTTTTATAGATAGCCGCCAGGTAGGCATCGGGCTTTCCGCCGCAGAAAACGACCTCCGCGAAGCCGGACCGCGCCTTTCGGCCCGTATCGAGCTTCGCGTAGCCCATCTCCCGGTACGTCTTCTCTTCTTTTTTCTCCAGAAACCACGCCTCGCCCTCCTCCACGGAGAGCGTGCCCTGACGGATCCCTTCCAATATGTCCCTGATTTCCATAATGCCTCCCTTACCGGGCCCGCGCCTCATCCATGCTTCCCATGCGGTATCCCATGAGATCCATGGCCACATAGGTAAATCCGATGCGCCGGAGCGCTTCCGCCGTTTTTTTCCGCATCGCGAAGAGACGGGGCAGATCGTCCTCCGGCACTTCGATCCGCGCCAGATCCCCGTGCATGCGCACCCGCGACTGGATGAACCCCTCTTTCCAGAGGAAATCTTCCGCCGCTTCCGCCATGCGGAGCTTTTCCTCCGTGATGCGTTCGCCGTAAGGGAAACGCGTCGCCAGACACGCAAAAGCGGGTTTGCTCCACACAGAGAGCCCTGCCCGCTTCGCCAGCGCCCGGATATCGGCCTTCGTCATGCCCGCCTCCCGGAGAGGGCTCCGCACGCCGAGCTCCTCAATCGCCCGCAGGCCCGGCCGGTACGAGCCGGCATCGTCCAGATTCGTGCCGTCCATGACCGCCGCGAGGCCTTCCTTTTCCGCATAGGCTTTCAGCGCGAGAAAAAGACGGCGCTTGCACAGATAGCAGCGGTCCGGCGGATTCTCCGCAAAGCCCGGCACGCGAAACTGGTCGAGGGCGATCACCGTCTGCGGAATGCCCCGCTCCCGGCAGAACGCCGCCGCGCCGTCAAGCTCTCTCTCCGGCACGGACGCAAGCCTGATGGTGACCGCCGCCGCCCTGCTTCCCAGCACCTTCCTCGCCTCATGGAGAAGATACGCCGAATCCACGCCGCCGGAAAAAGCGAGCGCCCCGCTGCCCAGTCCGCGGAGAATCTCTTCCAGTTTCTCTTCTTTTTTCAGGAGCTCATCCACAGCGCCCCCTCCTTTCCGTTTCCGTTATATCCATTCAAGCGCGCTTCAAGTCAAGCCTTCCCGTCGAGGAACGCCGCCGCCGCAGGATCCCGGCGGAGCTCTTCCAGGTCCTTTTCCGTCGGATAGGACGGCTTGTCCCGGTCCGCGTTGACGAGGCAGAAAAATCCCAGCGCCCCGCCTGCGTCCGCTCTGAACTGATGCCAGCTCCACGGCGGGATCGTCATGAGGTCGCCTTCCTCCACAGGGCGCACCGCGCCGCCGAGGAGCGCATGGCCGCGGCCGCGGAAGATCACTACCATGTGCATGTGCTCATGGCGCTCGAGCGACGACCAGCCGCCGGGCTCCACCTGAAAATAGCGGAACTGCACCGGCAGATCCCCCTCCCGCTCAAAGAGCACCTGTTTCGTGACGTCCCGGAAGACCGCGCTGTCCGCCTTGTAGATCTTCGGCTCCACGCCGTCCCAGCGGTACGTCGTTTTATCAAATTTTCTGAACATACATCCTCCCGGATCCATATAAAAATTTCTTATTTTCCTATTATACCGTGTCCGCCCCGGCCCGGCGAGTCCTGAAGAAGGCACGCAAAAACCGCAGCCCCGAAAGACTGCGGTCTGTGAGCACCATTATTTATTTAACGAGCTGCTGTCCCACTTCTGCGGTGATGTCTACGCCGCCGTCGATGACGACAGCCTGATCTACGACGATGTCAAGGCCTTTTGCCTGGCGGATCTGCTGGATCGCTTTCTGGATATCCTTTACGATCGGGCCCATGAGGGACGCGTTCTTTTCGCTCAGGCCTTTCTGCAGTTCAGCGGCGATCTGCTGTTTTTCCTGATCGGACTTGCCGGCGGATTTGCTTTCAAAATCCTGTTCCGCTTTCTGCGCGGCCGTTCTCATTTCGAGGCGGGCCTTTTCCATTTTCGGATGCGCCTGCATGAGAGCGTTCGTATTGACATAGCCGATCCCGGCCGCGGATGCGCCGAATGCGGCGCCGAATGTAAGCATACCGGCAGCGGCTGCGGCTGCCATGATCTGTTTCATTTTCATTGGTTTTTCCTCCTTGTGCGGATACGGAGCCATAGGCTCGTTATGTATTATTAATTATAATAAGCCCGTCCCCGGCTGTCAATCGGCAATTACCGGCTTTCCTCCGTTTTCTCCGCGGTCTCTGCCGCGCCTTCCGCAGGCTCTGCCGCGCTTTCCGCCGGCTTTTCTTCTTTCTTCCTGCGGAAATGGGAGACCACTTCCGGCACCATATTCAGCACGCGGTCCACGGTGGTCGCAGCGGCGGCATTCTTGATGGAAAAGAGCTCCACCCGCTCGCCTTTCAGGATGAGCACGGCGGTAGGCGTCATTTTTCCGCCGCCCGCTTCCCCGACGGACTTTCCTTCCGCGCCGGTCTGGCCGCTGCCGAAGCCAAAGCTCACGTCCACGAAAGGGACGATCGTGGCGTCGCCCAGGTAGATCGGTTCGCCCACGACGGATTCCGTGGTGATCATTTCCTTGAATTCTTCAAATAATTTTTTCCTTTCTGCGCCGTCCATCTGACTGCCTCCCGTTACTGCCCGCGTCCATTCCGGTACGCCATCGTCCTGCGCACGGGCTCAGACGCCAGCACGCGGATCAGAATATACAAAATATAGAGCGGGATCACCGATCCTTCCGCCTTCGCGGAGAGATCAAAGCATCTTTCTGTATAGACCCATTCGACGCGGCAGCATCCCGGAGCCGCCGCATAGCAGAGGCCCGCCGCGACCCCCGTTTTCATGGGGTCGCCCAGTCCCGCCCGGCCGCAGACGAGGAATGTCTTCGGACGGCTGTGGCGGTACAGTTTTCCCGCCGCGCGGAGAAGGAGCCTTATTGTCCCATTATCCCACGCGAAAGAAAGAACGTCCAGTGCGCCCGGCTGAGCGGAGCCTTCTTCTTCCTCCCGGTCTTTTTTATTCTCCTTCGTTTCTTCCGCCGTTTCCGAGGGAAGGCGGCCTTCTTCATCCAGAATGAGGGGCGCTTCTTTTTTCATTTTTTCCGCCGCATCCCCGGCCTCCTCCGGCAGGGCCTCTTCCGTCCCGAAGGTCTTCCGCTTTCTGTACAGGCCACCGAAAAGACGGATCTCCGCGTATCCGCCGTCACGCCCCGCTTCGCACCGGTACCGCACCGGCGTGAGGAGGACTGCTGCCAGAAGGAGCAGGCACGCTCCCGCGATCAGCCATCCCATCAGCTGCCTCCATAGACGGCGGCAAGGGCCGCGGCCTTTTCTTTCATTGCCCGGACGAGCCGCGGCGGTCCGGTCACTTTCACCCGGCCTCCCTGGCGGAGCGCCCACGCTTCCACCGCGGGCAGACTCGCCGTCACTTCCATCTGCACGGCGCTCATCGTCGCGGAAAGGACGCGCGCCCGCTTTCCGAATGTCTCCATGAGCTCCGTCAGCGCTTCCGGCGCGGCGTCAAGGGTGCATATCTCCGGAGGCCCGCAGAAAACGCCTTCTGTCACGTCGATCCATTCTCCCGGCGTGACGCCGCTTTCTAGCGCCGCCAGAGAACGCTCCGGCCGGGCCGGTTCTTCCAATATTTCCGCTTCGCTCATGCGCTCCGCCGGCCAGATAGAGACCGCTTCCCCGCCGTCGTCATTGCCGAGAAGAAAGTACCGGTGCCCTGCGGCAATGACCGCGTAGGGATTGACTTTGCGCTTTTTTTCTTCCCCCTGCGGATCCCTGTCCCGGTGGTACTTCCCGTCCGCTTCATAATGGCCGCAGTAGAAGCTCACTTTTCTCTTTCCGCTCACGGCGGCCGCCAGCAGACGGACCGTCTCCCGCTGCCGCTCTTCCCCTTCCTGCACATCCGGCCGGGGCAGATTCCGCACATCCATCCCGGCGGCATGGCGGCTGGTAAAGGAACACACCGTATCCGCGAGCTGCCGCGCCCGCTGCGCCGGAAGGGGCGAGAAAGCGAGAAGCGCCCGGAGCTGCTCCGCATCGGCTGCGGAAAGGGCATGCGCCCAATACCAGCCGAGGGTGACGGAAGCATCTTTCCCGCGGATTGTCCGGCGCACTTCCCCGCTCTCTTTCACGGGGAACCCCGCTTCCCGCAGGCAGAGAAGATTCCGGCGCACCGATTTCCTGTCCACCGTCATGCCGTACCGTTCTTCCAGCAGCTCCAGGATCCGCTGCTGCGAGAGAGGGTGAGCGCTGTCCGATTCGCGGCGCAGGATCTGGAGGATATAAATGATGAGGAGCTTCTTTCCCGTTTCTTTCTTCATAACGGTCACCGCAGGGAACGGAGCCTGCCCGCCAGCCGCAGGACGCGCTCCGCCGCGCCCCACGCCGCCGCCAGAAAAGCCGCGCACCGCTTCACGGAGGCTGCCCGGAGGATCGTCCGCTCCGTCAGAAGCGCGATCGCCGCGCCGCCCAGAAGGTCGGTGGGATAGTGGATGCCCGCGAAGACCCGCGACGCGCCGAGAAGCGCCGAGAGTCCCGCCAGCAGGTACCGGCCGGGCATCTTCGCCCGCATCATGACCGCCGCCACGACGGCGCTGTTCATGGTGTGATTGCTCGGGAAGGCGGCGTTCGCCTTATGACCGGTGAAATTCCGTATCCTCCCGTCCCGCGCGAAAGGCCGGGGCCGCGCCCAGACCTTCCCGATGCAGAAAGAAAGGAGCGAGCACGCGCACACGCCGAAAAAGGCGGTCGCCGCCGCCTGCCGCCGCGACGCGCGGTCTCTTTCGCTTCCGCCGAACCAGAGCCACAGCCCGTAGAGGACAAAGGCCAGATGGCCGTACCGGGCCGTCAGCTTCATGAAGCGGTCCGCGCCGGGATGCTTCCCCGCGAGACCATTGATCTTTCTCACGATTTCCAGTTCCATAGCGCCTCCGTCAGCGGCCCTTCTTCTTTTCCTCCGCCGCCCGTTCCGCTTCTTCCCGTTTCTCCCGGATGATCTTACCGTAAGAGGAGCGGCGGATGAGCGACGCCGCGCAGAGGATGCCGAAGCAGAGCAGCAGGAAAATATTTGTCGCCGTAAATCCGTCTACCCAGCCGATCTTGTACACCGTATAGCCCGCCGCGATGGCGAGGAGCAGATTCATCATCATATGCCTCCGGAAAAATTTCTCTCTTCTGATATTTCCTTCTATTGTATCATACGGCGCGCCCCGGACAGGCGCAAAAAAAAGAGCGGTGCTTCCGCTCTTTCCTTTTATTTTCTCAGCTTCTGCCAAGCCCAGCCGCCGGCTGCCGTCAGCACGGTCATGCCGATCTTGAGGGCCAGTGCGTACGAGTCGGGCACCGCCAGGTATTCATCGGTGGCGATCATGCCGCCCGCCGCCCAGCCGATGACCAGGCTCCCCGCGAAAATGATCCACGGGAACCGCTCCATGACCTTCACGACGACGGCGCTTCCCACGATGATGATCGGCACGGAGATGAGCATGCCGATGACAAGGAGGAGAAGATTTCCGTCTGTCGCCGCCACGATGGCCAGCACATTGTCAAGGCTCATGATGACGTCCGCCACGACCACCGTCTGCACCGCGCCCCAGAGCGTTCCTTTCGCTTCCACGGCCATTTCTTCTTTTCCCTGATGGCCGATGAGCTTCATCCCGATATACACCAGGATGATCCCGCCGATCGTCTTGAGATAGGGGATCGCCAGCAGCCACACGAGAAGCGCCGCCAGGATGAACCGGGCGAGAATTGCTCCGGCCGTGCCGAAAAAGATGACCTGTTTCTGCTGCTTCGCCGGCAGGCCCTTCGCCGCCATGCCGATGACGATCGAATTATCTCCGCCCAGCGCCAGGTCAAGCAGAATAATCTGTGCGAACACCCATGCGCCGCCCAGAATGTCCATGATTCGTATCCCGTCCTTTCCCAAAAAATCTTTGTAAAAATCCGCCCGCGCGCCTCAGGCGCGGTTCATGCCGTTTTTCTCGCGTTCATCCGCTGCCAGATGAAACCGCCCAGCGCGACGAGGACCGTCACGCCGATCTTAAGATACAGCGCGTATTCCGCAGGCATGCCCACATATTCGTCGGTAGCGATCATGCCGCCCGCCGCCCAGCCGATGACCAGGCTCCCGATCCAGATGATCTGCGGGAAGCGGTCCATGATCTTCACGATGACCGTGCTGCCGAGGATGATGATCGGCACGGAAATAAGCATGCCGATGACGAGGAGCAGCAGGTCTCCGTGGGTCGCCGCCACGATGGCCAGCACGTTGTCGAGACTCATGATGGCATCGGCGATGATGACCGTCTGGATCGCGCCCCAGAAGGTATTCTGCGCCGAGATATGCACTTCTTCGCCCTGTCCCTGATGACCGATGAGCTTCATCCCGATATACAGGAGAACGAGTCCGCCGATCGTCTTGAGATAGGGGATCGCCAGCAGCCATACGAGGAGCGCCGCCAGAATGAAGCGCACCAGAATGGCCCCGGCAGAGCCAAAAAAGATGACTTTTTTCTGCAAGTCATGGGGCAGTCCCTTTGCCGCCATGCCGATAACGATCGAATTATCTCCGCCCAGTGCCAGATCGAGCAGTATGACCTGGAAAAACATCCAGGCGCCTTCCATGATTCCCATGCCCGTCCCTCCTCCTGCATGGAATAATATCTGTAATGTTATACGTAATTTGATACATTTCTATTATGACATAAAATGACGGTCAGAAGAAGTTTATAAAATACATTTTATGTATCTTATCTCTTCCGGCCGTTTTTTACAGCAATTCTAAAGTTTTTCTCCGTCTTTCACGCAGCGGCGTTCTTTTTATTTGCGTTCTTATTGGCGATCTTCTGCCAGATGAAGCCGCCCACCGCGACGAGGACCGTCACGCCGATCTTGATGTAAAGGCCCCACTCCGGCGGCAGTCCCAGGTGCTTGTCGGTGACGATCATGCCGCCTGCCGCCCAGCCGATGACGATGCTGCCGACATAGATGATCCACGGGAATTTATCCATGATCTTCACGACGATGGTGCTGCCCAGCAGGATGACCGGCACGGAAATGAGCATGCCCGCCACGAGGAGCTCCAGATTTTCATTCGTCGCCGCCACGATGGCGAGGACATTGTCCAGACTCATGATGAAGTCCGCCAGCACGATGGTCTCCACCGCGCCCCAGAAGGTGGTCTTCGCCTCCACATGCACGTCTTCGTCGCCGCCCGTGTCTTCCTCGCCGATGAGCTTCATGCCGATGTAAGTCAGGATGAGCCCGCCGATCGTCTTGAGGTACGGCACGGTGAGGAGCCAAACGATGATGGCCGCCAGCAGGAACCGCGCCATGACAGCGCCGGCCGCGCCGAACATGATGACTTTTTTCTGATGATGCTCCGGCAGGCCTTTCGCGGCCATGCCGATGACGATGGCGTTGTCGCCGCCGAGGGAAATATCCAGAAGAATTACCTGAAGGATCGCCCAAATGTCTCCGACCAGATCCATTCTGAATCACCTGATTCTGTATTACATATAAAACAAATGGAACACAACTTTTTATAAACTCATTTTACACCGCTTCCGACGGAGAGAGTTCACACAAAAATTCTTCAAATGTATATGAAAAACTTATATAGCGGTCATTTTCTCTGATGCTCCCCCACATTTCCGGGCATGCGCGCCGCCAGGCCCCGGGATCCTGCTGAGGGATGCTGCGCCGCCCGCCGAAAGCGCAAGCAAAAAGCCCCCCGTCAGGGAGAGCTTTCCGCCGCCAATATCTATTCAAGAAACGCGCTGACTGCGGACCATTCCGCGGCCTGCTTTTTCATGAATCCTATGGTTTCCTCCGCTTCGCGCTGCTGACGCTCGGCCTGCGTCCAGCCGGTGCCGCCGTAGCTCGTGCGGTTCTTCACACAGTTCTCTATATCGATCGCGTCATAGATGTCTTCATCGAAGAGGGGGCTCATCGCCCGGAATTCATCAAGCGTCAGGTCTTTCAGCACTTTATGCCGCGCGATGCACTGCGCCACGGCCTGTCCCACCACGGCGTGGGCCTGCCGGAAAGGAAGTCCTTTCTTCGCGAGGTAGTCCGCCATGTCGGTGGCGTTGGAAAAATCGCTTTCCAGCACCGCCCGGGTATGTTCGCCGTTCACGGTCATGGTGCGGATCATGCCGGCATAGAGATCCAGAGCAAAGCCCAGCGTATCGATAGCGTCAAATACGCCTTCCTTGTCTTCCTGCATGTCCTTGTCATAGGCGAGAGGCAGCCCCTTCATCATCGTGAGGAGCGCCATAAGGTGGCCGATGACGCGGCCCGTCTTGCCGCGGACGAGCTCGCACATGTCGGGATTCTTCTTCTGCGGCATGATGGAGCTGCCCGTGCAGTAGCCGTCGTCCAGTTCGATGAAGTGAAATTCGCTGGTGCTCCACAGGATGAATTCTTCCGACAGGCGGGAGAGATGCACCATGCAGATGGACGCGAAGGACAGGAATTCCATGAGGTAGTCACGGTCGGACACGGCATCCAGACTGTTGCCGTAGCACTTCGAGAAGCGCAGTGCCTTCGCCGTCTCCTGCGGATCGGTGGGATAGGTCGTCCCCGCGAGGGCGCACGCGCCCAGGGGCGACGTATCCGCCATGTAGAAGCAGTCTTCCAGCCGCCGGAAATCCCGGGCCAGCATGGCGAAGTACGCCATCATATGGTGAGAGAAGAGCACCGGCTGCGCCCGCTGGAGATGAGTATATCCCGGCAGGATCACATCGTGATATTTCCGCGAGATCTCCAGCAGCGCTTCTTCCACGGCGATGATCTTTTCCGCGAGGCGCGCGATGTGGCGGCGCACGTACATGTGCGTATCCACCGCGGTCTGGTCATTGCGGCTCCGCGCCGTGTGGAGGCGGGCGCCGGCGTCGCCGATCGCTTCGGTGAGGCGCTTCTCGATATTCATGTGGATATCTTCCAGAGCGACGGAAAATTCAAAATGTCCTTCGTCGATCTGTTTCCGGATCTCTTTCAGCCCGGCGGTGATGTCTTCCAGGTCTTTTTCCGAAATGATGTGATGGGCCGCCAGCATCTGGGCGTGAGCGAGAGAACCCGCTATGTCTTCGCGGTACATGCGGCAGTCGAAGGAGATGGACGCGTTAAAATCCTGCGCCGTTTTCTCCTCGGCTTTCGCGAAGCGTCCGCCCCACATGGTGTCGCTCATTTTTTGTTCTTTTCCATCATCAGCGCGCGGATCGTGAGGGGCAGGCCGAAGAGGTTGATGAAGCCCTGCGCGTCGGCCTGGTTGTATACGTCGTCTTCGCCGAAGGTGACGAATTCTTCATTGTACAAGGAATAGGGGCTCTCCGCGCCGTGGGACATGATGTTGCCCTTGTAGAGGCGGAGCGTCACTTTGCCGGTGACGGTCTTCGACGTTTCTTCCGCGAAGACCTGCAGCGCTTCGCGGAGGGGCGCGAACCACATGCCGTCATAAACGAGCTCGCTGTACTTCACAGCCGCCACTTCCTTGAAATGGAGCGTCGCCCGGTCGAGGCAGAGATGTTCCAGTTCCTGATGCGCGTAGAAGAGGATCGATCCTGCCGGATTTTCATAGACGCCGCGGGACTTCATGCCCACCAGACGGTTCTCGACGATGTCGTCAATGCCGATGCCGTTGCGCGCGCCGATGGCATTCAGTTCATTGATCATGTCGATGCCGCCGAGCTTTTTGCCGTTCAGCGCCGTAGGAATGCCCTTTTCAAATTCGATGGTCACCAGCTCCGGTTTGTCCGGCGCGTCTTCCGGATCGCAAGTCACGAGGAACATATCTTTGTGCGGCGCGTTGGCCGGATCTTCCAGATCGTCCCCTTCGTGGGAGAGGTGCCACATGTTCCAGTCCATGGAATAGGGATATTTCTGTGCCTTTTTCTCTTCGTCGCTCTGCTTTTCATCGTACAGATTGATCGGCACATTGTGAGCCGCCGCGTAGGCCATCGCGTCTTCGCGGGATTTGATCGTCCAGAGACGCCAGGGAGCGATGATCTTCAGGTGCGGATTCAGGGCCTTCACAGCCAGCTCGAAGCGGACCTGGTCATTGCCTTTGCCCGTCGCGCCGTGGCAGATCGCGTCGGCGCCGTACTGCTCCGCCGTATCCACGAGGATCTTGCCGATGAGGGGCCGCGCGAAGGATGTGCCCAGAAGGTACTTGCCTTCGTATTTCCCGTCGGCCTGGAGGACTTTGTATGCGTAATCTTCGATAAATTCTTTCCGCGCGTCTACGGTGACCGCCACTTCCGCGCCGGAATCGAGCGCCTTCTGGTGGATGGCGTCGAAATCTTCTGGCTGGCCCAGATTGACCGTGCACGCGATGACTTCGCAGTCATAATTTTCTTTCAGCCACGGAATGATGCAGGACGTATCCAGTCCGCCGGAATATGCGAGAACTACTTTTTTGATTTCACCCATGATAAAGCCGCCTTTCTTTTTCAATAGACATTGGCATGTCGCTGAATATGGGGTAATTATACAACGGACTGTATAAATATTGCAATAGTGAATTTTAAATTTTCTCCGCATCTTTTGAAAATTGCAGAAAACATCGGCTCTTTTTTGCCCATTTCAGGAGGTCCTGTGATTCCCTCTGCATAAAAAGGATGAATTTCCTGCATATCCTTCAAAAGGGCGCAAAAAAAGCAGGCCGAAGCCTGCTCTCCGCTCAGAAGCTCATTTTTCCTTCGAGAAGACATTCCTTATAGAAATTGGGAAGCACGAAGGCGCTCTTCTGGATCTTTTCATTGTAGTACTTCATGGGCTGCGGCGCCGGACGGCTGATCTCCGCGGTGAGCGGGTCGTACACTTTCGACGCGAGCATGAAGCTGTGCATGCATGCCGGATAGATCGGCACATGGGAATAGTAAGACCGCACGATGGGAAATACGTCTTTCATAGCGCAGTAGATGTCATGGACGAGATGCTGCTGCACGATGGGGGATTCGCTCTGCTGAACGATGAGCCCGTCTTCCCGAAGCGCTTCATGGGCGCTTCTGTAAAATTCCCGCGTGAAGAGCCCTTCGCCCGGGCCGATCGGGTCGGAGCAGTCAATGATGATGACGTCGTAAAAATTCTTCACGCTCTTCGCGAAGGCGATGCCGTCGCCCACATGGACATGCAGCTTCGCCGGCGGATCGAGGAGAACTTTCGCGATCTCCGGGAAATATTCTTTGGAGAGGTCGATGACGCGCCCGTCGATATCGCAGAGGTCCACCTGAGTGACACATTCGTGGCGGCACACTTCTCTCGCCACGCCGCCGTCGCCGCCGCCGATGATGAGGACGCGCTCCGGATGGGGATGGAGCATGAGCGGCACGTGGCTGATCATTTCATGATAGGTCCATTCGTCTTTTTCCGACGTCTGGAATACGCCGTCCAGCACGAGCATGCGGCCGTACTGGAGGGATTCGGCGATCTGGATATGCTGGTAAGGCGTCGTTTCTTCGTGGAGCATCTTCGTGATCTTCACCGTCTGGCCCAGATTGGGCGTGCTCCATTCGGTGATCGTCATTTCTTCGCTCATTCTTTCGTCTCTTCTTTTTCTTCTGCCGGTACGTCTTCCGCCGGTTCATCCCCGGTCTCTTCCGGCGCTTCCTGCGCTTCTTCCTCCGCAATTTCCGGAGCCGTCTCTTCTTCTGCCGGCGCTTCCTGCGGAGCCGGAGCGGGCGCCGCGTCTTCCACGACGGCCGGCGCCTGATGAGCCTTCATGGTCTCCACCATGGCCATGGCCGCTTTCAGATCGGAGAGGATCTTTTCAATGTAGATCTTCATGTCCCCTTCCGTCTTCACCACGGCGGCGTTCGTGCGGCGGCGGGAAGCTTCCGCGTTCGCCACGATCTGCTTCGCTTCATTCTGCGCTTCCCAGATGATGAGCTCCGCCTCTTTCTGGGCGTTCTTCTTTACATTCTCCGCCGTTTCCTGCGCCATGACGAGAGTGGAAGACATGGTGGATTCCATTTTTTCATAATTGGCCAGCTTCGTTTTCAGCGTGTCCATCTCTTCTTCCATCTCCCGGTGTTCCCGGTAGATGCGCTCGTAATCGCTCACGACTTCTTCGAGGAAGCTGTTCACTTCCTCCTCCGCATAACCGCGGAGCTTGCGGGAGAACGTCTTATTGTGGATATCCATCGGTGTGATCATGATAAATCCTCTCCTTTATTATTTATACTTCTCTATCAGGACGCCGATCCGGCCTTTGCGGCTCGTACCGGTGAGTTCTTTGATTTCCAGCCGGCCCCGCCCGCGGAAGCTCACCACATCGCCGGGCTTCACCGCCTGCGACGGCCCTTTGGCGGTCTGCCAATTCACCTGCACCCGCTCGCCGTCGATGGCGGCGGTCATCTTGGAGCGGGAAATCCCGAATCCCGCCGCGCCGACCGCGTCCAACCGGAGAGAAGCCACCGTCGCGCGGACGATCTTCGCTTCCTGCTTCGGCGGCGTCACTTCAGAGAGCGGGATCTCCTTCACCGTGACCGGCACCATGGCGACTTTCGTAAAATTCTCAATGAGCCATTCCGCCATCTTCGCGTCGGCCAGCACCTGCGCGCCGGCCCCCTGCATGATGATGTCCCCCAGGACATCCCGCTCGATGCCGAGGCCCATGAGAGAGCCCAGCACATCCCGGTGCCCGATGAGCCGGTACCGGCCGTCCCATGTCACGGAGAGGGCCGCCACGCCGAAATCGACAGGCCCGTCGTAGTCGCCCCGGCAGAAGGCGATGCGCACACGTTCCGCCTCATGGTAGCCGCCCCAGCACCGGCATTCGATGGTCTTCATGTGCGCCGCGACGGTCATGCCGATCTGCACGGCGAAAGGGGACATGAAGGGGCTTACCGCGAAAGGCCGCCCCCGGTCCACGCTCTCCGCCATATCGAGGAGGCGCGCCGCCATCTCTCCCGCTTCTTCACTGGCAGCGGAGAAATAATTCAATATTTTTTCTCTGTCTTTCATAAAAGGCAGGTCATCCTTTCTTTGCCATGGCGTCGGATTTCTTCATGCACGCCTCCACGCCGTCGATGAGCGCCGCCCGCAGGCCCCGCCGCTCCATCATCTGGATGCCGGCGATGGTCGTGCCGCCGGGGCTCGTCACCTGATCGCGGAGCGCCGCGGGGTGCGTTCCCGTCTCCAGCGCCATTTTCGCCGCGCCGAAGAGCGTCTGCGCTGCCGCTTCGATGGCGACCGCCCTCGGCAGGCCTATATTCACGCCGGCATCAGCCAGCGCGTCGATGATCACGAAGGCATAACCCGGCCCCGCGCCGGAGAGAGCGCCCAGCTCGTCCAGCTGCCGTTCCGTGACGGCCGCCGTCCGCCCCAGCGCGCCGAAGATCGCCTCCGCCTTCCGCACATCTTCCTCGGAAGCGCAGGGCCCGCCCGCGATGGCGGTGAATCCCGCTCCCACGGAGACCGGCGTATTCGGCATGACCCGCACGATCCGCGTCCCTTCCGGGAAGTATGATGCCAGCTCGCCGAGCGTCACCGCGGCGGCGATGGAGATCACCGTCCCTTTCGGGGCAAAAGCGGCCAGCGCCCGCGCCGCGGAAGGGATCACATTCGGCTTCACCGCGAGGATCACCGCATCCGCGTCCGCCGCTTCCCGTCCGTCTTCCGTCCAGGAAACACCATAGGCGGCAGCCTTCTTCTCCGCCGACGCGGCGGTGCTTTCTTTCAGAAACACCTCTTCCCGCCGCCACAGGCCTTTGGCAAGGCATCCCGAGAGAATGGCCCCGCCCATGGCGCCGCAGCCGGCGATCACGATCTTATTCATGAATCCAGCCCCCTGAATACGGGTATCCCCGCACTGAAATCATAATCATCCTTCTCGATCCGCACAGCTTCAGGCGCGCAGATCACCACATTCCCCGCAAAAAGCTGCATGGAAGCGCCCAGCAGGTACACCGCGCCGCTCACGAAATCAAGGATGCGCTGCGCGTCGGCAGCATCCATCTCCCCCAGGAGCAGGACGACCACCTTTCCCTCTTTGATCTTCTTCACGGCATGGCGCGCGTCATCATAGCTGCCGGGCGTGAAAAGGACGAATTCCAGCGGCCGCACCGTCCGGGCCGGGATGGCGGAAGCGCGCTCCTCTTCGCGGAACTCTTCTTCCTCCTCTTCCGGCGCTTCGCGCCACGCCGCCAGCCAGTCCGCCAGCCACTCCCGCAGCCGGCTCCAGAGCTTCATGATCAGCTCCGCGGGAAATCCCACTGCGGCCCTTCAGGCATTTCCGGGGCCGCGCCGTATCCGGCGAAATTCTCCCGCGATACGGACATATTATGGGGCGCGCAGAGATAAATGCTGTCGCTCACCTTCTCGATCCGTCCGTCCAGCGCGTACACCACGCCCTGCACGAAATCGACGATGCGCTCCGCCGTATCCTGCTCGGTCTTCTCGATATTCATGACCACGGGACGGCCTGACTTGATATGATCGGCGATCTTCTCCGCGTCCTTGTATCCGCCGGGATTGATGACGATCATCGTATAGGGCTTCGCCTGGCTCGGCCGCGCCGCGCTCCTCACCGCCGCAGAGCGGGTGGGGACAGCAGCCGCCGGATTGGCGGGAGCCTGCATTTCCTCCTCTTCTTCCTCATACTCCTCGTCTTCGTCATCCCGGTCGATAAACTGCTGCTTCAGTTTCTTAAAATCCATCTCGCACCTCTCGTTATCTATAAATTCTCTCGCCGAAGATCGCCGTGCCGATGCGCACCATCGTGGCGCCCTCTTCCACAGCGACCTCGAAGTCATTGGACATGCCCATGGACAGCACAGAGATCTGCCCGTCCGGGAAATGGTTCTTCATTTCCTCCCACAATCCGCGGGCCCTGCGGAATACAGGCCGCGTCAGCTCCGGCTCCTCATGCGGGGCCATGCACATCAGGCCGATCACGCGGATATGGGGGAGCGCTCTGGCCGCTTCGGCGGCTTCCGCCAGCGCTTCCGGCGGGAATCCGTATTTCGACGCCTCTCCTGAAATATTAAATTCCAGAAGCACATCCTGGCATTTCCCGATCTCTCCCGCTCTCCGGCTGATCTCCGCGAGGATCTCCGCCGAATCGCAGGACTGGATCAGATCCGCCATGGCGACGGCCTTCTTCACCTTGTTTTTCTGCAAATGCCCCTGCAGGTGCCACCGCACGGGAAGCGCCCCCTCACGGCGTTTCTCTTCCATCTCCTGAACGCGGTTCTCTCCCACGTCCGTCACGCCGCACCGCGCGGCTTCCTCCATATCGGAAAAGGGATGGAATTTTGTCACCGCCACGAGCGTCACCGCCTGATGATACGGCGACCTTTCGCGGGCCGCGCTGATCCGCGCGCGCACAGCGGCAAGATTCTTTTCAATATCCCCCATCGGAATCCGCTTCCCTTCGGAATCTGTAAAAATTTTCCGCCCCTCCGGCGGAAGTCCTTCTCAGGCCCGCTTTCCCTGTTGATCATGCAGAAGAAAAGCTAGACCTTGAAATATTATAACATAAAAGGCAGGTTTTCCCCATGAATCACAGAGAAAAACCGCGCCCCGCGGCAGCGCCCCCGCGAAAAGACAGCCGCCTTTTCTCCCGCATTTCCCGAAGCGCGGAAAAGCCCGGCGCGATGCCCCGCAAAGAGAGGCCGCCGCAAAAGCGTGCCGTCTCCCCGGAGGGGGTAGACACACCATGATATAATGAATTTTGGATAGATGTTTTTCGATTTTATTTCGTTTTGCAAAGAGATGCTCTTCCAGAAAGGAGGTCCCATGCCTTTCCGTTCTCCGGGAATCCGCCGGATCAGCGCGGCGTTTCTCTACTTCTTCCGGCAGGAATCCGCCGGCGGCGCCGTGCTTCTGTTCTGCGCGGCCATCGCCGTCATCCTTGCCAATTCTCCCTTTGCCGACACATATGAACACATCCTCCACATGGAGCTCACCATCGCCGGAGGCCTGTCCATGTCGCTCCTTCACTGGATCAATGACGCCCTCATGGCGGTCTTCTTCTTCGTGGTGGGCATGGAGATCAAGCGGGAATTTCTTTTCGGCGAGCTGAAATCGCTCTCCGCGACAATGCTTCCCATCGCGGCCGCCATCGGCGGCATGGCCGTGCCGGCGCTCATTTATTTCGCCTTCAACGGCGGCCTGCCCTCGGTCAGCGGCTGGGCCATCCCCATGTCTACGGACATCGCCTTTTCTCTCGGCGTGCTCGCCTTCGCCGCGAAAGGCGTACCGAAGAGCGTGGCGGTCTTCCTCACGGCTCTGGCCATCGTGGATGACCTCGGCGGCATCGCGGTGATCGCCCTCTTCTACAGCGCGTCTCCGGAAATCACCGCCCTTGCCACGGGCCTCGCGGTGATCGTCCTTCTCGCCTTCCTCACGAAGTACGGCGTCACATCGCCGGTGCCGTACCTTCTGGGCGGTATCGTCTCGTGGTACGCCTTCCTGCAGGCCGGCGTCCATCCCACCGTGGCGGGCGTCCTCGTGGGATTCACCGTGCCCGCCGGCACGGAAGAGACCCAGGAAGATTTTCCTCTCTTCCGCTGGGAGCATGCCCTCGCACCGTGGAGCGCCTTCCTCGTCATGCCCGTCTTCGCGCTGGGCAACGCGGGTATTCCCCTTTCTCTCGACAGTTTCGCCACGCTCCTTTCCCCGATCGGCCTCGGCGTCATCGGCGGCCTCTTCATCGGGAAGCCCCTCGGCATCTGCCTCATGGTCTTCCTCCTCATCCGGCTTGGATTCGCCAGGATGCCCGACAATGTGCGGTGGAGCCATTTCCTCGGCGCGGGCGTCCTCGCGGGCATCGGCTTCACCATGTCCATCTTCCTGGCGTCCCTCTCCTTTACCGACCCCGCCGACCTGGTTACGGCAAAGGCGTCCATCGTCACCGCGTCGATCCTCTCCGGACTCCTGGGCTCCCTCATCTTCCGTTTCCGCTGATCCTTCATTTCTCCGCGCAGGCCCGCAGGCCTGCGTTTTTTTGCGCCAATATAAAGAGCGGCAGAGCTTCTTCCCTGCCGCCTTTTTCATTTTTCACAGGCCTCCACCAGCGCTTTCGCCCAGTCACGGCCGATCTCCCGGAATCCCGCTTCCCTGTCCGCCGCGAGCGCCGCGCCGTAAATCCCGCGCAGCTCTGCCAGCCGCGCCTCAGTAAGCGCGTCTTTCCCCATGGCGTATCCCCTGCCGGCGATCTCCATGGGGAGCAGGATCTCCGGCCCTTCTTCTCCCATATGAAAAACGGTCATGCCCATGACGCTTCCCGCGGGGAGCGCCGCGCGGATCTTCCGGTAGAGCAGATACTCCGCGACGGCGATGAGCCGGTCATCGACAGGCGACTCGAGAGCGCGCACCTTATCCGCCAGGTCCTCCCCGTCGCGCACGAGACGGAGCGCCCGCCACGTCCCGGCCGTCACGGGCGGCGCCGCCATCTTCACATCCGGCTGAAGCGCCACCAGGAAACCTCTCTCCCGGTCCGAATAGAGCAGATTCATGAGAAAATCTCCCTCCGTGCCGCAGCCGGAGCAGCGCACGCGGAAATAAGTCTCATCCTTTATGGCCTGCGCGTTCTTCCGGTCCTTATCCGCCTCAAGAATCGACGGGCGCATGACCATTTCTTCTTTCCCGCAGTGCGGGCATTTCCATTTGAATATCGTAGGTGTGCTCATACTCTGTTTTCTCCCTTCCCGCAGGAAGGCTCCGCCTCCGCTGCCCGTGTTTTCCTCATTATGAGTATTTCTCATTGCCGCGTCAACAGGTCATACGCAGAAAAGATAGCTCCCATAGGGAGAACGAATAACCATATTCGATAACCCCGTTTGTATATAGTTTCAGGTTATATCCCCATATCCGCAGTTCATGGCGGAAAAAGAGGCCTTTAATGTTATATATAATAAAGCGTCCATACTTCCGGTTCCTCCGGCGTCTCTATTTTCAGCACGGTGAAGAGACAAAGGATCTCCGTATTTCCGCGGTTTTCCGGTGATCCGGGCGTATTGACGGCTCCGGGACCGGGTGATACAATGCGGGCATTCCAGGACAAATCCATACGGCATGATGAAGTGTACCGGCCAGAAGGCCTTCGGTACACTTTTTCTTTTTATTTTTGACCGTATGGCGGAAAGGGGGTATGTACATGAAACTCAGCTGCAGAGCCGCGCTCCTTTCGGCAGCCGCCGCTTCCGCGGCCGTCCTTGCCGGGTGCGGAGCCGCCGGATCGGCCAGGACGTCAGATCTTATTACGATCGGCGCCAATCTGGAAATGACCGGTTCCAACGCTTCTTTCGGCACATCTTCGCTGAACGGCATCCACATGGCAGCAGAGGACGCGAATATCGCCGGCGGCGTGCTGGGGAAAAAGATCCAGGTCATCGGCGTGGATAATCGGAGCGAAGTGGCCGGCGCGGCGGACGCGCTCACCAAGCTCGTGGAAAACGGTGTCTCCGTCATCATCGGGCCGGATACCAGCTCGAATGTGATCGCTCTCGCGCCGCAGGCCGCGGCCGACAAGATCCCGATCATTTCTCCGAGCGGCACCAATCCGGCGGTCACGGTCGATCCGAATACGGGAAAGACCAGGGAATATCTTTTCCGGGCCTGCTTCACGGATCCTTACCAGGGCCGGGTCATGGCGGATTTCGCCGCCAACAGGCTGAAAGCGCGGACAGCGGTCGTGCTGGTGGATAATTCCAGCGACTACTCGAAAGGACTGGCGAAGTTCTTCGCCGGGAGATTTCAGGACAAGGGCGGCCAAATCGCCGCGCAGGAAGCCTACATGGCCCGCGATGTGGATTTCAAGCCCATCCTGACAAAAGCAGCCGCACTCAAGCCGGACATTCTCTTTGTTCCGGGCTATTACCAGGAAGTCGGGCTCATCATCCGGCAGGCCCGTGAAATGGGCCTCACCCTGCCGATCCTGGGCGGCGACGGTTGGGACAGCGACAAGCTGGCGGAGATCGCCGGGGCCGGCAATCTCCGCTCCGCCTATTTCTGCAATCACTATTCACCGCAGGACAGTGATCCGAAGCTTCAGGATTTCGTCCGCCGGTATGAAGCGAGGTACGGCGCGGCCCCCGATTCCTTCGCCGTCACGGCGTATGACGCGGCCGCCCTCGCCATTCAGGCCATCCGGGCCAGCGGCTCGTCCCGGCCCGAAGACATCGCCAAAGCCCTCACCAAAATCAAGGATTTCGAAGGCGTGAGCGGCCGGATCACCATTGACGAGCAGCACAATACCGTATCATCGGGCATTATCATGAGTTTTGAAAACGGAAAACGCAATTTCATAGAACGCATTGATCCGGAATAAGTCACGGAACATACAGGAGGCTCATCATGAAACACTTGAAAAAAATCCTCTTCACATCGGCCGCAGCAGTCCTTGCCGCTTCGGCGCTCGCCGGCTGCGGCGGCGGCAGCGGCTCCAAATCCGACGGAGACACCATCAAGATCGGCACCGATCTCGAAATGACGGGCAACCAGGCCGCCTACGGGCAGGACGCCATGCGCGGCGCCAAGCTCGCCGTAGAGGAGATCAACAAGAACGGCGGCGTCCTCGGCAAGAAGCTCGAGCTCGTCTCCCTGGACAATAAATCGGAGCCGTCTGAAGCGGCTTCCGCCGCACAGAAGCTCGTCGACGAAGGCGTGGTCGCCGTAGTCGCTCCGAACATGAGCTCCAACACGCTCGCCGCCGTACCGATCCTGGACGGCGCGAAGATCCCCTCCATTTCCCCTGGCGGCACGAACCCGAAGATCACCGTAGACGATTCCGGCAAAGTCCGTCCGTACTCCTACCGGGCCTGCTTCATCGATCCCTATCAGGGCCAGGTCATGGCGAACTTCGTCTATAACAAGCTGGGCAAGAAGAAAGTGGCCATCCTCATCGACAATTCCTCCGACTACGCGAAAGGCCTGGCGAAATTCTTCACTGAGAGCTTCACCAAGTCCGGCGGCGAGATCGTAGGCACCGAAGCATACCTCCAGAAAGACACCGACTTCAACGCCGTTCTCACGAAGATCAAAGACCTCAATCCGGATTTCATCTACGTCCCCGGCTATTATCAGGAAGTGGGCCTCATCCTGAAACAGGCCCGCGCCATGGGCATCACCGTACCGTTCGGCGGCGGTGACGGCTGGGATTCCCCGACCCTCGCGGAGATCGCCGGCGCGGATGCTCTCAATGGCACCTACTACTCCAACCACTACGCCATCCAGGAAGACAACAAGAAAGTCATGGACTTCGTCAATGCCTACAAAGCGGCCAACAACGAAGATCCCGGCGTATTCGGCGCCCTCACCTACGACACCATCTACCTCCTCGCGCAGGTCATCAAAGACGCGGGCTCCGCAGAACCGCAGAAGATCACCGACGGCCTGGCAGCTCTCAAATCCTTCAGCGGCGTCACCGGCGACATGTCCTTCACCGACACCCACGACGCGAAGAAAGCGGCCTTCATCCTCACCTTCAAGGACGGCAAGCCCGCCTTCGCCGACAAGATCAGCGCCGACTGATCCCTTCCCCATCCCGTGAAGCCCCGGCTTCCGTTTTCACACATTTCGACACAGAAAGGGTCTGTGCCCTCTCCGTGTGATTTCTTTTACAGAAAGGGGGAAATGTCTTGGACAGCGGCATTATCACACAGTTCATCCAGCAGATCATCAACGGCGTATCTCTCGGCAGCATCTACGCGCTCATCGCCCTCGGCTACACCATGGTGTACGGCATCATGCGCCTCATCAATTTCGCTCACGGTGATATCTACATGCTCGGCGCCTACGTGGGATTCTTCGTCACCACCCAGCTCGGCCTCGGCTTCTTCCCGGCGCTCCTCTGCGCCATGGCAGCCATCGGCATCCTGGGCGTCCTCGTCGAGCGGCTCGCATACAAGCCCCTCCGGCAGAGCTCGAAGATCTCCCTCCTCATCACCGCCATCGGGATCTCGCTCCTCATCGAATACACCACCATGTACTTCCTGACGCCGCAGCCCCGCACCTTCCCGCCCGTGCTGCCCAACACGGTCTTCCACATGGGAGGCCTCATCATCTCCTTCCAGCAGCTCGTCATCCTCGGCTCCACCGTGGTGCTCATGCTGCTCCTCTGGTACATCGTGCAGCACACGAAGATGGGCAAGGCCATGCGCGCCGTCTCCTATGACAACGACGCCGCCCTCCTCATGGGCATCAACGTCGACCACGTCATCTCCTTCACCTTCGCCCTCGGCTCGGCTCTCGCCGGCGCGGCGGGCGTCCTCGTAGGCATCTACTACAATACCATCGACCCGCTCATGGGCATCATGCCCGGACTCAAGGCCTTCATCGCGGCCGTCCTGGGCGGCATCGGCATCATCCCCGGCGCCATGGCCGGCGGCCTCATACTGGGCGTCGTGGAGGCGCTCGTATCCGGCTTCATCTCCTCCACCTTCCGCGATGCGGCGGCCTTCGGCATCCTCATCGTCATCCTGCTCATCAAACCCGCCGGGCTCCTGGGCAAAAACGAAACAGAGAAGGTGTGAGCCATGTCCATCATCAAGAAACTCCGGAAACAGGATCTGGCCCTCCTCCTCGGCGCCATCGTCCTCTATGCCGTGCTCTATTTCCTCATGGAAAACAGGATCATCCCCTCCTTCTGGAGACTGCAGATCATCCTCATCGGCATCAACATCATCCTCGCGGCCAGTCTGAACCTCATCAACGGCATCACCGGCCAGTTCTCCCTGGGCCACGCCGGATTCATGGCCGTCGGCGCCTACGTCTCCGCCATCATGACCATGTGGTTCGGCCTCCCCTTCGGAGCCGCCCTCATCATCGGGGGCCTCGCCGCCTGCCTCATCGGCATCCTCATCGGCATACCGACGCTCCGCCTCGACGGCGACTACCTCGCCATCGCCACCCTCGGCATGGGCGAGATCATCCGCATCTGCATCCTCAATATCCCCGCCGTGGGCGGCGCCTCCGGCCTCACCGGCATCCCGCGCCTCACCACCTTCACCTGGGTATTCTGGGTCATGATCATCACCCTCTTCTTCCTGAAGAACCTCATCAACTCCACCTACGGCAGAAGCTGCATCTCCGTCCGGGAGAACGCCATCGCAGCGGCCGCCATGGGCATCAACACCACCTTTGCAAAAGTGCTCGCCTTCGCGGTGGGCGCCCTCTTCGCAGGACTGGCGGGCGGACTCTTCTCCCACTACTTCTCCATCGCCCACCCGTCGTCCTTCACCTTCCTCAACTCCTACAACTACCTCACCATGGTCGTCCTCGGAGGCCTCGGGTCCATGACCGGCTCCATCACCGGCGCTGCCCTCATCACCCTCCTCACAGCGGCCCTGGCCGATTACCCGGAAGTGCGCATGATCATCTACGCCCTCTGCCTCATCCTTCTCATGCTCTTCCGTCCGCAGGGACTCTTCGGCAAAGAAGAAGCCTCTCTTCTTCTCGCCCGTCTCATAAAACGCAGAAAGGAGGGGAAGATCCATGGCGACGCTGCTGGAAACGACTGACCTGTCCAAATCCTTCGGCGGCATCAAAGCCGTGCAGAACTTCCTCATCCACATCGACGAAGGAGAGATCATCGGCCTCATCGGCCCAAACGGCGCAGGCAAGACCACCGCATTCAACCTTCTGACCGGCGTCTACACCCCCACCACGGGAAAGATCCTCTTCGGAGGCAAAGACATCACCGGCAGAAAACCCTATCAGATCACGGCCCTGGGCATCGCCCGGACCTTCCAGAACATCCGGCTCTTCGGAGAACTCACCGCGCTGGAAAACGTGAAGATCGCCTTCACGCTCCACGCGAGCTACTCCTTCCCCGAAGCCATCCTCCGTCTCGGCCGCTACGGCCGGGAAGAACAGATCATCGACGAAAAAGCGCGGGAGCTCCTCCGGGCCTTCAAGCTCGAAGACATTGCCTCCGAACAGGCCAAAAACCTCCCTTACGGCCAGCAGCGGCGTCTCGAGATCGCCCGCGCCCTTGCCACCCGTCCCCGGCTCCTCCTTCTCGACGAACCGGCGGCGGGCATGAATCCCCAGGAGACGCAGGAACTCACCGACATGATCCGATGGATCCGCGACACCTACCACCTCTCCATCCTCCTCATCGAGCACGACATGGCCCTCGTCATGCAGATCTGCGAACGCATCTACGTGCTCGACTACGGCAAGATCCTCGCCGAAGGCCTGCCGGAGGAGATCAAAAACAACCCGGCCGTCATCAAGGCCTATCTGGGAACGGAGGGATAACATGGCGCTTCTTGAAATCGATCACCTGCATGTCTACTACGGGGCCATCCATGCCCTGAAAGGCATCTCACTCAAAGTGGATGAGGGCCAGATCGTCGCGCTCATCGGCGCCAACGGCGCCGGCAAGACGACCACCCTCCGTACTATATCCGGGCTTCTCCATCCGAAAGACGGCGCCATCCTGTACCGCGGCAAGCCGCTCCACGAGCTGAAAGCCCAGGACATCGTCAGGGCGGGCATCTCCCAGGTCCCGGAAGGGCGGCGCATTTTCGCGCCCCTCACCGTCATGGAAAACCTCGAACTGGGCGCCTTTCTCCGCAGCGACAAAGAAGGTATACGGGCCGATCTGGAGGCCATCTTTCAGTCCTTCCCCCGGCTGAAAGAACGGACCTTCCAGCGGGCCGGAACTTTGTCCGGCGGCGAACAGCAGATGCTCGCCATGGGCCGCGCTCTCATGAGCCGGCCGAAAGTCCTCCTCCTCGACGAGCCGTCCATGGGGCTCTCCCCCATCTTCGTCCAGGAGATCTTCCATATCATCCAGAAGCTCAACGAAGGCGGAACGACGGTCCTCCTCGTCGAGCAGAACGCCCGCATGGCGCTCTCCATCGCGGACTATGCCTACGTCCTCGAGACCGGCACCATCTCCCTCGAAGGGACCGGCGCCGAGCTGGCTTCTTCGGAAGAAGTGCAGAAAGTCTATCTCGGCGGCTGAGAAGGCGCAAAAAAAGCAGCCTGTAAAGGCTGCTTTTTTATTTTTATGCGTTTCCTGCCTGGTGCCGGTCGTGGGCGAGGCACACTTTATCGCCCACCATTCCGATGAAATCGGCCCTTTCGAGATGCTCCAGCCACGATCCCGGCAGGAAGCTCTCGCCGAAGCGCACGCCTTCTATGGCGCCTGCCGCGGCTGCCGTCACGCTGCTCCGTCCGCCGTGATTCGCCGCCGCCACGACCGCCTCGAAAGGATCGTCGCAGGCCATCACGCAGTACACGGCGATCGCCAGCGCTTCATTGGCCGCATCTCCCGTTCCAAGAGAATGGATGCTGTCCAGATGATCCCATACGTCGCCCTTTCCCGCGGGATGCGCGTTCGCCTGCTGGATGGCCGCTTCCAGAGAAGCCATGACCTCATCGGTGTGATCCGCCGTAGAAAGGAGGTGCGCCACCGCCGCGAGCGACTTCGGCAGCGATTCGCCCCCTGCCAGCGCCGCGATCAGCGCGGCCAGCGCCGCCGCCGAGATGTACGACACGGGATGGGTGTGCGTCAGAAGCGCGCACCGCACGCCTTCATAAAAAGCCTCTTTCGGCCGGCCCGCGCAGAAGAGGCCGATGGGGCCGCTCCGGGCCAGGGCCTCGCTGTCCTGGGCATCGTTCACATGATTCTTCAGAGAGCCCCGCTCCGCATTGGAGAGCGCGGCGAGCGTCATCTCTCCGCCGCTCCGCCGGGTATGCATGAATTTCTCCCGCACGAGGCAGAAATCCCGCTCATGAGGCTGGCGGCGCAGCCACGTGCGCTGCCCCCGCCGGGGCTCCTCGCCGGTCTGGCTGTAGTACCAGCGCATGTATCCGCGGTAGATCCCTTCCGAGCAGTCCAGCGCCTTCGCGTCCGCCCAGAGGATGCCGTCCGCCGCGGCCAGCATGAGCTGCGTCCCCGCGGAGAACTGCGCCTCGAAGCGGTTCTTCCGGAGCCGCACCAGCGTCCGCAGCCCGTAAGGACCGTACTGCCGGACGATCTGCGCTACCGACAGCTTTTCCAGGGGAAACCCGAGCGCGTCCCCGCAGGCTTCCGCCAGAAACATACCGCGAAACCGATTTACCCCTGACATGATCAATCCCTCCCTGCAAGACATGGCGGTCAGCGTGGGCGGCCGTACTCCCGGCATGCCCTGCGGCAGGACGATGCCGTTCCTGTCTGATTTAAATGTCTTTCTCTCTGTTTTTTCAGTCTAATTATAGTATAGCATATCTGCACGCCAAAAAACGAAAGCTCTCTGCCTAAAACACGCAAAAAGACCCGCGCCGGGGCACCGGTACGGGTCTTTCTCACAGGCAGGCCGATCAGAAAGTGACCTTTCTGCCGTAGTAAGCGCATTCAAGGATCTTGCCCATGAGCTCATCATCCACTTCACGCGGATTTTCCGGGGTGCATGCGTCGAGCACCGCGTTGTGAGCGATGGCGTCCTTGTGTTCCAGATACATTTCTTCGGTCACGCCGTGTTCCTGGAAGGAATTGGCAATGCCCAGTTCCTTATTCATCGCCTGGATCGCCTTTTCATAATTTACGACGAGCTGCGCGTCCGTGCGGCCGGGGATGCCGGCGGCGCGGGCCAGATCGGCATAGCGCGCGAGGCAGACTTTCTTATTGAACTGGATGACATAGGGCAGCAGGATCGCGTTGCAGCAGCCGTGGGGAATGTGGAAGATCGCGCCGATCTTGTGAGCCAGGCTGTGGGTGATGCCGAGGAGCGCGTTGGAGAAGGCCATGCCGGCAAGGCACTGCGCGATGTGCATCTTCGCGCGGGCTTCCTTATCCCCGGCGCAGGATTCCGCGAGGCAGTCAAAGATATCGGAGACGGCCTGCTTCGCCAGCGGATCGGTGAAGCCGTTCGCAAATTTGGATACATACGCTTCCGTCGCGTGGGTGAGCGCGTCCATACCGGTGTGAGCGGCCAGCTTGTAAGGCATCGTTTCCGGCACGTTCGTATCGAGGACGGCGATATCCGGGGTCAGATTGAAATCGGCCAGCGGATACTTGATGCCCGTGGAATAATCGGTGATGACGGAGAAAGCCGTCACTTCGGAAGCGGTGCCGCTGGTGGACGGGATCGCCACGAAGATCGCCTTATTGCGGAGCTGCGGGATGGAGAAGGGATCTTTGATATCGTCGAAAGTCAGTTCCGGGTGTTCATAGAAGACCCACATCGCTTTTGCCGCGTCGATCGGAGAGCCGCCGCCGATGGCGATGATCACATCCGGTTCAAATTCGCGCATCATCTTCGCGCCGTCATACACGGATTCAATGGACGGATCCGGCTGGATGCCTTCAAAGACCTTCGTTTCAAGGCCCGCGTCCTGGCAGACTTTTTCCACATGCTGCAAGAAACCGCCGCGGCGCATGGAGCCGCCGCCGGTGCAGATGATCGCTCTCTTGCGGCCTTTCAGGACCTTCAATTCTTCAATCGCGTCCGGACCCGCATAAAGATCTCTCGGCAGAGTGAAACGGAAACTGTTCATATTGACACCTCCATTAAATCGGACGGCGGCGCGCCGGCACCCCGGCTGAAAATCCGTCCGCCGTCAATGAGCATACATTAATGCTGCGTTTTACCTATTATACGTGTATTCCAAAGATAAATAAAGAGCAGACTTATCGAAAAATTTAAATCAGCTATAAAAGGATTCATTTCTTCGCTCCATTCCCGAAACAAATCCTTTCATACCTTTCATATATAGTATATCATGGTTTTAAGGGTACCGAAAGAAACATCAGTTTCTGCCGCGCCATTCCATTGTTTGCCCGCGGGGAATTTTCTATCCCGCCGGGCCGCGCGCCGGAGAAAGGAGAAAGACCGATGGGACAGTTTTTCAGCGATGATGTGGAGACCGCTCTCCGCTGCATTTATTATGACCTCGCCGCCGGGCGCGGGCAGGAAGGTCTCGACATTCTTGAAGAGGCCGCCCGGAGAGGAGACGCCGACGCCTGCTGCGTCCTCGCGCGCTGCCTCTACGGCCCGGAATATACCTGGCTGGGCCACCAGTTCCCCGTCGATGCCGAGCGGGGCGACGCGCTGATGCGGCAGGCCGTGCTGGGCGGCAGCGCCATGGCCGCGCTCACCGCCATGCGCAGCGGCGTGATGGATGAAGATCTGGAGCGGGCCATGCCCTTTTCGGATCTCAGCGTGCCCTTCCGCATCGTCCTGGGCGGAGCGGAACAGGGCGATCCCTTCTGCCAGATGGTCATCGGCAATGTGTACTACTGGTGGGACTTCCTCCGCATCGAGCAGCGGGGAGCGGGCGATTTCCCCGATGACGACGCCTCCCGGCTCTACCTCCGGAGCCGCTTCCTCCAGTGCGAGTCATGGTATCTCTCTTCTTTCCGGGCAGGCTGCGCCGCGAGCGGCACCAATCTCATCCACCTCTACAGCGAAGGCGAGAAAGATCTCGTCCCGCCGCGCCCGGAAAAAGAGCTCGAACTCGACCGCCTCGGCGCGGAGCTGGGCTTTCCGAATTACCAGTATTTCTATGCCTGCGACCTGTGCGGCGACGGGCGTGAAGAAGAAGGGTACGCCCTCCACCGGACAGCGGCCGAACGGGGAGAGCCCCGCGCCTTCTACTGGGCGGGCTACGCCTGGGAATACGGCCTGGGCGGCCCGAAAGACGAAGCCCGCGCTGCGGAATACTACCGCCGCGGCATCCGCGCTTCTTATATCAAAAACGACGCCTGTTATATCCGGCTGGGCCAGCTGTACTACTTCGGCCAAGGCGTCCCGCAGGACTATGAAAAAGCGTTTCAGCTTTTCCAAAAAGCCGACGAACTGTCCGACCAGAATCAGGCCGCGTACTATCTCGGCTTCTGCTGCGCCTTCGGCTACGGCACGGAGCAGGACTACGCCGCCGCCCGGACGTACCTGGAGCGCGTCGACTGGGACTGCCCCGACGCGTTTTACCTCCTCGGCTGGATGTACTGCCACGGCAAAGGCGGCCCGGAAGACATCGACAAAGGCGTCGCCCTCCTTCAGAAAGCGGACGATCTCCCCGAAGCGAAAGAAGAGCTTTCCCACTACAGACAGACTCTCTTCACCCGCCGCTGGGTCCGCCGCTGAGCTCCGCCTGATGTTTTCCATGTAAAAAGGAGAGGTCCATGCCTCTCCTCTTTTTATTGCCTTTTTTCATTTTCGCCGCAGTCTGCGAAACATCCGGGACAAACAAAAAAGCGCCTCCGAAGAGACGCCTGCATGCGCTGGAGCGGATGAAGGGAATCGAACCCTCTACATTCAGCTTGGGAAGCTGACGTTCTACCGATGAACTACATCCGCATTGATCGATATCCGTTATTTTAACACATTTGCTTCTCTTTGCCAAATCCCCGCCGGCAGCGCAGGAGGAGGCGCGCCGCCGGCGCGGAGGCGCAGACGGTGAAGATCATGCCGGGCAGGGCCGCCGCCGCGAGGAGCCAGAAGGGCTGTCCTGTCACGGCGGCAAGGACGGCCCGCGCCGCGAGCGTCCCGCAGGGCCCGGCGGTAAGGAAATAGAGCCGCCCCGTGCCGAAGAGAGCCCATGCGCCGCCGGCGGCGAGGCGGAAGATCACGGCGGTGATCACATGGAGGATCGTCCCCGTGCCGGTGAGGAGGACGAGAAGGGAAGCCGCAAGGCCCGCCGCCAGATAGATACGGAATCCGAAGACCGCGCAGATCCCCACGGCAAGCGGGGCGGAGAGCTGAAATTCGCCGACTCCCGCCGGCGAGGGCAGTCGGAAGAGGCCCGCCGCAAAGAGCAGCGCCGCGAGGAGCGCCGTTTCCGTGATCGCCCGGTGCTTCACAGCGCGCGCCACCGCCGGATGAGGATGGCCGCCGCCCGGTCGATGTCTTCCGCCGTGTGCGCCGCGGTGACGGTGAGCCGGATACGGCTCGTCCCCCGCGGTACGGACGGCGGACGGATGGCGGAGAGAAGGAGCCCTTCTTCCCGGCATGCCCTGGCGAGGGACGCCGCCCGGTCTTCTTCGCCGCACATGATGGGCAGGATCGGCGTATCCCCCGGCAGGAGCGGAAGCCCCGCCGCGGTGAGCGCGTCACGGAGGCGGGCCGTATTCGCCCGGAGCATTTCCAGCCGCCGCGGCTCCGCTTCCAGCAGGCGGAGAGAGGCCAGCGCCGCCGCGGCCGTCGACGGACCTATGGCCGTGGAGAAGATGAAGGGCCGGGACCGGTTCCGCAGCCACCGGATGATGTCTTCCGACGCGCAGACGAATCCGCCTTCCGCGCCGAGCGCCTTGCTGAGCGTCCCCACCTGGATATCCACGGCTCCTTCCAGACCCCAGTATTCCGCCGTGCCCCGGCCGGTCTTCCCGATGACGCCCGTCGCGTGGGCATCGTCCACAAGGAGAGCCGCGCCGTACTTGTCACGGAGCGCGGCGAGCTCCGGCAGGCGGGCGATGTCTCCGTCCATGCTGAATACGCCGTCCGTCACGATATAGCGCTGTCCCGCGCAGGGCGTCTCCGCGAGGAGCCTCTCCAGCGCCGCCGTATCGCTGTGAGGATAGACGGCGATCTTCGCTCCGGACATGCGGCACCCGTCAATGATGCTGGCGTGGTTCAGGCTGTCGCTGAAAATGACGTCTTCTTTCCCGGCAAGCGCCCAGATCACGCCCAGATTCGTCATGTAGCCCGTATTGAAGACAAGGGCCGCTTCCTTCCCCTTGAAACGGGCCAGCTCCGCTTCCAGATCGGAAATCTCAAAGGACGCCCCCGATGTGAGGCGGGCCCCGCCGCTTCCCGCGCCGAAGCGCAGGGCTTCCCCCGCCGCGCGGGTCACCGCCGCTTCATGGGTCATGCCGAGATAATCATTGGAATTAAATACGAGCACTTTCCTCCCGTCCCGCGAAAGGCCGCGGGATGCGCTGATCATGCGGAGATCGCGGATCTCCCTGTACTGCCCCGCTTCCCTGACGCGGCGGAGCGCCGCCGGTATATCTGTCAGTTTCATGATTCCTCCTCCCCGGCGAGGACCGGCACATTTTCCATGTAATCCCGGTACGCCGCCATATCCGTTCCGTGGGCCGCGAAAAAGACGCGGCCGCCCACGGGATCGCCCCGGTCTTTCATCACGGGGATGCGCCGGTACCCATACCGGGGCGACGCGACATAGCCCGTGACATACTGCGGATCGTCGGACCAGCAGAGCTCCGCCACCGTTCCCGGCGCGGAAGCCACCTTGGAAGCGAGGACGAGGGCTTCCCGCGGATGACTGCCGCCGAGGCCGCGGCTCCTCATGCGGGCGTCATACTCCTTCGAGGTGGCGTCCATGTTCGTGCACCGCACGCCCCGCGCGCCGAGGCCGTCGAGCCGCTCTCCCGTCTCCGCGTCCAGCACCGCCGCGCCGCGCATGCTGTCCGTCAGCCCCGTCAGAAAAGCCATGCCCGCTTCCGCCGCTCTCCGGGAGACACCGGCGCGGACGAGCTCTTCCACCGCGCGGCGCCGTCCTTCCTCTTTTCCTCCCGCGGGGAGCTCCGAGACCGGCAGCAGGGCGCACCGCCGGATCTCCTCGGGCCGCACTTCTTCCACCCGGATCTGGATGAAATCCGCCCGGCCCCGCTCATGATCCCGCGCCCGCCGGAGCATGGCCGCCGCCTGACGCTCCACCTCTTCCTCCGGCACGATCCGCTCCGCGCCGGAAATATGGCGGCCCCCTTCGCCGCGCCGTCCGCCGCGGCTCGCTCTCATTTTCACACTGTACAGCATTTTCCCGCCTCTCTTTTGTAAACCAAAGCAATTTCATGTTGTTTACTATATGTTTAAAAAATAAGCACCCCGCTCCCGCAGGATGCTGTCCGCATTATAGTAAACCAATTTCCATATGTCAATTTGACAATTACAGAGCCAGGCATTTTTGGATGTTTTCATTCTTTCCGATGATGAGGATGGTCTCGCCCGCTTCCAGGCGCGTTGACGGCAGGATGCCCGCGTCCACAGCGCCGTCTTTCTTCACCGCCAGAACATTGATGTGCCATTTCCTGCGCACGTCCAGCTCGCCCACGGTCTTCCCGACCCACGCGGCGGGCACGGCGATCTCATAGACGGCATGCTCCCTGTCGATCTCGAAATAATCGAAGACCCGGTCGGAGCTGTACCGGATGGCCGTCCACACGGCGAGCTGCTTCTCCGGATACACCACCTGATCCGCGCCGTTCCGGAGGAGGAATTTCTCGTGGAGCCCTTTCGCCGCGCGGGCCACCACCATGCGCGCTCCCATGTCCTTCAGGAGCGATGTCGTCTCCAGGGAGCTCTGGAAATCGTCCCCGATGGCGACGATGCACAGATCGAAGCTCCGCACGCTGAGGGATTCGAGAAAAGAAAGCTTCGTGCTGTCCGCGATGAGCCCCCGCGTGAGCCAGGGAAGCGCCAGATCGACCTTCTCCTCATTTCTGTCCACGCCGAGCACTTCATGGCCCAGCTCATGCAGTTTCTTCGCGATATGACGGCCGTAACGGCCGAGCCCGATAAGAAGTATGGTTTTCATGATCCCTCCGTCAGCCCGCGGATACGCTTTCTTCCGGCATCCGGGCATACTGTTTCTTACGATCCTTATGCACCGCGTAGATCAGGGTGATCCCGCCGATGCGTCCGAAAAACATGAGCGCCATGAGCACGCACCGCGACGCGTCGCCCGAAGCGGCGGTGACGCCGATGGTGAGCCCCACCGTGCCGATGGCCGACGCCGCCTCAAAGAAGCAGTCCAGCACGGCCAGTCCCTCGCGGTAGCTGATGAAGAGGCCCCCCGCGAGGAGGAAGACCACATACATGAGAAAGACCGTGAGCGCCTGCCGGAGGGACGTTTCCGAGACCCGCCGCCCAAAGCACTCCACATCTTTTGAAAGGCGGAACGTGGACCACGCCGCGGCCAGAAGCATGAAGAAGGTCGTCGTCTTGAAGCCGCCCGCCGTGGAGCCGGGGCTCCCGCCGATCAGCATGAGGACGATGAGGATCGACCGGCCCGCCTCCGTCATCCCTGTGAGATCGACGGAATTGAATCCCGCCGTGCGCGCCGTCACGGACTGGAAGAGCGACGCCAGCACCCGCTCGCCGCCGGAGAGCCCGGCGAAATCCAGGAAATAGAAAATGAGCGCCGGCACGGTGATGAGCGCCGCCGTGGCGGTGAGGACCATCTTCGTCTGGAGGCGGTACGCCCGGAAATTTCTCCCGTTCATGAGCAGATCCGCCCACGTGATGAAGCCGATGCCTCCGGAAATGATGAGCCCCATGATGGTGAGATTGATCACCGGGTCGCCGGTATAGTATATCAGGGACGAACCCGGCGAGAGGATGCCCGTCAGGTCGAATCCGGCGTTGCAGAAGGCGGAAACGGAATGGAAGAGGGCGAACCAGATCCCCCGGGCCCAGCCGAAATCCGCGATGAACACCGGCGCCATGAGACACGCGCCGAGCCCTTCCAGGAGGAACGTCCACCGCACGATGAGCCGGAGGATGCGCACCAGTCCGCCCAGCTGCGGCGCGGAGACCGCCTCCTGGAGCGTGCTCCGCTGCATGAGGGTGATGTGCCGCCCGGAAAAAACGACGATCATCAGGGCCGCCGTGACGACGCCCATCCCGCCGGTCTGGATGAGGCAGAGGATGACGAGCTGGCCGAAGAACGTCCAGTACGTGCCCGTGTCCACCGTGACGAGGCCCGTCACGCACACCGCGGAGACCGCCGTGAAAAGCGCGTCCAGAAAAGGCGCACCGCCCCCGGCCGACGAGAAAGGCAGCATCAGGAGCGCCGTGCCCGTGAGGATCGCCGCGGCAAATCCGGCTATGATGATCTGGAAAGACGACATCCGCCGCAAAATCCCTGTCATGTTCCCTCCCCCAGCGGACGCTGGCCCGAAAATCCATGAAACACATATTTTATCTCAAATTATACAGGACGCGGGAAAAAAAGGAAGGCCTCCTCCCCGGCGCCCCCTGTCATTTTCCGCTTCCGTCTTTGACATAATTTTTAAATCGTGTATAGTTAGAAGATATAGATAAAAATTATACCGCCCCCGCGGTTTTACGGATCGCCCAGAAGCGAGGGATCATCATGACATTGCAGCAGCTCCGCTACATTTTGCAGATCGTGCAGTCCGGCTCCATCAGCATGGCCGCGCAGAAACTCTATATCACCCAGCCCAGCCTGTCCAAATCCGTGGCCGATCTGGAAAAGGAAATGGGCATCACCATCTTCAACCGGAATAACCGGGGCGTCTACCTCTCCGACGACGGAGCGCGCTTTCTCGCCTATGCCCGGCAGATCGTAGAACAGGCAGACCTTCTGGAGAACCAGTATAAATCCGGCCCGCCCATCCGGCGCGTCTTCGCCGTCTCCTCCCAGCACTACGCCTTCGCGGTGGACGCTTTCGCCGCGCTCATCCGCGACTACGGGGAAGAGCAGTACGAATTTGCCCTCCGCGAATCCCGCACCTACGACATCATCGAAGACGTGCGCACCCAGCGGAGCGAGCTGGGCATCCTCTACCTCTCGAAATTCAACCGCGATGTGCTCCAGCGCATCTTCCAGAACGCGGAGCTCCATTTCGTGCCCCTCTTCAAGGCGAAGCCCCACGTCTTCGTGAGCCGCCACCACCCGCTGGCCCGCCGGAAATCGGTGACCCTGAAAGACCTGAAGCCCTTCCCCCGCCTTACTTACGAGCAGGGGCTGGATCACGCCTTCCACTTCACGGAAGAGCTCCACTCCACGGAAGAAGCCCAGCAGAGCATCGTCGTCTCCGACAAATCCACCATGTTCCAGCTCATGGGCGACGTGCTCGGCTACAATATCGCCTCCGGCGCGCTCAATGCCGATCCGGACAGCGAAGAGATCGTGCCGGTGCTGCTCCGCTCGGCGGAAGTGATGGACATCGGCTACATCCATCCCACCGACCATCCCCTGTCGCCCCTTTCCGAGCAGTTCCTCCGCCATCTGCAGGTGTGCATCGAGCATTTCTGCCAGTCCGAAGCGGCGTCAAAAAACAAATAGACCGGAAAAGAAGCACGCAAAAAGACCGTACCCGTAAGGGCCGGTCTTTTTTTAATAGCCTTTTATATTCTTCTCTTCGGAGAGGTCGAACACCGGGCCGTAAGCGCCGTTGGCCATGGCCTCCACGGCGTAGACGCAGTTCTGCGACGCCGCGTAGAGATATTTGTCCGCCAGCGGGACGATGTGCCGGGCGGCGCGCATCTGCGCCACGGCGGGATTCGCCAGGAAATCGTCGCGGTACTGCTGCGCTCCGGTCTCATCGTTCTCCTTGTCGGCGGTGACGAAGAAGAGATCCGGGTCGGATTCCACTGCCGCTTCCAGCGAAAAGAGGCTGCCGTTCGACACGCCCATTTTCGTGATGGCGTTGTCGATGTGCGCCCGCGTGAGCAGGTCGTCGTACATGGAGCCCGCGCCGCCGTAGCTCGTCATCTGCGTGATGAGGAGCGCCGTGGGGCGGGACCTGCCGAGGGCGCGGATCTTCGCGTCCGCCCGGGCGAGGCGCTCTTCCATCTGCGCCACCACTTTCTCGCCGCGCTCCTTCTCACCCGCCGCCGCCGCGATGAGGCGCACCCCCGCTTCCGCTTCCGCCACGCTCTGCGGCCCCTTCACGACCACCACGGGGAGGCCCATGCTGCGCCACAGCTCAATGCGCTTTTTGTCGGAATAATCCGAACAGATAATGAGATCCGGCTCGATGGCCCCCACATCTTCCATGGAGAGACCCGCCATGAGGGGAATGGTCTTTTCAATGCCTTTCGTCTCTTCCGCAATGAAAGAAACGGCGGGATTCTTCGAGGAGATGCTGCACGCCGCGAGGCGCTCCGGCGGCACGACGGAAAGGAGCATCTCGTCGAGAAATTCCGAATCCGCGGCGATGCGCTCCGGCTTCGCGGGGATCGTCACTTCCGTGCCGAAAGCGTCCGTCACGGTATAGCTCTCCGCCGTGAGCTCAGGCTCCGCTTTTTTGATGCCGCACCCCGCCAGCCCCGCGCAGAGCGCGAGAACGAGCGAAGCGGCGAGCGCTTTTCTCCAGCTCATGGCTCCCTCCCCGGAAACATCCGCCTGTCAGGCAGACACTACCTCAGAATTCATAAGACACGCCGACGGTGAAGTTCCGTCCCGGTGCGGAATACCAGCCGAGACCGTCCGGCCCGGTGAAACTTGTTCCAATGTCCGTATAGAACTGATCGAAAATGTTGTTCACGCGGCCGAAGACAGTAATGCCGCTTCCTGCGACTTTATAGTCCGCCGCCAGATCCCATACCCAGTAGCTAGCGTAGTCCGCCATGACCGGATTAGACGCACCATGATACCGGTTCATGATGCCCGTACCGTCGAGATTGACCGTCAGGCCTGCATTATGATAATCTGCGCCTACAGTGAGGCGGTGTTTCGGCAGATTTGCAAATGCATTGGAATTGGCCGCGTCCGCATGAATATAGCTGTAGCCCAGATTCAGGTCAAAGTGTTCGCCCGCCTTCTTCTGGAGAGACAGGTTCACGCCGTCCTGATCGATCTCTCCGGTATTCGCATAACGAACGCCGATAAATCCAAACATATTCTTCGCATGCTGGTGGAAAAGGCTGATGGAGCCGGAGAGGGTGTCGCTGAACTGGCGGTTCGCGCCGATCTCCGCCGTCCATCCTTCCGCCGGGTCAAGATTCGGATCCCCATAGGCATTGTGATACAGCTGGTACAGGTTCGGAGCGATGAAGAATTCTTTCCAGCTCGCGTAGTAATGGGTGCGGTCATCCGCGTCGTACCCCACGGAGAGGCTCGGCGAGGTGTGCGTGCCGAACTGGGAATTGTGGTCTACCCGCACGCCCGGCGTGAGGCTCCACTTCTCATTGATGTCCCACTGATCCTGGATATAGAAAGCCGTCGTGGTGATGCTCTTTCCTTCCATCCCCTGTACGAATTTTTCATCTGATACCCACTCGCCGCCCGCGCCAGGGACATAATCAAAATACGTCCCCTGATAATGGGGCAATTCGTCTTTGTACCAGTCAAAGCCGCCGGTGATGGTCTGATTGTTCATAACATAGGTGAGCTGATCAGACACGCCGGTGGTGCGCATGGTCATATCCGTGCGACCGCTGGTCGTTTTATTCAGCGGATTATTATAATTGTCGTTGATCTTCGATTCATTTCTATATAAAGAAAGCTGATTGCTCAGGCGGTCGTTGATCTTCGCGCGGTACTGGAGGCTCATGCGCTCATTGTCTTTCTTGCCCTTATCTGCCAACGTATCGATCGTTCCCTGATCCGGGCGGGTGTAATCCGCTTTGTACCGGCTGTACTGGAAGACGAGAGACGAATCGTCGCCGAAGTCCTGCCCGGCCTTCACGTTCCACGATTCCGCGTTCAGATGATTGATGACATGGCGGCCCCAGCCGTCTTTGTAATCGCCCTGGAGCTCTTTCTGCGCGCCCACGGTCCAGAAGAAGCCGTCCTTCGTGCGGCCTTCGTTGTAGATGCGGTAATTCTCGCTGTCATAGCTGCCGCCGGAGAGGGTGAGCTTCGTCCGCACCGTGTCTTCTTCGGGCTTCTTCGTGAAGATCTGGATGACGCCGCCCATAGCTTCCGAGCCGTACAGATTCGACGCGGAGCCTTTCAGCACTTCGATACGGTCGACATTGTCCATATTGACGATCGAGCCAAGGTCAGCCGAATTGAATGTATTCCCGTTCGTATTGACGCGCATGCCGTCCACGAGGACGACCACTTTATCTGAACCATTAATGATGATCTTATCGGAAATAGAACTCTGCCCATTCCCGCTGTGTCCGGTAGCTACCACGCCGGGCACCCGCTTTACCGCTTCCGCCACATTGGCGTAGTGATTCTTTTCGATCTCATCCGCTGTGATGACCGACACGTCCGCGTCGGCGTCGCGGGCCAGCTCCGGCTCGCGGGACGCCGTGACGATCACCGCGTCCAGTCCGTATACCGGCCCCCCTATGGTGTCTGTTTCCGGCTGCGCCGCCAGCGCCGCGCCGCATCCGCAGAGCCACGCCGCGCAGAGAGCGGCCGCTCCTGTCATTTTTTTCATTTCTGTCTCCTCCTGCCTTCCCTGTTTCCCTGAAAGCACTAAAAAATCCCGCGAAAGCGCACGCCAGCAAAAGGCCTCAGCCTTCCGCGGCGCCCGTCTTCCGCAGGCGTTCCACACGATCTCCGAAGACCGGCGCCCTGGCTCGGCGTCATCATCCGGCGGTCTCCCTGCGAAGGACCCGCGGCCCCCGGACTCGGCGATACAGCTGCGTGACAGCTCCGGATTCCCACCGGATTCCCCGATCTTCTGCCTCATTATATCTGCCTCTTATCCCTGCGTCAACCAAAAATTAAAAAAACATGAGAATCCTTTCCCATGATGAATCGTTCCACGAAAAAAGCCGCGGCGCCCCGCAGCTTTCAGTCGGTGATCTTTTTCAGGAGACGGATGAGCTCTTCCTGCTCCCCGCCGGTGAGTTTCCCCATCATCTGCGACACGTGCTGGTAATGGAGAGGCATGAGTTCCTCCATGATCCGCCGCCCCTTCGCGGTGAGGCGGATGCTCTTCTGCCGCCGGTCTTTTTCATCGATAAATTCCTCCACCAGTCCGTCCCGCTTCATGCGGGTGAGCATCATGCTGATGGTGGCCCGCGTCACCCCGGCGATCTCCGCCAGCCGGGACGGCCGGACGGGCCCCTCCATCTGGAAGAGGATGATGAGCACGCTGAATTTCCCGCGGGATATGCCGAATTCCCGAAGCGGCCTGTCGAAGATCTCCGTCTCCACCGCTTCCCCCGCCCGGAGCACCCGAAGCATGGCCAGCACTTCCGCCGGGCGGATGAGGGGATTTTTCGCCGCATAGGCTTCCAGTTCTTCTCTGGCAGGGATGCTGATCTGCGCCATGGTCTGCTCCTTTCGTTAGTCAACTAATCAAAGTATAGGCCATTTTTCCCCATTGCGCAAGGAGGAAGCTCAGCCTCTCCGGGAAACGAAGAAATAACCCGCCGCGGCGAGGAGGAGAAGGAGCGACGCCAGCCGGCACGACGCCCAGGGACTGCTGTACTGATTCAGCGCAAACGCCGCCGCCGGTCCCGCCGCCGCGCCCACATCGGTGAGTACGGAGTAGGCGGTGATGACTTTGATCTTCGCGCCGGACCGCACCGCCGTATCGGCCGCCACCGCGTCGCCTGCCGTGGTGAGCGCCGTCGCCGTCACCTGCAGCAGGAGGAGCAGCAGGAGCCACGGCAGCAGGCCCATATCTGCCGGAAGGAAAGCAAAGAGCGCCGCGCCGATCAGGGAGGAAACGATGAACGTCTTCTTCCGCCCCGCCCGGGGATGATCGGAGAGCCAGCCGAAGAAAGGCGCGAGGAAAGGCTCCCAGCTCCACCGGACGGCCTGGAGGACGCCGCCGAGGGAAGCCGCGCCGACAAGCGCCCATCCCAGATCGAGCCCCGCGGGAATGCGGATCTTCACGAGATAGCTCAGCGTGGAGATGAGCATGCCCTGATAGACGAAGGCCACCGCCGTGCCGATGAGAAGCACGGAAAGCACTTTCCAGTGAGAGAAGAGGGAATAGCCGTCTTCTCCGGCGGCCGCTTCCTCCGCCATGCCTTTCGTGTTCCGCGGCACGGCGAACCAGATGAGCGGCACCGCCAGGACGGACACCGACGCGAAGAAGGCGCACGTCAGGCCGGTGCCCCACGTATCGGCGAGGACGCCGCCGAGGAGCATGCCGAAGAGGCTCCCCGTCCGCATGAGGCCGTTGTACATCCCCATGGCCCGGCCCTGACTGCTGTCATCCGCCGTGGTGAGCACCGTGAAGTACGCGCCCAGCCGGAGAAACGTCCAGGCCAGTCCCCACAGCGCGCGGAGAACGATGAGCGCCGCGAAGCTCCCGGCCAGACCGTATCCCGCCGTCGTCGCCGCCGCGAGGGCCGCCGCCAGCAGCATGCCGCTCCGCGCGGAGATCCGCCGGTAGAGGCGGCTCACGGCCGGATTGAGCGGCAGTCGAACGAGACGGTTCACCGAGAGGAGCGCCCCCGCCTGCCAGAGCGAAGTCAGGCCGAATTCTTCCCAGTGCACCGGCAGCGCCACATACAGCATGGAGTCGCCTACGAGGCAAAGCGCCGTCACCGCCGCCAGCAGCACGACGGGCCTCATTCTCTCATCCCTGATCATTTTTCTCCCCTCTTTTATAGATTTGCTGCTATTATTTTCTCTCATTATATATTCATTTCTATATTTCAGGGCTTCATTATAGCACCGGCCCGCCCCTCCCGCAACGGCGGCTGAACAGTCCCTTTGCAACGCGCCGTCGGTCAGCACGGAGAAAGCGGCCCGCGAAGGAACGGCTTCCCGCAGACAGTGTCTTTCCCGGCGGGGATCGGCTCTCTGTTTTTCCTTTTTATTCATTTATTTCATCTTTGCAGAAGCGGTACGCATTGACAGGCCCGACAGACCACATTATCATAGATAAAATTATTTCTTTTGCTCTGTTTCTCATGCCATCGGAGGTGAATCCCATGAACAAACAGAAAAACGCTTTTATTGCCATCGGGCTCATGCTCTTCGCCCTCTTCTTCGGCGCGGGCAATCTGATCTTCCCGCCGTATCTCGGCCAGCAGGCGGGAACGAACACCATCCCCGCCATGGTGGGATTCCTCATTACCGGCTGCGGGCTGCCCCTTCTGGGCGTCGTCTCCGTAGGCTGGTCCGGCAAGAATCTCCAGGGCATGGGGGCGCGCGTCGCGCCGTGGTACGGCATCTTCATGGTGGCGGCGATCTCCCTCACCATCGGACCGTTCTTCGCCATCCCCCGCACATGCTCCACGTCGTATGAAATGTCTGTCGTCCCCATTCTGGGCAGCTTCGGACAGGCCGGTCTTTTCGTCTATTCTCTCCTCTTCTTCGCTCTCACGTGGTGGCTCTCTGTCTCCCCGTCGAAACTGGTGGACCGGGTGGGCAAACTGCTGACGCCGATCATGCTGGTGCTGCTCTTCGCGCTCTTTGCCGCGTACATCACCGCGCCCATGGGTGAGTGGCAGGCTCCGGCGGCGGCAAAGTACGGCGACGCCGCTTCTGCTTTTTCCTCCGGCTTCATTGAAGGGTACAATACCATGGACGGTCTGGCGGGTCTGCTCTTCGGCATCCTCGTGGTGGACGCAGTGCGCCTCACCGGACGTACCGACCCGCACGCCATCGCCGGCGACACGCTCCGCAGCGGCGTGGTGGCCATGTTTTTCATGTGCATCATCTATGTCTTCCTCGGCTTCATCGGCGCGTCTTCCGTAGTGCCCCTGGGCATGCAGGAAAACGGCGCGCCCCTTCTGGTGGGCTCCATGAACTGGTATTTCGGCGCCGCCGGCCCGCTGCTCCTCTCGGTAATCGTCCTCCTGGCGTGCCTCACCACGAGCATCGGCCTCGTGGCGTCCGTATCCGCCCTCTTCCACGCCCTTGTACCGTCAGTCTCCACGAAGACATTCGTCACGGTCTTCTCGCTCCTCTCCTGCGGCATCGCGAATTTCGGCCTCACCACCATCATCAAGGCCGCCGTGCCCGTGCTGGTCTTCCTCTATCCGCTGACGGTGGCGCTCATCATCCTCACTTTCCTGAACGGCGCCTTCCGCGGCTCGCCCCTCGTGCACCGCACGGCGACGCTCTTCACCTTCTTCCCCGCGCTCTATGACGGACTGGCCGTGCTGGACGCCGTGCCGAAATCTGTCGTCTCCGTCATGAACGCCCTGCCTCTCGCGCAGTACGGCCTGGCATGGTTCCCCATCTTCGCGGCAGGCTTCCTGCTGGGCTGGCTCCTCTACCTGGCGTCCGGCAGAAAGCCTTCGGAAGAATACGCCGGAAAAGAATGACCGTCTTCCCGGCGCGGCCCGCTTCACGCGGGCTTTTTCTTTTGCCTGTCGTTGACATCCGGCTGGCGGGCCTTCATAATAGTTTTATCTGCGCTTTTGACGCGGAAATGACAAAATCGGGGGAATTTCATGAAAAGCAAAAACGCATTCATCGCCATAGGGCTCATGCTCTTCGCGCTCTTTTTCGGCGCGGGAAATATCATCTTCCCGCCCTTTCTCGGCCAGCACGCGGGAACGAACACCATTCCCGCCATCATCGGCTTCCTGATCACCGGCTGCGGACTGCCGCTTCTCGGCGTGGTCACGGTGTGCTTCTCCGGGAAAAATCTTCAGGACATCGCCGGGCGGGTCGCGCCGTGGTACGGCATTTTCATGGTGGCGGCGATCTCCCTCACCATCGGACCGTTCTTCGCCATTCCCCGTACGTGCTCCACGTCGTATGAAATGTCTGTCACGCCGCTCCTCGGCGTGAGCAGCCAGACGGGGCTTTTCGTATTCTCCATTCTCTTTTTCGCCCTTTCGTGGTGGCTCGCCGTGACGCCGTCGAAGCTGGTCGACCGGGTGGGCAAGGTGCTCACTCCGATCATGCTGGTGCTGCTCTTCGCGCTCTTCGCGGCGTATCTCTTCGCGCCCCTCGGCGAATGGCAGGCTCCGTCGGATATGAAAAAGTACGGCGACGGATTCACAGCCTTCTCTTCCGGCATCATGGAAGGCTACAACACCATGGACGGCCTGGCGGGCCTGCTCTTCGGCATCCTCGTGGTGAATGCCCTCCGCATGGCGGGGCTCACCCGGCAGCGGGACATCGCCTGGGACACGCTCCGCAGCGGCATCGTCGCCATGGGGTTCATGTCCATCATCTATGTCTTCCTCGGATTTATCGGCGCGTCCTCCGTGGTTCCCCTGGGCATGCAGGAGAACGGCGTACCCATCATCGTCGGCTCCATGCATTGGTATTTCGGCTCGGTGGGCCCCTTCCTCCTGGCGATCATCGTCCTGCTGGCATGCCTCACCACGAGCATCGGTCTCATCGCGGCGGTATCGGCGCTCTTCCATAATCTGGTGCCCGGCGTCTCCGCGCACCGCTTTGCCACGATCTTCGCCGTCCTCTCCTGCGGCATCGCGAATTTCGGTCTCACCACCATCATCTCCGCGGCGATCCCCGTGCTGGTCTTCCTGTACCCGCTCACCATCGCCCTCATCATCCTCACCTTCCTGAACGGCGCGTTCCACAGCTCGCCCATCGTGCACCGCACAGCGACCTTCTTCACCTTCTTCCCCGCCCTTTATGACGGGCTCCATGTGCTGGGCCTCACCCCCGCCTCGGCGGACGCCCTCATGGCCTCCCTGCCGCTCGCCTCCTATGGTCTCGCATGGCTGCCGATCTTTTTCGCGGGCCTCGTCCTCGGCCTCGTCCTCTACGTCATCACGGGACGGAAACCGGGCAGAGAAGAGCTGGAAGAAACAGCGCCGCAGGACGCCTGAGCCATTCCATAAAAAAACACTGCGTACATCCATCACGCAGTGTTTTTCTTTTGCCTTTTAAAAATAACCGCCCGCCGTTTCCGCTTCCGCCGCGAACCACCCCGGATGGGCCGCGCGGAATGCCGCCGCTGCCTTTCCCCGCGCCGCCGGCGGGACAAAAAGGAAGAACGCCGAGCCGCTGCCGCTCATGAGCGCCGGCCGGCCAAGAGCGCGGACGGCTTCCGCCGCTTCCCGGAGACGCGGCTCCAGCGGGAAGAGAGCGTCCTCAAAATCATTGGACAGCGCCGCCGCGAGCGCCGGGAAGTCTCCCGCGCGGATGGCCGCCTCCGCCGCGTCGGACGTATTTTTCCCCGCGCCGCTCCGCCGGTCCAGCTCCGCGTAGGCCTTTTCCGTGCTGACGGAGATGTCCGGCCGCACGATGAGGAGAGGCAGCCCCGGCCACGGGGGGAGTCGCTTCAGCTTCTCCCCGATGCCGCCGCACCGGGCGCAGCCGCCGACGACGCAGAATGGAACGTCTGCGCCGAGCTCCGCGCCGAGAGACGCCAGCTCCGCCGGCGAAAGCCCCGCGCCGGTCATGCGGTTCAGCCCGCGGAGCACCGCCGCCGCGTCCGCCGAGCCCCCGCCGAGCCCCGCTTCTGACGGGACGCGCTTCATGAGGCGCATCGCCGCGCCCCCGCCTCCGGTCTCCCTGAAAAAGAGCGCCGCCGCGCGCCACATGAGATTCTCCGGCCCCCGCGGCGCGCTCCCCTCCACGGCGAGAGAAATTCCCGCCGCCGGGACGAGCTCCACCGTATCGGCGAGCGTCACGCTCATCATGATCGTATCCAACTCGTGATACCCGTCGGGCCGCTTTCCCAGGACGGGCAGGGTGAGATTGATCTTTGCCCGCGCCTCCTCTGTGATGCAGTTCATTCGCCGCGCTCCTTCGTGCTATAATACAGGTAATGACAAAGTTCCGGAAATATTTCCGGACTTTTCCCTTATTGTATCGCGTCCCCGTTCAGAAAGGAATGCAGAACATGAAACGGAACGATTTCCGCCTCAATTCGTATTTTTTCACCACTGTTGTCACCATCGTGGGCTGTTTCTTCTACGCCCTGGGCATCAATCTCTTCTTCGTGCCGCACCACTTCATCGCCGGCGGGTTCACGGGCATCGCGATGATCATCTACTACCTGACGGGGCTCCCCATCGGCATCATGAATATTCTCATGAACATCCCGATCCTGCTCCTGTCGCTCCGATACATGGGGCGGTTCTACACGGTCATCACCATCGTCGCCACGGCGGCGCTCTCCGTCATCATCGACATGACGTCCTTCCTCTCTTCGTGGGAGGGCGTGAAAGACCCGCTCATCGCTTCCATTTCCGGCGGCGTGCTCCTCGGCGCGGGCTGCGGCATCCTCTACCGCTACAATTCCAACAGCGGCGGCCTCGACGTGATCGGGGCGATCGTGAAGAAATACTACAATCTGGAGATCGGCTACGTGGTCTTCGCGCTGAACTGCCTCATCGTGGCGGTGTCGGGCCTCTTTTTCTCCATCGAGACCACCATCAGCACCCTCGTGGCCATGTACATCAACGCGAACGTCTCCGGGCGCATCGTCATCGGTTTCGCCCAGAGAAAAGCCGCCTTCATCGTCTCCGAGAAGCCCTATGAAATGGCCGACGCCATTCTCCGCAATATCCACCACGGCGCGACGCTTCTCTACGGGCAGGGCGCCTACACCGGCGGAGACAAGAAGATCCTTTTCGCCATCATCAATCTGACCCAGATCTCGCGGCTGAAATGGCTCATCCGCAAGGTCGATCCCCACGCGTTCCTTTTCATCATGAATACGACCGACGTCATCGGCCGGGGCTTCACGAGTCCCCTCGCCAAGGCGGGCACGCTCCCCACGGCGCGCTACACGACGGACGCGGAAGGGAAGCTCATCCCCACGGAAGAATGGCTCGCCGAGCTCGTCCGGGAAGGGGAGGGCAAATCCGGCGCGCTCCCGCCGGAAAAGGAGGCAAAACAATGAAAAAATGGCCGCTCATCCTCGCCGCGGCGCTCCTGACAGCGCCCGCTTCCGCCGCTCCCGCCGCGGAAAATATGTCTTTCATCTCCACCGCCGCGTGGCATTCCTCGTACGTATCGGCCGGCGGGCAGGAAGCCCGCGAGAGCCGGAGCTCGTCGTCCCTCCTCTACACAGACGGCGCGGGCCGCCTCACGGCCTTCTCCATGGACATGGAAGACGGCGTGATGACCATCACCATCCGGCAGGACGGCGCCGTGGTGTGCCGCCGGGCCTATCCCGTATCGAGCGCGGACTTCGCCGTGGAGCGCCGCGAGGGAAACGGCCGGGTATACTTCCTCATCACCGCGGGAGACCGCGCGCTCGCTGCCGAGCCTGACCGGACGGGCCGCTGGAACATCCGTCCCGCGGACGAAGACCCCGCCGCGCCGCTGCCGCTGTGACCTTCGGAAAGGACTCCCATGGAAGAAGACCTGCTGAAAATGATACGCATCCGCCCCATCGAGGCGGCGGACGATCCCCATATGGCCCGCCTCGTGCGGGAAAGCCTCCGGCGGCATGGCCTTGACATCCCCGGCACGGCCTATTTCGATCCCGAGCTGGATCACCTGAGCGTCCATTACGCCCTCCGCCCCGACCGTCGGGCCTACTTCATCGCGGAAGGCCCGGCGGGACGCGTCCTCGGCGGCGCGGGCATCGGAGAGCTCGGCGGATATCCGGACTGCGCGGAGCTCCAGAAGATCTACGTCGCTCCCGGCGCGCAGCGCCGCGGCCTCGGACGGGCGCTCATGGCGCGGGCGGAATCCCGGGCGAAAGAGCTCGGCTACCGCCGCCTCTACCTGGAAACGCACTCCGCCCTCGCCGCGGCCATCCGCATGTACGAGGCGCTGGGATACCGCCGTCTGGCGCATTCCCTCTCCTCCCTCCACGGCGCGATGGATCATTTCTATATCAAAGAACTCTGAACAGGGCCTGCCCCTGTTTTTTTATGCTTCCTGTTGTCCTTACGGCAATAATATAGTATACTATGTTATATTTCTCATGCGCACTGTGCGATAAAGGAGGCTTTCCCTGTGACCGACACCACGCTTCTCAAAGCGTCCGATTTCCTGGATTCCGACGAACCCCTTCTGTCTTTCATGATCGGGAATATATACAACGCCCTCTCCAACCGGGCGAACCATCTGGCCGGAGAATACGGCATCACCATCCGCCAGCTCCTCATCATTTCCTACCTTCTCCGCCACGAGAATGACGTGATCACCCAGAAGACGCTGGAAGACCACATGCACCTCTCCAATCCCACCATCAGCGTGCTCATCCAGAACATGATGAAGAAAGGCTACATCACGCGGGAGAAGATCCCCGAAGACGGCCGCAAGTACCGGCTCCGCCTGACGGAGACCGTCCGCGCCATCATCGAGCCGTGCTGCACGGCCCTCCTCGACGACGACGGAAAGATCTATTCCGTCTTCACGCCGGAAGAAAAGCAGCAGCTCATGGGCCTCCTCCAGAAACTGGAAAAGAGCCTGGGCTTTTCCTCGCTGGGCTGAAAGCAAAAGAAAAGACACCGTTCCTTCCGCGGAAACGGCGTCTTTTTTTATTTGCTGTAATCGTGATTGTACACGTCCCACGAAGGGAGCGTCCGGAGGTACGCGGCGCTCCTTTCGATATCGGCGAGAAGCGCCTCTTTCTCCCGGGGCAGCTCCGCCCGGAGGGGGATGTAATTGGAAATGTGATTGCTCCGGAAAAGGCACCGCTCTTCCGCGGGCAGCTCTATGTGCTCCACCATAAGGGCGAGCTCTTCCATGAGGCCCGCCGGGGAGAGGGGATGAAATTCGCCCCGCTCAAACTGCTCTTTCAGCTCGCTCCCCCGATAGAGCATGAGAGAGAGCGCCGACAGCATGGACGGGCGGATGGCGGAAACGGCCCGCGCCGTGGCGAGCGCGTGGCGGCGGCTCCCTTCCTTCCCCGCCAGGCCCAGAATGACCATGAGGGAGAGCTTCATCCCCGAAGCGATGACCCGCTGCCCGGCGGCGACGGATTCGTCGCCGGTGACCCCCTTCCGCACGGCGCGGAGCGTCTCCGTATCGCCGCTCTCCATGCCGTAATAGAGGAGCCGGATGCCCGCTTCCCGCAGCGCCGCCATCTCTTCCGGCGTCTTCCGCAGGATATCCCGCGGCGCGGCGTACGACGCGACCCGCTCCAAATGGGGAAAGGTCTCCCGGAGCTTCCCGAGAATGGCCAGGAGCCGCTCCGTGTCCAGCACGAAGGCGTCCCCGTCGGCGAGGAAGACCCGGCGCACGCTCTCCCTGCCGTAATGCGCGGCCAGCGCGATCTGACGCAGCACCGCCGCGTCGTCGAGCACCTCAAACCGCACGCCTCGGTACATATTGCAGTACGTGCACCGGTTGTGAGCGCAGCCCCTCGTCACGCGGAGAATGAAGCTCGCCGCCTCGCTGGGCGGCCGGAACACCGGCGTCTCCCATCCGTCAAAAAACATGCCTTCCATACGATCCCTCCTGCTGTATTTGTACGTCTTATTCTACAGGAAAATCCCGCGCCGTCAACAGGCATTAAAAAAACAGCTCCCGAAGGGGGAAAAGGAGCTGTTTCTTTTTCTATGCGCCGCGCGAAGCGGCTGGGAACGCGGGAGGGCCGAAGCCCGCCGCGGTATGTTCTGTATGGGCCGCCTATACGGCCTGAAGGCGTCACGTCTTTCCATCATTCTTCGGCGCGGCGAGGAGAAATACTTCCGTCACCGGAACCGCCTCCGGCCCCGTTATGAGATAGGCCGAACCGCCGGGCTCCGTCTCCCAGACGATGTCCGGCCCCTCCGCCGTAAAGGAGAGCGCTGCCGCCCGGTGCGCCGCGCCGCGCAGGCTCTGCGCGCTCCGAAGCGCCGCGTACACCGCCTGCTCCCGGGAGAAATCCACGGGCTCCGCGAAGACGAGGCCCTCAAGGCCCGTACGTCCGAGGAACCGGCGGAGCGCTTCCTTCGTGGCAAAGACCGCCGGCTCCGAAGGCAGAGCGCCTGCCGGCCCGCCGATCACATACCCCCGCCACACCGTGCGGAAAGGCTCCGCGCCTTCCGCCGCGCCGCCGGCAAGGACGGCCGCGAGAACGAGCGCCGCCAGCCGTGCGGCCCATCCGGGCCGTCTCATTTCTTTGCGCCTGCCCGGTCCTTTCCGGCGCTTTCTTTTCTCCGGCGGGGCACCGCGGGTCCGCCGATCCACCAGGGAATATCTTCGCTGCGGATGTCTTTCCGCAGAAGCGTATTTTCTTCATTTTCATTGATCTTCATCATGACCGCCTCATTTATTATATAGCTTACTATCTTTCTGTTGAGATACATCGTACACTATGAATCAAAATTTTGCAAGCCCTTTTTCAAACTTTTCTCAAACGCTCTCCTTGCGGGAGCGAAGCGGCCGTGCTATCCTCTTAAGATATGAAAACTAAAGGAGGCTCCCATGAAAAAATACATCCTTCTCGCAGCGCTCGCCGCCGCATCGCCTGCCGCCGCGGCCAATCCTTTTTCCGACGTGCCTGCCGGGCACTGGTCGCTCGAAGCGGTGGAAGCGCTTGCGGATAAAGGCATCCTCACGGGGTATCCCGACGGCGCGTTCCGCGGAGAAGAGCCGGTGACGCGGTACGAAATGGCCCAGGCCACAGCCCGTCTTCTTGCGAAGGAAGACCGTCTTTCCCCGGAGGACAGAAAGACCGCGGACCGTCTTGCCGCGGAATACGCGGAGGAGCTGGACGGCCTCGGCGTCCGCGTCTCCGCGCTGGAAGAACGGGCAGGCCGCTTCTCATGGAGCGGGGAAGCCCGGTCACGGTACCAGAAATTTACGGAAAACAAAGACAACGGAAAGAATGACTCCCGGAACGGCCTCATCCGCCTCTCCGCGCGGGCGGCGGTCAATGACCGCACGGAAGTGTTCGGCCGGCTCACATCGGGCGACATCGACTGGGATGAAGGCGGAGACAGCAGCCTCTCCATGGACCGCATGTACGCGCGCCATACCTTCGGCAGCGCGGCCCTGACCGTCGGCCGGTACGAGCTCGACATGGGAAAGGACAAATGGCTCTCGGGAAACGCTTTTGACGGCGCGGCGCTCCGCTGGCGGCCCGCGGACAGCCTCTCTCTCTCGGCGGGCTTCGGCCGCTTCAGCGACGCCGATTACGGCAGTCTCACAGAGGCCTATAAAAGCCGGTACGGCGCGGCGGAAGACGACGCCTTCGGCGACGCCGAATCATTCTGGGCCAAAGCGGAGACAGCGCTCCCCTTCGGCGCTCTCGATCTCGACTATATCCATGCCTCTTCCTTCACCCGGACAGACGGCAGCCGCGGCGGCGCGCAGATCACGGGCGGCACCCTCACCGTGCCGATGCCGGACGGCTTCCGCCTCTCCGGCAGCTATCATAAAGACACCGACGCGCCCGGCGATCCCCGCGTATGGTCTGTCGGCGCGGGCTTCGGCACGATGATCCCGGAGAAACGCTGGTCATTCCGCGCCGACGTGGGCTACTACAGCGTGGAAGAAGGACTCTATCACAGCGGCATGTCCGGCCTCGACATCGACGACCGGATCTTCCTTGAGAGCGGCCATTTCTGGCTCGCCTCCGGCGATATCGCCGTGGGGAAGAACATCTACATGCACGGCGAATACGCCTTCGCCCAGGATTCCGATGACGGTGAAAATACCGGCGACACGTGGAGCATTTCCACCTATTACCGATTCTGAGAGATCCCCCGGGAGGGGGATCTTTTCATGCCCCGAAAAAGGGCGCAAAAAAACGGATCCCGAAGGACCCGTTTTTCTTTTTTCAGATCTTGCCGGCGTACTGTTCCTCTTCCCACCGTTCTTCCGAGAAGCGGCCCATGCGGCCCAGCTCGATGTAATAGAAATAAATGGCGAAGAAAGCGATCGCCGCCGCCACGAGGTAGACCATGTCGAAGCCGTATTCCGGGACGAGGCTGCCCAGGATGAAGGGGCCGAAGCCGATGCCCAGATCAAGGAGCACGAAGTAAGCGGAGCGGAGGCTGCCCGCGCGTCCCGCGAAAGCGCACCGCAGCGACAGGGTGTGGCACGTGGTGATGAGGGTGCGGTAGCCCGCGCCGAAGAAGAAGCCCGAAATGAGGAGCATCCAGTTCGCCGAGGAAATGGAAAGGCCGATCATGGACGCGGTGATGAGAAGGAGCGCCGGATAGACGGCCATATCACGGCCGCACCGCTCCAGGAGGTACCCCGCCAGCGGACGGCACAGGAAGGTAGCAAAAGCGAAGCAGTAGAAGAAGTACACGCCGCCCGACGCGGAAAGCCCGCTCTCCATGGCGTACTCGCCGAGGAAGGTGATGACCACGGAATAGCACAGCCCGCCGAGGAAAGCGAGCACCGCAAGAGCCAGCGCCCGGCGGACGAAGAATTTCTCTTCCCGGTTCCGCGGTTTTTCATCGGTCTCCGCCCGGCGGAGCACCGTCGTTCTCGGCACGTGGACGAAGAGGGACAGCACCAGCGCCGCCAGCGCCATGCCGATCGCCGCGCCGCTGCCATTGGCCATCTGCTGCTCATCGATGAAGCGGAGCGCCAGGAAAGGCCCCGCCGCGGAAGCCGCCGCCACGCCCATGGTGTAGTACTTCGTGACGCGGTTCATGTGCTTCACCGGAGTCAGGGCCGCCGCCACGGTGCTCACCGCGGTGGTCGCCGCGCCGAACGCCACGCCGTGGAGGAAGCGAAGAAGCATGAAGAGGTAGATCCCCTTCGGCGCCAGGTACGGAATGGAGAGCAGGAAGAAGAGCCCCGTCGATACGATGAGCATCGTGCGGCGGCTCATCCGGCCGAGGATCTTATTGACCGGGCCGCGCGTGGAAAGCGCCCCCGCCATGAAGAGCCCCGAAGCCAGTCCGGCCATGCTGATGGACACGTCCCATCGGCTGACGGAATAGCTCACCGTCCAGAGCATCATCATAAAGTATACGGCGTAGATCAGGAAATTGATCCCCGCATTGCACACATAGGATCTTGTCCAGATTTTCTGCATAGTTCCTCCTTTTCGCCGGCGGTCCTTCCTGCCGCCTGCCTGTTCCGGCGCGCTTTCCGCCGTGGAGACACCTCGTCAATATTACTGTTTTTTATTATAGAGCAGGCTTTCCCGGCCCGTCTAATGCAGCCTGTTAATCATTTCCATGCACGGCGCACATTAATCTGTTTCTAATGATAAGGATTCTCGAAAATTCCGGGCTGCCCCGTCTTTTCCGGGAATTTCCCGTTTTTTCATCATGCATGAAAGTCATTTCATTTCCTCCGTTTTTCACGGAAAAACCGGCAGACCCTCTGTGGAAATCCCCCTGTTTACGCGCTATAATGGAGAAAACGCATCATGCGCAGGATGCATGTAAACTCTATGCAGACTGTGCATTTTACACCGGATGCATGAGAGTATCGGATAGAAAGGAGCCGCCATGGAGATCAATCAGCTGAAATACTTCTGTGTTCTCGCCAATATCCGCCATTTCACGAAAGCCGCGAAGGAGATCTCCATCTCCCAGTCGGCGCTGTCCCGCGCCATCGGAAAGCTGGAGCAGGAGCTGGGCGCGCCGCTCTTCCGCCGCGGCGGGCGGGATATCCTCCTCACGCCGCAGGGGCAGCGTTTCCTCGTCCACGCGGAAAAAGCGCTCCGCGAGCTGGAAAAGGGCCGTCTCGAGATGGAAGAGGGCCGCGATCCGGGACACGGCGTCATCAGCCTGTCCTTCATGCATTCCCTGGGCATCCACATCCTGCCGCAGCTGCTCTCCGAATTCAAGCAACTCTATCCCGACATCCAGTTCAATCTGAATCAGGACAATTCGTCCGTCCTCGCCCAGAGCCTTCTCGCGGGCCGGTCGGATGTGTGCCTCTGCTCGGTCATGGTCAATATGGAGCAGCTCGCGTGGCTGTACCTGTACACGGAAGAGCTCTTCGCCGTGCTCCCGGCGGATCACCCGCTGGCGTCCCGGAAGACGCTGGAGCTTCGGGAGCTGGAAGATGAACCCTTCATCACACTGAAGCCGAATTACAGCCTCCGCATCCTGACGGAGCAGTTCTGGGCCATTTCCGGCATCCGCCCGTCCATCATCTTCGAGGGAGATGACGTGAATACCGCCACCTCGCTCGTGGGGGCCCATCTCGGCGTGAGCCTGCTCCCGAAAACGACCGGCATGGATACGGCGGGGCTGGTCTTCCTCCCCATTTCCTTCCCCGTGTGCAAGCGGGAGATCGGCCTCGCGTGGAGCACCACCCGTCCGCTCTCCCCGGCGGCGCAGCTCTTCCAGCAGTTCGTCATCAACCGCTTCCGCCGGTGATCCATAACTTTTTCTTTATTATACTGCAAAATACTTATAACAAATGCCCCGGCTTTTTCAAACCGGGGCGTTTTATTTACAAAACTTTTTTATATGCCCTGCAAAAAAGACCCGCCCCGCAGAGGGAGACGGATCTTTTTTTCATTTACTGCAGCACGCTCGGGAGCCACGTGGCGATCTCCGGCACGAAGCAGAGGATGAGGATCTCCAGCGCCATCATCGCGCCGAAGGGAACGACGCCGCGGATGATATCGGTCATCTTGCTTTCGGGGCTCACGCCCTGGAGAACGAAGAGGTTCATGCCTACCGGCGGCGTGATGAGGGCCAGCTCCAGATTGATCAGCATGACTACGTTGAACCAGATGGGATCAAAGCCGAGCCGCACGATGAGCGGGAAGAGGATCGGCAGGGTGATGAAAATGATGGAAATGGATTCCAGGATGCACCCCAGGAAGAGGAGCAGGATATTGATGGCCACGAAGACCGCCCATTTCCCGATGTCCAGCCCCGCCACCCAGCTGGTGAGCGCCTGCGGCGCGTCGAGGATGGTGAGGACGAAGCCGAAGAGGCTCGCGCCGATCATGATGGCGAAGATCATGCAGCTGGTCTGCACGGTGTCATTCAGGATGCCCGGCAGGTCTTTCAGCTTCAGCGTCCTGTACACGCAGAAAGTGATGAAAAGGCTGTACACCGTGCCCACGCCGGCCGCTTCCGTCGGGGTGAACGCGCCGGTGTAGATGCCGCCCACGACGATGATCGGCAGAAGCAGTCCCCAGATGGACTGGCGGAGGGCCGCCATGCGTTCCGCCCACGGCGCCGCTTCATGGCGCTCCAGGTGGCGGGAAGAATAGACCACGACGGCGATGAAGAGCACCGTCAGCAGCACGCCCGGCACGACGCCGGACATGAAGAGCTTGCCCACCGATTCGTCGGTGATGGCCCCGTAGAGGATCATCGGGATGGACGGCGGGATGAGGATGCCGAGGGTCCCGCCCGCCGCGACGGTGCCCAGCACGAGCCGCCGGTCATAGCCGCGGGAGAGCATTTCCGGAATGGCAATGGAGCCGATGGTGACGGCGCACGCCACGGACGAGCCGGTGATGGCCGCGAAGATGGCGCAGGCGATGACCGTCGCCACGCCGAGGCCTCCCGGCAGATGGCAGAGCCATTTATTGGCCAGCTCAAAGAGGTCGTTCCCCACTTTGCCGGTGAGCAGGATCTGGCTCATCAGGATGTAGAGCGGCACGGAGACGAGGACGAAATCATCGAGCGATTTGTAGCCGATGATGGGAAGCTGCGCCAGCGCCCCTTCGCCGCCGAGGAAGAGCACCATCCCCGCGACGCCGCCCAGGCCGAGGGAGAAGGCCACGGGCAGCCCCGAGAAGAGGAGCACCAGAAGGAGTATGGTAAATCCTACGAGCATTTATTTCCCCTCCTCTTCTTCATACACGCCGGAAGCGATCTTCCGCATATCGTGGAATACCGTGCCCGCAAGCTGGAGACAGAGGATCGCCAGCCCTATGGGCATGGAGATCTGCGGGATCCACAGCGGCGTGGAGAGCGTCGTCGGCGCGCGGTTGTCAAATTCGATGGACAGCATGGTCATGCCCCAGCCTTCCACGACGAAGACATAGCTGTAGTAGATCGCCAGGAGGCAGGTCACCAGCTCGATCCAGCAGCGCACCTTCGGGGACAGATGCATGATGACGATATCCACCTGGATATGCTTCTTCCCCGCGTAGGCCACGCCCATGCCGAGGAAGCCCGCGATGATGATGCAGTACGTGGAAACTTCCGTCACCCACTCCGTGGGGGAATTGAAGACGCCGCGGACGATGATCTCATAGACGATCATGAAGCCCGTCGCCAGGACGAGCGCCCCGGCGATGACTCCGGCCAGTTTCGTCACAGCGCCGACGATCCGGTCATAGATACGGATAAAAGAATTCAAAATCACACCTCACAGACTTTCCGGGATCACTGCTTCGTGCAGATATCGATGAGCTCCTTGCCCAGATCGCCCGTCTCTTCGATGAACTGATCCCATACCGGACGGGTCGCGTCACGCCATGCCGGGAGCTCTTCTTCCGGAACGATGTAGACTTCCATGCCCTTCGCCTTCAGGTCGTCCAGCGCTTTCAGGTCTTCCGCCTTCGCGTTGGCCCGGATAGAATCCTGCACTTCTTTGCACGCTTCATTCAAAGCTTTCTTCTGATTGTCGGAGAGCTTGTCGTACGATTTCTGGCTCATGGCGACGATAAATTCAGGGGAAGCGTGATTCGTGATGGTGAGATACTTCATGACTTCGTACATCTTGCGGTCGCGCATGGCTGTGGTGCCGGAAGTCTGGCCGTCGATGGTGCCGCGCTGGATGCCCATGTAGACTTCGCTCGCCCCCATGGTGACGGAGGAAGCGCCGAGCGCCTTGATCGTCTCAGAAGAGAATTTGCTGTAGCCGCGGATCTTCATGCCGTCGAAGTCCGCCGGCTTCGTGATGAGCTTGCCGTTATTGGAGAACTGCACGAAGCCGTAATCCGCCCAGATGAGGGGGCGCACGCCCTTCTTCTCCAGCTCCGCGCCGAGCTTTTCGCCGAGGCCGTTGTCGATGGCCTGATCGACCTTCTCATAGCCCGGGAAGAGGAAAGGCACATCGAATACGTCCATCGCCGGAACGATTGACGCCCAGCGGCCCACCGTATTCAGGCCCATGTCGATGCCGCCGGAAATGAGGGCGTCATTCATATTCTTATCATTGAAAAGCTGGCCTGCGGGATAAATGCTGATATTGACAGTGCCGCCGGATTTCTCCGCGGTCTTCGTCTTCAGCTGTTCCATGGCCTGCACCAGCGGATGGCTCGTGGGGAGCGCCGCCGCCAGCTTCAGCTCCACCTTCTGATCCGCGCCGCCCGCCGCGGGCTTCGCCTTGTCTCCGCTGCCGCCGCAGCCTGCCATTGCCGTCACCATTGCCGCAGCCATCATGGCCGCCGCCATCATCTTCCTCTTTTTCATGGTCCTCTGTCCTTTCTTATTTGTACTTCTTATCCAGCTCATTATAGTCATCGAGCCCTATGAAGTGATTGAAATCGCTGAAATGCATCATATGGCTCTCATAATTTTTCGTCGTGCCGTCCTTCCGGAGCGCCCGCATGCAGTCGCCGAAAGCTTTCGTGATCGTGTACAGCGCCGTGCACGGCCAGAAAACGATGGAAAAGCCCATCTCTTCCAGATCCTTCGCCGTGAGATTCGGCGTCCTGCCGCCTTCGATCATATTGGCCACGAGGATCTTGCCGGGGAAACTCTTCCCGATCTTTTCCAGCTCCTCCACGCTCTGCGGCGCTTCGATGAAAAGCGCGTCCGCGCCGCTGTCGAAATAAAGCTTTCCCCGCTCGATGGCCGCGTCAATGCCGTATACGGCCCGGGAATCGGTCCGCGCGATGAGGATGGTCGAATCATGGAGCTTCCCGTCCGCCGCCGCGCGGAGCTTCTTCGCGTGCTCCTCCGCGGGGATGACCTGCTTGCCCGCCATGTGCCCGCACCGCTTCGGCCAGACCTGATCTTCCAGGAGGATCGCCGCCGCGCCGGCCCGCTCATATTCACGGAACGTGCGCCGCGCGCTCATGGCGTTTCCGTAGCCCGTATCGCCGTCCGCCACCACGGGGACATCTACGGCGCTGCAGATCATGCGGAGCGATTCCGCCATCTCCGTCATGGAGAGGTACCCCACATCGGGCTGTCCCAGACGGGACGCCGACACGGCGTAGCCGCCCATGACCAATCCGTCAAAGCCCGCGTCTACGGCGATCTTCGCCGTCAGCGCATCATAGATCCCCGGAAGGACTAAAATGTCCTTTTTCGATAGTCGCTCCCTCAGTCTTTCTCCTGCTTCCATGCTTCTTCCTCCCTCTCTGCGGAGGGCCACGGCGCGCCGTGCTCTCCCGGTAAAAACAAAAGCGCCCCTGCCGGTCAAAACCGGCAGGGGCGCACATACGCGGTACCACCCTGCATTATACTCAAAGCCTGTAACGCAGGCCTGCGCTCTCCCCTACTCCGTTCGGGAAAAGGGCTCCCGGGCGAGTACGCGCAAATCCGCTCTGCTGCTTCTCACCGCCCAGCAGCTCTCTGAAACACATCTTTGCACGGCTCCCGATCCTTGTCATACGGGTATGTTCTTCAAAATAATTGTGTTCAGTATAGCAATAACAAAAACACATGTCAATATTCATTTTCTGAAAAAATTTCATGAATTTCCGCATTCCCGCAAAAATATACGGCCCGCCTGCCGGCAGGACGCAAAAATTCATTCTCAAATAGCTCCGCTTTTTGATATTCCCACCTGTTTGCGCTATAATAATGGCATAATAAAAACAAATGCGCAGCGCGGCCGGGGATTCCTGTCCGCGCTTCTGAGCAAAAAGAAGAGAGGATCTGCCATGACATCCGGGAAAGAAGACTATCTGAAAGCGCTCTACGCGCTGGGATACGACGGCCATACCGTCTCCAACAAGGAGATCGCCGACATGCTCCGCGTCTCCCCGCCGTCGGTCTCCGAAATGATCGTGAAGCTCCAGAAAGAGGGCTACATCGACTACACCGCCTACAAGGGGAGCCGTCTCACGGAAAAAGGGCGCATCGCCGCGTCCCGCCTGCTCCGCTACTACGGCCTGTGGGAAGTCTTCCTCGTGCGCTGTCTCGGATTCCGCTGGAGCGAAGCCCACACCGAAGCGCACGCCCTGGAACACCACATTTCGGAAAAAGCGGCGGACGCCCTCGACGATTTCCTCGGCTGTCCCGCCTACTGCCCCCACGGCATGCCCATTCCCCGCCGGGACGGCACCCGCGCTCCCGACTCCTCGAGGACGCTCCTCTCCCTCGAGCCGGGCAGTTCCGCCTGCATCTGCCGCTGCGAAGACGACATCGACCTGATGGACTACCTTCAGGATTCGGGCATCCGCATGGGCATGGACATCGTCATGAAAGAAAAAGCGCCCTATGAAGGCCCGGTGATCTTTCTCTCCGACGGGAAGGAATACACCCTCTCCTACAAGGCGGCGTCGCAGGTCTACATCCGCTGAAAAGCACGGGCATCCCCGTGTTTTTTTATACACTGCAAAGGAGGCACATCATGCTCGAACCGATCATCAGAGAAAACGCCAACGGCGGCCGGGGCCGCCTCATCATCCAGCCCATCCTCACGGAAGAGGAAATGGGCGGGAAATGCCGTCTCTACGCGCGGGTCACCATTCCCGCGGGCGCGTCCATGGGCTATCATGCCCACGAAGGCGACGGCGAATCCTATTACATCCTCGAAGGAAAGGGCCGCTACACCGGCGACGGGAAAACATGGGACGTCGGGCCGGGAGATTCTACATTCTGCCCGTCCGGCCACAGCCACGCCATAGAGAACATCGGGGACACCGATCTCGTGATGATGGCGCTCATCATTTACAAGTAAAAAAAGCCCGAAAGGGCTCTTTTTTATGCCCTGCGGGGCATTTTATTTTTCCATTCTCTCCACGGCCCGGTATTCCCGCACGAAGCGGGCGCAGGCCCATGCTGTCCTGCCGGAAGCTGTCGGCACGGGCCCGCATTCTTCGCTGCCGCAGGAGCTACATTTTTCTATGATTCATTCTGCAGCTCTGAGCTGCGTTTGAGGCTTCATTTCTCTTTT